>WNGN01002298.1_pt1 | contig 22270 bp, 19 predicted proteins | sample 5400561 | NCBI WGS metagenome assembly WNGN01 (sample SAMN13153379, study PRJNA577476) | soil metagenome | isolation source: 115 cm soil or saprolite under Garry oak tree replicate 2 | place: USA:California | collected 2016-06-15 | reverse complement strand
GGAGCGGTGCCGAGCGCCCGGTACGGATGTCTTGTGTCCTGGTCCGCGAACAGGGGCAGTGGGTGATCGCGCAGTCGCACGCATCGCTCCCGGTCCGGGACGCGGAGATCTTCAAGCTAGAGACCGGCTGCTAGCCGTGGCCAGAGCGGCCGGGCCCGCATCCTGCTGGCGATCCTGGATTGACCTGACCCGGAGCAGCCCGGGTGATGCTTCCCTGCCAAGAGGCAGGCACAAGCACCGACCGCGCGCCAGGTAGACGCCCCGCGTGCGCATATCATCCAGTTCTATGCGGCGGTGGGCCCACGCCCCGGGCGCATCCTCGACGAGCAGAACGGCGGAGATGTGCGCGCCGGAAAGGTAGGCCTCTGCGTGTCGGCGGTCCTCCGATCTCCGCTTCGACCGATGATGGGCCGACCCGCTTGCATAAACATCCATCGTCGCGGTGCGCCAACACGTCCGGTCATGCCGCCGGCAGCGTTTCATCCGCTGGGCCGTTGGGGGCAGGATGATGACCTGGGTGGTCTCGCCCAGCAGGCACATGCCGGTGTCGCGGCGGGCCGGTGGGATGCTCTCGGGCCGTTGATGCATCCTTACCGCACTGGACTCATGCCGACCGTGCCGTACGGGCCGCGGCAAGGTGCTGGCCATGTTCGCGCCTGCCACCATGGCTTCCGCCGGGCGGGCTAGGTTGAAAGCCGTGTCAGGGTCACTGGGCTGGCTGGGCAGGGTGCCGCTGCTGCTGGTGGCGGCCTGCTTGGCGGTGGGGTGCCTGGTCGCGGGCTGTGCGGTGGCGGGCTCCGGCGGCCCCGCGGCCAATTCCAGCCGGGCAGGTGCCGGGCACACCACGCCCACGCCGTCCCGGCCGGACCGGTCCCCGGGGCTGGCAGCGCCGCGCAGCTTGGTGCCCGCGGTGGGCGGTGATCCGGCGCAGCTTGCTGGCCAGCTCACCACGGCCGAGCGGGTACTCGGCGCGGGTGCGGCCGCCCCGGCGGCCCTGGCCAGGCAGGCGCTGATCGCCCAGCTGGCCTGCCTGCGAGCAGCGGCACACCCCGGCTGGGCAGGCGCGGTGCTCGCGCAGGTGGCGCCGGCGCAGCGCGCTGCGGCCGCCACCGACCTCGCGGTGACTGCGGACCTGGTGGCGCTGACGCCGCCGCGCACCAGGCTTCCCCCGTGGCGGATCATTGCGGCCAAGAGCCTGGCGGCGCTGCGCGCCGACTACCAGGCCGCGCAGGCCGCCACTGGCGTGGGATGGTCCTACCTGGCGGCGATCAATCTCGTCGAGACCGATTTCGGCCGGGTGGCCGGCCCGAGCACCGCCGGCGCCCAAGGGCCCATGCAGTTCCTCCCGGCAACCTGGGCCATCTATGGCCACGGCAGCATCCACCGCCCCCAAGACGCGATCCTCGCCGCGGCCCATCTGCTGGCCGCCCACGGCGCGGCCCGCAACATCGCTGCCGCCTTGCACGCCTACAACCCAAGCTGGCGGTACGTCGATGCGGTGCTGCGCTACGCCCACCGGCTCCGTCACGACCCACACGCCCTGACCGGCTACTACCACCGCCAGGTGATCTGCCACCTGCCCAGCGGATGGGTCCTGCTGCCAGCCGACTACGGCACTAATCCCGCGGCACAACCCATCCCACTGCACCTTTGACCACCGCCCTCTGCGGCCGCCCTACCCTAGGCAGCGTCCTCCCAGCCCGCCCCACCAGCTGCCTCCCTTCAGCCCAGGCCCCCGGCCGATGCCGATCAAGGTTCAGACCAAGCCGACCCGGAAATACCGCGCGCACAACCTGGGCCAAGGATCGCGCTGCCATACCAGCGCCCAGCTGGCACCGCACATGCCGAATTGAGGGCGTTGAGCGCGCACATACTTATGCGCTCATTGGCATGTTCACTCGTGGTCTTGAGGCAGACCGTGTTCCGCGAAGTTGAGCGGCCCCGCGTCGTCATGGATGCCCAGAGGCACGCCGAACGAGTATGCGCTGCATGTCGATGTCGAGTTCGCGGCGGCCAAGGGGGCACAGAACGGCCCGTTCTGGTGTGGAATCCCTGCACAGGTGGGAGTGACAACTGACCTGTCCCGAAGCATGGTGGCGTCCAGTGCCTCGAGCGCGTCCCAGCCGGAGTCCACCATGTGGATGTTGATATTGGTGACATCGGCGAGGTTCGCGCCGCTGCTTCGAGTGCCGTTCGCAGGTTGGTCAGCGCGTGACGGCATCAAGCTCACCGGTGAGGCCGGATGGCCTGGAGCCCGCAACCACGCGCTGGCGGCCGGCTACCGGCCTTCGCTGGGACCGCGGGCACGCACAGGCAATTCTCCATGCCGACGACACGCGTTTCACATTCGGCCTTCATGCCTGGGGTTTGGGCTACGCGGCCTGCCCTGGACTGCGCGGGGCAGCCCGGACGCGCTCAACGTGATCGCAGGGAGGGGGGCTCTTGATCTTGTTGTCCGCGCTCGGCTGATGTTGTTGTCCGCGCTCGGCGCCGGTCCAGCCGGCCCGCGTCACTGGCCCGCTGGTCACCCTGGCGGTCCCCAAGCCCTCTCACCGTACGGCGCGAACGTTGCAACGCCCCCACCGCGATCACCCACCCGCTCCCCCGATAGCGTCGGGTAGCTTGAGTTCGTAGCTATGGCCCGGCCGGCGCGGGGCCCCAGCTTGGCCAGTTCTCGGGTGTGTCGGGCGTGTTGGTCAGGTTGACGATGTGCGTCCCGTCGGCGTTCATGACACAGATGTCCTCGACGACGTGTCTGCCACTGGTGAAGACGCAGCCGAACAGAATCTTCTTGCCGTCGGGCGAGAACCACGGCTTGTGACCGCCGACCTGGGCGCTGCCGGGCAGCAGGACGGTTAGGCCGCTGCCGTCCGGGTGCATGATCTCGATCGTTTCGGCGTTGCGCGTGGCGCTGTCTGCGTCGAACGCGATCCACTGGCTGTCGGGCGACCAGGTCGGGTGCTCGGCGGCGAGGCCCCACGCGGTGAGCTGGCGCGCCGTCCCGCCGTGTGCGTTCACGATGAAGACTGCCTCCTGCTGAAAGCTGCGCCCCGTCGGTGGGCGGATGCGAACGAAGGCGACCCACTGGCCGTCGGGCGAGTACTTGGGCTCAACGTCAAAGCCGGGATTGGTCATCGGGAAAGGCCGCGGGTCTGTGCCGTCGACGTTGATCGTCCACAGACTCGTATGAAAACCGGGTGCGTCTGGCGATTGGTTACTGGCATCGAAGAGGATCCGCGTCTCATCTGGCGACCACGATGGAACCTCGTTGATCGTCATCCCGGTTCCGGCTGTGATCACCTGCAGGTTTGTGCCGTCCGCGTTCATCGTGGCGATCTGCTCACCTCCTTGTTCGTCGAAGAAGTCGAAGGCGATCTTCCGGCCGTCGGGCGACCAGTCGGAGAAGAAGCCCGGCAGTTCGGTAAGGGTCGTCACGCCGCTGCCGTCAGGATTCGCGCGCAGCAGCGGGAAAGCGCCGGTGGCGGGGTCGAAGCGGCGGAATGCGATTGGGCCGTTCTTGCCACGGAAAGTGGCGTGTGCGGAGCCAGGTGCCAGCGCCAGCCCGGCCGCCGCGACCAGAAGGACCGCAAGGCACCGGATGACGGTCACGCGCGTCCGGCTCGCCCATCCGCTCCGCTTCAGCACGGTCGTTGCGCTTTGCTTCATCGCCGGTCCCTCCTTGACTGGGCAGCCATCGTCGCCCCTCCAATCGCGCATCGAGACAGTATCGAGCACGCGATGCCTATTGCCGCCACGGATGCACGACGAGGAACGTCGGGCCTGGCGTGACCTTGGTGAACGAGAGAACGCCCCGGTAGCGGCTCCAGCTGTAGACGAACTCTTGGCCCGTCTGGTCGGCCGGGAACGTGGGCCGTAGCGTGACACGGTCTCCGCGAACGGATGCCGTTCCGCCCTCCGGAATTCCGTCGGCGGATCCGCGCCACTCGAACCGGCCACCACGAATCGTCAGGGTGAACTGGCCGTAGTTGCTCGGGTTGTCCTCGCCCGGCTCGAACTTCGGGTTGCTGAGCAGTTGAGCGCGGGTGACGGTCGAGTGGTAGGTGCCATCGATCGGCGAGGACTGCCCGATACCGGCGGTGGAACTGGCGCCGCATTTGGACACGGAGGGTGCGCCGGCGGCGCCGAGGCCGGACTTCAGGCTCTGGATCTCCGCGATGGCTCTCTTGGTCTGAGCGTCCCGTTCGAGGGTGGCGTACACGGGTCGTAGCGCGTTGTGGAGCGCGCGTAGGTCCGAATCGGTGGCGGTGACCAACTTCAGCGCGCGCTGGCAGAGCACCTGAGTGGTCTGCGCATCGCTCTGTGCGATGGTCTTCACCGTCCGCGCCGCAGCCGTGGGGGAGGCGCTGAGGAGCGCCTGCCGCTGCCTCGCCGTGAGCCGGTCGAACGAGCGCTTGTTCATTACGAGCGTCACCGTACGGGGCCAGAGGTCGACGTTCGCGGTCAGCGCTCGGCTGTTGCGGTCGTAGGCGTTGCCGGCGATCACCTCGGCGTCTAGCTCGGCGCCGTCGAGCCGCGACACTGCGGCCCGGTCGCCGGGTACGTAGGTGACTGCCTTGCCGCCGAGCGCGGCGAATGTCTGGCGGGCGACCTCGCCGGGGCGGATGCCGATCCGTGCGTTGGCGAAGTCCTGCGGGCTGCGGAGCACCCGCGAGATGCCGAGTGGCTTGCGCAAGAAGCCGGGCAGCACAGCGAGCCCGACGAGATCCTGCTTGTTGACTCTCTTGAGCATCTGGGCTGGCAGATCGCTCGTCAGCACTCGCTGCTCGAGCGCGTAGCTGTCGACCAGCATCGGTGCGACGAGCGCACGGAAGCTTTGCACGCCGACCTCGTCCCAGGAGCGAGCGGCGATCTTCGCGATGTCGATGCGGCCGGCGCGGACGTCCGCGATCGTCCCGCGGTCGTAGTCGGGGTCCTTCACGCGCCAGCCCCCGCGGAACTCGATCCGGATCGTCCCGCCGGAGCGCCGCTGAACCTCTTTGATCCAGTTCAGCACGTCGAGCGTGTCGTTCTCGTGATCGGCGAGTGTGAGCACGGCGGGCTTGTCGCGGCCGGGCGTGCCGGTCTTGTCGAGCTTCGCGGAGCCGCCGCAGCCTGCTGTGAGGGCGGCGGCCGTGGCGAGGAGCCAAATTGCGCAGGCCTTCATCGCGCCGCCGGCGCGGCGGCCAGGGTTTGGCCGGTTCGGTGCGAATTGATCGTGCAGGGATCTCATAGGTTTCAGCTCCCCCGGGGCGCAGTTGAACATGATGCGGCAAACGTATGCGTCGGCGCGCGCGCCGTCGCCGGGGATGGCCTCCGACTAAACGGGGGCAGGCCCCTGTTTTCGCGGCGCGAGAAGTCTGCGACGATCAGCGGCGTGAGCGTGCCGGATTTGCTCGTGGCGTTCGCGTGGCTCGGGGGCGGACTGGCCGCCTGGGGGCGGCGCCGGGCGCGCGGGAGCGCGGTCCTGATGTTGTGGGTCGGCGCGACGTGGCTGCTCGGCGACGCGTTTCAGGCGCTCGTCCTGCTGCATTGGGGAGCGCTCGCGCACCTGCTGATCGCGTATCCCTCCGGGCGGCTGGGATCCCGCCTGGCGTGCGCGGCGGTCTTCGTCGCCTACGTGGCTTCGGTGCTCGGCGCCGTCCTGCCGGGGACCGGCTGGACGCTCGGCTTCGCGATCGCGCTGCTGGTGGCGACTATCGTGCGGTTCGCGACCGCGAACGGGGCCGTCCGACGCAGCCGGGCGGGGCCGCTCGCCGTCAGCGTCGGCGTCGGGGCCGTGCTTGGCGCCGCGGCGGTCCTGAGCGGGCATCTGCTCCCCGTGTACGAGGTCACGCTTGGCGTCGCGGCGCTGGCGCTCGCGGCCGACCTGCGGATCGCCCACTGGTCGCGCGCGGCCATCACTGGCCTGGTGGTGGACCTCGGGCGCCGCCCCGGCGACAGCATGGTCGATGAGCAGCTCGCGCGAGCGGTCGGAGATCCGTCGCTGGTCGTCGGGTATGTGGTCGAGGAGGGACGTCCCCCGGTCGACGAACGCGGCCGGCCGATCGCTCTCCCCGAACCGGGCGCGGGCCGCGCGGTAACGCCGGTGGCGTACGACGGGCGCACGCTGGCGGTGCTAGTGCACGACTCCGCATCATTAAGCGATCCTAGGTTGCTCGCCGGAGCCGCCTCCGTGCTCAGCGTCGCAGTCGCCAACGCTCGTCTGCAGGCCGGGTTGCGCTCGCTGATGGCCGAGATCGAGGCATCGACGCAACGGCTCGTCGATGCCGGCCGGGCTCAGCAGCGCCGGCTCGCCGCCGAGGTGCGCGCCCAGGTGGTCCCGCCGCTCGAGGCGGCTGGTCGGGCCCTCCAGGACGCCGGAGCCGGCGATCTCCGCGAGCGGCTGACCGGCCTGCGCCGGGAGCTGATGCGCTTTGCTGAGGGACTGGATCCCGTGGCGCTCCACGAGGGCGGTCTCGCTCCCGCCCTGCGTGCGCTCGCTGAGCACGCGGGGCTGCCGGCGACGCTCTCGCTGGCGGACCTGCGATATGCGCCTGAGATCGAGACGTGCGCCTGGTTCGTGTGCTCGGAGGCGATCGCGAACGCGCTCAAGCACGCGGATGCCTCGCGGCTCTCGATTCGCGCGGCACCGCGGGGCGGGGTGCTCCGGGTCGAGGTCGTCGACGACGGTGCGGGCGGCGCCGAGCCCGCGCGCGGCTCGGGATTGCGCCACCTCGCCGAGCGCGTGGCGGCGAGCGGCGGGCTTCTCACGATCGACAGCCGCCCGGGCCACGGGACGCGGCTCCGCGCCGACTTCAAACTCGGAGCGAGGGCATGAGTCCGGCTCTAAGGCGCCCGATTCCAGCGCTGCTTGCCGTGACGGGCGTGGCGATCGTCGCGCTGCTGGTCGCCCGACGCCAGCCGGACTGGGCGCTCGTCGGCTCCTCCGGCCTGTGGCTCGCGTTCGAGCTCGTCGGCGCCCTCGCGGTCGCGCTCGCCGGCGTCGTCGTGCGGCTGCGCGGCGCAGATCTGCGCTCCGGCGGCCTGCTGCTCGTCGCCGCGGGGGCCTGGCTCATCGCAGAGTGGAACAACCCCGGCGCCCTCGGGGCGATCGTATTCACTGTCGGCTTGGCGGCCGGGGAGTTGGCCCCGGCTGTGGTCGCGCACACGGCACTCGTCCACGGTGGCGACCGGGGCCTCGCGGGGCTCGACCGCGTCGCGGTCGCCGCCGCGTATGCGACCTCGGGGCTGATGCTCGGGCTCGCCTCTGCGCTCGTCACCGACCCGCGCGCACACGGCTGCGCCTCATGTCCCTCCAACCTCGCGCTGCTCGTAGATTCCCCGAGCGTCGGAGAATCGCTGCAGCGCTGGGGACTGCGGTGCGGCGCCGTCGCGTTGGCCGCCGCTGGGGCGCTCGCGATCAGGCGCCTGTGGCGCTGCAGCGTCGCTCGCCGGCACGCGATCGCACCGGTCGTAGTGCCATGCGTCGCGTTTCTCGGCGTGGTCGTCGCGCGCTACGCCCACGACCTCTCGCGCGGGTACGCGGCGATCGACCGCGTCGATCAGAGCCTGCGGCTTGCCGGGGGCGGCGCGCTGCTGGCGATCGCCGCCGGTGTCGCTTGGCAGCGCCTGGCCGCCGCCCGGATGCGAGCGCGGCTCGCGCGCGTGGTCGTCGAGATGGCGACCGCGGCGCGACCGGGCGAGCTCGGAGAGCTGCTCGCCGCAGCGCTCGGGGATAGCACGCTCGAGGTCCTGTACGCGTTCGACGACAGTTGGGTGGACTCCGAAGGCCATCCCCACCCTCTGCCGGGCGAGCTGGACCGCGACTGCACCTCGCTCGCCCAAGACGACGAGGTCGTCGCCGTCGTCGTGCACCGCCGCGGGCTACTGGACGATCCACAGCTCGTGCAGGCGCTCGAGCGCGCCGCGCGGCTGGCGCTCGACCACGAGCGACTGCAGGCGCACCTGCGTGCGCAGCTCGAGCGCCTGCGCTTGGCGCGGACCGCGATCGTCGCTGCCCACGACGACGAGCGTCGGCGGCTGGAGCGCGATCTGCACGACGGAGCCCAGCAGGGACTGGCCGGGCTGGCCATGGCGATCGAGCTGGAACGTGCGACCGGCCAGGACCTGGACACGACGCGCCTGCGCATCGCGCAAGAGCAGATACGAACCGCCCTGGACCGGGTCAGGACGATTGCGCACAGTCTCTATCCCGCCGCGCTGAGCGACGCCGGGCTCGCGGCCGCGCTCGACGTGCTGGCGGAGTGGCGCCCCCACCTCGAGTTGGCCGACCTCCCTGCCCGCCGCTTCGAACCCGCCCTCGAGGCGGGCGCCTACTTCGTCGTCGCGGCGCTGACCGAGTCACCGGCTCCGGCCGCTGTCAGCGCACGAGCGGACGGTGACCGCCTGGTCGTTGAGGTCCGGACCGCGCGGCCCGCAGATCTCTCGGAGGTCGAGGACCGCCTCGGTGCGCTCGAGGGCCGCCTCGCGCTGGAACTGATATGCGAGTAGTCCTGGCCGACGACGAGGCGCTGCTTCGTGAGGGCCTCGCGCGACTGCTCGCCGAGGCCGGCTTCGAAGTTGTCGGAACCGCCGGCGATGCCGACCAACTGCTGCGCCTCATCGAGGCCCGCGCACCAGATGTCGCGCTCACCGATATCAAGATGCCCCCGGACTACAGCCAAGAAGGCCTGCTCGCTGCCCATGAGATCAGGCGACGCTTCCCGCACGTCGGCGTTCTCGTCCTCTCGCACTACCTCGAGTCGCGCTATGCGATGTCGCTGCTCGAAGAGGTACCCGAGCGCTCCGGCTATCTGCTCAAGGACCGCGTCTCCGACATCGGGGTGCTCACTGACGCGCTCCGCCGCATCGGCGAGGGCGAATGCGTGATCGACCCGACCATCGTCTCCCGCCTGGTCCGACACCGCCGCAACGTCGGCCCCCTCTCACAACTCACCGAACGTGAACGCGAGGTCCTCAAGCTCATGGCCGAGGGACACTCCAACACAGGCATCTGCGAGCGCCTGTTCCTCAGCCCCAAGACCGTCGAAGGCCACGTCAACAACATCTTCCGCAAACTCGACATCGGCGCCGCACCGTCTCACCACCGCCGCGTCGTTGCCGTGCTCACCTTCCTACGCGCCCGGGGCGCAACGTGACGCCGGCGCACACCCCCATCGAAGCGGAACTGAGCGTCGCACCCGAGCGGGCCGGCGCTCCGCTGCTGAGGACGGCCGCGGAGGCCTTGGCGTGGAGCAGGTCCAGGAGGCGCGCCTGGAACTGCATCAACGTTGCCTGACGCCGTGGCAGGGCTGGCGCGGCTGGTATCCAGCCGGGCGCCGCAGGCACCACCTGAGCGGCTGCCTGCGGTCACCTCGTCGGCCGGGAGATGGCGGCAGTGGCAGGGGTGCAGGTCGGGGGTATCCCGGCTGTGGCACGAGGCTGGGAGAGGGCGATCGCCGCGAGAACGCTGGCCTGCTGCATCCGGGGCAAAGGCCAGCTTCCCCGTCTGAGCGCCGCCTGATCACGCTCGCTTGCGGCTGGTGACACGTTTCTCACCGGCAACCCAAGAATCCCAAGAGTTCAGTCGAACTGAAGGATCTGGGACGCGAGCTGAAGGATGCTCATCCCTTGTGTGCCGGAAGGACCCTTGGGTTCGCCCGAAGCCGGGGACGGTGCGCCCCGGCCGTGAAGTTGCTCGCGGGGGCTGGGCAACCTGAGTGTCCACGGTTGGTGTGCCTAGGTCCAGCTGATCGCCCCAGGTTCGGCTCTAGGTGATACTTGACGGTTTCTAGGGTCTGGCTGCTGGCTCGTCCCGGATAGGTGCCCAGTCAACGTCGGTGCCGCGACGGGGGTCAACTCGTGGAGCGCTCGCAGCGCCAGCAGCCGCGAGGACGCGTTGAGCCCGCGGGGGCCCGGCGTGGGGTCGGCTGGCTGGGGGGCTGCCGCCTGCGGAAGTGGGGGTGGTTGAGGCACCTGGCCAGGCCAGGGGAGGTCAGGCTGCGCAAGAGCCTGCGAAATCAAGCGGGACAGCACATTCGGTGCCCTTCGTGCCAGTGGTGTGCGAATGGTTTCCTAGCGCCCTGCGGGTACCTGCGACCAGGTCCCGCCGGTCCGGCGTTCGATCAAGATCTTTCCGTGCGGGCTGCCGGAGCTGTAGGAACCTGCCGCCCAGGCCCTCGACGACGAGACCGTGCACACTGCCTGCAGGAGGCTCTGATCGGGTAGGTGGTCGGCCGACCCGCCCGGGTTTGGGCTGGGCTCTTGCTTCCAGGCCCGGCCATTCCACCGCTCGATCGCGGTCTTGACCGCCGGCTCGACGTGGGTGTCGGCGAAGTAGTAGCCGACTGCCCAGGCGTTTGCAGGCGAGCGGGCGGCGATGGCCGTCAAGTTGCTGCCGCGCGAGCCGACCGGCCTGGGGCTGGTCACCTGCTTCCAGGCCCGGCCATTCCACCGCTCGATCAGGGCCTCGTCGACCGTTCTGGTGCCCACGTTCCCCGCCGCCCAGGCCCCGGAATCGCCTACAGTGGTCACCGCGTTCAAGGCGCCGCCGTCACGGCCTCCGGGGTTCGGGCTGGTCACAACCTTCCACACGCGGCCATTCCACCGCTCGATCAGCGGCCTGAACGGGGGGCCGAAGTAGGAGCCAACCGCCCAGGCGCTGGACTTGCCAGCAGCCGCGACGCCATTCAGAGTGCTGCGGGCGTCCGAGCCACCCGGGCTGGGACTGGTTACTTGCACCCAGCCGCGGCCATTCCACCGCTCGATCAGAGTCTTGATCGTTTCGCCGGTGCTGAAATACCCGACCGCCCAGGCACTCGATGACCCCGCGGCGGCGACGCCCAGCAGGAAGCTGCCATGCACGCCGCCCGGGTTCGGGCTGGTCACTTGCGCCCAGCCGCGGCCATTCCACCGCTCGATCAGGGTCTTGATCGTTTTGCCGGTGTTGTAGTACCCGACCGCCCACGCAGTTGATGACCCGGTGGCAGCGACCGCGTTAAGCAGACTCTCCTGAGCGCCGCGCGGGCTGGCGCTTGGCACCTGCCTCCAGGCCCGGCCATCCCAGTGCTCGATGAGCGGTTTGCCGGTTGCTGCCGAGCCCACCGCCCAGACGCTATGCGCGGACACCGCAGCGACGCCGTTCAGTCCGTTGACGGAAACCCAGCTATACACTGCGTCAGCTGAGTTTCTGTGCGGCGTTCCCCGGCTCGGAAACGAGGTTGCGGCAGACCGTGCATGACCGCACGAGACCAGCGCTGCCAGGACTGCCGCCGCGGCGGCGACCCTCACCGCGGGGCGAACCCGGGCCGGACTGTGCATAGCCCACCTAAGCGCGACGGTGCCCGCTGGCCCAGGTCGCCTCGCTGTCCCCATGGCGGCATCCTCCCTTCCGGCGTCGGCGCCCAGGCCGCCGCGAGGCCAGGCCCGGGCTTCTTCTCTGTGGCAGTTAGACGCTTCACCGCGCTCATCGGTGCCCAGCCGGGCAGGGCTTGGCGTTCTGCTGCCGCTTCCTGGTCGCTGCCAGTGAACGCCGGTGCCGCGGCAGGGTCAACGTGCAGCGCCCGCAGCGCGCAGCGCGAGGAACGACGTTGACGCCCGCAAGGCCCGGCGTAGATTCGGCTGGCCGAGGAAGCCCTGGTGAGCCGGTCACCTACCGGGGCAACCAGATCACGATCGACGACGTGGTCTTCCTGCCGACCCCGGTGCAGCGTCCGCGGGTGCCGGTCTGGGTCGGCGGGTTCTGGCCGAACAAGGCGCCGATGCGGCGGGCGGCGCGGTGGGACGGGGCCATCCCCGCTATGGCCGGGATGGAAGCCGCACGCCCGCCGGACGTGAGCGAGGTCCGGGACCTGGTGATGCTCCTGCGCGGCTGCCGGGCGGAAAACGGCCTTGCGGACAGGCAGTTCGACATCGTCATAGGTGGCATGAGCCTCGGCGGAACTGCGGGCCGTGACCTTTGTTAGCGACCTCGTTATTTGAAGATCCGGCGGCCGGACTGCATGAAGATGCCTCGGCAAGGCTCCGTGAGCATCCCGCTCTCCTCGGCTGCTTGATCTTGCACCGGTCCTCGCCGCCGTCCAGCGTGGGTGGTCACCAGGATCTCGCTGGCGGCCACGAGGAGGGCACTGTGGCCCTCACAGAGAGCGACCGGATTCTCGGAACATTGCGCTGCGGGTCAGCTGCCGACTATGAGCGGCTCACAGTTAGGCCAGTCACGCGGGTCGCAACCCGCAGATCGTCCTGATCTGTATGGTCGCCGGTCAACCTGAAGTCGATTCTGCGGCTGCCCCGATCAGGCGATTATACGTGCGTGCCGTCACCGGGGATCGGCCACGCTCTGTGACCGCCTGATAGCCTCGGCCGCACCCCTTGACAAGATCGTCGCGAGCGTCTCGCGCTCGCTCGGAGGAGTCATCCATGCCTTCCCTGCTGCACGCTCGGCGTCCTGTAGTGTCTCAAAAGATGCATCCAATTCTCAGAAGAGATGTCCTAGCGATGTCCAATTGGACGGATCGCTGAGAGGAGTATCGGCATTTCTGCGTGCCTTGGAGTCTGCTTGATGACACCATCAAGGCGTTGCAGCCGCGCACAGCGATCTTTGAGTCCTTGCCCGGCAGCGGGACTTTAGCTGCGGAGTAGCGTGAGGACGGCGAGCACGCGACGGTTCACGTCCAGGCCGAGCTTGCGGAACAGCTGGGCAGATGCCGCCTCGACGGTTCGCTCGCTGATCTCCAGCTCGCCGGCGATGCCGGAATTCGAGCGGCCCTCCGCCATCAGGGCGAGGATGTCCCGCTCGCGTTGTGTCAGGTGGGTGAGTGGGGAGCCGGGGCGTCTGCGCTGCATGAGGCGGGACACGATCGTGGGATCGATCACGCACTCGCCCTCGGTGACCCGGCGCAGGGCGTCGACAAGGACGGCGATGTCGGAGACGCGCTCCTTTAGCAGATAGCCTAGACCGCCAGGCTGGTCGGCGAGCAGCCGCTGGGCGTACCGGGGCTCGAGGTACTGGCTGAGCAGGACGACCGACGTCTTCGGGTAGTGCTCGCGGATGCGCCGCGCCGCGATCAGCCCCTCGTCGGTATGGGTCGGCGGCATGCGAATGTCGACGATCGCCACGTCGGGCCGATCCAGGGCCACCATGCGCAGGAGGTCGTCGGCGTCGGCCGCCTCGCCGACGACGTCCACGCCGGCATCCGAAAGCAGCCGCGCGAGTCCCGACCGGACCAGCATGACATCGTCAGCGACTACGACGCGCACGGGATCACCGCCGTCACCACCGTCTCATCCTCTGGCGTGCTGGACAGCGTGAAGCGCCCGCCGAGGGCGCCAACACGGTCAGCAACCTCGCTGAACGCCGCTGCTCCGGTGGTCCGGCTGCCTGCATGCACCTCCACGCGAACGGTCATCGTGTCACGGTCCTGGACGGCGGAGATCCGTGCTTGCGTTGCCGTTGACGGGTGTTCGACGTTGCCGAGCGCAGCGGCGACGGCAGCGTACACGGCCATCGCCGCGCCGGCGCCGACGTTGCCTACCTGGATGTCGAGCGTCGCCGGGATATCAGAGGCCGCGAGGAGTTCGTCAAGGGCGGCTTCCAGTCCTTCGTTGGCGAGCACGCTGGGGAAGATGCCGTGAGCGAGCTGGCGCAGGCGGGCGAGCGCGTCGTGGACCCGCGCCGCTGTGTTCATCAACGGCGCGGCCGTCGCTGGATCGACACCCCGGAGGGCGACTCTCAGGTGGAACGCCACGCTGACCAGGCGTTGCTGGGCGCCGTCGTGCAGGTCGCGTTCGATGCGCCGGCGCTCGGCGTCCGACATGGCGACCACACGCCGTTGGGAGGCGCGCACATCGGCGAGCCGCGCCTTGACGACTGCGGCCAGCTGCGCGTTGCGCAGCGCCAACCAGGCTGCCGGGGTGAGCCCGGCCAGCGCCTCCTCTTGGTCGGCGCGTCCGGCCAGCAGCAGGCGCAGCATCGGTCCCGACTCGTCGGACAGGACGACGTACCTGCCCGGTGCGGGTGCATCGTGGACGTCGCGGCCGGCCGGGTCGACCCACCGGGCGTCGCCGGGCACCGCGAACTGCACGCCGCGGATCGCCCCCCCGCTCAAATCGCTCAACGCCGTCTCCGGTCTCGACAGCCGGGTACCCAGTCGGTTGACTGCGGCGCGGGTGCGCACCGTCCGGATCCCCACGCTACATAGCACGGCGCCGACCACTGCGATGGCGAGGGGCTCGACGACCAGCAGAGGAACCGACGGTGTGATGGTGTCCCAGCGCGCCCACCGTAGGGCCAGCGAGACCGCGAGCAGCCCAAGCGTAAGGGCAACGGCGCCGATGAGGCCGCGGGGTACAGACGAAGGGCTGCCCCGCAGGACGGTGGCAGCCGCGAGAATCGCCGCGACGATGGTCAACACACAGGTGATCGCCACCGCGGACTTCGTGCTCAGCACGCTGTCCAGGATGGGACGGACGTCGTCGCAGGTTCGCGCGCATCCGGGGTCGGCGAACGGGTTGTAGCCGAGCAGGTGCGCCAGGCTGGCGGCACCGACGAGCGCGACCACAGCGCGCCCGGCCCTGCGTGCGGTCACCGACGCCTCCGGCGGCCAGCCCAGGGCAACCTGGGCGGTGCCCGCGACGGTGAGCGGCGCCGCCGCGAGCACCCCGGCGCGCACAGGTCCCGGCAGCCAGGACCATGCCGCCCAGAGCGGGAGCAGAGACCCCACGGCACCCACTGCCAGCCCGGTCGAGGCACGCGGATGATCCACGCGCACGGCCCATGTGCCCGCCACTACCACGGCGGCGGCCGCGAGCTCGGCGAGCCGCAGCCATGCCGGCACCTGGTCCTCGACACCGAGGCCCAGGTCATCCCGGGCGAGCGCCACGGAGTACGCCAGCACGGTCACGACAGCCGTCGCCGTCGCCAGCGACGCGGCGGCCGCGCCCGTTGCCCGCTTAGGTGCCATTGGCGCTCGAGTTGCGTCCACGACCGTGCTCACACCTCGCCTTCTGCGGCAGGTACCGCCTCTGGACCCGTGGTTGCAGTGTTATCCACATCCAAGCCCCGAGGAAACACGGTTGGCTGCAGGCACGGCTGCTTCTAGCGTCCAGGCCAGTGGATGCCGCCACCGTCGGACGTCCAGACGATGAGGAGGCTTGGATGAACCCATCTCCTGTCCGCAAAGCGCCGCTCGGCGATCGGACTGGTCTGCCGCCAGTGGTAAGCAGGTCGAGCAGCTTGCGTCTGGGGCGGCCGGCTCGGGGCGGTGTGAAGCACCGCCGCCTGCGACTTCCGCCCTGTTTTGGCGGTGCCGGCAGGCTGGTGCTCGTGCCTGCGGTAGCGGTGCTGCTACTGGTGGGGGCGAGACAAGCGTCGGCGGCGACGCTGAACGTCTGTCAGAGCGGCTGCCCGTACACGCAGCTCGCGCCCGCCCTTGCTGCCGCCCACAGCGGCGACACGATCACGATCGGCCCCGGCACGTACGCCGGCGGCGTCACGATCGACGTGAGCGTCAAGCTGGTCGGGGCGGGCCCCGGCGCGACCGTCATCAGCGGCGGCGGCCCGGTGCTGACGATCGGCGTGGCCGGCGCGGCGAGCGAGCCGACGGTGACGATCGACGGTGTCACCGTCACAGGCGGCGTCGCGATCGGCAATCTCGCGCCGTTCAGCGGCCGCGGCGGCGGAATCTACATTCCCCGGGCGGCAGGGCCGTCCACTGGTGCCAGCGTCACCATCATGAACAGCGTTATTCGCGGCAACAGCGTCGCCCCCAGGGTGGCGACTGATTCCGGGGATCCGTGCTGCCCGTTCGCGGACGCTGGCGGCGGCGGGATCTCCAACGATGGGACGCTGACGCTCGACCACACGCTGGTCAGCGGCAACCGGGCCGACGCCGCCTCAGGGTTGACCAGCAACGCGATCGGCGGCGGAATCCTCAACCGCGCGTTCGGCACGCTGACGCTCACGCACAGCGTCGTCTCCCACAACCACGTGGCCGTGACCCCGCCCAACGGCCGCTTCGCCCCCGGCGGCGGCATCGCGATGGTCGGGGGCACGCTCACGATCACCGACAGCCGGGTGAGCGACAACACCGCCGACGCGTCATCCGCCGTGCTCAGCGGCGTCGAGCAGGAGGCGACGGCGGGCGGCATCCAGGTCCAGGGGGACGCCTCGGCGACGATTCTCAGCACGACCATCACCAGCAACTCGGTCAGCTCCACGAACACCGTCGGTGACGCCATCGCCTTCTCGGGCGGCCTGCACGCCGACGGGCTGATCGTCCTGCGCGACAGCACGATCAGCGACAACAGCGTCGCAGCAGCGACGGCCACCGGCTCCACCGGGAGGGCCGACGTCGACTCGGGCGCCGGCGAGATCAACGCAGACGCGACGATCACCAACACGCACTTCACCGGCAACAGCGCCACCGCGAGGTCCTCGGCCGGAGTGGCACACGCCGGCGCCGGTGCGATCGTGACCGCCGCATCCGATCGGATGACGATCAGCGACAGCGTCATCAGCGCCAACCGCCTGACCGCCACGACGACAACGGGATCCGCGTCCGTCCAGGGCGTCGGCATCACAAACCTCGGCGTGCTGACGCTGCGGAACACCAGCGTCGGCGACAACAGCGGAACGGCGAGCGGGCCCGGCGGGCTCGCCCAGGTCTGGGTGCCGGTGGGGTTGGGGGTGGACTGAGTGGCCCAGGTCTTGCCGTTCCACCGTTCGGCCAAGATGGCCTCTGCGCTAGAGCTTGTCGTGTATCCGCCGACCGCTGTGCATATCCGGGTGGAAGCGCAGGCCACGCCGTGCAAGCCGCTGGCCAGCGGGCCTGGGTTGGGCGTGGGCTCGATCGCCCAGGTCTTGCCTTTCCACCGCTCGGCCAAGGTGGTGAACGGCCCGTGGCTGCTGGCGAACCCGGCAGCGGTGCACGTCTTGACGGACGGGCAGGCGACGCTGTCCCAGTTCGGCGTAGGTTCCGTCGGCCGGGTTAGGGGTGGGCTGGTTGGCCCATGCCGTTCCGTTCCACCGCTCAGCCAGGGTGAAGCGGCCGGAACGCCGCTGCCGGGCCCAGCCCGGTGCGGGACGCCGTTATCACCCCGCCTTGCATCGCCATATAACGGCGATATCGCCCGACCTGCCTGGCTCACTGGCGCAGGGCAGCCCGGGCCCGGGGGCTGGCGGGCTGGCCCGAACGTCCCGCCGGCTGGGATCTTCGGCCTGCCGCCGGCGAGACTGCGCCGAGAGGACGCTGGCCAAGGGCAGGGTGTTTGCTAAAGGCGCGAGGGACGGTCATGCGGACAGCGACCGTGCTGGTGGCCGATGACGAGCGCAAGATCCGTGACACGGTGCGGCTGTTTTGGAGCGGGGCCTCTGTCCGCTCGTCCGCCGGCGACCGTACGGTAGGTATCAGGTGCTCGCTGCGAAGGAGGGGCGCGATGACACGCACACCCGAGGAAGTCTTCCAGCACCACGCCCAGGCGCTGGGCGCAGGCGACCTGGATGAGATCGTCGCCGACTATGCCGCCGATGCCGTCTCCATCACGCCCGCCGGCGTCAGGCGCGGCAAGGACGGCATCCGGGCGGCGTTCACACAGCTGCTCTCCGATGTGCCGAACGCGTCCTGGGATCTGAAGACCCAGATCTACGAGGACGACGTGCTGTTCCTGGAGTGGGCCGCTGACGCCGCCATGACCCGGGTCGAGGACGGTATCGACACCTTCGTGTTCCGCGATGGCCTGATCCGGGTGCAGACGGTCCGCTACACGCTGCAGCGCAAGGGCTGAAGGGCAAATCCGGGCGTCAGGGCGTCAGGTGGCGGGTGAACCAGTCACGCGCCTGGCCGCTGGAGGCTTCGAAGCCTTTGGTGTAAGCGTCGAAATGACCGCCGGGCAGGATTACCAACTCCTTGGGCTGGTGGGCCTTGTCGAAGGCAGCGATGGCGAGTTCGGAGGGCACCAGATGGTCGCCGGCGGCCACCAGCAGCAGCAGCGGTGTCGGGCTGATGTAGGGCAGGTAGGTGCCCGGCTCGTACTCGGTGAACATCTCCACGCTCCGCAGCGTCACCTCGTTGCGCCAGGCCGGCGCGCGGGTGCTGCCGGTCGCGGTGAACCACTCCCATGAATCCGGCGTCGGCAGCGCCGATGGCGCGAGCGGATCCTTATCCACCACGGGGACCATGGCCGGCCGCCCGCCGCGGAAGCGGGCGAGGCGGTCGGCGTCGAACTGTTCACGGAACCCGGCGATGAAATCGGCCCGGACCAGCGCGCGCAGGTTGTCGTGGCCACTGACCAGCGGCACCTGGCTGACCACCGCCTGGACCCGCCGGTCGATCGCCGCGACCACCAGCACATGGCCGCCGGAGTAGCTGCTGCCCCAGATCCCGATCCGCTGCCGGTCCACCCCCGGCACGGTGCTGGCATAGGTGATGGCGTGCCGGTAGTCGCGGACCTGAGCCCAGGGATCGATCTCCTGGCGGGGCTCACCGTCACTGGCGCCGAAGCCGCGATTGTCGAACACCAGCACATGCAGCCCGGCCGCGGCAAACACCTCGGCGAAGCTGTCGAGGTACATCTCCTTGACCGCGGAAAACCCGTGCGCCATAACAACCGCCGCTCCAGGCGCTCCGCTCCCCTCAGCCTCATAGAACCAGCCACGCAGGGTGACGCCCTCCGCGTCAAACTCAACATCTCGCCGTGTCATCCCAGTCTCCTCTCCGCCCAGGTTTCCCTTAAATAGTGCGGTCCGGGTCACTCCACCCGGGCGATCACTGTGCCTTGCCGGGCAGTCTGGTCTTCGGCGACCAGCAGGCGTACTCGCCCGGCCGCCGGTGCCAGCACCTCACCTGAGACCTTCTCCACCATCACTTCGCCGAGGAGTTGACCGCTCGCCACCTGGTCGCCGTCGCTGACGAACCAGGTGGCGAGCACGCCCTCGGCGCCGGGCTGCTCCTTAGAGAGCTGCGGGAACCTGACATCGGTCACAGTCAGGCCCCGACCAGCTCTCGCGCGGCCGCCTTGATCCGCTCACGGGTGGGCAGCACTGCGCTTTCCAGCGAGCGGGCGTAGGGGATCGGGACGTCGGGCACTGCGACCCGGCGCACCGGGGCTCGCAGCATGCCGGGGTCGGTTTCGGCCACGGTGGCCGCGATCTCGCCGGACAGGCCGAACGACTGGTAGTCCTCATCGACGACTAGCAGGCGGCCGGTCTTGGCGACCGATGTGAGAACGGCCTCCCGGTCCAGCGGCACCAGGCTGCGCAGGTCGATGACCTCGAGTTCGACGCCGTGCTCGGCGGACATCTGGTCGGCGACGTCCAGGGCATGGTGCACCGACAGGGACACGGTGACCACGGTCGCGTCCCCGCCCTCGCGGGCGGCCGACGCCTTCCCGATCGGCGTCTCGTACGGCTCCTCCGGCACCGGCGCGATCGACCGGGCGTTCTTCGCCATCCACGGCAGGCCCATGATGCCCTTGTGGAACATGTACACGACCGGGTTGTCGTCACGGATGGCGGAGATCATCAGCCCCTTGGCGTCGGCCGGGTTGCTCGGCACGACGACCTTCATGCCTGGCAGGTGCGCGAACGTGCCCCACAGGCACTGCGAGTGCTGCTCGGCGTCGGAGTAGCCGCCGCCGGTCGCGGTCATCAAGACCATCGGCACCCGGACGTTCCCGCCGGACTCGAAATGGATCTTCGCCATGTGGTTGTAGATCTGGTCCATGGCCACGCCGAAGAAGTCCGCGAACATCAGCTCGACGATGGGCCGCATGCCCTCGACCGCGGCACCGACGCCGAGGCCGATGAACGCGGTCTCGGAGATGGGCGTGTCGATCACCCGTTCCGGGCCGAACTTGTCGAGCAGGCCCGTGGTGGAACTGAAGATTCCGCCGTACTTGGCCACGTCCTCACCGAGCACGACGACGCCCGCATCGCGTTCCATCTCCTGGGAGATGCCCTCGACCATGGCCCGCGCCGTAGTCAGCCGGCGAACTGTGGCCCCGGTCGGCGCTGTGGCGGAGTCGGTAACGCTCATCTGTGTGCTCCCTTCACGCGAACACGTACTCGAGCGCCGTCTGCGGCGCTGGCACCGGGCTGGACTTGGCGAACTCGATGGCCTTCTCCACCCGGGCCACCGCCTCCTCCGTGATGCCGCGGGCCAAGTCCGCGTTGAGGATCCCGGCCTCGGCCAGCCGTGCCTGGTACGCCGGGATGGGGTCGCGGCCGGGCACATCGGCCAGGTCGGGGCGGTATCCCTGGGCGTCGCCCTCGAAGTGGCCCCACAGCCGCACGGTGTGCACCTCGATCAAGGTCGGCCCCTCACCGGCCCTGGCCCGCGCCACTGCGTCACCAGCCGCTGTATACACGGCCTCGACGTCGTTATCCTCGATCCGCTGGCCAGGGATGCCGTAGGCGGCCGCCCGGTCCGCGTTCGAGCTGACGGCCGTGGACGCCTCCCGGGGCACGGAGATGGCCCACTCGTTGTCTTCGATCACGAAGACCACCGGCAGCTTCCACAGCGCGGCCAGGTTCAGTGACTCGTGGAATGCGCCCTGGTTGGCGGCCCCCTCGCCGGTGAACGCGACCGCCACCCGGCCGCTTCCCTGCCGCTGGAACGCGAACGCCTGCCCGGTCGCTGGCGGCAGCCCTTCGGCGACAATGCCCGAGCAGGAGAAATGGGTCTGCGGATCGAACAGGTGCATGTGCCCGCCCCGGCCCCGGCCCAGCCCGGTCTCGCGACCGAAGATCTCGGCCGTCATCCGGTCCAGGTCAACGCCGTGCGCGATCGCGATGTGGTGAGGGCGGTGGGTCGCGGTGACCGCGTCGTCGCGCTGCAAGTGCGCGCACACGCCTGCGGCGGCCGGCTCCTGCCCGGCGGACAGATGCATTTCCCCGGGGACCAGCCCCGCCCCGATGTCGAACGCTGGCTTCTTGTCCGCGTGGTACTCGCGGAGAATGGCCTCCTCGTAGGTGCGGCTGAGCACCATTACCCGGTAGAGCTCAAGACGGGTCTTGTCGTCCACGATGCCTCCTTTGGCTGGCCGGTTCGATGCCATGAGTCATGTCGGTACCGCTCAGCGAGGAGCCGCGCCTGCCAGCGCCGCTCAGCGGGCCGCAAGGGCCGCGGTGACAGCCGCCCGTACCGCGATGCCGCCTCGGCCAGCACCGCCCGCCGGCACGCCGTGATGTCCACCGCCGGATCGTGAGCGGACAACGGCAGTGCCGGGGACCTGTGCGAGTCCAGCGGGTGCCGGTCCGGCGGGGCCGGGGCGAGGTACGCCTGGACCCGGTCGGCCGGCGTGGTCACCAGCAGCGTGGCGTGAGCCAGCGTGCCGTCCCGGGTCACCTGGCTGGCCAGGCCGGACACCTTGGCGGGGCCGATGAACACACCGCGCCCGCCGATCGAGGGCTGCAGCCCCAGCCGCCCGATGACACCGGCCACCAGCGCCGCCAGCTCACCGGCCAGGCCAGGCTCCCACCCGGGCACAGCCACGCTGATGTTGAGGTTGCCCCGGTCGTGGTAAACGGTCCCGCCGCCGCTGGCCCGGCGCAGCACCGGCACACCGCTGGCGGCGCACGCCGCCACGTTCACCTCGCGCGACACCCGCTGCCCGCGGCCGATGACCACGCAAGTCCCGTTCTGCCATATCCGTAGCAGCGGACAGGGCGGCACGGCCCTGACCAGGGCCTCCTCCAGCGCCAGGTCGGCGGCTGGGTCGCCCAGCCCAGCGCAGTCCTGGACCAGCACATCCATCCCGCCCAGGAACCGCGCAGACACCGGACATCCAGACACAACACTCCTGTTCTCCCTTCCCGTTCTGCCCTCACCGAACACCCGGCGCCAAGCTGGCGGCAGAGACCAAAGTCCCCGGTACCGCGGGGCGGGAACGGCTCATCTCTCTGAAGTTTCGTATTCATGCTGCGGCGGCGTCCCCGGCCGCGAGGGCCGATGCCTGCCAGCCAGAAGGCGGGCGTGTAGGCGGGCGCCGAGAATCCACCGATCCGCGCACTCGGCGCGGCCGGGGGAGGGGGTGTGAGACCAGTGCCGCAGGAGAGGGGACCGGGCATCTCAACGCATCCTGCGGGGAGACCGTGGAGTGCCAGATCGACCTGATCTGCGCGGCTCAACGGATGAGCGTCGAGGCTTCTCGCTCGTGCAGATCGGCGGCTATTTGCGCGGTCAGCCGCTGGGTGCCGGTGACTCAGCGTGACATGCCAGCGAGGATAGTGAGCCGCCCGGCTTTCCGGCCCGCGCTCCTGGCGTATGATCACCTTCCCCGGGCCTTGGGTGTGATC
>WNGN01002353.1_pt1 | contig 22271 bp, 21 predicted proteins | sample 5400561 | NCBI WGS metagenome assembly WNGN01 (sample SAMN13153379, study PRJNA577476) | soil metagenome | isolation source: 115 cm soil or saprolite under Garry oak tree replicate 2 | place: USA:California | collected 2016-06-15 | reverse complement strand
CGCAAAAGTCCTGCGGCAACCAGCGCTGGTTCGCTTCATGCAGTCAAAAATTAATGAAGTCTCGCCCGAATTACGCCAGGAACCTCTGGTTAAAGATGTGAGCGAGCAGCTGAACGGAATTGAGAAAGCCGTTTCATTTCCAGCGGGCAAGACACCCGCTGTAGATGACGTGCGGAAAGTCAACGAAGCGGTTACTAAGGTGATGACGGAAATAGAGAGCAAAGAACTGCCGAAATGAAACGCTGGCTCCCGATTTTTCTCTCAATCCTTGTGCTGGCGGCCAGCGTTGCCGTGCGCGCGGAAACAGATGCCGAGGTGCGCGCGCGTAAAGATGCGCTCGACGTTGCCGGAGCTTTTTCAAACGATGGTTTCAAAATTCGAGATGGACACTGGTGCGGGGTCCTCAAGCCGCACGAGCACGCCCTGGTGGCGGTAAATCTCTACGCGGGAAACCAGTATTGGTTCTCTACTGCGTCCGCGGAACCGGCGAAAATTGCCGTCAGCGTCTATGATGAGAGCGGAAAGCAAGTGACAACGGAAAGCTACAATAACGGAGAAAAAGCGGCGGCCGGGTTTTCACCGGCGAACAGCGGCCAGTACTTTGTTTCGGTCGATCTGGTTGAAGGCGATGGAGGCAGTTTCTGTCTCGTCTATTCGTACAAATAGACGATGCGCGATTCTCGATGTTGGATAGGATTTTCGCGTGCGCGGGCCCTGCCATCTAGCATCGAGTATCAAGTATCCAGTATTTTCAGTATTTTGGGGCAGGTCATGACTTCCCTTCAGGTATTTTACGAGGGCCACGTTCAAGGGGTTGGATTTCGCTGGTCGGTACGCGACGTGGCCAAAGGCTTCGACGTAAACGGGTGGGTCCATAACCTGCCGGATGGCCGCGTGGAACTTCAGGTTACGGGAGAGGAAACCGAAGTGCGCGCTTTCCTCGATCGCGTCGCGCAAGGCGAATTGCACTCGCTGATTCACAGGCAAACCGAAAATAAATTGAACAACCCGGTCACTCCTCGCGGCTTTGAGATTCGCTATGACTAATCCGGCAGTAGCCGTTCATGGCCTAACCAAAATTTTTTCCGTTCCGTTTCATCCCACTCGCAGGGTTGTCGCGGTGAAGGACCTCAACCTTCGCATCGAGCCGGGTGAGGTGTATGGGTTGCTCGGGCCGAATGGTTCCGGTAAAAGTACCACACTGAAAATTATTCTCGGCCTCGTATCTCCGACGCGCGGCCGCACCGAAATCTTCGGACGGGATAGTCGTCTTGTACAAAGCCGGGACGCGGTCGGTTTTCTGCCAGAGAATCCGTACTTCCAAAAGTTTCTTACTGGCAAGGAAACGCTGCGTTTTTTTGGGCGCCTTTGCGGACTGCGAGGCGCAAAACTTAGGAATCGCGTGAACGAATTGCTCGATCTCGTCGGGCTCAACAAGGCGCGCAACCGCCGGCTGGGGACTTATTCCAAAGGAATGTTGCAACGCATCGGGCTTGCGCAAGCATTGATCCACGATCCAAGGCTGGTAGTGCTTGACGAACCGACCGCCGGCGTCGATCCGGCAGGCTCGCGAGACATTCGCGATTTGATCTTCGACCTAAAGCGCCGCGGAATCACCGTGCTGCTTTCTTCGCATTTGCTCGCACAAGCGCAGGAGATTTGCGACCGCGTCGGCATCCTTGCCGACGGCGTGCTGGTGCGCGAGGGGCATTTGCAGGAACTGATCGCGATCGAAAATCAAACCGAGTTTGTAATCGCCGATGCTTCCGATGAGCTGGTCCGGGAAATCGAATCGGTCGTTAACCGCTCAAGGGCGAAACTGATCGAGCGGCGCAAATCGACCACCACACTGGAGAGATTGTTCCTCGAGGCGACAGCCAAGAATGACGAAGAAATGACCAAGCAGAAATGACAGACGCATCAACGCTTCAACCCTTCCCTGGCCCCGAAAACTTTCGGGGCAACGCTTCAACGTCCGCAAAGCGGTATCGGGCCTTTTCTTTCTCTCGCATTTACGCGATTACAACCAACACCGTCACCGAGCTGACACGCCTGAAAGTCTTTTATGTGCTGCTGGTCTTCGCGCTTGTTTTGATTGGCAGCTCAATCTTCATGGCACAGTTTTCGTTTCAGCAGGAATTCCAAATCTTGAAAGATGTTTCGCTCGGCGCGATCTCAATTTTTACCTCGCTGCTGGCAATCGTTGCCACTGCGCGGTTGCTTCCGCAGGACATGGAAGACCGCACGGTCTATACCATTCTCGCCAAGCCGGTGCCGCGCTTCGAATACGTGCTGGGCAAAATTGCCGGAGTTCTTTTGTTGCTTGCGATCAGCACCCTGGTGATGGCCGCAGCGTTTGTGCTTGTCCTGTATATGCGCGAACAAGCCGTGGTGCACGCGATAGCGAGACAAATGTCCGGCGCGCCTGCCGATCAAGTCGCTGATGCTCTGCGCGTGGTACGATCCTCCGCTTTTAATATCGATATCGTTCCCGGAATCATCATCATTTACCTGAAAGCGTGCCTGCTCGCGGCGCTTACCCTTTTTGTTTCCACATTCGCCACTTCAAACATTTTCACCATTGTGGTGATGGCTTTCATTTATTTTATCGGACATTTGGAAGCCACTGCCCGGGAATATTGGCTGCAGGAACATAGCAGCGGATTGCTTGCTCGAGTCTTTCTCGCGGTTGTGGCGCTGCTTTTCCCCGACTTGCAGGCTTTCAACCTGATGGATGATATCGTCGCCGGAACCGCCATTTCCCTGGCGCTTTTCGCCAAAACGGCCGCGCTCGGCGTTTTTTACACGGTAATCTACACGCTGTTAGCCGCGTTTGTGTTTTACGGCAAAGAATTATGATGCGGGGCCTTGTTGCGTTGGCAGTCCTGATCGTGGTCGGGACGGTCAAGCTGCCAGTTGAACACAACCTGGCGGCCCTTCATCGACAGGAACATTTCCGCGGAGTCGAATTTAATCTCGATCTTCGCGAAAAAATCGGGCAACTCGGGTTCATCGCGGCCCTGAGCGGGTTTCGAGCGATCGTCGCCGACGCTCTTTTCATCCAGGTGTACTCGGCATGGGAAAACACAGAATGGGGCCGGATGTTACTGATGTTCCGGCACATCACGACGCTCCAACCACGGGTGCTCCTGTTTTGGGATACGGCCGCCTGGCACATGGCCTGGAACGCGAGCGTGGCCGCGATGAATGATCAAAAGCAGCCGCGCCTTGCGCTGCGAGTCAAAGCGCAGCGTGAATATTTTGCGCTGGGCAAAGATTTCTTGGAACGCGGAATAAAAAATAATCCGGATCGTCCTGAGCTCTACGAAGCGCTTGCCCGGCTCTACAAGGAAAAATACAAAGACCACGAGCGGGCCTCGGAATTTTATGCGAAGGCGGCGGACCTGCCCGGAGCCGCGCCGTGGGACAAGCGTTTCTCGGCCTATGAGCTTTCTTACTGCGAGGGACGCGAGCGCGAAGCGTATGAGCGCCTGCGCAGCCTGTACGACGAAGGAGAGAAGGAACGGCTCCCCACTTTGATCAAACGGCTGAAGTTCCTCGAAGATAAAGTTGGGATCCGGCTAGAACAACGAATTCCCGATAAGCAAAAGTAATCGTAAAGAGCTAAATCGTTGAATCGTTAGATCGGTGCGACTGTTAAATGGTTGATGCGCGAAGGCGCGTCCATTGTAAGATTCTAATCTTTTAACTCCTAAGCCCGTCTTGTATGCGCTTCGCAATTTTCAGCGACATCCACGCTAATCTCGAAGCGCTCGAAGCAGTACTGGCAGACGCGCGTGAGCGCAGATGCACGCACTTTGTGTGCCTGGGCGACGTGGTAGGCTATAACGCCAATCCGCGCGAATCGATCGAACGTGTGCGCGAACTGGATTGCCCCGTGGTAAAAGGCAATCACGACGAGGAAGCAACGCTGTCTGCGTCCTCGGAACGTTTCAATGAATTAGCCGAGCGCGCCATCGAGTGGACCCGAGACAATTTGACGGATCAGGACAAGGAATGGTTGCGCGGCCTACCGTTACAAAAGCAGGTGCACGATTTTACGATCGTGCACGCCACACTCGATACGCCCGGGCAATGGGGCTACGTTTTTAACAACCTCGACGCCGTCGCGAGTTTCACGTATCAGCGCACCGCCGTCTGTTTTTTCGGCCACACGCATGTGCCCATGGTATTTATTCGGGGCCAGAGCGGCGTGCGGCAGGAAAGGAAAGAGCACGTTCGCATCGAGCCTGGCAGGAAGTATTTCATTAACGCCGGAAGCGTGGGGCAACCACGCGACGGTAACTGGCGCGCGGCGTACTGCATTTACGATGTTGAGAGCAATCTGGTCGAACTGTTGCGGGTAAAATACGATCTGGCGACCGCGCAAAAGAAGATTGCTAAAGCCGGTCTGCCGCAGCCCCTCGCCGAGCGGCTTGCAATTGGACGCTGATGCGGCACCACTCAATTCGCGACAGGTTTCCTCCGTTGCGCCAGAACAAACTCTGCCAGCGGCAAGTCGCGTGGATAAGTGATCTTGAAATTGAAATCATCGTTGAGAACGAGCGTGATCTTTCGACCGAGTCGCTCAAGTGCTGAGACCTCATCGGTCACCAAAATGTTTTCCGCGTAAACAGCGCGGTAGGCTTCATCGATCAACGCGCGCTCAAACATTTGTGGCGTTTGCATGGCGTAAAGTTCTTGACGATCCACCGAGCCTGTGACGACAAGATCGGCATCTGCGCGTTTTAATGTGTCGTTGATCGGCTCAGCCAGAGCGGCAGCGCCATGGATCTGACACTGCTGGAACAGGCGTTCGATCTGCTTCGGAGTAACCAGCGGACGCGCGGCGTCGTGCACGGCGACATATCGTGCAGCGGATTCCAGATGATCCAGCCCGGCGCGCACGGAGTCCTGTCGGCACTTTCCGCCCCGAATGATCGATCGAACCTTTTTGAAATTTTCATCGCGCACGATCGTTTTGATTTCATCGTGTCGATCTTCGCGCGCGACGACAACAATTCCATCGACAGAGTTGGCGCGCTCAAATGCGCGTATTGTATGAGCGATGACTGGTTTGCCGGCAATCGCCGCAAACAATTTATCGAAACCCATGCGGCGGCTGTCCCCAGCTGCGACAATGATGGCCGTTAGCATGAGCGAAAAAAGAAACGCCCAACGCCCAACGCCCAACGCCCAATCTTAAATCCGAATCGGAAGAATTCGGTGTTAGGTGTCAGGTGTTCCGCGTTCGACGTTTTCCTCACTGTAGTTGCTTCTGCACTTCAGCGCTCAGCGTCTTGCCATCCGCGCGACCGGCGACTTTCGCCTGCAACGCTTTCATCACGGCGCTCATCTGCGCCTTTGATGTGGCGCCGACTTCCGCAATCGTTTCACGCACTACCTTGACCAACTCATCGTCTGTCATCGCCTGCGGCAAATACGCATTCAAAATCGACAACTCTTCTTTCTCTCTGCTGGCCAGTTCGGCGCGTCCGCCTTTTTCGAAGCTTTCGATCGAATCCTGGCGTTGCTTGACTTGCTTCCGAATGACCTGCGCGGCTTCGGCGTCACTCAGTTCGGCTTCTGGTCCTGATTTTGCAATCGCAGCGTACTTCAAAGCTGATTTGAGCATTCGCAAGACGCCAAGCTTCGTGGTGTCCCGGGCACGCATGGCTTCTTTCAAATCCAAATCAATGCGCTGTGAAAGATCCATCTTCTGAGGCTACGGCAATGATGCTCCTCCGCAACACTGTCGCAATGAATCGGCGGTCGCAGACCGCCACGACGAGAATCGCCTAACGAATAGTCACCACGCCAACTTCTATCTCATCGCGTTGCGGTTCAGGAATCGGCCGGGATTTGGCCGGCGGGATTTCCAGCCAGCCTGCTTCATCAAAGAACCACGAGCGGCGTTCTAGTTTAACAAAAATGGCGGACGCAGATGAAAAACTGGAGACCGGAATGGTGAGTTGGCCCGCGAAAGCGTTGCCGTAATATCGTGCCCCAGCGACGTCGTCCGGCGAGGCGGAATCCAGCATTTCAACGCCTGAAGATCGGGCCGGGACGCGCATTGTCGCACAACGCAACGCGCCGGCTTCGTCGCGTCCCAAGACAAAAAGCGCCGGTTCAGTCATACGCATGGCTTTGGGAGCGAGCCGCAGCGCTACGCGAAGCGAATGAGGCAACCTGAAAACTGAAGTAGTCGAGCCATCGGCAATGGTCTCGTCGCGCACCCCAAGTTTGACCAGCCGCTCCGGCCGGCCGGCGTATGCGAGAAATCGTTTTCGCGATAATTTGAGCTGCGTTTTGTGGCAGCAAATCGCCCGCAGCTTGGTTGCTGCTTCGCGATGGGATTGGCAGATCGTCTTTGAACGATCAAAGAACGCGGAGCTCCTGCCGTGAACGACATAACTCCAGACAGCCATTCGGCCTGCCGCCATCGCGTCTGAAAAGGATTCGCTAAGGACCAGACGAAGCATTACCGCAAGCGCGCTATGGTCGGGATGCGTATCACAAATCGACGGCACCAGAAGATCCGTCGGTCTCCAATCAGCAATGATTGCTGCAAGGAGCTCAAGCGCAGATTGACCATCGCATATTAACAAGGCGGTCAATTTTTGATCGGGTAATCCCAGAAAACGTGTGGCCGAACCGTTCACGCCCAGAACACGCAATGCCTTGAGCGCTTCTGTACGGCGCAACCTTCCCCAGCGCCTGCGGTCGGTTGCGTTCAGACGCCACTTGCGTTCGAGCACGCGTTGCGGCCAGGGATTATCGTCGCCGTCTGTAACATAAACGACGTGAACCGCTGCACCGGCGCGCACTGCTCGTTGCAGAAGAACGCTGCACGCAAGCGATTCATCGTCCGGATGCGGTGCGAACAGCAACAGGCGAGAACCCGAAGTAAAAGCTGGAACCAGCACGGCTAAGTCTTCTAGCAGAAGCGCAGCCAAACGCAATGCCGGAAACTCCTACCATTTTGGCCGCCGCGGGAAGTATTTCTCTGGGAGAAAATTCCGATCCACTGCCCGGGCCCAGAGAGCAGCCAGTTGTGTTCGCGATGACGTTTGCACAAAAGTGTGTTCGCCAGGTGCGAGAAAACGCGCACCCTCATATGGCGTCCCGTCGAGCGTTCCCGTTACCGGGCCATCGCGTGCGATAATCTTGTAAGGCGCTGGAATCACAACTTCAAACTCCATCCGCCTGCCGTCGGTTGGAGAGGGTCTCAAGAACCTTCCCACTACCCTCAAGTCGTTGCCGACAGAAATATAATTTTTCCAGATAAATTGCTTCGCCCTGAGTGGCATCCTCCCCTTCATTGCTGCGACGCAGGCACGGGTTTCAACTGCTCGCGCAGCGGCGTTGTCGACCACAAGGTGGCGCGCGAGACGCTCTAACATGATTGATTCGGTAACGGGCCAAAAGCAGCGTTGCCGAAAGATAGTTTCGCCTTTGCAATCCAGAACGTAGTCGCCGGGATCGGTCAATTTCAAAACGCCGCGAAGCAAACCTGTCTCGAGTCGGGCACGATCAATCCAGAACGGCCGACTTGCGATGAGCAGAATCAATTCCAGTAAAGCGACAAACGCCGGCAACGGAATGCGGCGGAAATAACGCCCGATACGCGAGTCGTATCTCGCGAAGTACGGCGAAATGGCCAGCAAACCTCCGCTGACGAGGATGAATGCCAGAGGATAATATGGAAGATCATCCTGACGCGTGAGCAGATTCCAAAAGCTGTACAGAGCGGGCGCATAGAAGCCACAGACGAGAAAAATGAACCCGCGCCGAAATGCTAACGCTGGCTCAGGAGCTGCGCGAACGATTAGCCGCGCGGCGTAAATCACAAACGGGAAAACGATGGGAAAAATAAAGATCCACCAGGCTGGATGATTTTTACGACTAAGATGCGGAAGAAGGTTGTGAAGAAAATTGCAATAATAAAACTCGCGCCACACACCGCCGAGAGCGAACGCGGCCGCGATGATTCCAGGAACTAAGAAGGTTGTGAAGAAAAAAGCCGCCGTACAACGCGCCAGATGTGGCCATGATTGACCCAGCTTTTTTCTCCCCACCAGAAAGAGCGCAATCGATGCGCCGACCAGGAGCGCAAGTAGCAACAAAAACGATTTCATGGAGACACTGAAGCAAAACCCGAGCAAAAGCCCGGCCTTCAAAGCTCGAGGCACTGTCAGCCTTCCACTGACAAGCGTAAGCACGCACAGAAGCCATAGCGGCGCCCAGAGGTTATCGGTCCGAAACTCGAACGAGGCGAAATGATACTTGGTAAAAAGACCGGTCAGAATGATCGCCCACACGCCAGCGCGCCGTGAGAAAAGTATTTCGCCAATTCGGTAAGTGCACCACGCTCCGACAAAATACATCGGCAACAGAATGAAACGCATCCAGTAAAGAATAGTCGCCCGGTCGCCGATCAGTCCGAAAATCGGCGCAAACATTATTTGGAAAAGAGGCATGTGATTATCGAACACATCGCGGTATTGGACAAAGCCGCGCGCCCACGCCCAGATCACGTGCATATGCTGCGACTCATCGCTGTCGAAGCGGTAGTGAGGCATGTTTGCCAGCTTAAGCGCGATCATCAGCGCGAAAAGAACTGCGGCAGCCGCGAACTCCGCCGGCCCGGACATGCCAAAGTAATCGGCGCAGCGTTGCGCGAGCGATCTGCGGCGCAAGGGTGCAGGTCGACTTGTCGATGTTGTAGATTCCAGCGCCATCTAGACTTGATTCCCAGCGAGACTAACCGTGCGCAGTAATTTTCTCAGCGCACTTCCGCACCGACTCCGCGTCACTCACGGACATCACGTCTGCGTCTTTGCGTGCGCGCCGCAATAAACCAGCCAGCACACCGCCCGGCCCCAGCTCGATGAAAAAATCGCAGCCAAGTCCTGCTAGCCGCTCCTCGCAATCGAGCCATCGCACCGTTCCCGTAACCTGATCCAGCAGGGTCTGACGAATTTCAATCGGCGTTTCAACTTCTCGACCAGTCACGTTGCTAATCACAGGAAATCGCGGCGGCTGCACCGTAACGTGCTGAAGTGCCGCCCCCAACCTTTCATAGGCAGTTTCCATCAAACGCGAATGATACGCGCCGGCGACATTGAGCAGCGTCGCGCGGCGAATCCCATATTCCCTCGCCACGCCGACTGCCGCTTCCACTTTCGCAAGCTCACCCGAGATGACGATCTGGCCGGGCGCATTGATGTTCGCAATATCGACGTCTTCATCCGCGGCAAGCTGGCGCACCACGTTTTCATCTGCACCGATCATCGCCGCCATTGCTCCTTTTGTGGCCGCGCAAGCTTCATCCATCAATTCGCCGCGTCGCTGCACAAGCTTCAGGCCGCTCGCAAAATCAAAAGCGCCAGCCGCCGCGTGAGCGGTGATCTCCCCTAACGACAATCCGGCTGCGCCGCCAATCGGAAAATTGCCCGCCAGCTCGCGCAGGACCGATAAGCACGCGAGTCCGTGAACGAAAAGTGCCGGCTGGCAGTTTGAAGTCTTCGTCAATTCTTCGATCGGACCGTTCCACGCGATTTGGCTTAACTTCCGCTCGAGAATTTCGTCCGCTTGCTGAAACAAATCCGCCGCGGTAGGAAACTGCATAGCGAGTTGTAGTTAACGCGAGGCCTGGGAGCTTGCGAGCGAAAGTTCTGGGGAGCGCACGCGTGTCGCGTGCTGGTTGCGGCATTCTGCCGCAACGAACTTTCCGTTGCCGCCAGATAAACTCGTTTTGGCCGCGGACTACAAAGTTCGCGATGGCAGAATGCCATCGCCAGCACTCTGCAAGCGTGCGCTCCCCAGAATTATCTTGCGCGCGATGGTTCACGCGGCAGCGTAGATCAACTGGTCCTATGCCATTTACGGTGCGCGAAATTGAATCGCCTGACCCGGTCACGCGAGTGGCCGCGGCCGATGCAGCGTTGCATCTCGAGAGCGACGACATCGGCGAGAAGATGGTGCTTAACATGGGGCCGTCGCATCCGGCCACGCACGGCGTTTTGCGCCTCGTGCTCGAGCTCGATGGGGAGATCATTACCAAGGCCACTCCGGACATTGGTTTTCTCCATCGCGGCAACGAGAAAATCGCCGAGAACATGCAATACAATCAGTTTGTCCCGTACACCGACCGGCTCGATTATCTCGCGCCGCTTTCGAACAACGTGGCGTACGCGCTCGCGGTGGAAAAATTGATGGGCTGGGAAATCCCGCCGCGTGGAAAAGCGATTCGCAACATTTGCTGCGAAACCTCGCGCATTTCTTCGCACCTGCTTGGACTTGGTTCGATGGCACTCGATCTCGGCGCGATGACGGTGTTCCTCTACACATTCACCGAGCGCGAAAAACTCTATAATCTTTTCGAGCTCCTCACCGGCGCGCGTTTTACGACTTCTTACACACGCGTAGGCGGACAAATCCGCGACTTGCCCGAGCGTTTCATCCCACAACTGAAAAAATTCCTCGACGATTTCGAGCCGAGCCTGAACGAGTGCGACAGGTTGCTGACCCGGAACAAAATTTTCGTCGATCGAACGAAAGACATCGGCGTTATCTCAAAAGATCGTGCCATTGCTTATGCGCTCTCCGGCCCAATTCTGCGCGGGAGCGGAATCGAACACGATTTGCGCCGCAAACATCCATATCTCGATTACGACAATTATGATTTCGATGTTGTGATCGGAAGTGCGGGCGACTGTTACGATCGTTATCTGGTGCGGATCGAGGAAATGCGCCAAAGCGTGCGGATCTTGCGACAGGTGATCGATAAACTGCCCGACGGACCGATCAATGTCGCTGACTGGAAAAACATGACGCCACCCAAATCACGCGTGATGACGAAAATGGAGGAGTTAATTCATCATTTCATTGTGGTAACGGAAGGACTCGACGCGCCGCCTGGGGAGGTTTATTTCGCAGCGGAAAATCCGAAGGGCGAGCTTGGCTTTTACATTAACAGCAGAGGCGGCGGCGTGCCGTATCGGTTAAAAATTCGCGCGCCATCGTTTGTGAACCTCAGCATCCTGCCAGAGCTTCTGCCCGGATGTATGGTGAGCGACGTGCCGGCAGTGCTCGGGAGTCTGGACTTCGTCATGGGCGAATGCGACAGATGAAGGGAGGAATGACGAATGTCGAATGAGCGAATGACGAAGGAAATCAAAATGACGAGTGAGCAAGGGACGAAAGAACCTTCCCACAGGATAGCGTCATTCGGGCTTCGTCATTCATTCGTCATTTTTTCGGCCACGCGCCTCTTGCTTGTGATTCTGATCGCGTTCTGCGTTTCCTGTTCCGGCAAACGCATCACGAAGGCGAACGTAGATCAGGTGACAGAAGGCATGTCGAAGAAACAGGTGGAATCGATCCTGGGCCCGCCCACTTCTCTTACCACTGAGGATTTCGTGATCATGAAAAAAACGACCTACGTTTATCGCCAGGACAAAGACACGGTCACAATCGTTTTCAAAGACGATAAAGTGCAGTCTAAAGACAGCACATTATCCAATTAATCGACCACTTTCGGTGGACTCGACGAGCATAGCTGTTCCCGCAGAGCTGGAACGGAAAATGGACGAAGCGATCGCGCGCTATCCGAGCGATCACCGGCGAAGTGCGGCCATGCCGCTGTTGCATTTGTGGCAGGAACACTTCGGATTCATCAGCGACGAGGCCGTGCCATGGATCGCTGAGAAGCTGGGCTTGCAACCCATCAATATTTTTGAGCTGGTCACCTTTTATCCAATGTTTCGCCAGAAGCCGGCTGGCAAAACTCACATTCGCGTCTGCCGCACACTCAGTTGCGCGATGGCTGGCGGTTTCGAGCTGATGGAAAATTTGTGTGCGAGCCTTAAAATCCAGCGCCCGCCTGATGGCGATGGAATGCACAATCCCATTACTGTTAGCGCAGATGGAAACTACAGCGTCGAGTTTGTTGAATGCCTGGCAAGCTGCGGCACCGCGCCCGTCTGCATGATTGGCGAACAGCTACATGAGCAAGTCAATCCAAGTTCGATTGGGGATGTCCTCCGAAATCAAACATCAAACATTAAACATCAAACAGCCCCTCACCCTCTCGAACACCGGTTAATTTACAAAAGCATCGGACGCACGGATTGGACAACCGACATCGATTGTTACCTGCGCGATAGCGGTTACGAACAGTTGAAGCAAGCGCTGACCATGTCGCGCAGTGACATTGTCAATAAAGTCAAAAACTCTGGCCTTCGCGGCCGTGGCGGAGCCGGATTCTCCTGCGGTCTGAAATGGAGCTTCATCAAACCGGACGAAAAGCGGCCGGTCTATTTGATTTGCAACGCCGATGAATCGGAGCCGGGCACCTTCAAGGATCGCTACATCATTCACGAAGACCCGCATCAGCTGCTGGAAGGAATCTTGATTTCGTGTTACGCGCTCAATGCGCGCACGGCTTACATCTACATACGAGGCGAATTCCCGGAGGGCGCGAAAGTCCTCGAACGCGCCATCGAAGAAGCGCGGCAACACAATTTTCTCGGCAAAAATATTCTCGGCTCTGGATTTGACGTCGAGGTGTACGTTCATCGCGGCGCTGGCGCTTACATTTGCGGGGAAGAAACGGGGCTGATCGAATCGCTCGAGGGCAAGCGCGGTTACCCGCGAATCAAGCCGCCGTATTTCCCGGCGGTGCTTGGCCTTTACATGTGCCCGACAATCGTCAACAACGTCGAGACGCTCTGTGCTGTAAAACACATTATCGCCATGGGCGGCGCAGAATATGCGCGCCTCGGCCGGCCTAACAACACCGGCACGCGAATTCTCTGTGTGAGCGGCGACGTCCAGCGCCCGGGATATTTTGAGATCGAAGTCGGTGCGGCGACGATGGGCCAGTTGATCTACGAGATGGCTGGCGGCCTAAGACCGGGCCGAAAACTGAAGGCGATTATTCCGGGCGGGAGTTCCGCGAAAGTCTTGCGCGCCGACGAGCGATTCAAGCTTAAGGTGAAACAACCCGACGGATCGGTAATCGAACAGGAAATGTCGATCAACGACATTCCGATGGATTTTGATTCGCTCGCTGCGGCCGGTTCGATGGCTGGTTCCGGCGGCGTGATCGTGCTGGACGATTCGAGCGACATGGTCTGGGTGTTGAACAACATCAACGAGTTTTACGCGCACGAGAGCTGCGGCCAAGGCACACCCTGCAGGGAGGGCTCGCTTTGGATGCAGAAAATCACCGACCGCATGCTGCACGGCGGCGGCGTTGTGGAAGATCCACATACGCTCAAGACCATTGGCGATAATATTGCCGGCCGGACGATCTGCGCGTTTGGCGAAGCATGCGCGTGGCCGACGCAAAGTTTTGTCGAAAAATTTCCAGAAGAATTTGCCGCCCGTGCGCAGAAACCAGTCCCTCCGCCACTGCCGCCTGAATACACGCCGGAAGAATTAATCGAGGAGGAATCGATTCCCACGGTTCCGCTGGCGCACGATCCCGGCTGGGAAAAAGCTGGAGCTGCTGGAACAGTTTGATTATGTCTGAGCCGAATACGCCGATGTTCAACGTCCAGATTGACGGCGTGTGGCATCAGTTTCCCAAAGGCACGCGAGTGATCGAGGCGTGCGAGCAAGCCGGCAGTTATGTGCCGCGCTATTGCTATCACAAAAAGCTTAGCTCGCCCGGCAACTGCCGAATGTGCTTGATCGAAATGGGCTTCCCGAGGCTCGGCCCGGATCGTAAACCGGAGCTGGGCGCCGGCGGCAAACCGATTATCAATTGGATCCCACGTCCGCAAATTTCCTGCGCGCAGGATGTGTCCGAAGGCATGGCTGTTCGCACCAACTCGCCGCTGGTGAAGGAATGTCAGCGCGGTTTGATGGAATTCCTGCTTATCAATCACCCGCTCGATTGTCCGATATGCGATCAGGCCGGCGAATGTCGTTTGCAGGAGTTCAGCGTCGATTTCGGCAACTCCAAATCGCGTTTTCTTGAGAACAAAGTCAAGAAACCAAAGAACGTTGTGCTCGGACCGCGGGTCACACTTGATGACGAGCGTTGCATCCTCTGCTCACGCTGCATCCGTTTTTGTCAGGAAATCGCACACGACGACGTCCTCGGGTTTGTCGATCGCGGCAGTTATACTGTGCTGACCGCGCACCCCGGCAAGCGGCTGGAGGACAATTACTCTCTCAACACCGTCGATATCTGCCCGGTGGGTGCGCTCACTTCGACTGATTTTCGTTTCAAGATGCGCGTCTGGTTCCTGAAAGAAACGAAGAGCATCTGCACCAGTTGCGCGACTGGCTGCAACACCATCATCGGCACGCGTGAAGACGTCATCTACCGCCAGACGCCGCGCGAAAACGATCACGTCAACTCCTGTTGGATGTGCGATTACGGACGGTTGAACTTCAAATTTCTCGAAGCCGAAAACCGTTTGCTCGAACTGCAGATTCGTTCAAACGGAAAACTCGTTGCCGCGGATTGGCCAGCAGCGATCGCACAAGCAGCGCTGCAATTGAAACAGGTTACCGCCAACGAAATTGCCATCGTCGCTTCTGGCCGCATGACCAACGAAGAGCTTTGGCTTACGTCGCAGCTGGCAAAGTCGTTAGGCGTGCAGATGATCGATATCGTCCCGCGGCGCGAGCCCGGGGATGACATTCTGTTGAGCGAAGACCGCAATCCGAACACAAACGGTGCGCGCTTGGTTCTTGGATCAACATCCGAGCCTGGGGCCAAACTTATGGCGATTGCCGAAGCTGTGAAATCCGGACAAATCAAAGCGCTGGTCATGTTGAAAGAAAACACGATGCATTTGGGCATATCCGTTGAACAACTCGCGCAGCTCCCGGTTTTCATTGTGATGAATATTTTGTCGAACGAGGCGACCGAAAAAGCGACCGTCGTTCTTCCGGCGTGCGGCTTTGCAGAAAAGCACGGCTCGATGATCAACGGCAAAGGCCGATTGCAACGATTGAATCGCGCCGTGCGCCCACCCGGGAAAGCGCGCGATGACTGGGACATCTTGCGTGATTTGCTTCAGGCAGTTGGCGGAGGCGACTCCCTTTCCTCTATCGATGATGTCTTTCGCCGGATCAGCGAGACAATTCCGCACTTCGCCGGGTTGACCTTGAGCAAAATCGGCGACCTCGGTGTGCATATTTTGGAAATGGAAGAATTGCCGCCGACGCATCCCAGCGACGAAAAAGCAATCGAGCAAGCAGTCGCGATCCAGGCAAGACGCCGTGCCGTCGGGCAACAAGTCCATGAGGCCCGTAAAGCTTTAGGCGTTGCAATAGATTAGGGCCGCAAGTTCAATATGGATTTTTTTTTCATCATCACTTCACTGCTGAAAATTGTCGGGATTCTCTTTGTGGTGATTCTGCCAATGGTTTCCTACGCGGTTTACGCTGAGCGACGTGTGAGCGCATTTATTCAGGACCGGCTGGGACCGAATCGCGTGGGGCCTGCCGGTCTCTTCCAGCCCATCGCAGACATGTTCAAACTGCTGCTGAAAGAAGATTTCACGCCGCGAGCGGCAAACACATTTTACTACTGGCTCGCGCCATGTCTGGCTGTAATGCCGGCCATCATCACGATCGCGGTGGTCCCATTTGGCAGCACCTTGTTTGGTGTCCCGATGGTGATCGCCGATGTGAATGTCGGAATCCTGTTCGTGTTCGCCATTGCCTCGCTCGGTGTGTACGGAATCGTGATCGGCGGTTGGGCGTCGAATTCAAAATATCCATTCCTCGGCGGAATCCGTTCCAGCGCGCAAATGCTTTCCTACGAGCTATCGCTCGGGCTCGCCGTCGTTCCTGTCTTTATGGTCGTCGGAAATCTGCGGCTGACCAGCGTGGTGCTTTATCAAATTGGGCACGGTTGGTTCATCGCGCCGTTTGTCGGCGATTGGATGAACCCTTGGAAATGGTTGCTCGCTGTTCCCATGCTCATTTCCTTCTTCGTTTTCATGATCGCCGTTTTTGCAGAAACAAACCGGCTGCCGTTCGACCTCCCTGAAGCCGAGCAGGAGCTGGCGGGTGGCTACAACACCGAATACAGCTCGATGAAGTTTGCTCTGTATTTTCTCGGCGAATACGCCGCAATGATCACCGGCTCGGCTGTAATCGTGACATTGTTCTTTGGCGGCTGGCATTTCCCAGGAATTCCCGACGGCTCGCACGGTTGGATTTTTGGCCTGATCAACATCGCAGTCTTCTTCGCAAAAGTCGCCGCCGTGATTTTCGTATTCATGTGGGTCCGCTGGACGCTGCCCCGTTTTCGTTATGATCAACTCATGCGACTCGGCTGGCTTTTCTTCTTCGAAATTGCCCTTGTGAATATTTTTCTTGTCGCAGCAATTCTTCCTTACAGTTCAAGGTTATGAATCTGGAAACCAAGAGACCAGGAAGAATCGAAAAATCATTAATCTTGGATTCCTGGCTTCCAGATTAGCAAGTAATGGCTGTCACTGTCCCACGACCGAGATTGAACTGGCGCGAGCGATTGTATCTGCCCGCCATCGTCGCCGGCTTGGCCATCACCTTTAAGCATTTCAAGAATATGCTGCTCGGACGCACCAAGGTCACCATGCAATATCCTGAGCAAAAATGGGACAGCAGCCTGCCGGATCACTACCGCGGCGCGCCTGCGCTCGTGCGAGACGAGGATGGCCGGGTCCGTTGCGTCGCCTGCCAGCTCTGCGAATTCATTTGTCCGCCCCGCGCGATCAAGATTATTCCCGGAGAAATTCCCTCAGCAGATCGCTTCGCCAAAGTCGAGAAATTTCCAGAAGCGTTCGATATCGATATGATCCGCTGCATTTTTTGCGGGATGTGCGAAGAGGTTTGCCCCGAACAAGCGATCTTTCTGCGCAAAGACTATGCCATTACCGGCTTTACGCGTGCGGACATGGTGCATCACAAGGAGAAACTCCTCGAGATCGGCGGTGTGATGCACGGCGTCGTGTTGAAATGGAATGAGAAAAAATAAACCAGAACTCGGAGATCAGAAGTCAGAGAGCAGATTTCCGAGCGGAAGAATCCGCAGTCCGCGATCCGCAATCTGCAATTGATTATGTCTCCGTTCCTCTTTTGGATCTTTGCGCTGATGACGCTGATCTTCGGCGCCGGCGTTGTCATCAATCGTAATCCGGTCGCGAGCGCGCTCAGCCTCGTTGTTTCGTTTCTTGGGTTGGCCGCTCTTTTCATGTCGCTTGATGCCTTCTTTGTCGGAATCATTCAGGTGCTGGTGTATGCAGGCGCCGTGATGGTGCTGTTTCTTTTCATCATCATGCTTCTCAACCTCCAGACCGAAGAACGGCGTCGAATCAATGGGCTCGCTGCCGCGGGCGGCATCGGGGTAGCGCTCATCTTGCTCGTTCAGATTTGCTTTGTGATCGGGCACTTTCAAGCTGCGCGGCAAACGTTTCCACCGCTGGCACGCTCGACAACTGACGATGTGTGGAACATCGGCGCACTGCTTTTCAGCAACTACAATCTGCCCTTTCAAATCATCGGCGTTCTGGTGCTGGTCGCGACCATTGGCGTGGTGCTTTTGAGCAAACGCCAGCCTCGATAGGATGATCACACTTGGCGATTATCTTCTGGTAAGCGGCATTCTTTTTTCAATTGGGTTCGCCGGAGTGATGTTGCGACGCAATCTCATCATCATCCTCATGTCGCTGGAGTTGATGCTGAACGCAGCAAACTTGTCCCTCGTTGCTTTCTCGCGATTCCGCGTCGATCCAAACGGCCTGCCAAATTACAACGCGCAAGTGTTCGTCTTTTTCGTCATAACCGTGGCGGCTGCCGAAATAGCGGTGGGCCTCGCTATTCTCGTTGCCCTATTTCGCGCAAGGCAAACCACGGACGTCAAAGACATCAGCAGCTTGAAATTCTGAGCGGCGACTTATCCCATGAATTCAATCTTGACGTGGATCATTCTGCTCGCGCCGCTGGTGAGCGCAGCTGTGATCACGTTGTTCACCCTGCGATGGAAAATGTTGAGCAGTTCAATCTCAATCGTCGCGGTGCTCGTAAGTTTCGTCTGCAGTTGTTTCGTGTTTGCACACTCAACTGCCGCCGCGGCTGAGTTCACATGGATCGGTATTAGCGACGTTTTCCAAGTCCCATTTGGCCTGACTTTGGATCCATTGAGCAGGACAATGGCGGTTCTCGTTTCCGGTGTTGGAGCGGTCATTCATATCTATTCGCTGGGTTACATGCGAGATGACGAAGGCCGGTCCCGTTACTTCGCGGCGTTATCACTCTTCATGTTTGCAATGCTCGGCATCGTTCTCGCGAACAATTTCATAATGCTTTTCATGTTTTGGGAATTGGTCGGCTTTACTTCTTACGTCTTGATCGGCCACTGGTTTTATCGGGACGCGGCTGCGGATGCGGCGAACAAAGCATTCATCACTACGCGCATTGGCGATTTTGGATTCATGATTGGAATCCTGATGGTTTGGATGGCGACTGGTTCTATCGTTTTCGCTGAGATCGCGCCGCGGATGTCGGCACTGTCGAATCACTCAACGTTTGCCACAGTTGTCGCGCTCTTGATTTTCTGCGGAGCGGTTGGCAAATCCGCCCAGTTTCCACTGCACGTTTGGTTGCCGGACGCGATGGAAGGCCCAACGCCAATTTCCGCTTTGATCCACGCCGCGACGATGGTTGCGGCAGGTGTTTATATGCTGGTGCGTGTTGCGTTCGTCATTCAATCTTCGCAAACCGCGCTTTTGGTCGTGGCGTGGATCGGCACGATCACCGCGGTGATGGCTGCACTAATCGCGACCCAGCAAAACGATATCAAGCGGATCCTCGCCTACTCCACGCTATCACAACTTGGTTACATGGTGATGGCTGTGGGCCTTGCCTCGAATGACGCAGCTATGTTTCATCTTTTCACTCACGCGTTCTTCAAGGCGCTGCTGTTTCTCGGGGCCGGCTCGATCATCGTGATGCTTCATCACGAACAGAACATCTGGAAAATGGGAGGGCTTTCGCGAAGGCTTCCAATTACATTTGTGACTTTCGCCGTTGGCGCGCTGGCGTTGATCGGCTGTCCGCCGTTCAGCGGATTTTTCAGCAAGGACGCAATCCTTGCGCTCGCCTACGAGCGAAACACGCCAATTTTCGCCGTAGCGTTGTTCACTGCGTTTCTGACAGCTTTCTACGTGATGCGAATGCTCGTGATTGTTTTCTTCGGGAAACCGCGCACCGACATCGCGCGCGAAAGCCGCGAATCACCGGCGATAATGACGGTGCCGTTAATTGTGCTCGCGCTCCTCGCGACGTTCGGTGGATTTGCATTTTTCGCGAGAAACCTCCTCACACTCCCAGTCGAAAAGGAAGTCGCGATCGTCGTTCCCGTACTCGCCATTGTCGCGTTGATTGCGGGAAGTGGGCTAGCGATTTCTCTTTACCGCAATCGAGCGAGTGAGTCAGTGAATCTCGAGTTACTACGCCACAAGTTTTATTTCGACGAGTTCTATAGCTGGCTAATTTACTGGACACAGGAACTCCTCGCGCGCGTGTCAGCTTTCTTTGATCGATGGATCATCGACGCCGCCGCGGTGGGCGGGAGCAGTCGTGGGACCTGGGGCATTGGCGCTCTCTTACGGCTGGTGCAAGTGGGAAACCTGCAAGCCTACGTGTTCCTGTTTGGTTTGGGTGTCGTTGCCATCATCTATTTCGCCGTTTTCCGGTAATGGTTCTTTTTATCATTTTCTGCCCGATCGTCGCAGCCATCTTGATCATGGTTGGCGCGCCTGCGCGCAAAACGGCGTTAGCCGCGTCGGTTTTAATCTTTGCGGGAGCATTGTTTCTCTTTGCGTCTTTTGGATACGGCCAACGCGATTTTCAACACGTCACGTCGTTTACCATATCCCCCGAGTGGCGACTGAGCTTCACGACGGGTATCGACGGCTTGAGTCTGATAATGGTCCTGCTTGCCACCATCGTCACGCTGGCCGCCGTTTGGTTCGCCGGCGGCATCGATAAATATGAAAACGCGTTCTACGCCTGTCTTTTGTTCATTTCTGGGGGCGCGATCGGAGCATTTGCGTCAATCGACTTATTCTTCTTTTACGCATTTCACGAGCTCGCGCTCATTCCCACATTTTTGTTGATCGGAATCTGGGGAAGCGGGAATCGGGTGGCTGCAGCATGGAAAATTACGATCTATCTGGCGATCGGCAGTTTTATTCTGCTGCTGGGTTTGATCTTGCTTTACCAAAGCGTTCCGCCCCCATTGCGCAGTTTCGACATTCGCGCATTAACGGTTGCAGCTTCACTGGGCCAAATCGCAACAGATGCACAACATCACATCTACCTCTTGTTGCTTATCGGTTTTGGAATTCTCGTTTCACTCTTCCCGTTTCACACTTGGGCGCCGGAAGCTTACGCCTCGGCTCCGGCACCGGCGGCAATGTTGCATGCCGGGGTGCTAAAAAAATTTGGTCTGTACGGCCTTTTGCGTCTGGCAATTCCCCTCCTGCCCGAGGGCGCGCGTCACTGGACAACCCTACTGGTTGTGCTGCTGCTCGGGAACATCATTTACGTAGGGCTGGTTACAATCGCCCAGAAGCGGCTCGATTGGATGCTCGGTTACTCGAGCGTGATGCACATGGGCTACATCTTCCTCGGGATCGCTAGTGCCACGATTCTCGCCACGACTGGCGCTGTGGTGTTGATATTTGCTCACGGCCTTTCCATCGCGCTGTTGTTTGCGATCGCCGGAGAACTGCGCCAGCGAACAGGCACATTGGCTTTCGACGAACTTGGCGGTCTTGCCAGGATCATGCCCTTCGCGGGACTCGCCTTTGGATTTGGCGTATTCGCCGCGATGGGTCTTCCCGGGTTCGCAAATTTTGCCGGTGAAATCATGATCTTTTTTGGCGCGTTCAAACACGGCTGGAAGATGGATGGCTTCCACCTCTTTCAGATCGCGACGGTGCTGGCGCTTTGGGGAGTGGTAATCTCAACGGTTTACATGCTGCGCGCCTATCGCAAAACGTTCATGGGGACGGTAAGCGAGCAGTGGAAGCAACTTGTCGAGCTTCGACCGACCCTGCGTGTGCCGGTGACCCTGCTGGTCGGTGCGCTCATTTGTTGCGGGTTTTTTCCGCAGGCGTTGGTGCGAATGGTGGCGCCAACCTTCCGCACGTATCTCACGACGAACACAAGGCATCTCACAGACAAGCAGACCTGTAGCGACGACGCTGTCCGCCGTCCGCCAGGCGTGGGGCTAAGCGACAGAAACGCCCCACCCGCCTCCTTGCTACTCCGGCGCGGCAGGCAGGTGCGTGGCTACAGCGAGGTCGCGTGGAAGTGAGCATGATCACCGCGCCAGAACTGGAGATTGCGGTGCTACTGCTCGGGATGGTGATCCTGATGGTCGAAGCCTTCGCCAGCAAAATCGACAAACGAATTCTAGCCTTCATTGCAATTACCGGTCTGGCGATAGTTTTTGTGGCCAGCTTTTTCGTGGCTCCATTTTCCTCGCCCAATCAAACCGCAGGCTTCTGGAGTTTTTACACTGCTGACCAGTTATCGATCTTCTTCAAACAGTTCACGCTGCTGACGACGATCCTCGTGCTTATCATGATGATCGACTACGCCCCGGTCGTGCGCCGTTCCTTTCCCGGTGCGCAAGACGGAGTGGGCGAGTTCTTCGCAATCCCAATCTTCACTTGCGCCGGACTGATGTATCTGGTGTCAGCGATTGATTTTGTCTTCATCTTTGTCTCGCTCGAGCTGGTCACGATCTCCTTTTATGTGCTCGTTAGCTTTACTCGCCGCAACCCGGTTACCCTGGAAGCGGGCACGAAATATCTGGTGCTCAGCACGGTCTCCACGGCGTTTCTTGTGTATGGAATCGCGTGGATATTCGGGGTGACCGGCCAGACAAATCTGCACCAGCTCGCACAGGCGCTGGGAAATCCGGATGTCGATCGCGGCGCAGCGCTGCTGGGCATGGTGTTTGTTCTGGTCGCGCTTGGTTTCAAGATTGCTGCGGTGCCGTTCCAAATCTGGGTGCCGGACGTTTATCAAGGTGCACCATCGCCCGTGACTGCGTATCTCTCCGTTGGTTCGAAAGCGGCCGGGTTCGTCGTGTTGATACGTGTTTTGCAACCGTTTATGAACCTGCCACAAACACAACGACTGATTTTCGTGATCGCGCTGCTGACTTTGATTTACGGCAATCTCGCAGCGCTGCCGCAGACCAACCTGAAACGGCTGCTCGCCTACTCCAGTATCGCGCA
>WNGN01000613.1_pt1 | contig 22274 bp, 20 predicted proteins | sample 5400561 | NCBI WGS metagenome assembly WNGN01 (sample SAMN13153379, study PRJNA577476) | soil metagenome | isolation source: 115 cm soil or saprolite under Garry oak tree replicate 2 | place: USA:California | collected 2016-06-15 | reverse complement strand
CCACGTCGGAAATGAACGCGGTGCCTCGTGGAAGGATCTGATGATCGGCGGTCGGCGCATGGGTGTGGGTGCCGATCACCACGCTCGCCCGCCCGTCGGTAAAATATCCCATGGCCTGCTTTTCGCTGGTGGCCTCCGCATGCAGGTCGATGACGATCGCATCGGCGCCGCTCCTCAGCGGACAAGCCGCCAGCTCCTTGTCGATCGCGGCGAACGGATCGTCGAGCGCGTCCATGAAGATGCGGCCCAACGCGTTGATGACGAGAACTCGCGCGCCGTTTTTCGCTTCGAGGAGCGCGGCACCGCGGCCGGGCGTGCCGGCCGGATAATTGATCGGGCGAATTAGCCGCGGGGCCCGCTCGATGAAGACCAGCGCCTCGCGCTGGTCCCAGGCATGATTGCCGAGCGTGATGGCATCGGCGCCGGCATCGATCAGCTCGTGGTAGATCGGCTCGGTGATGCCGAAGCCGCCGGCAGCGTTCTCGCCGTTGACGATGACGCAATCGAGCCTCCAGTCGCGGACGAGGGCGGGCAAGCGCTCGTTCACGATGTTCCGCCCGCTGCGCCCGACCACGTCGCCGACGAACAGGATGCGCATTGCGTTCAAGTCCCGCGGCAGTCGATGACCTCGCGCTCGGTTAGCACGAGATCGAGCCTGGCGTCGCGCGGGGTCGCAGGCACGCTCGCGATCTCCTGCGCGGCGAAGGCGAGCCCGACGGCGGTGACGGGTTTTGCCGCGCGCAGACGCCGCAGCGTCAGATCGTAATAGCCGGCCCCATAGCCGATGCGATGGCCGGTGCGATCGAACGCGGCGAGCGGCACGATCAGCACGTCGGGAAGGACTTCGGGCGCATCGGGCAGCGGCTCGCGGATGCCCCACACGCCCGACCCGAGCGGCGCACCGAACGACCATGCCCGGAACACCAAGGGATGGCCGCGTCCGACCACGACGGGCAGCGCGAGTGTTGCGCCCGCGTCCGCAAGCCGCCGCAGCAGCGGCACCGGATTGATCTCGCTGCGCAACGGAAAAAACCCGGACACGCATGCGCCGTCCGGGACCGGAACGGGAAACGGCCGCAAGGCCACGCGCTCGGCTGCCTCTGCCCGCACCGCGGCCGCAATGGCATCCCGGCGCGCGAGCGCATCGCGGCGCAGCTCCGCCTTGCCAGATTCGCTCGGCGCAGGGGAAATCATGAGATTTGCGGGAAAATCCTCGCGGAAGGACAAAGGTGCGGAGCCGCGCTGGCCGTCGGAGCGTTCGATCCCGGGTACCTACAACGTAGGTGGGCGCCATATGTCCGAGCCCACGAGCTCGGCCAGGGACAGCTCCCTTGAGGATCGATAAGGCCCCGGGGATTGCGTCTCCGACGCACCCCGCAGCCCCGCTCCGACAATCTAGTGCGGGCAGAGCCGGCCCGCCAGCTGTGCTGGAATCGGCTCAGCCGACCGCGATTTCCTGACCCAGGCTCTGGTTCAGACTTTTGGTGACCCGCTCGATGCGCTCGGCGGCGGAATTGAGTGCCGCCGCGATCGCCGCCTGCGTCGCCTTGGAGCGCTCCGCCGTGACGGCGCCCGCGTCATGCATCCCGGCGAGCTGTTCTTCAAGCTGCCGCATGCGCTTGCCCGCCTCGACCAGCTCGTCGGTGACCGTGATCGCCGCCATGACTACGAGCCGCATATCACCGATTTCCCCGAAACGGCCGCGCAGCTCCTCGATGCGCAGATCGAGATCCTTCGCCAGCCGAAGCAGGTGCGCCTCCTGGCCGTCCTCGCATGCCATGCGGTACTGGCGGCCGTTGATGGTGACGCTGACGTGAGCCATGGGACGCTCCGCGGTGCCGGCCGAGGCGATGGAACCAGTGTTCGGGTCGGTGCCGGCCATTGTCAACGATCGTGAGACTCGAGCACCGAACGGACGCCCTCGATGGCGAGGTCGAGCCGGCGCGCGATCTCCCGGCTGGTTGCTTCGAGCTGGCGGCGTCGGACCGCCTCGGCGTCGAGCTCCTCCGCGAGCTTGGAGCGATCGGCGCCGAGCGCCTGGACCTGCGCGGCCAAGGATTGGACGCCGCGGTCGGCGTCGTGCCGGCGCTCGGCTGCGGCTTCCAAGGCATCGAGCGCGGCGATCAGCCGGCCCGTTGCCGCCTCGATCGAGCCGACATCGATCGCGGCCGGTTCATCGCCTTTCGGCATCGCGTGTGGCGCGCGCATCCTGCCGCTCTCCCCCGATCCGCCCGGCGTCTCGCGCGTTTCCCGCGCGCATTGCGGGCGTCCGTGTCCGGACCGGCGTTGCATTGCGCCGGGCCATCGATCATTCCCGTAATCGCATTCTGTGGATTTGTTGCGATCAGCTCAAGAGCGCCAAGCACTTACGCGCAGAAATTCGCGCCTCAGTTTCGCCCTGATCGCGTTGACTCGCCCCCCTTCCGTGCTATCAGTCCGCCGCCAGGGACGGCGGGGGCTTCGTTCTAGACCCGGCGCGGTCGCGTCCGGGAGATTCCTTTGAGCGAACTTGCTTTTGCGTTGGCCGCGGCGTGAGGAGAGCCGCGGGGTTCCCGCATTGCCGGCGCGACAAGGACGCCTGATGATTCCGCGCGCTCAGCACGATCGCATGGCGAACGCTATTCGTGCCCTGGCCATGGATGCAGTCGAAACCGCCAAGTCCGGCCATCCCGGATTGCCGATGGGCGCCGCCGACGTGGCGACCGTCCTGTTTACCCGATTTCTGCATTTCGATCCCGGGGACCCTGCCTGGCCCGATCGCGACCGTTTCGTGCTCTCCGCCGGCCACGGCTCGATGCTGATCTATGCGGTGCTGCACCTGCTCGGGGTCGAGGCGATCACCATCGAGGAGATCAAGCGGTTCCGGCAGCTTGGATCGATCACGCCCGGGCATCCGGAACACGGCCACACGCCGGGCATCGAGACGACGACGGGACCGCTCGGTCAGGGGCTCGTCAATGCGGTCGGAATGGCGATCGCGGTGGAGGCGCGCGACCTGCTCATCAAGCGCGGCTGCTCGGCCCGGGTGGTCTCGGTTCCCTGTTTCGAATTGTTTCTGGCGTCACCCGCGCACGTGCGGCAATCGGTCATCGGGGATGCGCCCTTGCGCATCGCGGTCGAGGCGGCGGTACGTCAGGGATGGGACGCGATCATCGGCAGCGACGGCCTTTTCATCGGCATGGCGGGCTTCGGGGCGAGTGCGCCCTACAAGGACCTCTATCGCCGGTTCGGCATCACCGCCCAGGCGGTCGCCGAGGCGGCGCTGAGCAAGCTGGCCCATTGAGGCGCGGAACCCGGATTGCCGGCTGCGACTTCCCAATCGTCCGGCCCGGGCCTATCTAGGCGGCACCGGCTACCGCCGCCGCCCTAGCATTGAACGAATCGGGAGCTCGAAATGTCCGTCCGCGTCGCCATCAACGGGTTCGGCCGCATCGGCCGCAACGTGCTGCGCGCCCTGGCCGAAGCCGGCCGCAAGGACATGGAGGTCGTGGCCGTCAACGATCTCGCCCCGGTCGAGACCAATGCGCATCTGCTGCGGTTCGATTCCATTCACGGCCGCTTCCCCGGCGAGGTCAAGGTACAGGGCGACAGCATCGACTGCGGCACCGGAAAGATCAAAGTCACCGCGATCAAGAATCCCGGCGAGCTGCCGTGGAAAGAGCTCGGCATCGACATTGCGCTGGAGTGCACCGGCATTTTCACCTCGAAGGAAAAGGCCTCGGTGCATCTGCAGGCGGGCGCCAAGCGCGTGCTCGTCTCGTCGCCTTCGGACGGCGCCGATCTCACCGTCGTCTACGGCGTCAATCACGACAAGCTGACGAAGCAGCATCTCGTCGTTTCCAACGCCTCCTGCACCACCAATTGCCTGGCTCCCGTTGTGAAGGTGCTGCACGACGCGGTCGGGATCGAGAAGGGATTCATGACGACGGTGCACGCCTATACCAACGACCAGCCGAGTCTCGATCAGGTCCACAAGGATCTCTACCGGGCGCGCGCCGCGGCGCTTTCCATGATCCCGACCTCCACGGGCGCCGCCAAGGCGGTCGGCCTGGTGCTGCCGGAGCTCGCCGGCAAGCTCGACGGCGTCGCCATAAGGGTTCCGGTCGCCAACGTCTCGGCGATCGATTTCAAGTTCGTGGCCAAGCGCCCGACCTCGAAAGACGAGATCAACGGCGCGGTCACCCGCGCGGCCGCACAGCAGCTCAAGGGCATTCTCACCTATACCGACCAGAAGAACGTCTCGATCGACTTCAATCACGACCCGCACTCGTCGATCTTCCACATGGACCAGACCAAGGTGATGGACGGGACGCTGGTGCGGGTGATGGCCTGGTACGACAACGAATGGGGGTTCTCGAACCGCATGGTCGACACCGCCGTCGCCATGGGCAAGGTGATTTGACCGACCGGATCGTGAGCCATGGTCGCGATCCGCACCCTCGATGAGGCCGACGTCAGGGGCAAGCGGGTTCTGCTGCGCGTCGATCTCAACGTTCCCCTCGAGGACGGCAAGGTCGGCGATCTGACCCGGATCGAGCGGGTGGCGCCGACCATCCGCGAGATCGCCGACAAGGGCGGCAAGGTGATCCTGCTCTCGCATTTCGGCCGGCCGAAGGGGCCGGATCCGAAGCAATCGCTCAGGCCGATTGCGGCGGCCGTGTCGCAGGTCCTCGGCCGGCCGGTCGCCTTCGCGGAGGACTGCGTCGGCCCGAAGGCGCAAGCGGCGGTCGCCGCGCTGCGGCCCGGCGACATTCTCTGTTTGGAGAATACCCGCTTTCACAAGGGCGAGGAGAACAACGATCCGGAGTTCGTCGCCGCGCTCGCCGCGCTCGGCGATCTGTGGGTCAACGACGCATTTTCGGCCGCGCACCGCGCGCATGCATCGACCGAAGGATTGGGTCACCGTCTCCCCGCTTACGCCGGACGCGCCATGCAGGCCGAGCTCGAGGCTCTGGAAAAGGCCCTGGAGCATCCCGCGCACCCGGTGATGGCGATCGTCGGCGGGGCGAAAGTCTCGACCAAGCTCGATCTGTTGGGCAATCTGATCGCCAAGGTCGACATCCTGGCGATCGGCGGCGGCATGGCCAATACCTTCCTGGCCGCCCAAGGCCGGCGCATCGGCAAATCGCTCGCCGAGCATGATCTCGTTACGACCGCGCGCGAGGTCGTGGCCGCCGCCGATGCCAAGGGGCGCGAGATCCTGCTTCCGACCGACGCCGTGGTGGCGCGCGAGCTCGCGCCGCATGCGCCTTCGAGGGTGGTCGCAGTCGACGCGGTCGGCGAGGAGGAAATGATCCTCGATCTGGGACCGCGGAGCGTGGAGCACGTCATCTCGGCGCTGGCCCGATCGAAGACCTTGCTGTGGAACGGACCGGTGGGAGCCTTCGAGATCGAGCCGTTCGACGACGCCACGATCGAGATCGCGGAGGCCGCAGCCGAGCTTACCGAGGCCGGCAAGCTCGTTTCGGTAGCAGGCGGCGGCGACACCGTCGCGGCCCTCAATGCGGCGGGAGTAACTGGCCGGTTTTCCTACGTTTCGACCGCCGGCGGCGCTTTCCTCGAATGGCTCGAGGGCAAAGCCTTGCCGGGCGTGGAAGTCTTGAAAGCCGAACAGCGGTGATGATCTTGAGGGCAAGGGCACCCGCCCTGCCGCCGAGGTCGAGAACAATGGAGGGTCCGATGAACCTCGCTGAGCTCAACAAAATTGCCCAGGCCATGGTCACGCCCGGCAAGGGCATTCTGGCGGCCGATGAATCCACCGGCACGATCAAGAAGCGGTTCGATTCGATCGGGGTGGATTCCACCGCGGACACGCGCCGCGATTACCGCGAGCTGCTGTTTCGCTCGACCGACGCCATGTCGAAATACATTTCCGGCGTCATTCTTTACGACGAGACCATCCGCCAGACCGCCAAGGACGGCACGTCGCTGGTCAAGCTGATCGAGCAGGCCGGCTCCATTCCGGGGATCAAGGTCGACAAGGGCACCAAGCCGCTGCCGTTCTATCCCGGCGAAGTCGTCACCGAGGGCCTCGACGGCCTGCGCGAGCGGCTCGCCGAATATCGCGGGCTCGGCGCCCGTTTCGCCAAGTGGCGCGCCGTGATCGACATCGGTGCCGGCATTCCAAGCTATTCCTGCATCCGTGCCAATGCGCATGCGCTCGCGCGCTATGCCGGCTTGTGCCAGGAGGAGGACATCGTGCCGATCGTCGAGCCCGAGGTGCTGATGGACGGCGGCCACGACATCGACCGATGCGCGCAAGTCACCGAATGGGTGCTCAAGACGGTCTACGAGGAGCTCTACCTTGCGCGCGTCCAGCTCGAAGGCACGGTGCTCAAGCCCAACATGGTGGTGCCGGGCAAGAAGTCAGGACAGCGCGCTTCCGTCGAGGAGGTCGCCGAGAAAACCATCCGCGTGCTCAAGAACTGCGTGCCCCCCGCAGTTCCGGGCATCGCGTTCCTGTCCGGCGGCCAGTCCGAGGAGGAGGCAACCGCCCATCTCGACGCCATGAACAAGCGCGATAACGTGCCCTGGAAGCTCACGTTCTCGTACGGCCGCGCGCTGCAGGCAGCGCCCCAGAAGGCCTGGTCCGGCAAGAACGAGAACGTCGCGGCCGCGCAGCGCGCGTTCGCGCATCGCGCGCGGATGAACGGGTTGGCAACGCTCGGGCAATGGAAGCAGGAGCTCGAGAAGCGCGCGGCATAAGCTCTTTGCCGCGCACGGTGGCGGCGGCGTTCGACGGATCAGCATGGCATCGCGACGCCAACGTGCGCAGATACGCCGCCCGCCGGCGCGACTCTATCTGATCACGCCGCCGATCGAAGATGCGCGCCGGTTTGCGGCCGATCTTGAGTCCGCGCTCGAGGCCGCCGACGTCGCCGCCGTGCTGCTGCGGTTCGCCGGCGGGAAGGGGCAGGATCTGCGTGAGGCCGTCACGACGCTCGCACCTGTCGTCCAGACGCGAGGAATCGCCCTGCTGCTCGACGGCGAACCGGAACTCGCCCGTCGCTTGGACGCCGACGGGGCGCATCTGACCGGCACGGAAGTGCTCAAGCGCGCGATCGGCAGCCTGAAGCCGGAGCGAATTGCGGGTGCCGGCGGGCTGAAAACACGGCATGATGCCATGATCGCGGCCGAATCGGGCGCCGATTATGTGATGTTCGGCGAACCGGACGCGGCCGGCGGGCGTCCGCCGTTCCCGGCCATCATCGAGCGCGTTGCGTGGTGGGCGGAGTTGTTCGAGCCCGCTTGCGTCGGCTATGCCGGGAGGTTCGAGGAGGTCGGCCAACTCGTGGCTGCGGGCGCCGATTTCGTCGCGCTGGGCGATCCGGCGTGGGCCGGCGAGGTCGCCGCGGCGGTCAGGACCGCTGCGGCCGCGATGAAGCCGGTGGAGGCGCTGGAATGACAAGGGCTTGGCAGGGCTCGATGCTCGCAGCGATGTTCTCGCTGGCGGCACCCGCCTGGGCCCAGGCCCCGATCCAGATCGTCCCGCCGGCCGCGCAAACCCCGCCGCCGAAACCGCTGAAGCCCGTGCACCGCCCGCCCCCGGCCAAAACCGCAAAACCTGCGGCCGAGCCGCCCGGCCGTCCCGCACCGGCGAAACCGCAACCGAGCACGAGCAAGAGCCTCGCCCTGCCCTATGCGGCCCCGGGGAGCGGCGCAGCCGAGCCGGACCTCGCCTATGCGGCCTACGACGGCGGCCAATACCTGACCGCGTTCGCCGAAGCCACGCGCCGGGTCAACGACAAGGGCGACCCGAAAGCGATGACGCTCTTGGGTGAGCTCTACGCCAATGGGTTCGGGGTCCCCAAGGACGACCAGAAGGCATTGGCGTGGTTCTCGCTGGCGGTCGACCGGGGGGACCGCGAGGCGATGTTCGAACTCGCCATGCTGCGCCTCGCCGCGCGCGGCGGGCCGCGCGACCGGGATGCGGCGGCGGCACTGCTCGAACGCTCGGCGAAGCTCGGGCACATCGCCGCCTCCTACAATCTCGCGCTGCTGTATCTGGAAGGCCAGCAGTTCGATCGCGATTTCGCAAAAGCCGCGGAATTGCTGCGCGGCGCCGCCGACGCCGGCAATCCCGACGCGCAATATGCGTTGGCGACGCTCTACAAGGAGGGCCGCGGCGTTGCCAAGGATGCGGGCGAGGCCGCGCGGCTGCTCGGCACCGCGGCCCGCGCCGGCAACCTCGACGCCGAGGTCGAATATGCCATCGCTCTGTTCAACGGGACCGGGATGGCCAAGGACGAAGCCGGCGCGGTAGCCTGGTTCCGCAAGGCGGCGCGGCAGGGCAGCCCGATCGCGCAAAACCGGCTCGCCCGCATTCTGGCGGCGGGCCGCGGCGCGCCGGCCGACCCGGTCGGAGCGACCAAATGGCACCTCATCGCCAAGGCGGCAGGCGAGAGCGACCCCTGGCTCGACACCTTCGTCGGGAATTTGAAGCCTGCGGAGCGCGAAGCGGGAGAAAAAGCCGCCAAGCCTTGGCTCGCGAGCCTGCCGCCGCGCACGTGACGTTGTCATTCCGGTGCGCGGGCGCTAAGCCCGGGAAACTCGGAACCCTTCCGCCGTAATCTTTGATCCGCAGATCATGGTGCAATCCGCGCTTCTCAACGTCATGGTCCGGGCCGCGCACAAGGCTGCGCGCGGCCTCAAGCGCGACTTCGGCGAGGTCGAGCGGCTGCAGGTCTCGTTGAAGGGGCCGGGAAATTTCGTCACGGCGGCGGATCGCCGCGCCGAGGAAATTCTGCGCACGGAGCTTGCCAAGGCGCGCCCCGGCTACGGCTTTCTCGGCGAGGAGGGCGGACGAACCGAGGGCACCGACAAGACCCATTGCTGGATCGTCGACCCGCTCGACGGCACCACCAATTTCCTGCACGGCATTCCGCAGTTCGCAATCTCCATCGCGCTGGCGCGCGACGGCACCATCGTTGCCGGGCTCGTCTACAATCCGGCAACGGACGAGCTTTACACCGGCGAGCGCGGCAAAGGCGCGTTCATGAACGATCGGCGCCTGCGGGTGGCGGCGCGCCGGCAGATCGGCGATGCCGTCTTGGCCTGCGGACTGCCGCATCACGGGCGCGGCGATCTTACGCAGTTCCGTAACGAGATCGCGGCGGTACAGAGCCAAGTCTGCGGACTGCGGCGCTTCGGATCGGCCACGCTCGATCTCGCCTGGGTGGCCGCGGGACGGTTCGACGGCTATTGGGAACGCAATCTTTCCCCGTGGGACATGGCTGCGGGGCTGCTGCTGGTGCGTGAGGCCGGCGGTTTCGTCACCGATCTCGACGGCGGCGAGGCTATGCTCGAGAAGGGCCATATCATTGCCGGAAATGAGAGCATGCATGGCGGACTGCTGGAGCTGTTGAAGGGAGCCGCAATCGGATGAGCCGCCCGGACTCCATCGCTCGCATCGTCCGGCATTTCCTTTCCGTGCCGCCGTGCGATATTGAGGGCATCGAGTGACGTAAAGCTGCCATGGCCCAAGATCTCGATCCCTTCAAACTTTCGTCTCCGCGCATTTTCCTGGTGCGCATGACGGTGTTCCTCATCCTCGGCGCCTTGCTGGTCGTCATTCTCTACAAGCAGATCTGGGCGGCGTTCCTGGCCAATCCCGGGCTCAACGCGCTCATCATCTGCGTGCTGCTCGTCGGCATCCTGATGGCGTACCGGCAGGTGATCCGGCTGTTTCCCGAAGTGGCCTGGGTCAACAGCTTCCGGCTTGCCGATCCCGGGCTGGCGCTGGCGCGCCCGCCGACATTGCTGGCGCCCATGGCGTCGATCCTGGGCGAGCGCACCTCCGGGCGCATGGCGATCTCGCCGACCATCATGCGCAGCCTGCTGGATTCCATCGCGACCCGGCTCGACGAGGCGCGCGATCTCTCCCGCTACATGACCGGCCTGCTGATCTTCCTGGGCCTGCTCGGGACATTCTGGGGCCTGATCGAGACGGTCGGCTCGGTCGGCAAGGTCATCGACGGGCTCAAAGTCGGCGGCGACGCCGGCCAGGTGTTCGACGCCCTGAAGGAGGGGCTCGCGGCGCCGCTCGGCGGCATGGGGATCTCGTTTTCCTCCTCGCTGTTCGGGCTGGCCGGCTCGCTGGTGCTCGGCTTCCTCGACCTGCAGACCAGCCAGGCGCAGAACCGCTTCTACATCGACCTCGAGGACTGGCTCTCGACGACCGTGCGCGATCTCGGCACCGAGCCGACTGCGCGTCCCGGCGGCACGGTGCAGATGGGCGAGATCGGCGTCGCCATCGAGCACCTCAAGGAGGCGATCGCCGACAGCGGGTCCGGCCGCGCCGCGACCGCGGCGATGGCGAGCCTGGCCGAGGCGATTCACGGCCTCGTCAATCACATGCGCACCGAGCAGCAGATGATCCGCGATTGGGCCGACGCGCAGGCGCACCAGCAGCGCGAGGTGCAGCGCCTGCTCGAACGTATCGCCCGCGAAGACGTCCACAAGGTCTGAGCCATGGCGCTTGCCCGCACCCGCCGCGACCGCGGCGTCGATTATTGGCCCGGTTTCGTCGACGCGCTCTCGACGCTGGTCCTGGGCATCATCTTCCTGCTGTCGGTCTTCGTGGTCGTGCAATTCTTCCTGTCCCAGGAAGTGACCGGAAAGGACACGGCGCTGGCGCGCCTCAATGCGCAGATCGCGCAGCTCACCGAGCTGCTGTCGATGGAGAAGGCCGGCAAGGCCAATGTCGAGGACAGCCTTGCGGCGTTGCGGGCAAGCCTGGCGACGGCGGAAAGCGAGCGCGAGCGTTTCAAGGGCCTCTACGAAGGGATCGGGCCCGGCGCGGCCGCGGCGCAGGGCAAGGTCAACACCCTGACCAGCGAGCTCGACAGCCAGAAGCAGATTTCGGCGCGGGCGCTGTCCCAGGTCGAATTGCTCAACCAGCAGATCGCGGCCCTGCGGCGCCAGCTCTCGGCGATCGAGGAGGCGCTGCAGGCATCGGAAAAGAAGGACAAGGAAGCCCAGGCGCGCATCGCGGACCTCGGCCAGCGGCTCAACGTGGCACTGGCCCAGCGCGTGCAGGAGCTCTCCAAATATCGCTCGGAGTTCTTCGGGAAACTGCGCGCGATCCTCGGCGCCCGCCCCGACATCCGCGTGGTCGGCGATCGCTTCGTGTTCCAGTCCGAGATCCTGTTCGACAGCGGATCCGCGGGTCTGAAGCCCGAGGGCCAGGCCGAGGTCGACAAGCTCGCGGGCGCGCTGATCGATCTGGAGAAGCAGATTCCTGCGGAGATCGCCTGGGTGCTGCGCATCGACGGCCACACCGACGTGCGCCCGATCGCGAGCTCGCAATTTCCCTCGAACTGGGAGCTTTCTGCGGCCCGGGCGATCTCGGTGGTGCAATATTTGATCAGCAGGGGCGTGCCGGCGCGCCGGCTGGTGGCCGCCGGATTCGGCGAGTTTCAGCCGCTCGACAATGATCCGACCGAGGAGGCGTTCCGCCGCAACCGCCGCATCGAGCTGAAACTGACGGAGCGATGAGCGCGCCTCTTAGGTTGCGGCCCTACGCGGCCGCCGACGAGGAGGTTGCGATCGAGCTGTGGCGGCGCAGCTGGCAGCGGGCCTATCCGGACATCGATTTTTCCGCGCGGCTTTCCTGGTGGCGCGAGCGCTGGCGCAACGAGTTGGTGCCGAACGCGACCATCACGCTCGCGGAACGCGCGGGCGCCGTTGCCGGCTTCGTCACCATCGATCCGAGAACCGGCTATCTCGACCAGATCGTCGTCGCTCCCGAGGCCTGGGGCGAAAAAATTGCCGAAGCGCTGCTCGCCGAGGCCAAGCGCATCTGCCCGGAAAAAATCGAGCTGCACGTCAACACCGACAATGCACGCGCCATTCGCTTCTATGAGAAGCACGGGTTCGCCGTCACCGGCGAGAGCACCAATCCGCTCTCGGGCCGGCCGGTGCTCGCGATGCGATGGGAGCCGGATGACAGACGACAGAGGACGGAGGACGGAGATCTACCGTGATTCTCCTCCGGCGTTGGGTTGCATCACCGGCGGCTTTTGGACATTGCGAATGCATACCTCGGCTCCAGTTTTGGGAATCGTGCATTGCCAATCGGGACCGAAGCCGAAGTTTCCCGAGGAATTCAGGTACCAATTTTGGTGACCGACCCACAGTACGCCTGCGGTGGCGATGCCCAGCGGAATGCTCACTGCCAGACTTTGCCAGAACCGCTTTTGGTCGTGCCATCTCGCCGCAAGAATCGCGCAGAAAATCGCAGCCCCGGTACAGCAAGCGAGGCCAGCGGCAAGCAGGAATAATCCACCGGGGATCGACAGCAACGTGACCATGCAGGCTGCGATGCTGTCGCATGCGTTCTCTGGAGTCCAGTCAGCCCATCTCGAATTGCAATTTCGCGAGCCGCGCATAGAGCCCGGAATCGGCGACCAGGCTGGCGTGGGTGCCCTCCTCGACGATGCGGCCCTCCTCCATCACCAGGATGCGGTCGCAGGACAGCACCGTCGCCAGCCTGTGCGCGATGACGAGCGTGGTGCGGCCCTGCATCAGCCGCTCGAGCGCCGCCTGCACCAAGGTCTCGCTCTCCGCATCGAGCGCCGAGGTCGCCTCGTCGAGCAGCAACAGCGGCGCGTCGCGCAGGATGGCGCGGGCGATGGCGATGCGCTGGCGCTGTCCGCCCGACAAGGTCACGCCGCGCTCGCCGATCTGCGTGTCGTAGCCCTGCGGCAGCCGCGCCACGAATTCGTCGGCGAGCGCCAGCTCGGCCGCGCGCTCGATCTCGGCATCCGACGCCTCCGGCCGGCCGAACCGGATGTTGTCGGCGACCGAGGCCGCGAACACCACCACGTCCTGCGGCACCAGCGCGATGCGGCGGCGCAGCTCCTGCGGGTCGGCGTCGCTGATCTTCACGCCGTCGAAAAAGATCGCGCCCGCGACGGGATCGTAGAACCGCAGCAGCAGGTGGAAGATCGTGCTCTTGCCGGCGCCGGAAGGGCCGACGATCGCCAGCTTCTCGCCGGGGTCGACGCGAAACGAGACGTCCTCGAGCACCACGCCGCGCTCGCGCGCCGGATAAGCGAAGCGCACGCGCTCGAATGCGATCTCGCCGCGGCCCGGCACCGGGAGCGCGACCGGGTTCGCCGGGCGCCGGATCACGGGCTCGATCGCCAGGATCTCCGCGATGCGTTCGGCGGCCCCCGATGCGAGCGCAATCTCGCCCCAGACTTGGCTCAGCTCGCCGAGCGCGCCCGCGGCGAATACCGCGTACAGCAAAAATTGGCCGAGCCGGCCGGCGCTGGTCCGCCCGGCCAGCACGTCCTGCGCGCCGATCCACAGGATCACGACGACGCTGGCGAACACCAGGAAGATCACGACGGCGGTGAGCGCAGCGCGCGCCCGGGTCGATTGGCGGGCGGCCCGGAAGGCGCGCTCGACCGCGCCGGCGAACCGGGAGCTCGCGAGCCGCTCGTTGGTGAATGCCTGCAGCGTGCGGGCGGCCCCGATGAGCTCGGCCGCATAGGCCGAAGCGTCGGCGAGCTTGTCCTGCGCCTCGCGCGAGCGGCGGCGCACCGCGCGACCGAACGCCACCAGCGGCAGCACGATCACCGGAATGGCGCCCAGCACGAAGCCGGAAAGCCGCGGGCTCGTCACCACCATCATGACCGCGGCGCCCAGGAACAGCATCAGGTTGCGCAGCGCGATCGAGACCGAGGCGCCCACCGTCGCCTTGATCTGCGTGGTGTCCGCGGTGAGCCGCGACATCACCTCGCCGGTCTTGGCCGTATCGAAGAACGCGGCCGATAGATTGGTCACGTGCGCGAACAGGTCCGAGCGCAGGTCGGCGACCACCCGCTCGCCGATGATGGTGACGAGGTAATAACGCGCGGCGCTGGCGGCGGCGAGCACCGCCGCAATCGCGATCATGGCCGAGAAATATTGGTCGATGAGGCCGATGCGGTCGGCGGAGAAGCCGAAGTCGATCATGCGCCGCACCGCGAGCGGCACCGCAAGGGTCGCCGCCGCGGCGACCAGCAGGGCCGCGAGCGCGCCCACCACCTGCCAGCGGTAGCGCAGCGCATAACGCTGGAGCCCGAGAAGCGGCGCGAGCCGGGGCCGCTTGCGGGTCTCTTGCGGGGGCGCGGCGACGGCTTGCCCGACCGCCGCGGCGTCGAGGCCGCGTCCTGCGCTCGGCGAAATCAAGTTCATGCCTGGCCCTCGGCCGGCTGTGAACGGCGCGGGTGGTCCCAGTCCGCGACCATGCCCCGGAAGCCGCGCCGCCGGCAAATGCCGGATGGTCGCGGCTTGTCCGGCAATTTCCGGTGCGCTATAGAGCCCGCGAGCCCCCATCACCCCCGCAATCGGCGGGCGCCATACCCGGCGCAACCAACGAACGCAAGCAAGCCATGAAGCGCGACATTCATCCCGAGTATCACACCATCAAGGTGGTGATGACCGACGGCACCGAATTCGAGACGCGGAGCACCTGGGGCAAGCCGGGCGACACCATGCGGCTCGACATCGATTCGAAATCGCATCCGGCCTGGACCGGCGGCCAGCAGCACCTGGTCGACCGCGGCGGCAGGCTGTCGCGGTTCCAGAAGAAATTCTCCGGCTTTTTGAAGAAATAGCCGCTTCCACGCGCGCGTCTTGGCCGGGCTTGTCCCGGCCATCCACGTTTTTGATGTCGATAGGATTTAAGACGTGGATGCCCGGCACAAGGCAGCACAAGGCCGGGCAGGACGACTGAGAGGTAGCGGCCGTCGGGTTTGAAATCTACCCCCGCCCGCGCTCGAAGGCGGCCTTCAGCAACCCCAGCTGATGCTCGATCGGATTGGCGGCCGGCTTGTCGTCATCGAGCGAATGGATGGTCGCATCGAGCCGGCGGATGCGATCCTGCAGCCGCATCGAGCGGGCGATCAGCTCGCGCAGCGTCCTCGGCAACAGCGCCAGCGTCGCCTCGTCGCGGGGATCGCCGGCCGCGAGCTTGACCTTGGCCTTCTCGCGGCTCGCCTGGGCGAGCGACATCTCGCCCTCGTTCACGGCGCGGTGCAGCAACAGCCAGGAAGCGAGCTGCATCAGCCGGGTCGTCAGCCGCATGCTCTCGGTCGCATAGGCGAGCGCCCCGCCGCGCTCCAAAAGCTTCGATTCGTTGCGGCCCGGGCCGTCGAGGTAGGCCGCCGTTTCCTCGACCAGCGCCATCCCCTCGCGGAACAGCCCGGAGAACGCCTGCGAGCCCGCCAGCCTTTGCCCGAACCGCACAGGCTCCGCTTCGGCCTGATTGTCTGCCATGACGCACGCCTCACCTGCCCCAAAGAAATCCCATGCTGCGCTTCACCGGGGGGCATGTCTAGGACCGAGCTGCAACACTCCCCGGGAACCTTGTGGCAAGATTCGGGCCGCGACCGCTGCCCCGAAATGGCACAAATGATCGGGTAGGAGCCCTCGCCTGCCTCACACGGCAAAAAAAGAGCCGCCGTTGCCGGCGGCTCGAAGTGATAACAGGGAGGCGTCAAACAGAGTGGACAGGAGCCACTCGATGTCCAGAAGCTGGACGACGTCAGTAGTGAGCGAGAAAGCTTAACGATGGGTTAACCGGCTCGATAAATCTGCGGCACCGCGTTTCAGCGTTTGAAGAACCGATCGGCCGAGGTCCGTGACGCCCGTTTGGCCGCCATCGAGGCCTCGAGCCGCGCCATCTCAGCCTTGAGCGCCGCGATGCGCTCGGCGAGCTCCTCGACCGAAAGCAGCGAGAGGTCCTGCCCGATCTCGTGAACCGGTTTTTTCTTCGGAAGCTCGTCCATCGTCATGTCGTGACCCTCGCGGAAAGCGGCGCCCCGAGGTTGTCACCTTCGTCGCCGCCGATTACACAGGGGCGCTGCCGCGCACTTCGCGTCCAGTTTGTTGAGGAAAGCATCGGATGTCCACCGTGCCGTCCCAGATGACCGTCATTGCCGTCCGTGAGCCCGGCGGGCCCGACGTTCTGGTGGCGCAGACGCGCCCGACGCCCGCCCCCGGTCCCGGCGAGGTTCTGGTCAAGGTCGCGGCCGCCGGCGTCAATCGTCCCGACGTGATGCAGCGGCAGGGGCTCTATCCGCCGCCGCCGGGCGCATCGGATATTCCCGGGCTCGAGATCGCCGGCGAGGTGGTCGCGCTCGGCAAGGGCGCCACCCGCTTCAAGCCGGGCGACAAGGTCACGGCCCTGGTGGCGGGCGGCGGCTACGCGCAATTCTGCCCGGTGCACGAGAGCAATGCGCTGCCGGTGCCCGGTTCCCTGTCTCTGGTCGAAGCGGCGGCGATCCCCGAGACGTTCTTCACGGTGTGGCACAACGTGTTCGAACGCGGCGCGCTAAAACGCGGCGAAACCCTGCTGGTGCACGGCGGCAGCTCCGGCATCGGCACCACCGCGATCCAGCTCGCCAAGGCGTTCGGCGCGCGCGTCGTCACCACCGCGGGATCCGCGGAAAAATGCGAGGCCTGCGTTCGGCTCGGCGCGGACAAGGCCGTCAATTATCGTTCCGAGGATTTCGTCGCCGCGACCAAAGCCGCGACCGACGGCAAGGGCGCCGATGTGATCCTCGACATGGTGGGCGGCGACTACATCGAGCGCAATTACGAAGCCGCCGCCGTGGAGGGCCGCGTGGTGCAGATCGCGTTTCAGGGCTCCCCGCGCGCCAACGTCGATTTTCGCCGGCTGATGCTCAAGCGCCTGACCCATACCGGCTCGACGCTGCGTGCGCGTTCGGTCCCGGAGAAGGCGGCGATCGCCCGCGCGATCGAGCAGAACGTCTGGCCGCTGATCGCGGCCGGAAAGGTCAAGCCGGTGATCTTCCGCACCTTCCCGCTGGCGCAGGCTTCGGCCGCCCATGCGCTGATGGAGACCAGCGCCCATATCGGCAAGATCGTCCTGACGGTGTGACGCAAGACAGGCGACGGACGACGGACGACCTACCCGTGTCATCGCCCGGCTTGCCCGGGCGCGGTTCATGAGACCCGGCACGGTACATCGACTGTGATGGCTACTGGGTGGCCCGCATGCGCGGGCCATGACATTCGGAGGTCTGGCTCTCCGTCGTGCGCGCTCCGTCGTCCGGCTCCCCGCCTCATCCCCGACACACTCTTGGGCAAGGCGTGACAATCTTGCCCTGGCGCCGCCGCCCCGCTACTCATCGGGCCGCGGCCGCGGATCGATATGGCGGTTCGGATGGGCGAAGGCGCCCCCGACCGCCGGATCGCGACGAGACAACAAGCAAGGGGCCGCCGCGAGGAGGATGTCGATTGCGTTTCAGCTGCGCCAGCACAGCGGTGGGGGCGCTCATCGCTCTTGCGCTCGGCGCAGGTGCCGCGCGGGCCGTGGACGCGGTCAACGTCCGCCTCGACGTGCCGGCGATCGACCTCACCGACGCGGTCGAGCATCAGAGGACCGACACCGACCGCATTCAGGTATCGACTGCGCCGGGCGCCGACGGCATCGTGCGCCGCATCGAGGTGCGCTCGCGCGAGGCCAACAACAATTGGGTGGTGTTCGCGCTCGCCAATAACGGCGACGAGCAGATCGACCGGCTGATCGTGGCGCCGCATTACCGCATGGTCGGATCCGGTCTGCTGTGGCCGGACCTCGGGCTTTCGCGGATCGTCGGCATCACGCCGAGCTCGGGCGATCGCCCGGAACGCCAGGACAGCCCCAACTCCGATATCTTTCGCATCACCCTCGATCCGGGCTCGGTCGTCACCTTCGTGATGGAGATGCGCACCGACCGCCTGCCGCAGCTCTATCTGTGGGAACCGGAAGCCTACAAGGACAAGATCAACAGCTTCACGCTCTACTACGGCATCGTCATCGGCATCGCCGGACTGCTGGCGCTGTTCTTGACCATCCTGTTCGTGGTCAAGGGCAGCATCATGTTCCCGGCCGCGGCGGCGCTGGGCTGGGCGGTGCTGGCCTATATCGGCACCGATTTCGGTTTCTGGGGCAAGGTGTTCGAGCTGAGCGCGGGCGCCGAGCGCATCTGGCGCGCCTCCGGCGAGGCGATCCTGGCGGCGACGCTGCTCGTGTTCCTGTTCGCCTATCTCAATCTCAATCGCTGGCACGTGCGCTACGTGCACATCACGGCGGGATGGCTGACCTTCCTCGGCGCCCTGGTGGCGCTGGCGCTGTTCGATCCGCCGGTCGCCTCCGGCATCGCCCGGATGTCGCTGGCTTTGGTCGCGGTCGCGGGATTCGGCCTGGTCATCTATCTCGCCCTGCACGGCTTCGATCGCGCCGTGCTGTTGATCCCGACCTGGCTGTTGTTGATGGTCTGGGTGTTCGCCGCCGGCGCCGCGGTGACCGGGGCGGTGACCAACGACATCATCGCGCCGGCCCTGCTCGGCGGACTGGTGCTGATCGTGATGCTGATCGGCTTCACCGTGATGCAGCACGCCTTTGCCGGCAGCATCACCAGCGGCATCGTCTCCGACGTGGAGCGTCGCGCCCTGGCGCTCACCGGGGCCGGCGACCTGATCTGGGACTGGGACGTATCCGCCGACAAGGTGTTCACCAGCCCGGAGACCGAGCACATGCTGGGCCTCAAACGCGGCACGTTGGAAGGGTCCGCGTCGCGCTGGCTCGATGTCCTGCATCCGCTCGATCGCGACCGGTTCCGCGCCGCGCTCGACGGCGTGCTCGACCGGCGACGCGGGCGACTGACGCTGGACTTCCGGCTGCGCACGCCCGACGGCCATTACCTGTGGTTCGCCCTGAAGGCGCGGCCGGTGGTCGGCTCCGATGGCGAGGTGGTGCGCCTGGTCGGGACCTTGACCGACGTGACCGAATTCAAGACGGCGGAGGAGCGGCTGCTGCACGACGCCGTGCACGACAATCTGACGGGCCTTCCCAACCGCGAGCTGTTCCTCGACCGGCTCAACGCGGCGCTGTCCTTCGCCAAGGCCGATCCGGCGATCCGGCCGACCGTGATGGTGATCGACCTCGACCGCTTCAAGCAGGTCAACGATTCGGTCGGCGTCGCGGTCGGCGATTCGATCCTGCTCACCCTGGCGCGGCGGCTCGGCCGCCTGCTCAAGCCGCAGGACACCTTGGCGCGGTTGGGCGGCGATCAATACGGGCTGCTGCTGCTCTCCGAGCGCGAGCCCGACCGCATCACCGCTTTCGCGGACACCATCCGCAAGACGCTGCGCGCTCCGATCACGTTCAACGATCGCGAGATCCTGCTCACCGCGTCGATCGGCCTGGCGCTGGCCGAGGGACAATCGCAGGGCAAGGAAGAGATCCTGAAAGATGCCGAGCTCGCCATGTATCACGGCAAGCGCATCGGGGGCGACCGCATCGAAGTGTTCAAGCCGGCGATGCGCGCCCGCAAGACCGATCGCCTGGTGTTGGAGACGGAGCTGCGGCGCGCGCTCGAGCGCGACGAGATCGTGCTGCTGTACCAGCCCATCGTATGGCTCGAGGACCGCACCGTGGCCGGCTTCGAGGCGCTGATGCGCTGGGACCATCCCAAGATGGGCCGGCTGTCGCCTTCGGAGTTCATCGCGATCGCCGAAGAAATCGGCGTGATCGTCGATCTCGGCCTGTTCGCGCTCGAGCACACCGCACGGCAGCTCACGCAATGGCAGCGCGCGACACGAAGCCGCTACCCGGTGTTCGCCAGCGTCAACATATCCTCGCGGCAATTGCTCCGCCACGATCTGATCCACGATCTTCGCGCGGTGCTCGCCCGCCATGGGCCGGCGCGCGGCTCGCTCAAGCTCGAGCTCACCGAATCCCTGGTGATGGAGAACCCCGAACATGCCGCGCAGATGCTGGCCCGCATCCGCGAGCTCGGCGCCGGCCTGGCGCTCGACGATTTCGGCACCGGACATTCCTCGCTCGCCTACCTGCAGCGCTTCCCGTTCGACACGCTCAAGATCGATCAGTCCTTCGTGCGCACCACCGGCAAGGGCAAGCGGCCGGTGATCCTGCGCTCGATCATCGCGCTCGCCCACGATCTGGGCATGGATGTCATCGCCGAGGGCGCCGAAACCGATTCCGATGCGGTCGAGCTCTACCAGCTCGGCTGCGAATACGCGCAGGGCTACGTGTTCGGCGAACCGGTCGACGCCGAGGAGGCCTACCGGCTGCTCACGGAAGAGGAGATCGAGGTGGCAGGAATCAGTAGTCAGTAGTCAGAAAGATGCGCGCCTTCCGACTTCTGATCACTGACCTCTGATCCCTGTCACGCGTGTCCGGATTCGCTCGACAGCATGCCGGGATCGATGCCGATCTTGCGCAGCGCCTTGCCGTATTTGCCCTCGGTATCGGGACCGAAGATCAGCTCGGGATCGGCCGAGCAGTGCAGCCAGCCGTTCTCCTGGATTTCGTTCTCGAGCTGGCCGGCCGCCCAGCCGGCGTAGCCGAGCGCCAGCACCGCGCTTTCCGGCCCCTTGCCTCGCGCGATCGCCTTGAGGATGTCGAGCGTGGCGGTGAGGCAGATGCCTTCGTCGATCGGCAGGGTCGAATTCTCGATGAAGAAATCGGCCGAGTGCAGCACGAACCCGCGGCCGGTCTCGACCGGACCGCCCTTGAGCACCTTGACCATTCCGGCGCGGGGCGGCAGCTGGATGAGGTCCGCCGCCGGAATGACTTCGAGCTGCACCAGAAGATCCGAGAAATTGATGTTCGCAGCCGGTTGGTTGACGACGATGCCCATCGCGCCTTCGGAGGAATGCGCGCACACGTAGATCACGCTGCGGAGGAAACGTTCATCACGCATCGCCGGCATGGCGATCAGCATTTGTCCGTCGAGATAGCCCCGCCCGGAGGTTTTCTGCGTCTTCTGCGCGACACGCATGCAAAAAGGTTACCCGATCCGCCCTTCCGTGAAAACTAAACTTATTGCGGCACAGTGCCACCGCGTTGCTCCCGGCGCCGCCACGATCACGACGAATTCAATGGCCGGGCACCGCCTTCGCACCTAAACCTGCGTTCATGTTCGCAGGCGTTTTGCGCGCACATTGCTTTCTCGCACCGTTTGGCGCCCTCCTCGCGCTCGGCGCCGGCATCGCTTCGCCGGCACGGGCGGCGGACGCCTCGCCATGGGACGGCGGGACGCGCTCCGCCGTCCGGCTGATCGCCGGCACATCAACGAACGATGCCGGCAAAAAGGTCCTCCGCGGCGGCATCGAGATTCGCCTCGACCCGGGCTGGAAGACCTATTGGCGCTATCCGGGCGATTCCGGCGTTCCCCCCCGCTTCAGCTTTACCCGATCGGAAAATCTGGAATCGGTCCGCCTGCTGTGGCCGGCGCCGAAACGCTTTGGCGGTCCGGGGGATACCTCGATCGGGTACACCGGCGACGTGATCTTTCCGCTCCGCGTCCTGCCGCGCGACCCGGGCCGGCCGGTCCTGCTCCGCTTCAACGTCGACTACGCCATCTGCGAAAACCTGTGCATACCCGCCGACGGCAAGGCCGAGCTTTTGCTCGGCGAGGAACCGACCGCGTACGAAGACGCATTGCGCCAAAGCGAGGAACGGGTTCCCAAACCGGTCGCGATCGGGCAGGGAGAAGCCCTTGCGATCGAGGCGGTGACCCGCGAAGCTCACGGCGAGAAGCCGCGCATCCTGGTCGACGTTCGGGCGCCGGATGCGGCAAAACCGGAGTTGTTCGCCGAGGGACCCACTCCGGACTGGGCTTTGCCGGTTCCCGAGCGGATTCCGGGAGCGCCGACGGGCCTGCAGCGCTTCGCCTTCGAGCTCGACGGAGTGCCGCCGGGCGCGACGGAGGAAGGCGCGATGCTGCGGCTGACCGCGGTTGCGCAAGATCAGGCGATCGAGTTGGTGATAGCGCCGGAGGACAAATGACGGAGGACAGACGAGGGAAAAGCCGTATACCTCCGAGTGTCATGGCCCGCGCGTGCGGGCCATCCGGTATCCAGCGCGCTCGACGTACGCGCAGAAGCTCGTGAACACGGGCTACTGGGTCGCCTGGACAAGCCGGGCGATGACAGGCCCAGCGTAGACCCTCCGTCCATCGTCCGTCGTCCGTCATCCGTCGTCTGCTGAAGAACCACGTCAGGGAGAGAAACCTCATGAGCATCAAGATCGGCGATCGGTTGCCGGAAACCAAGTTCCGGATCATGACCCCGGAAGGCCCGGCATGGAACAGCACCAGCGACATCTTCCGGGGCAAGAAGGTCGTGCTGTTCGCGGTGCCCGGCGCCTTCACGAGCACCTGCAACAACATGCACCTGCCGGGATACTTGCAAAATCTCGATGCCATCAAGGCCAAGGGCGTCGACACGGTCGCCGTCACCGGCGTGAA
>WNGN01002607.1_pt1 | contig 22305 bp, 20 predicted proteins | sample 5400561 | NCBI WGS metagenome assembly WNGN01 (sample SAMN13153379, study PRJNA577476) | soil metagenome | isolation source: 115 cm soil or saprolite under Garry oak tree replicate 2 | place: USA:California | collected 2016-06-15 | reverse complement strand
CCGTGCGGCCGTTCCCCGACTAGGTCATCCGTGGTGGCCGCCGCCCACGCCGCCGCCTCCTGCTCCGTCCCCGCCTCCACCGCCGTGATGGCCGCCGTGATGGCCGCCGTCACCGCCGCCCCAGCCACCGCCATGATGCCCGCGGTGGCCGCCGCCGTTCTGCCCGAAGGTGCTGGGATCGTTCTGCCAGGCGCCCGTTCCCCGGCCTCGCACAGCGCGACGGCGGAGATACATGGCGAAGCTGCGCGCAGCAGCAAAGCAGCCAAGAATGATTGCGATGGTGAGAAACGTCCCGCTCATCGGGCTCCCGTCGATCGGCTGCATGTGCACAGCGCCAGGCTCAGCGTAAACGTACCGGCACCGCCGGTATAGGCGATGGGCCGATCTGCACGGCGAGAGCGCGCCATTGCGCGCAGGCGCCGGGACCGCGGAACGGCTTGGTCAGGTGCGCCACCGCTTCGGCGCAACCCGAGCAGCTGCCCGCCCGGGTCTACGCTGGTGTGATGGCGACCGGACGGCGCCGCGCCACCGTCGAGGATGTTCACGAGCTGGCGACGGGCATGCCCCATGTCACGGTCTGGTATGGGCCGAACGGCAACCCGGTCTACCAGGTCGGCAGCAAGTCATTCGTGTTCTTCCGCAACCCTCGCCCCGACGCCGTCGATCCTGATACGGGCGAGCGCTACCCCGACGTGATCGTGTTCTGGGTCCCGTCGGAGGCCGACAAGCTGGCGCTGGTCCAGGACGAGGCGACGCCTTTCTTCTCTACACCGCATTTCGACGGCCACTTGTCGGTGCTGGTGCGCGGCAGCCTGATCGGCGAGCTGACCTTGCAGGAGCTGACCGAGGTGGTGCAGGACGCCTGGCTCAGCCGAGCATCGCCCCGGCGCGCCGCCGCTTGGCTCAGCGCCAACCATACGCACCAGGTCCAGTAGCCACCGGCGGACGTAACGGGAGTCCAGCGGCTGACGTAACGGGAGCCCAGCGGTGACGGGCCAGCAGCCGACGAGGCAGCCTAGTCGGCCGCGCCGGGCTTGGCCTTCTTGCCAGGCTGCCGCCGCCGCTTGTCGCGGATGTAGATGGCGCCCTGCTTGTCGTCGTCGAGGCTGCGGCGCTCCAGTTCGAACAGGGTGGTCGCCGCCATCAGATCGCTCAGTTTGGCATATCCATAGCTGCGCGAGTCGAAGTCCGGCTGCTGCTTGGTGATGAGCATGCCGACGTGCCCGAGCGGGGCCCAGCCGTCGTCGTCCGAGGAAGCCTCGACGGCATAGCTCAGCTGGATCACCAGCGCGGTGTTGCGCTTGAGCTGTGCGGCCGAGGCACGCGGGGTCTGCGCGGGCACCGGCCCGGCCGACCCGCCGGCCGTGCCGCCGTCGTGCAAGAGGTTCTCGATATAGATGAACTTGTCGCACGCCGCGACGAACGGCTTCGGCGTCTTGCGCTCGCCGAACCCGTACACGGTCAGCCCCGACTCACGCAGCCGTGCCGCCAGGCGGGTGAAATCGCTGTCGCTGGAGACCAGGCAGAATCCATCGAACCGGCCCGAGTACAGCAGATCCATCGCGTCGATCACCATCGCCGAGTCCGTTGCGTTCTTGCCGCTGGTGTAGGCGAACTGCTGGATCGGCTGGATCGACTGCGCGAGCAAGTGGTCCTTCCAGCCCTTCAGGCTCGTCCCGGTCCAGTCGCCGTAGGCGCGCTTGACGTGCGCCGTACCGTACTTGGCGACTTCGGCGAGTAGCCCCTCGGTGATGGCGGGCTGCGCGTTGTCGGCGTCGATGAGCACAGCGAGTCTGGCTGCGTTCTCACTCACCACGATCCTCCTCCCGTGAGCTCGAGAGCCGGGCACGCCCTTGGCGACGGTAGCGACTACAACTCTCCCGATCCTGCCGCATTTTGCGAGTGCATCCCAACACGCCACGCAGCCGGACAGCATTGCCAGGAGTCAGGGCGGTCATGCCACATGCCTGGCCACCTGGTCCAGGTGACATCTGCGCCAGCCGCCACCGTGGAAGTGGACAACGGTGGGTACGGCGCCCTCAGTGCGCGGTGGTCTCGCGCGGCCGTCGGGCGAGCGGGCGCGCGTGCGCTACGGGACGAACTACTTCCTGTGGATCGAGGGCGTGCTCGCGCTGTCGGTCATGAAGGTGACGCTGTCGTACGCCCGCTGGCGCGGATTCCTGCCCGCGTACTACACCGGCTTCACGGCGACCTGCCGGGACGAGTCGCGGCACGTGCAGGGCGGCATGCGCTACCTGCAGGACGCGGTCCGCAAGGACCCGACGATGATCAACGAGATCCACAACACCCTGCGGACGATTCTGTCGCTGTCCGGCGTGGTCAGCCGCCAGATCTACTACGAGCCGCTGGGCTGGACCGAGGACGAGGTGCGGATGCTGTTCTTCCAGCAACTGCGCCGCAAGCTGAAGGACGTGGGCATCGACCTCGCTCCCGACATCGAGGACCTGCTCAAGATGGCGCAGCCCGTCCTGGCCGGCGGGTGAGCCGTGGCGGAGCCAGGGTTCTTCAGCAAGGAGTGGGCCGACGCGGTCCGTGAAGCGCTGGTCGCCGGTCCGTCCGAGGAGGATCGCGCTGGCAAGCTGCAGGAGTACTGGGACTTCTTCGAGCTGATCAAGAGCATGTACCCGGCGTCGTGGGCACTCGGGTGCCGCGACCTGCCCGCGGAACTCGGCGATGGCCCGGCGTACCTGTTCGTCCAGTGGGGCGGCGGCACGGTCACCGACTGCCAGATCATCGGGCTGGACGAGCCGCTCGAGGCCACCTACGTGCTCGGAATGGACTATGCGGACTGGAAGGCGCTGCGCGAGGGATATGACGCTCAGCGCACGGTGATGTACCGCAAGATCCTGCTCGAAGACGGCGACCTGCTCGAGTTCTTCAAGGCGATCTACTTCTTCGTGGAGTGCCTCGCCGTCATCGGCAAGGTGCCGGCCGGCTACCCGGCGCAAGCCGCGCGTTAGCGGCTCGTCCGAAGGTTCGGCTACCGTGCGTTGACCGCGGCTCCCTGCAGCTGCACGCGTGAGCTAGGCGCGCGTGAGCTAATGGTGCGGAGTCTCTTCGGGCATCTCGTACCAGCGGATCCGCTCGCCCACCTTCGCCCTGGCCTTCCACCGCAGGCTCTTCGGAGCGGTCTCGACGGCCGTGCTCAGCACCCTGAGCTGCTCGACGGCCTCGTGTTTCCCGCCCTCGGGAACCAGCGCCCGGCCATGACCGCCGGCCAAGGCCATGATCTTCTCCAGGTTCAAGGTGACGGTCCGCCACCAGCCCCAGTCATTCCCGACTATCGGCCGGATCCGATCCAGCCCGATCGTGCCCGGCTCGTCACCCTCCCGGACCGGGTAAGCCGAGCAGAGGTAGAGCACGTCCTGGGCGTCCTTCTCGTTCAGCTCGACGATCTGGAGCTTGGTGAGCAAGAGATCGGCCAGATCAAGGGTCACCGGCATCCGCCCGAGCCGGCCCTTGAACTCGACGGTGTGACACATGTGCAGCCGGTCAACCAGGACATCCAGAGAACGCTGCGTCTCAGCCGACCGGAAATAGAGCTGCTTATGCCCGTACAGCGCGTTGAAGTTCTTGTCTCCGACATATCCGTGCGCGGCGAGGAACTGCGTGAGCGGACGGCGATCGCCTGACTGGATCGCCAGGTCCAGATCCTGGCCGCCGCCGCCCCGCGGCGGGAACTCGGGCGTCAGGTACTGGATCGCCAGGCCGCCGGCCATTCTGACTGTAATCCCCTCATCCGCCGCGGCCACGCAGACGCGCACGGCTTCCTCGAGGGCGGTGGGCAGGGAGTCGGTCACGCTCAGCCCTCCACCCGGAACGAGCGTTCGATGCCGTCGCTGCTCACGTCGATCAGGTATCCGCGGACCACGCCCGAGCCTGCTTCGCTGCCCGGGTTGACGCACAGGGTTGGGCCGATCTTCTTTTCCCCTCCTGACTCGTGAATGTGGCCGTGCAGGCTCAGCAGCGGTCGCACCTGCTGCACGGCCTCCAGGACCCCTGTCGAGCCGACCGGCCCGCGGATCAGGTCACCCGCCGAAGCCTGCAGCCTGAGGTTCTGATCCAGAACCGGCGCGGTATCCAGGCCCGACCCGTAGGGCGGGCAGTGGATCAGGAAGATCGTCCGCTTCGGATCGGTGACCTGATCGGCGAGAGAGTAGATCTCCTGCCGGAATGCGTCCTCGGAGACCTCGCGCGGTGTGTGCCACGGTGTCGGGCTGGACTTGCCGAGCCCGACGACCTGCAGGTCACCCGGGATGTCGACCACCGCGCCATCTGCATTGACGCAGTACTGGCTGGTCGCGAGCGACTCGTCGATGTCGTACGGGTCATCGTTGCCGGGGATGAGGACCAGCGGGACGCCGGTGCCCTCAAGCCGCTCGGCCGCCAGGTCGAGCCACTGGGTGACACGTGCCCGGATTTCCTTGCTGAACAGCGCGTCGAGCTTGGCCTTGTCCCCGCCCAGGGCATCCACCTCTTCCTTGGTGGTCCGCAGGGCGTAGTAGCCAAGGCTGGCGACATCGCGCTCCAGCGCCGCGAGCTCGTCCTCAGTGCGGGCAACCCGGCGCTGGCCCAGCAGCGTCGCCTCGTAACGGTCGCCCGACGCGACGATCGGGACCATCGCCTTGCCTGTGAGGTCTCCTGCGTAGAGGACCGCGTCCGCCTTGTAGACGTTCAGGCGCACGGCATTGAGGAGCTTGCGCCATGCCGGATCGGAGGCATGGAAGTCCGACACGACGTACAGGCGGGTGCCACGGCGCCTGGATGCTCGGTTCAACAGCGGCATTGTGCTCAGCCTAAGGGACGCGCGAACCAGGATGATCTAGTCAGGCGGGAGCTCATGGTAGAGCAGCGACGTCTCGACGCCGGAGATCCTGTTCTTGATGGCCACGACGATGTAGATGATGACGGCTATGGCGTACAGGGCGATGGTCAGGGTTATCCCCGTATTGTTGAAATAGGACAGGACACCGGTCTGGCCGGGCTTGAGTGACGAGCTGACCGCATCGGCAATCGGCTTGATGCCCGCGAACCAGTAGGTGTAGGCGGCGAAGATTATCCATATCAAGCCGAAAGCCCACAGCGCCCTGCGCCACGGGGCGTTGCGGATGAGGTCGGGCCGCGAGAAACGGGACACCACCGCGTTCACGCCGGGAAGGACCCAGCTGAACAGGGCCATGAGAATGCTGAACCAGATCGTGGAAACCAGGTTCAGTTTTCCCTCTGGCGGCGCGATGGACTTCGGCAGCAGCGCGAAGTTCTGCAGGATGGCGAGAACGACGCACAGGCCCACGGCGGTGAGGATCGCGTTCAGCGGGGCGCGCAGCCGCTCGCTGACCTGCCCGAACCACTTAGGCACCTGCCGGTCCAGGCTCCAGGCCAGCGAGATCCGGCTGATCAGGCTGATGTAGACCGGGCAGAGCAGGAACGGCCAGAGTGTCGCGGCAATGCTGACGAACAGCCAGACCGGCCACAGATGGGGACTGGCGATGGTGGAGGCGAGTGGCAGCGCGATCGGCTGTCCAAGTGGCGTCTTCAGGCCAGACCAGAAGTTGATCCCCCAGCCCAGGAGGTTCTGGGTGCCCAGACGGCTGCCGAGGGTGTCCACGTAGAGCGAGTTCATGACCACGGCGAAGAACAGCGCCCCGAGAACGCCGATCAGGATGCCCCGCTTGATGTTTCCCCTGACCTCGCCGGCGATGTACGCCGAGTACTGAAAGCCGATGTACTGGAACAAGACGACGCTCATCAGGAACGGCAGCACGGCGGTGCCGAAGCTCAGTCCGTGGCCAAGTACGCCGCCGGTGACCGCGGCCTTCTGCAGCGATGCCGCCGTGACGCCGGTGTATTTCGGCAGGTTGAGCTCGAAGCTGGACCGGTGCACGAACAGGAGCCCGGCAACCCACATGACGATCCACGACAGCAGCCCGATCGCGCCGAGGCCGGTCACGATGCGGTGGAACCTGCGGGTGGGCTGGATCACCACGAGCAGGATGAGGGCGATCACCACGAGAGCGCCTATCATCCCTGGCCAGCTGGTGATGGCCCCGCCCGAGGTGAACCAGCCGTTCGCGCGCTTGAAGAAGCCCGACCCGGTCCCGATCCCGATGATCTCGCCGCTGATCTGCGTGTTGCGAAGCACGATCGGTATCTCGAACGCGATGACCGCGAGCGCGGCGAAGACCAGCGTGAAGGACTCCACCCAGGCGAGGAACGGCCCGGCCACGGGAATCAGCCGGCTGGTGAAGACGTAGTCACCGCCCGATCGGGGCATCACGGTCGCGAGCGAGGCGAAGATAAGCCCGAGGAACACGCAGCAAATCCCGACCAGGATGGCTGCCCACCCGTAGCTGGTGAGGCCATCCTTGCCTATCGGCACGAACGCGAGGGTGTAGAACACCGGCGCCCACGCCACGGTGATGCCGATGAACGCCGCGGTGTTGTAGAAGAGCGCGTTCCGGACGCTGACCTCGCGGACCAGCCCGGACGACTGCCGGACGAACAAGGCCCGGCCGCCCGTGGGAGCGGCCGTCGTATCCGCCATCTCAGCCTCCCACGCGAGATTGGCTGTCTTGATCCAGTTGTAAGGCGCCCTAAGATCGTAACGCCGCGGCTGCCCGTCAAGCTAGCCCAAAAGGGAAATGACGCGCGTGGTCATGCCCTCCCGGCAATCTGGCATGTCTGGCACAGGAGTCGCTGTCGAACCAGCCGTAGCGCAATGACCAGCAACAGTCAGCCCGCGGCCGAGGTCAGCGCTGGCCGGCGTCGCCGGGGCTAGCCCGTCAACGGCGGCTGGCGGGACCGAGGTGTCTGTGGTTACCTGACGGCGTGGCGGCGTCCTGGCCGCTAGCCGAACCGAGTGATGCTGTGCGGGAGACGTGATGGGCCGAAAGCAGCGGATCAGTTATGCGCTACCCGATGCGATGGACGCGCAGATGCGCGCGGAATTGGAGAGGTGCCGCCGCGAGGGAACGCCGCGACCGGAAAGTTCGGCCGTGCGAGCTCATGTTCCCGCGTGCTTCTGGGCTTTCGCCAACTCGTGGCAGGCCATCTTTCGCGAAGGGATATGCGACCACGCCATCAAGGAGCTGTGCCGGGTCTACGTGTCGCGGAGCGTGAAGTGCGAGTACTGCGGCAACCAGCGCTCCGAGCAAGCCAAGGCGCAGGGCCTGAGCGAGGGGCAGTACGACGACGTGCTTAACTTCGAGAAGTCGGAGCGGCTCGGCGAGCGGGAAAAGGCCGCCCTGGCTTACGCGGAAGCCATCACCTGGCGGCTGGAGTCCAGCGACGCACTCTGGGAGCGGCTGCACGCGCACTTCTCCGAGCCCGAGCTCGTCGAGCTGGGATGCTTTATCGCGTTGACGATGGGACAGCAGAGCTGGCTGCGGTTGCTTGACATCGAGCATCACGAGGTGATGGCCGGCACCGCCGCATCGATGGCGCCGGGCTTCGGCACGCCGCAGGAACTCGCCACCTCCAAGGCGTCAGCGGACTACTGGGCCGCGCAGGTCGAGTGACGCTCTTGTCCCCGCTACTCGCGCGGCAGCGGCTGCGCCGGTCTCGCGCACGAGCTCGATCGCCCTGGCCAGCGTGGCGAGCCGGCGTCCAGGGTTGCGCCGGCCGGGTAGAGGCGGACGGCGGTCACCCCGGCCTGCTGCCAGACGCGCCAGCGCCGGTGCCTTCCCCAGGCACCGGCGCTGAACCCTCGGGCGTGTTACTGCTCGAATGCCAGGACGATCTCCGGGAGTTCCTTCGTGACCCCGTTGGCGGTCCAGGTGTCGATCGTCGAGTCGGTGTAGATCACCGCCGCCTTTCCGGACAGCGGATCCTCCGCGACCTCGAACAAGTCGAGCAACTCGCGGTTGACGTTGTTGACGCAGCCCGAACCTTCCATGCAGACGGCGCCAACCCGGTTGGGCGTGTTGCTGATCTTCCCGACGGTCCATGCGCCATCGGCGAACTGGGAGTCGTACGCATTCCAGACCGCGCTGGTGTCATCGGTCGAGGCTGCGGTCGAGCCGTAGTACACGACGTCGACCTTGCCGCTGCGGGCGGCTACCCACGGCATCACGGTGGTCTGGATCGTCGACACGGTAGCCGCAGGCGACCACGTGACGCCGCCGTCGGTGGACTCCGACACGTCGACGCCGTGCTGATCGGTCCACGCGGTGTACACCGCGTGCGTGACCGGGTCGACCGCGAGCGTCGGCCAGAAGTTGTTCAGCCTGGTGAACTGCGGGGTGTGGAACACCCGCGTGGACGTCCAGTGCATGCCGCCGTCGGTCGAGCGCGAGACGTAGATGTTGTTGTAGTTCGCGCTGGAGCCCTTCGTCTGCGGCTCACCCGCGGCGTATGACTCGTACACGACACCTGTTCCCGGATCGGCCACGATCGGGCCGATCGAGTTGTTGAAGGTGGCGTCACCGGTGGCCGAGCCCTGGCCCGGGATCGGCGATCCCGCCGCCGACCAGGTCTTGCCGTCGTCGGTGGAGCGCTTCACCCGGATCAGCGTGCTGTTGCCCGAGTCGTGGTAGGCCAGCCAGGCGTTCGTCCCGGCCGTCGTCAGCCACTCACGGTCCGCGCCCGCCGTGTCGACAAAGGCGTGCGTGCACCCGCTCGGCGCGGTCGTCCCTGCCGGGCACCGGGTGACGTTGACTCCGAGCTGGGCTCCGCGGCCGTTGGGGTTGAGGATCAGGTCGAGGTCGGCGAGCAGCGTCGTCCCCGCCGCGGTGATCTCGACATCCGCGTCTTCGTCGCCCAGCGTCGTGCGCCCGGCACCGACATTGTTCAGGTTGGTGTCCATGGCGCCGAAGTACGACGGCGTCGCCCCGAAGTGACCCTTCCACAGGTTCACCTGGAACGGCAGCCAGGCCAGGCCGTCGACGGCCATGCTCCCGTCCTTGCCGAAGGCGATAGCCGGCTCGCTGTTGCCGGTGGAGTTCGCGTTCGGCGCTGTCGTGATGCCCGGCAGCTGGAGGGTGGAGATGAGCGGCGTGTTGGTGAACGTCGGCGTCCCTGCCGCCGCGGCCGGCTGGGGGACGGAGGCCGGCTGGAGGACAACGGCCGCCGTGGCGAGCACTGCCAAAGCTCCGATGGGAAAGAGTCTGGTACGCATAAACTCCCCTTCGTTGGGGACTCGGCTTGGCCTTCAGAATACGATGGTTCCCTGCCGTTTGTCCGCAGGCCTGACCTGCCCGGCGTGCCGGAAGGTTTCACCGGCCCCGGAATTCTGCCCGGTCCGGTAACAGGGCTCAGCGTTACTGCGACGGGCCGGACGCGAGCGAAATGATCGTGCCCTCCGCCTGATTGCCGAAGCGGTCCCAGATCTTGTTCATCTCTGCCTGGTAGTAGAGCGCTCCGGAGCCGAAGCGGGTCGTCCGGGCCGGCCAGCTCGACCCGGCCCTCCACCGCCGCCCACCGCCAGTCGGCGCGCAGCACGACGGTGGCGCGGGGGTGGGCCCAGAGGTGGGCGAGCTTGCGAGAGACGTGTCCACGAAGGGACCCAGAGGGAAACCTCATCAACGTGTTCTCGCGCGGCGGGGCAGTGCCTGGCTAGCAGGACAGTGCTTCGTTGCCTTCCAGGTCCATGACCATGCCGTCGTAGGCGGCGGGCAGGTCGGCGTCGGCGAGCCTGCCGAGCATTCTGGCGGACATGTGGGTGAGCACGACCCGCTTGGCGCAGAGGTCGTCAAGGTGCTCATGCAATGTCTGGTAGTCGAGGTGGTAGCGGACCGGACGGTCGAACGTGTAGGCCTCGGCGGCGAACAGGTCCGCGTCCCGTGCCGCGTCGGCCAGGACCGGCGTCCACTGCGTGTCGCCGGAATAGGCGAAGGTCACGCCGCCGAGTTCGACCCGCAAGGCCAGGGGCGGGGCGCCGCACGGATGCTCGACCTCCCACCCGCGTACCGTCGCGGCCCCGAGCTCGGCAGGTGACCCGTCCGGTGTCAGTTCTCGCACCTCCACCGCGAACCGCCGCCGCGCCCCGCTGGAGCCAGGGAACAGCGTCTCCATCGCCTCGGTCAGCCGGGCCCTGGTGCCCGGCGGCCCGGCCACCAGCAGCGGCTCGGACCGGCGGGAGAACTGGCCGTCCAGAATGAGGAAGGGCAGCCCGCCGAAGTGATCGCCGTGCAAGTGGGTCACCGCAACCGCGCCGACCGCGTTCGGGTCCAGGCCCTGAGCCTTCAGCGCCGCCAGGGTCGTGGCGCCGCAGTCGACGAGCAGGACCTGGCCGCCGCGGGACAGCTGGATGCACGTCTGCCACCGCCCGCCGCTGCCGAACGCGTCACCGCTGCCGACGAACCGAACCCGCATGGACCCATCCTGGCCCGCGCCGGCTTGGCGATGCCAGCAGCGCAGTGTCGCGGAGCGCCGGCCTTCGCTGACGGTCAGGCCTGGCCGTCAGCGAGGGTCAGGTCGGTATCGGCGATGTCGGTGATCAGCATGTGGCCTGGCGCGTGGGTGATCGCGAGTGGCAGCCCCGCGGCCGCGAGCGCCAGCTGCGGGGTGACGCCGCAGGCCCAGAACACCGGGACGTCGCCGGCCCGGGTCGTCACCGGGTCGCCGAAGTCCGGTCGTGACAGGTCGGTGATGCCCAGGCCTGCGGGATCGCCGGCGTACACGGGCGCGCCGTGCGCTGCCGGGTAGCGGGTGGTCACAGCGGCGGCGGTGGCCACCAGGTCGGCCGGGACCGGCCGCATCGAGACGACGAGCGGGCCGGCGAACCGGCCAGCCGGGCGGCACCGGCGATCGGTGCGGAACATCGGGACGTTGGTGCCCTGTTCCAGGTGGCGTACCGGCACGCCGGCGGCGAGCAGCGCCCGCTCGAAGGTGAAGCTGCAGCCAGTCAGGAATGCGACCAGGTCGTCGCGCCAGTGGCTGATGATCTCGTTGGGCTCGGCCACGCACCGCCCGTTGTGCCAGACGCGGTAGGCGGGCAGGTCGGTGCGCAGGTCCGCGCCGGGCGCCAGGCGGGTCACCGCCCGGCCGGGTTCGGCGACGTCGAGCATCGGGCACGGTCCTGGGTTGCGGCGGGCGAACAGCACGAATTCGCCGGCCGCGGCCTGCGGCAGCACGATCAGGTTGGCCTGGGCGAAGCCCGGTGCCCAGCCCGCGGTCGGCACGCGCAGCCCCGCCCGGAAGCGAGCCCGGGCACGGGTCGGCGCGGGGAGTTCCATGTGCTCCCCTCCCAGGGCGCCGGCTCAGCAGCGCACGGCCCCGCCTAGCAACCTACGCGCACTGTACTCGGCGCACCGGTGGCCGTGGCGGGGCTACTTGATGCCGACGACCATCGAATCGGGTCCCGCGAGCGGCTCGACGTAGCTGTCCCTGAAGCCGATCCCGGTCAGCCACGATCGGCAGTCGGCGGCGGTGTAGTCGAAGCCCGCTTGGGTCTCGATAAGCATGTTCACGCTCATGAGCAGGCCGAAGGCGTTGGCTCGGCGGTCGTCGTCTATGACGGCGTCGTACACGATGATCGCGCCGCCGTCGGGAAGCGCGCGGTAGGCCGTGCGCAGCAGAGCGAGTCTTTCTTCCAGGCTCCAGTCGTGCAGGATGTGGCCCATGATCAGCACGTCGGCCGGGGGAAGTGGGTCGGTGAAGAAGTCACCGGGATAGAACTGGAGGCGGTCGGCCAGCCCGTGGCACGCGACGTACTCCTCGAATACCCACCCGGCATCGGGAAGGTCGAAGCCGCCGCCGGTTAGCTGCGGATGACGCAGCGCCAGTTGAACCGGCACGCAGCCTTCGGCGGCTCCGACGTCGATGACCGTGCGATAGCGGTCCCAGGGGAACTTCTCCGCGATCGCCAGCGCGGCACCCATGCTGAGGCCGGTCATCGCGTGCATGAACTGCTTGAGCCGACCGCGATCCTGGTACATGGCCAGGAAGTCCTGGCCAGCGATGGCTCCGCTCTGCGGCTGCCCCGTGCGCAGCGCCAGCGCATCGAGCCAGTCGATGGTGCCGCGAGCCTGCAGCCCCAGCTCGGCCGTCAGCGTCTCGCCGGTGAGTGGTCCGTGGGCGAGCGTGGTGAACAAGTCGAGCTCTATCGCGCTCAGCAGCGCCTTTGCGCCCCAGAAAGCCAGCCCGAGTTGCATGATTGCGACAGGGTTCGGTTGTTCGTCCGTCATCTCGTTGCTCCTTCGACTTTGGCTACATCGGGGCCTTCGCGGCCATCGCGCCCTGCACGCCTCCCGTGGCTCGACGGTAGGCAGCCGAGCCCGCAGGCCGCATCGGGCAAACGCTTAGATCCGCCGTGCGGAGGCCTTATTCTTCGTCGCCCTGCCGGGCATACTGGCCGGGTGAGCCGGCGCATCTCCAGCCCGGAGCTGATCGGCAGGGCCGCGGAGGTAGCCGCGCTCGGCGCCGCGCTGGCCGATGTGCGGTGCGGCCAGGGTCGGCTGGTGCTGGTTGAAGGCGACGCCGGGATCGGCAAGACCCGCCTCGTGGAGGACTTCGCCGCCCGGGCGGACTCGGTGCGGGTGCTTGCTGGCGGAGGTATCCCGCTTGCCTCAGACACCCCCTACGCGCCCGTGCTCGGCATTCTCAAGGAGTTGTCGCGGCTGTATCCGCAGGCCGCCGATGCGCTGCTGCCGCAGGGTCCGCCCGCGCGAGCCGACCCGTTCGGGGCAACCCGGCTGCTCGCCGCTGCGGCGGACGCCGTGCACGCGGTCGCGGCGGCGACACCGCTCGTGCTCATCGTGGAGGATCTGCACTGGGCCGATGCATCGACGCGAGCGCTGGTGTCGTTTCTGGCCCGGACGATCCGCGCGGACTCGGTGCTCTTGCTGGTGACGGTCCGCGCGGACGAGCTTGACCCGGCGCAGCCGGCGAGTGTCCTGACCGGCGAGCTGGCGCGGATGCCGCACGCCGAGCGGCTCGTCCTGGCACCGCTGGACCGCGCCGGGGTGGCCGCGCTCGTGCAAGCCATCACCGGAGTCGTCCCCTCGGCAGCGGCGACTGGCACGCTGGTCCGGCGCGCGGCGGGCAACCCGTTCTTCACCGAGGAACTGCTCGCGGCTGACCCGGCGGCGACCGCGCTGCCGGCGTCGGCCCGTGACGCGCTGGCGGCGCGGGTGGCGCGGCTGCCTGCACCTGGGCAGCGAGTGCTTGGCGCGGCCTCGGTGCTCGGGCGCGAGGTGCCGCATCATCTCCTCGCTGCGGTAGCCGAGGACGCGGACCTGGCTGACGGGCTGGCCGCCGTGGTCGGCCACCGGCTGCTGGAGCCCTGGGCGGACGGATACCGGTTCCGGCACCCGCTGATCCAGGAAGCGGCATACGGCCAGTTGCTGGCTCCGGCCAGGCATGGGCTGCACGCCCGCGCCGCGGCCGCGCTCACGCGGTTGCCGCCGCTCGCCGCGCCCGCAGCCCGGGCTGGCCGTGCCGTGCTGGTCGGCTTCCACTGGCGACACGCCGGCCACGCAGGAAACGCACTGGCCGCTGCGGTCCGAGCCGGAGACCTGGCGCGGGCCGCGTCCGCGCCGGCCGAGGCATTGGCCCAGTACACGCTGGCCATCACGGGATGGCAGGACGTGGCGGATCCGGTTGCCGTCGCCGGCGTCGACGAGATCACGTTGCTGGAGCGGGCCGCAGAGGCCGCGTCCGCGGCTGGCGACAATACCCGCGCGCAGGAACTCGCGCGCCGGGTGATCGGCGCCACCGACCAGGCTGCGGATCCGGTCGGGACCGCGTTGCGGCTCGAGCGGCTCGGCCGGTTCAGCTGGCTCGCCGGAGACCTCCCCGCATCGCGGCAGGCCTACGCGGACGCCTTGCAGATCATCCCGGACCAGCCATCGGCGGCACGCGCACGGGTGCTTGCCGCCGCCGCGCAGAGCCTGATGCTGCAGGCGCAGTACTTGTCATCTCGCGGTTACGCCGAGCAGGCCGTCGCGGTGGCGCAGGCGGTGGGCGCGCGAGCGGAGGAGGCTCACGCCATGAACACCCTGGGCACCGGCCTGGCCTTCATCGGCTGCCACGACGCCGGCGTCGAGATGATCAGGGCCGGGCTGCGGATCACCAGGCAGGTCGGCGACGGCAGCGAGATGGCCCGGTGCCATGTCAACCTCGCAGACACCCTCACCGAAGCCCGCCGGTCGGAGGCAGTGCTGCACGCCGGGGAGGAAGGCCTCAGGGAGACTGCCGCGCTGGGCCTGGGCAGAACCGCCTCGGCCGCAATCCTGGGCAGCATCCTGGAGGCCCTGTACCAGCTGGGCCGGTGGGATGAGGTCCAGGCTCGCGCGCTGGATGCGCTCGAGGATGAACCCGAGCCGTGGACCATGGTCGCCATCCGGATACCCCGCTGCCGGGTGGCGCTGGCCCGCGGCGACCTCACCGCGGCAGCCGCCGACCTCGCCGCCACGACCGCTGTCCGCGGTGCCACCGGCGACGCTTACTACGGCGCCGACCTGGCGGCGCTGGATGCCGCGCTTGCCGTCGCCCGCAGCGACCTGGCGCACGCCTCGGCCAGGGCCGATGACGCACTGAAGATCATCACGAGCACCGACGAGGTGGCCCGTCACCTGCGGATCGCTGCCCTGGCGGTCCGCATCGACGCCGACGGTCTCGACGCCGCGAGGCGGGCCGGGGGGCGGGCTGACCCGGCGGCCGCCAGGGACCACGCCGAGCGCGTGCGGGCGACCGCGCAGGAAGCCGTGACCAGGATCATTGGGGCCGGAGGATGCCGGAGCCCGGTGTTCTCGCTGTTCGACACGGTCATCGAAGCCCAGCTCAGCCGCATCCCCGGCCCGGGCGACCCCGGCCTGTGGCACCGGGTCGCGGACAGTGAGCTCGCCGGCCCTTACCTGGCCGGCTACGCGCGCTTGCAGCAGGCCGTCGGTCTGCTTGCCCGCCGTCGGCGACGGGAAGCGGCCGACGCGCTGCGGGACGCCGAGGCGGGCGCCCGGCGGCTCGGGGCCACGGCGATGTCGGACGAGATCGCTGCGCTCGCGCGTCATGGCCGGATAGATCTCGGCGCACAGCCGACCGCGCCGCCGGAGCCGGATCCGGTCGGCCTGACTCCGCGAGAACGCGAGGTCCTCGCCTTGCTCGGTGACGGCCTGTCCAACGCCGAGATCGCCAGAACCCTCTACATCAGCGAGAAGACGGCCAGCGTGCATGTGTCCAATATTCTGCGCAAACTCGGCGTGACCAGCCGCCTGCAAGCCGCCACCGCGATTCGCGGCAGCGGTGGCCGTAAGGCTTGAACCGCGATGCGTGGCCGAACGGTCGCTGACCGTTCAGGACGCCGGGCTGACGACGTGGAACAGCGTGCCCGCCTGGAGCCCTGCTGACGCGGTGACGCCGTCGCCCGCGAATATTCGCCATCATAGATGGAGAATTCCGTGCGGGGAATAGCAGTAGGACGTCTTCGGTCACTCCGACAAATCTGCTGTCATGTCCCGCCGACATGCCGCCAATCCCGCGGATGTCATTCTGCCGACTCAGGGGCCGCGTCCGAGCCTATGATCAGCAATGCAGTATCGGGATGTTAAGCCGTCCCGGGCAAATGGATATTCAGAGGGGGACCCATGGGCTCATTTGTCAGGCTGTCGGGCCGTATAAGCGCCGCGGCGCTCGCGGGCGCGGCGTTGATGGCAGCGCCGTCCGCGGCACTAGCACAGCCGACGGTCGGCGCGTCGCAGACCGTGAACGTGCCGTGCAGCACGAGTGCGCTCGCCGCGGCAATCACCCAGGCCAATATCAGCGGCGTCGCCACCACGATCGTTCTTCCTTTCAGCTGCACCTTCGACATCTTCGCTCCCGCGACCGCCGCCGATGGCCTGCCGATCATCACGGGGAACATCACCCTGGCGGGCACGCAGAACTCGGTGATCAGGCGCGTTCCGTTCGCGCCGTCATTCCGCATCCTGGAAGTTGCCGCCGGCGGGACGCTCGGCGTGAGTCACGTCGCGATCCTGAACGGGATCACCGCGGGTCTTGGCGGCGGGATCCTGAACGGGGGCACGCTCAGCGTCAGCCAGGCCAAGTTCTCCGGAAACACGGCCGGTAACGGGGGAGCCATAGCGAATTCCGCGGCCGCGACGGCCACGATCTCCGCCACGCTGATCAACAACAACACCACGACCGGCGTCGGGGGCGGCGGCATCATCAACTCGGGACTGCTGACGCTGTCCGGCAGCACGGTCAACGCGAACACGGCGCCGATCAACGGCGGCGGCCTGAACACCCAGGCGGCGGGCATAACCCGGATCTTCCAGACCACCTTCACCAACAACACGTCGGGAAGCCTCGGGGGCGGGATCTCGAACCTCGGCACCACCTCGCTGGCCGGCAGCCAGGTGCGGCTGAACACGGGATCGGCTGGCGGCGGAATCGCGACCGGGAACAACAACATCACCCTGACGAACACGATCGTCCGCGACAACACGCCGGACAACTGCTCGCCGCTGAACACCATCCCGGGCTGCTCCAACTGACCGCCCGCGATCGGCAAGCCAGAAGCTGATCGGACCGGTCGGCGGCCCCGGCAGACTCCCGCGTCGCAGCGACCGGAGAGCCGGGGCCGCTTCCTGTCCGGGACCAATCCGTCAGCGGATCCGCAGCGGGAGAGTGCGCGGGCCGCGGATCTGCCCCTTGGACCAGGTCACCGCGGACGGGTCGTCGAGGGTAAAGGCCGGAATCCGCTCGAGCCAGACTTCCAGTGCGACCCGGAGTTCCATGCGCGCCAGATGCGAGCCGACACAGCGATGGATACCGAGGCCGAACGCGGCGTGCCGGTTGATCTCGCGGTCGATGACGACCTCGCTTGCCCGGTCGAACTGCGCCGGGTCGCGGTTGGCAGCCGGGAACGACAGCAGGATCCAGTCATCGGCCTTCATGTCCGCCCCGTGCCAGTGCATGTCCTGCTTCACCAGCCGCGCCATGGTGACCGGCGCGTAGGCGCGGAGGAACTCCTCCATCGCCGTGGGCAGCAGCCCTGGCTCGGCGGCGAGTCGCTCGCGGTCATGCGGGTTTCTGGCGAGATGCCACAGCGAGGCGCCGATCGCGCTCCACGTCGTGTCGATGCCGGCGATGAGCAGCAGGGCCATCGTGCCGGCGACGTGGTCTGCCTCGAGCCTGCGGCCGTACAACTCGGCGTTGATGAGGAAGGTGGTGAGGTCATCGCGCGGGTGATCGAGGTGGTCGTGGATCTGCGCGAGCAGGTAGTCGAACAATGCCGACATCCGGGCGATGCGCTCTTCGGGCGGCAGGTTGATGCCCTCGAGGGTGTTCTCGACGAACTCACGGAACCGCGGCCCGTCCCGCGGCGGAAACCCCAGCATGTCGGCGATCACGCGCATCGGGATGTGCTGCGCGTACTCACCGGCGGCGTCCACAACGTCCCGGCCGTCGAACGCGTCGATGAGCGCGTGGCACAGCGCCCTGGTCGCGGGCTCCTGCCTGGACACCGCGGTCTTGGTGAACGCGGGGAGCAGCAGCTTGCGCGCGTCGTGGTGGAACGGCGGGTCGGAGGAGATCGGCGGCGAGCCGCCGACCGGCGCTAGCTCGGGGGGCGGCCGGAAGTTGCCCATGATGATCGACCGCGAGCTGAAGCGCTCGGTGTCGTAAGCGACCGCCGCGACGTCCTCGTACCGCGTCGGCAGCCACCCGCCGCCGAACCGGCCGGTGTGGGCGATCGGGCAGCGCTGGCGCAGGTCGTCCTGGATCGGGTAAGGATCGGCGGACCACTCGGGCTCGAGGTGGGAGAAGTCGGTTGCCCAGTCAGAGACCCGGCCTGTGACGATCGTGCTGCGGGTGCCGACTTCCTCCTCATCGTTCGTCTCGCGGGGGTCGCGGGGGAAGCGTTCGTCAACGGTCATGTCAGGTCTCCTCGACGACCTCGATAGCGCGCTCGGGACAGTTGGACACCGCCAGGCGCGCATCGTGTTCTCTGCCTGGCGGTACGACTCCGTCGCCCAGGACTGTCCCGTAGCCCTCGTCGTCATCACCGAACAGATCGGGGGCGAGGTCGTAGCAGCGGCCGTGCCCCTGGCATCGCTCGGAGCTGATCTGCACTCTCACTGCGTTACTCCCGTCTGCGGAGTGATGTCGGTTCTGGCCACCGCGGCCATGACGCGGCCGAGCAGCGCGGTCCACTCCTGGTCGCCGACGGCGTGCAGGTCGGGGGTCACCAGCGCGCTGCCCATCGCGAGCAGGAGGCAGAAGTGGGCGAGCGCGTTCGCCGACAGGCCAGGGTCGACCTCGCCGTTCGCCTGGGCAACGCGCATGAGCCCGGCCAGCCAGTCGGCGCGCTCGCCGATGTAGTCGCGCATCGGCCGGGCCATGTCCTCGTCACGGCGCGCCGCGACCAGCGCTTCGACGATGAGGTAGCCGCGGGCATCGCGACGGCGGGGGAGCTTGCGCCCGATGGCGAGGAGCAGGTCGGTGATCGACCGGTCGGGGTCGGCGGCGAACAAGTCGGCGAGCAGCCGCCGCCCGTGCGTGCGCAGGGCGTCTACGAGGAGGTCGGCCTTCGACGCGAAGTGCGCGTAGAGCGCGCCGTTGCTGACGCCCGCTGCCGCTGCGATGTCGGCCACGCGGGTGCCGTCATACCCGCGCGCCGCGAAGGCGTCGGCGGCCGCCCGCAGCAGCCGGTCCCTGGTCTCGGCGGCGGTGACACCCGCGATGCGGCCCATACAGGAATTAAAAGAGCGTTCATCTGATTCGTCAAGGGCTAGGCCGGCACAGCCTCAGCTGGGCCGCCGCCACCAGCGGATCGACCGGATCGAAGAAACAGCCCGCGCCGAACTCGGCGGCAGCGAGGTGGCGGATCAGGCCGGGCCCGCGCACGGCGGGCGCGAGGTGCAGGTGCAGATGAGCGGCCGGCCATTGGCCCGCGGTCGAGGGCATCTGATGTATCCAGAGCATGTACGGAGCCGCCGGCCCGAGCATGGTGTCCAGCCGGGTCAGGCAGTCGACGAGGATGGCCGCGAGCCCGCGGCGGAGCTCACGGCCTGCCGCTGGCAGGTCGGTCAGGTGGCTGACCGGGACGAGCAGCATTTCAAACGGCCACGAGGGTGCCCACGGCACGCGGGCCAGCCAGGCGGACTGGCGGGTGACGGTGAGCCGGCTGTCGGGTTCGCGGCAGAGCAGGCACCCGGTAGCCGATAGCTCGGCCAGCGGAACGGGAGGGATCGCGGCGAAGGCCAGGATCTGACTGTGCGGGTGGTCGATCGTCGCGCCGATCGCGCGTCCCCGGTTCTCGAACACGAAGACGTAAGCCACGTCCTCGCGTGCGGACAGCACCGCCGTGCGCTGCGACCACAGCTCGATGACCCTCGCTGCGCCGGCCTCGCCGATGGCGGGAAACGTCGCGTCGTGGTCGGGGCTGTGCAAAATCACCTCGTGGCGCTCGCCGGGCAGGGCGGGCCAGCGATTGGCGATGCGCCGCACGTCGTAGGGGCCGGGAGCCTCGAGGCCACCCGGGCAGAAGGGGCACGAATCCTCCGGGAGGTGCGGCCGGTCCTGCCGCCAGGGCGTCACCATGACGTGAGTACCGGTCAGCGGATCGATGCGCGTATTCGGCTCCTCCCGGCTAGTGGTACAGCTCCTCGACGCGCCTGATCCGGGTGAGGGAGCGGTTCACTTGCACGCCATGATCCTCTAGCGCCCGAAGTACCCGTTGGCTGTGGTCGGACAGGAAGGCGATCACACGCGGGTCGGAGCCGCGCAGCCGCAACGAGACCGCGATCCTGCTGGCCGGCAGCGCGACGAGTTCCGCGATCGCCAGTTCGTCATACCTGGCTTCCCAGGTCGGCACGATCCAGCGGCTGATCGTGATGCCGTGCAGCCGGATGCCCCAGTCGAAGAACTCAAGCCGGGCGAGGGTGCCGCTGGTGATGATGTGCCGCGCCATGACGCCGCCCCTGAAGAGCTCGCGCAGGTCGCCGTTGGGCGCGTCGATGACCCGTGCGTTGGAGGCCGCCAGCCTGGTCCACATGGCGACACCCGCGACGCACAGCACAGCGAGCACGATGACCAGGACGAAGACGAGCGGCACTCGGCCTCCCGGGTTGACTGGCGGCCGCCCCGCACGGGCGGCCGTGTGGCGGGCCGTTGTGCCGAAGTGTTCTCCGAGAAGGCAGCGTTGGCAACCGCGGCATGCCGCCGCGCGCGGGCTCGGCTGGCTCGGCTGGCTCGGCTGGTTCGGCTGGTCAGCGCCCGGGGTATGTCAAAACCGCCGCGGCGCGAGTCGCCGCCGCGCGTCCGGCAACCCTGGGTTGCGTCAATGATTCAGGCCGTAAGTACCGTTAGCGGCTCGTTATTCAGGCTCTTATACTTTTCACAGGTGAACTGGTAGTTCATGTTAGTGTTTTTCGGCGCCAGAGCGCGGCTCTGGCACCGCGTTCAGGAGGGTGCATGCAAGTCCCATGGCGATCAGGACTTGCGCCTGTCTCGCTCCTGTCCGTGGGCGTCCTCATGGCAGTCAGCGCGAGCGTGCTCGCTCAGCAGTCCTCCGCAGGCAAGTCGGTTCCGCGCATCAACCCGGACATCCACAAGATCAAGCACGTCGTCGTGATCATGCAGGAGAACCGGTCCTTCGACTCCTACTTCGGCACCTTCCCCGGCGCGGTCGGCATCCCCCCGGGTGTCTGCCTGCCCGACCCGCGCAACGGCGGCTGCCGCACGCCGTGGGTAGACCACCGCGACAGCAATGGCAACGACCCGCACGCGGAGATCCCGTTTCGGGCGGACGTCAACGGCGGGAAGATGGACGGCTTCGTCGCCGTGGCGGATAAGGAGCTCTGCCGGCGCAGCGGGCCCTGCCATCCCGACGTGATGGGCTACCACATCGGCAGCGACATTCCCAACTACTGGGCGTACGCGAAGAACTTCGTGCTGCAGGACCACATGTTCGAGGCGTCCGGCTCGTGGAGCCTGCCTGCTCACCTGTACGAGGTCTCCGGCTGGTCGGCGAAGTGCTCCGACTCCGACGATCCGATGAGCTGCACCGGATCCGAGATGCCGCCAGACAGGAAAGCATCCCGCCCGACGCCGTTCGGCTGGACCGACCTGACCTGGCTGCTGCACAAGAAGCACGTGAGCTGGGGGTACTACCTTGATCACGGCGCCGTCTCCGACCATCACCAGAACGGGGTGTGGGTGATCTGGAACCCGCTGCCCGGGTTCACCGACGTGCACAAGGACCGTCAGCTCGGCAGCATCCGCGCGCTGAGCGCGTTCTACAGGCAGGCCAAGGCGGGCACCCTGCCGAAGGTGACGTGGGTCGCGCCCGACCTGCGCGACAGCGAGCACGGCCCTGCCCTGGTCAGCACCGGCCAGGCCTACGTCACCCGGGTGATCAACGCGGTCATGCGCAGCCCGGACTGGAAGTCCACCGCGATCTTCCTGACGTGGGACGACTGGGGCGGCTTCTACGACAACGTGGTGCCGCCGCACGTCGATCACCAGGGCTACGGCATCCGCGTTCCCGCCATGCTGATCAGCCCCTACGCCAAGCGCGGCTACATCGACTCCCAGACGCTGACGACCGACGCGTACCTGAAGTTCATCGAGGACGACTTCCTGCGCGGCGCGCGGCTCAACCCGGCCACCGACGGCCGCCGCGACTCGCGCCCGGACGTGCGCGAGAATGCCTCGGCACTCGGCGACCTGATCAACGACTTCGATTTCACTCAGGCGCCATTGCCGCCGATGGTCCTCGACCCCTGTCCGGCGAACATGACGCTGGTTCCCAGGCCGCAGCCCGGATGCGACGGCAAGGTCCCCCTGCACGCCAACACCTGGGGCAATAGTTAACCCAGGCCGCGACAGGAGGAGCCCGTGGCGGACGCGCCGGCTCGGCTTCGATCAGACGCGACATCGCTGCTGGGCTGGCGCCGGCAGGTGGCGTCCCTGTATGCCGAGGTCAGGAAGACCGGCGACGCGAGGGACGCGCATCGGATCTGGCAGTCGGGCCGAAACCGGCTGCTCGGCAGCCACCCGCAGTCACCGATACCCGCACACCGCCGCGCCACGTTCGAGTCGGTGCCGGTGGCGAGCTACGACCCCGCGCTCCGGTTCGCCGCGCAAGTCGGCACCGACGTCGCGGCGGCGAGGATCGAGGTGACGGCGGGGACGGACGGCACCGTGCCGTTCGAGCGCGCCGGCATCGTGCACCTGGACGGCGTCGGCGACCTCGACGTGTGGCGGCTGGCCAGTTACGGCGGCGGCATCTTCGTACCGATCAGGGACCGCAGGACCGACGGCGCGACCTACCCGGGCGGACGCTACGTGATCGACACGGTCAAGGGCGCCGACCTCGGCGGCGACGACGGCTGCCTGATCGTC
>WNGN01001135.1_pt1 | contig 22369 bp, 21 predicted proteins | sample 5400561 | NCBI WGS metagenome assembly WNGN01 (sample SAMN13153379, study PRJNA577476) | soil metagenome | isolation source: 115 cm soil or saprolite under Garry oak tree replicate 2 | place: USA:California | collected 2016-06-15 | reverse complement strand
TACCTCCGCTGCCGAACTGCTCAGCGTGCAAGGCAGGAAGAAGACGATCGCAGACAGCCACCACAAAACGCTTCGGGCCACGTTCTAAATGGTAGAGGATATCGCGATGGCAGACCATTCCAAAAACTTGGCGACAGCGCGCCGAGCAATTTCTGAGAGGGAAATATTCTTCCATAAAAAGCAGGGAGCAGGTATTTCTTACGCTATTGCCCGAACCGGACCGACATGCAGAAAGTCGTCGAGAAACTTACTGGTGAACCACTGAGCATCGATCAGCTCATCGAGTATCTGCCTGCGCTCAAAGAAGTGCCGCGCGCGCAGCTCGACAATTGGGCGAAAGGCGCGGCCGTTCTGCATCGCTACAAGAAGGGCGAGATCGTGTGCGAAGAAGGCGATTTCGGTTCTACCGCTTTTTTTATCGTGTCCGGCAGCGTCGACATTTTCATTCATAATCCGTTGTCACACCTCAGAACACGGCCGGCCGTCGGCATTTTTGGCCGGAGTATGGCACGGATGAAGAGCTTCCTCACGAATGATGAGGTAAGTCCTCGGGCTGAGCGAGGCGCGCGCCAATTTATCGGGATCGATGCGAATGTGGATTTGCCAATTAACCGGCCGCTTGCCCAACTGGGGCCGGGTGAACTCTTCGGCGAAATGACCTGCCGCACCTATCAACCGCGCTCGGCCACGGTGCAGGCGCGCGAGCCGTGTGTGATGATCGAAATGTTGCGCGTCATCCTCGACTTGCTTGTTGGCAGCCGGCAGGTATCGGATCTAACCAAAGCAACTTCGCGGGTAAAGGCGCCCACTTTTAAAGGAACGTCTTTCAAAGCGGAACTCGATAAAAGATACCGCGAGCGCTCGCTTAACAATCATCTGCGGAGCGTCCCTTTGTTTGCATCGGTAAGCGAAGAATTTATCGAACATCTGCGGCAGAACGTCGAGCTCATTTCCTACAACCAGGGCCAAGTGATCTGCAAAGAAGGCGAGGAATCGAATGCGTTTTATCTGATCCGCTTCGGCGTCGTCCGTGTCTCGCAGGGCTTGGCCGGAGGCGAAATCGTGCGGAGATACCTCAGTCGGGGAGATTGCTTTGGCGAGATTGGCCTGCTGAAGGCGGTGAGGCGCAGCGCAACATGTATTGCCCTTGACGCCGTGGACGTGGTGCGAATCACCGCCGACGAATTCAATCTGATGCTTGAAAAATTTCCCGACGTGCGGGCCCAACTCGAGGCTGTGGCCGAAGCGCGCCTGGCATCGGACAAAACGCGCGCAGTCCCTTCCGGCTACTCGCTCGACGACTTTCTCGATCAGGGATTATTCGAAGCGCAAAATCTTCTCCTGATTGATCTCGATAACTGCACGCGCTGCGACGCCTGTGTGCGCGCCTGCGCGAACGCGCACGACGGTGTGTCGCGATTGCTGCGCGATGGTTTGCGCTACGATCATTACCTGGTGGCTACTGCCTGTCGCTCCTGTCGCGATCCACTTTGCATGACGCAATGCCCGGTCGGTTCCATCCGGCGAAAAGAGAACCTCGAAATCTTGATCGAAGACTGGTGCATTGGCTGCGGAAAATGTGCCGAGCTCTGCCCTTACGGCAACATCAACATGCATCCGCTCGAAGTCATTAAGGAGGTGAGAACGGAAGTACAATCTGCGCAACCGGGGGTGGCACCGAAGATCAAGATCGAAAAGAAAAAGACCACCGCATACAAGGCGAACACGTGCGATCTCTGCACACAACTTTCTACGCCAAGTTGCGTTTATGCTTGCCCGCACGACGCGGCGAAACGGGTCGATCCGCAGCGATTCTTCGGCGGCGTGATTGAAGCGCAAACGATGCTTTTTAAGACGACTGACTCAGCCGCAAGTCGGTCAAAGGCACATATCACACACTGATGAAATTCTCGATTTCTGAGGTTGCTGTTTGAACGATGCGGGTTTTTAATCGGTCGCATCTCCCGTGGCTGATCTTTGTCGTGCTCGCCACGGTTGCGGCGTCCTGGGTATACATCGGCAATTTCTATCCGGAGCATTTGCCCGCCGGATTTGGTTTGCCGCCAGCGCTGGTGCAAAAGCCATCGGAGCATCGCAGCGTGGGTGGCACACCGCTTGGTCTCATCTTCGGCACAATCGCGTTTGCGATTTTCATTTTTGCGACCCTGTTCAGTGTGCGCAAAAAGGTCGTGCTCTGGCGCCTTGGCACACTTCAGCGCTGGATGCGCGCCCACATTTGGCTCACGCTGCTCACCATCCCGTTGGTTCTTTTCCACAGCGGATTTCGGCTGGGCAGCCCAATGACGACGCTACTCATGGTGCTCTACGCGATTGTGATGGTAAGCGGCATTTACGGACTCGTCCTGCAACATCAGATGCCGCATATCATGAAAGAGCGTTTGCCCGCTGAAACCGTGTTTGAGCAAATTCCGCATATTCGCGCGCAGCTTGTCACGGCCGCAGTGAAGATGCGCGACTCGTTCAAGCCGGTTCCGCCGAAAAAAACAGATGCCAGCGCGCCTGCACCAAGCACGATCAAATCTGTAACCAGCGGTTCTACTCCGATGGCTTCCACCGCCGGTGAGTTCAGCACTCCCACAGCGCGCGCCAAGACAGTCGTCGGATCGACGATCACTGCTGCTCCGATCAATCCCGCGACCACGGCTGCTTCCGGCGCGGCGGAAATAAAATCAGAGTCGCCACCGCCGAGTGTTGCGAGTGCGGCATCGGAGCGACCCGCATCAGCCCAAGTTCAAGGAAGCGGAGCCTCAACTCCTGTTGCACCACAGAAATCAGTCACGCCTGCCAGCGATCGAGATTCCGAAGTAGTGCTAATTGAGTTCCTCGATCAGCAAATCCTGCCTTATCTCAGTGCGAAACGCGGCGAAAAATTTCGTCTTGGTAACAGCCGCTTCTCTGATGACACATTCCGCTCTTTAAAAGCTCAGGTCACGGAAGCATATCGCAGTCGTGTCGAAGAGATTCAGTCATGGTGCGCCGAACGCCGCATGCTCGATCTCCAGACGAAATTGCACCATTGGCTGCATGCCTGGCTGTTCGTGCACGTGCCTTTTTCGTTTCTGCTGCTCATGCTCACCGGATGGCATGCATTCGTGACACTGTTTTATTACTAGACGCCTGCCATGGCTGCGCCCCGCAGAACGCAAAAACAGATTGCCGAGCGCTACAAAGGCAATCTCGGCTACTACCATAGAAAGCATCCATTTCGGCGAGCGCGTTTTTGGGTCAGCTTCCTCGCGATTATTTCCGGAATCGCGGGCATTGGGCTTTTTCAAAGCCGCGGGCCTGAAACATTTTTCAATCCTGGAAAGATTTCGAGCAGTCATGCCACATTTGCTGACGACTGCCAGCAATGCCATGACAAGTCTCTCATCAGCGGTGGCAAGCTGACGCCATCAACGTTCAACGCGGTGTTGCGCGAGCGTTTTCGTTACGGTGTTGCGTTCGGGCCGATCGACGAAAAATGCGAGGCCTGCCACGATGGCCGGACGCACACGTTCCACCAGGCCAACGTAGTGCAAGACCGTTCCTGTTCGGCATGTCATCAGGAGCATCGAGGTCCGGGTCCGCTGAAACTAGTCGCCAGTTCCAACTGCCTTTCCTGCCATGGCAACGCCGGAGTCATGCAAGCATCGGTGCAGAAGGGTATCCAGCTTCCACCTGATGCGTTCCATCGACATCCGCACCCGCCGCAACAGGTCGCATTCGACTTGCCACGGCCTACTAACGGTTACACCCAAACTTTTTCATCATTTTGGCAAGGGCACCCGGAGTTTCAGCTCAATCGCGAGCAAGTTCGCGACCCGGATGTACTCCGCTTTAATCATCAGCGCCATTTTGCGCCGGACATTCCGCTCGTGAACGGCAGGAAACTCGACTGCAACTATTGTCACAAACCCGACTCTGAAGGCCGTTTGTACGAGCGCATCAGTTTCGCAGCGAACTGCCAGGCGTGCCATTCACTCCAATTCGATCCAAAAAATCCCGAGCTAACTTTGCCACACGGCAATGCTACCGCAGTGCGCGCATTTTTGCGGACACTGCCGACGCAATACTCGGAGCTCGCGGTGAAAAAAGGAATCGGGAACCCGAAAGAGATTCAGGCTTTCGTCACAAAGCAGATGACGCAGCTACCCGAACGTGTCCGGTCCGGGGAAGATTTCGAGCGCCAGGTCTTCTTTTCCACCGATCCCTACAAGCCAATGCGTGACGCGGGTCCCGGCGTGCACGCTTCATTCTATGGCTGCGCTTTTTGCCATGAGGTGAAGCCGGTGCCCAACGCAGCACCGATGATTACCAAGCCGATTTTTGTCGATCGTTGGATGCCGCAGGCGAACTTCAATCATGCCGAGCATGCCAGCGTGGAATGCGACGACTGTCATCATGCGATGCAGAGCCGGGATACTTCGGATATTCTCATGCCAACCAAAGCGAACTGTGTTACTTGTCACAGCCCCGCAGGAGAAGTCGTGGCTGAATGTATCACTTGCCACACATACCATGCGCTGCCTTCCGTCGTCGCCACGAACACTCCGCCAGGCGGCAAGTTGTCCTTCAAACAGATGCTGCTTGGAAGTTCGACGCCGAAGTGACCTTGTTAGCCGTCGTTGCCGATCGAGAGCGTAGGGCAAACGTCGAGGGCGCGCTGCGCTGCGGCAGTCTCTTCTGGCGTCTCCGGTTGCTTGAAAAAATAAACGTGCGTTTCGTCGTCGTTATATTTGATCAGATTGGGTGCTTCATCGAGACAAACCCGGCAGAAATTACAGCTGGTATCGACGTACCACGGACCCGGAACATTCTCGGGTTGTTTGCTCGCTTTGTCCGCCATAACCCTTTCTTTTACTAGACGCACTGCCGCCAATCAAAGCTTTTTGGCTGTGGGGCCAGCGGGCTGCCGGTTTGTTTCCAAATCCACGCGAGACGCCTCTCTACCCTAGGTGCTACGTCTGGATCAGAAGGTTGACGTCATTAATAGTAACGGTCGATCCGTCCTTTAGCCGCTTCTCGTTCTGTGGTTCGGTCGGGTCCATCACTTCGGAATCACTGCTGTCCCCGGATCGTGCCAAGGCCGCTACAACAACGAAAGCGAAAAATGCGACCGCCGTCCTTTGTAGAAAGCTCAAATCAATACTTGCGTCAGGGACCGCTTTTTTTAAATCTCGTGAGCAAATATGAGCGGAGCCGAACACCCCATTGGCACTAGTGGAAACGTTGCAACAGATGAGTCTTTGTCGCGACGCTCTTTTGTCGGCGTGCTGCTCGGCTTTGGCACGGTGGTGATGGGCGCAGCGCTTTCAGTGCCGCTCATTCGATTTGCTTTGCATCCACTGCTCTCCACGACTACCGAAACGGGTTGGTCGGACGTGGGCAAGATGGATGAGTTCGCATCGTTGACCGCGCCGATGAAAAAGTTAATCACGGTCGAACAGCGCGATGGCTGGCGGAAAATCATCTCCGAAAAAGCCATTTATGTGTTGCCGATGAAGGATGGAGTGTTGCGTGTGTTGTCGCCGATCTGTCCGCACCTGGGCTGCTCGATTCCGTGGATCGAATCTAAGGAACAATTCATCTGTCCCTGTCACACGGCAGTATTCGCCCTGAATGGCGCGCGCATTTCTGGTCCCGCCCCGCGCTCGATGGACGATCTGGAGATCAAGATCGACAACGGAATGTTGAAAGTGCGCTATCAATATTTCCGCCAGCTTATTTCCAAGAAAGAAGTTCTGGCCTAGCAAGAATATTGCGACATGGCTGACGCGCCTAAGCCTGACGAAAAAGTTGTTGGTTCTCGCGCTAGTCGATGGAGTCGCGTGTACCAGTGGCTGGACAGTCGAACCGGGATCGGCTCACTCTTGCATGAAGGTTTGGACGAACCGATCCCGGGCGGCGCGCGCTGGGCTTACGTGTTCGGCTCAGTCCTGCTGTTCCTGTTCATTTCGCAAACGGTAACCGGAGTATTCCTGTCGCTCTATTACGCTCCGACTGCCGATCATGCGCATACCACGGTTGCCTACATCGTCAAGGAAGTAACCGGCGGATCATTTCTGCGCAGTTTGCACGCTTACGGCTCGAGCGCGGTGGTCATCGTGGTGCTTCTTCATCTCTCACAGACCTTTCTATATGGCGCCTATAAAGGTCGCCGGGAAGTTCTCTGGATTTCTGGATGCGCACTTTTGGGCCTCATGCTGGCGATAGCATTCACGGGTTATTTGTTGCCTTGGGATCAAAAAGCTTTTTTCGCCACAACGGTCGGCACCAATATGGCGAGCGAGATCCCGTGGGTCGGCTCCTTACTGAAGCGCTTCATGCGCGGCGGAAACGAGATGGGTACTCTCACCCTGTCACGGTTTTTTGTGGCGCATGTTTTCTTACTACCTGCCGCGATCCTGGGTTTGGTGGCTGCGCACGTCTATCTCTTCCGCAAAGCAGGCGCGGCCGGTCCGCCGAGCGAAGATCCGGTAAACCCGCGATTGCCAACTCAGCGATTTTATCCGCGACAGGTGGTGATGGATACGATCGTCGCCTTGGTGATGATCCTGATACTTGGAGCGCTGGCGCATTTTGCTCCAACTGAGCTTGGCCCTAAAGCCAACCCTGCGGACACACAATACGTTCCGCGGCCGGAATGGTATTACCTTCCGTTTTTCCAGTGGCTCAAATACTTCAAAGGGCCCTGGGCTGTGGTCGGCATTGTTATCGTTCCGACGATTACCGCGGCTCTGGTGATCGCTCTTCCATTTATCGACCGCCGTTTGGAACGGCGGCCCTGGCGTCGGCCCGTCGCGGTCGGAATTTTTTTAGGAATTTGGTTCACACTCATTACTTTCGGATTGCTGAGCAAACGCGAAGATCATCTCGATCCAGCGATTGCGAAGCAGATCGCGAAACAACGAGAAGAGACCGAGCAGTTCATGCGCGAACCGTTCGAGCCAGAACCTGCCGTCAGCACGCTAACAGCTGCGAATGTCGCGCTGCTCGATCCCCTCGCTGCGTCGGGCAAAAAAGTTTACGAAAGTGAATCATGCGATGCGTGCCATGGTGAAAACGGAGTCGGAACAAATGCCGGTCCGAAACTTATCGACGCGACCGCGCAAAAACCGGCGGAAGAATTGTCGAAGCTGTTGAGGCATCCGACGGCCAAAATGCTGGCAGGCGAAATGAAGCCGGTCGATGTGTCAGACGAGGATCTGAGAGCGCTGGTAGCTTATATTAAAAGCTTGAAATAAGACGGCGTTGTGCCGCCGTTTTACCGTGTCGATCTTACAGGTTATTTTTTCAATGACCGCACGTACGCGACGAGGGCTTTGATTTCGTCGTCGGTGAGTTTGCCGCCGAAGGCTTTCATCGTCGTCTTACCGTTTTGCTTCACGCCTTCCTTAATCGACTTTGTCGCCTGCGCGTCGCTGAAAGCCGCCTGAACCTTGGGGTCCGTCAGATTTCTGGCGTTCAACATCTTTCCCATTTTTGTGTCCGCGCGTCCATCCGCCCCGTGACACTGTGCGCAATTGTTGGCCCAATTTGTTTTCGGGTCCGCAGCGCTTGCAGAAAAGGCGAATGTGACGAACGAGATTGCGGCGATAATGAGGATTGTTTTCATTGTGGGTCCTTTCTGTTGGGTGAGTAATAATTCACTGTGGAGTCGTTTCTACTGCCAATTTTGGAGGTGTAAAGCTAAGTTCTTTGTGCTCGCCGCCTGGGCGAGGTGCGCCGGCTGATAATCGAAAACTTCTCCAGCGCTCCAGTGGCATGGAAGCGACGGCCATTAATGCCAATTGGCTGATCATGAATCCCACCAGCCATGGGAATGCCTTTTGCATGAACCCGTAGGAATGCAGGCCGACCCCGAGCATGTTGACGCCGAACCACGAAAAACTGGTCACGATGTTCCCGAAGAGCGCCATGATCATCAGGCCGCGTTGCCGGATAAATCCGCCCCACCGCGCATGCAAAATAATCGCGCACCAAAGAACGATTAGCACAGCGCCGTTTTCTTTCGGGTCCCAGCCCCAAAAACGTCCCCACGATTGGTCGGCCCAGATTCCGCCGAGCACGGTGCCGACGAAACTGAACAGCGTCGCAAAGCAAACCACGCCATAAGTCATACGCGCGAGTGAATCCGCGGTTTGCTTTTTTAACGAGCGCGTGAACACACCGCGCACGACATAGATGATGGCGAGCATACCGGCGAGAAACATCGCCGCGTACCCGGTCGTAATTGCGACGACATGTGTGGCCAGCCAGATGTTGGTATCGAGCACCGCCTGCAACATTTCCAAGGTGTCGCCGCTGCCGGCGAGATGATGCGCAATGATTAACGTCACGAAACCAATTGCGCCCGCGCACGCTGCGCCGATTCCATCTCTGAAAATTCGTTCGAGTATGAGTGAGACGATCACCGCGCCCCAGCCGATAAAAATCGCGGAGGAGTAAAGATTCGTGACCGGGGGACGCTCCTGCAAATACATCCGCGAAACCAGACCAAACGTGTGAATAGCAATCGCGAGCAGCAAGACGTAGAAAGCCGATCGCCTTAAAAGACTGCTCCACCCGAGCCACGACGCGCACGCCAGCAGAAACGCGAGCACGTAAAGCGTCATGCTTTGGCTGAAGGGCTGAAGCCGATTGAACAAAAACTCGAACGACGCTCGCTGCGTCGCCTTTGGCTGCGCTTTGGCGAACCAATCAGTCACGAGTTGCACGTTTTGTTTGAAGAGTATCCACTCGTCCGCGCGATAGGCGTCACCGATAATAGCGTATTCGTTCACAATTGGACGAATTTCGCCGGTGCCGACAGAGCGGAGCAAACTATCGCCGACCGAATGCCACTGATCATCTTGTCGGAATGGCGGAACAGCCAGGACGTATGCCATCTCCGACAGTCGCTCGTAACGCTGAATCATGGCAGCGACGTCATCGAGTTTTGCCTTGTCGAAATTTTCGCCCATGGCCCGTTCGCGCGCTGCCTTTGCTGCACCCGGGACAGTGCTTTCGAAGCGGTGAAGCTCGGCAGCGAAATTCTGTGCGCCCTCGGGTTGAATGCTGTTCTTTAGGCGCTGATAGACCGAGAGGCCATTACGCAGATTTAGAATCGCACTCTGATAAGCGGAGCGCTGGACTGCTTCGAGCTTGTCCGATTGCGCGGCTTGTTCATCGATCTGCTTCAGGAAAGGCGAAAACTCGGCGAAACTAAAATATTTCCGGTCGCTTTGTTGCCAACCGAATAAGCCGAGTACGTCCGCGTTTTGCACGACGAAAACCGGATATTGATCGGCGACGGGAGCATTGAACAGGACGTCGGTGAGCCATTGCATCGCACTCAGCCGTTTGCCGCCTTCGAGGCGCAGTTCCTGTTTGCCGTGAATGATCAAGAGCGAATTGCGCGCAACAGTGTCCAGCGGTTTGACCCGGCCGCCGACGAGCACCGGGATTTCGCCGAACCTGCTCAAGTCGAAATCGTCCTTCGCCGCCTTTGGCGGCATCCAACTGCCGGCGATCGAGCCGGCAGCAACCGCGAAAATAATCCAGGGCAAAAAACGTTTCATGTCATTGCGTTCCGTCGTTGTCGCGAAAATCCGACGAGATGAAAACCGAATTGCACAAGCAAGCCTACAGCAACAATCACACATGCCACGTAAGGCGCAATGAAGCTCGGGTTGCGCACGACCTGCAAAATCGTCGCGGAATCGTCTGGCTGAAATCCGGCCTGATAAAATGTTTCGCCGCGATAACGGAGCGGATGATTCATGTAAATCAAAACGTCGCGGTCCACGGAGCGTTCCGGATCAATCAAGGTGACTTTGCTTGAGAAATTCTTCGGGATTTCAGTCCCGGCGTATTTCTCATGCGTGAACTTTTGCAAGGTAACGCTGTAAGGTTTGTAGTAGCGCGCGGGCCGCAGGGTGACCATCCATGTGCGCCCGCCGCATGCAAATGTCTGCGGCGCGCCGAGCGCATCCGAAACCAGCCACGTCCCTAACGAACCGCCGTCCTTTGGCAGAATTTCGATTGCAGCGCTCGGCACATCGCGCGCATCGGTGGCGGTCGCGCGGACCGCGGGCTCGACTGCGATCATTGCACCGGGGCCCTGATTGGCGATTGGTCGCGCGCCTTCTCGAGCCTGGTTCAACATTTTCAGCCGCGAATTTTGATAAAAGTTTCTGACCGCAATCCGGAACGGCAAACTCCAGTGATCAATCACCTGGTTATGGCGCAGCACGGTGTCGGGAATGGCGGTCACCTGATCGAGATCATCGCCACTTGTATCGATCACGGCCAGCTCCGTATCGCGCATGTCCTCCGAAAAATTTTTGGTGTCGCCGTTCGCCAGCCGCATATGGCTCTCGACCGCGAACAGATCGGTAAACAGCCCGCCAGCGAGCATGATGATCAACCCGGCGTGGGTGAGATGAATCCCCAGTTTCCGCCAGCTCCAGCGGAAACGTTTTACGTGCGCGGCGATAAGATTAATCAGCAACACCGCGCCGATGAGATGGCCACCAGGGAAAATGGGGATGCTGAATCCTCGTCCCTCCGGCGGCCACCACACAAACATGCTTTGGAAATAACGCTGCTGCGCTTCATGGATCCCGAGATGCACCTGCGCCAGCGTGCCGGCAAAAATCAGCGCCATCCCTGCCGCCAGACAAACGATCGTCAGCTTCAGCGATGTAAAGATGTCGACGATTTTGCGCAACATGTTTTCTAAAATCGAACAGATTCGATGAATTTCACGAATTTCGGTTTCTCTTTTTCCACGGCCGCGTTCGGCCCCGTGGCTTTGAAGAACCAGACACGCCCGTCGCGGCGCGTCCAGGCGGCGATGGTGCGGGTTTTGTCCCCCGCAATGTCGGTCGTCGAAAATGTCGTGTCCGCCGTTTTCAGTGGAGCGACTTGCGATGTCATGGCGTTTGCATCCACGGGCGCAAGACCCATTTGTTCGCGCCACCGGTTGATGTTGTCGGCATCGCTTCCTCCATCACCGGCGAACGTCACAATGGAAATATCGATCTTACCGCCTTCGTCTGACGAAGCGCTGAAGCTGGCGTAACGCATCGAAGATGGCGGAACTTCCGTCCAACCTTCAGGCGCTTCCCATTTGATCTGGGGTGCCCCTGCATCCTGTGGCGGCATCGCTGCCATTTTCGGCGACTGGGTTTCGGTCTGGGCGTTGCAAACTGCAGCGACCCATTTGATGAAGTCGCCTTTCTGCGCCTCAGTCAGATCCGCGTTGCCACGCATTTTGAAAAAGAGCGTCGAGCTACCCGTGGTCACCATCGCAGCAATGATTCTGCCGTCTTTTGCTGGATCGGCGTTTTCCGGGAGTCCTGCAAGATCGACAATGGTAACATCACCTAATGAGGTGCGCAGTCGCTGCGCAATGTCACCAAGCTTTTGTTCGGTAATCGGCGGTTGACCAAGCTGGTCAAGCCAGCGGTTAACATTATCAAGGACATTTCCGGCAGCGGTGCCGAGACTCACAAATGAAATGTCTGCGACCGCACCGTTATCGCCTTTGGCGACAAAACTTGCCTGTCGCATTTGCGAGAGGGGCTGGGGTTCCCAATTCGGCGGAGTTGTTATCTCGGTTGTTGCTGTCGGCGCGAGCCCGCCGGGCATCCGAGGCGCGGCCGTGTTGGTCGGCATCGCATTTTGTTGTTGAGGTGCGGATTCTTCCAGCGGCGCCTTGGAAACTCGATAAACCTTGATCTGCTGATCGCTTCGATCGCAAGCTGGCATCAAAATTACGAGCGCACCGCAGAAGAAGAACCTGAACATCAAAAGGCCCCACGAGATGTCGATCTTTCCCATAATCCGACCCAACCGCATCAGACGTTGTGATTAGAAGCGAACCTGGAGACCAGAATAAAGAGAATGCGCCTGATAATTGTTATGACCGCCGGAGGTGACGTCCCTGTAGTTGAAATACCCGTACCTTAGCAACAGTCGCGTGTTCTTGGTCAATTGGCGCGCGATAGTGGCTGAAACGGTATGCTCAGTGGCACCCAACCCGTAGGGCACGGCAACGGCAGGATTTTTGAAGTAATCGTTTGCGCAGTAAAACGAGTAATCGGCATAAAAATCAGTTTTGTCATCGATTATGTAGCCGACGCCGCTGGTCACCGTCCAATAATCGTTCCGGAAATTCACGACTGTAGGACTTGTGTTGGGAACCAAATCGATGTTGTTGGCAGGCGTGTCCGTTTGATTGAGGATGTAGGAAACATCCGCCTGCAGATAAAGCCGAGCGAGCGGGTTCCATGTGATTGACTCCGTGATCATGTGTTTAGTGATGAGTCCGCTTTCTACTTCATCCAAAATCTCAGCGTCCGAAAACACGCCCCACTTACTGTCGATTTCTGTGCGCACAAAGTCATACCGGGTTACAAAAGCAAGCGTGCCGAGCCAGACCGGAATCTTCGGCCGACATGTGATTCGAATGTTTACGTCGTCGGTATCCCAATCTTGTCCGAGCAATCTCTGATGCGCGGCCTCCTCGATGTCGTTGTCGTAATCCGCAATTTTATGATAATACTGTGCCGACAACGTGAGCCTTGTCATCGGATACCAGTTGGCGCCAAGCGTGTATTTTTGTTCAAGAAACTGTGTGTCCTTGATAAACGGCTCCAAGTCTTCCTCGGCCAGGCTTTCGCCCTGTTGATGCTGATTCACGTGGCCGAATTCCTCTTCCCAGTCGCCTTCGGCGTAAAACAGCCAGTTCGCGATTCCGCTGTAACGTAACTCGACTCGTTGCGCGAACCGGTTGAAATCATAATTTCGCTCTGCTGATACAAGGGAGGGAGACCCGAAATGGAACCCGCCAGCTGGATTCGTCGACGTAAATGGCGGCACGTTCGGAACCGGTTCAATGTCGAGATACGTGGAATCGGCGTCCTTGTCTTCGCGCGTATAGCGAAATGCCGTGATCACGGCGAGGTCTTTCAAGGGCATCCAGAAAACGTTGGCATTAAAGACATGGTCACGGAGTTGAGTCGTGCCAGCCAAGTTGAGAAAGGCCTGATCAAAAGCTCCCAGAGTAGGAACAGGTTGTCCAAAGGTGGCGTCGTAATCGGTCCCGAAAACGCGGCTGCCGCTAATGTCGTTGCCCATTGTAGTGTAGGAGTAACCAGCCGTGAACCAAAGCGAATCGGTTAACCTAGTCTCGGTGATGGCATGTCCGCTGAACAAGTCCAGGTCATTCTTTTCGCGTTGAGTAACAAAGCGCTGCGAACCGGGCGGCGGGACAACTGGCGGGAGCTGACCGGCTCCGCGCTCCATATTAAGACTATCATCAATGTTGTTATGTTCATACCGCATACCCAATAGCACATCGGTGTTGCCAAAGGTTTTCCAGGCGTCAAAAGCGAAAATGTCTCTGGTTTCATCGATGTTGCGGAATGAGGGGACGATCTTGCGCGTGGGATTTACCGGCAGGCCGGTCAGGTCGGTATCGCCCCAAGTGGTGGAATCTTTCTGCCCGTCGCGAAACTCGTGCGTATAGCGAATGGTAATCTCTGGCCACTCTGGTACGCGCAAGCCCAGCTCGACCCACGCTTCGCCCCGATCGATATGCATTTCGGGAAACGGTGGTGGAAAGAACACGTCATTGTGCGGAAAGAACCCACCATTTCCATCATACCAACTACGAAATTCAGTAAAACCGGCTTTGATATAACCCAGCTTCGGCTGCGATAAGTCGATCTTCACGTCGTAATCGTTGGTGTCCCAGATAGCGTGACCATCAATCGTAAGCGTCGCGTTTTTGCCGATAGCATGTTCGTAATGCAGATCCTGAATGCCGCCGTAAGGCTGATCGCCTGGCAGCCTGTGTTCCTGTTCAAACTGGGCACGATCCCCACTCGTTATTACTCCGCCAATGCCGAGCTCGATCCAGTTCTTGTACTCTTCGGTTTGTTCTTCCGTGGTCGTAGCGGTTGTTGATTTGCCATCGCTCGTCTCACCGGCGCGAACCGCACCGGCGACAAAAGTTCCTACGCAGACCAGGATCAGGAATTTCTGAGAGGCGATAATCATAGGACCGGTGTCAATACCTAAGGAGCGCGTTCACCTGGGAGCCATGAGGCGCCTCATGGCAGCCGGCTGACCAACACGTGCCCTGCGGCAGGAACGTGGTGTGATCGGTGTCTCCGATAAAAATTCTGCCGGGCTCTGTTTGTTGCTGGAAATGGCATTTTAGGCAAAGCGTTGCGTTGCGTTCGTTGAGCAGTCGCTGGTTAACGGAGCCGTGCGGTGAATGGCACGTCACACAGCCCTGTCGCATCGCCTCATGTTCAAAAACAAACGGTCCCCGTTGCGCGGTGTGGCATTGGAGGCACGTTTCGTTTTGGCTCAGGAAAGCAATGCCACCGCCTTTGAGCGTCTGTTGAACATTGGTCCCGCCGCCGCTGATCGCCATCCCTACGTGCGGGTTGTGACAATCAGCACAACTGACTTTGCCTTCCAAAACCGGGTGGCGATGGGGTAGCTGAAAACTTGCCCGCACATCGAGGTGACATTGGAAACATGTCTCGGGTGATCTGCGCGGATTGATAATCGTATGCGCCGCGCCGCCGCTCTTAACGTGCAGACTCCCCGGCCCGTGACAGGATTCGCAACCGATGTTCTTCGCGTTCTCTCCCTGCGCCTTCAATCGAGCATGCGTTGCGGTCCGAAAATTGCGCGTGATATTTTCGTGACAGGTCTCGCAACTTTCTGAGCCAACGAACTCCGCGCCTGGGATGCTCGGCGGCGCGAGAATCGTTCGGTTTGTTTGAAGCGTGCTGCAAGAAAGCAGAATCACGGCGAGCGCGGCTGTTCCCCCAATGCTCAACAAAATTTTTTCGCGCTTACACTGGGTCCATTGAGTTAGCCTCGAATGCCACACGAAAGGCGAGTATTGCCAAAAAGAGAGAGTCGTGACAATGCATTTTTTCGGAAAAAATCTTACGATTTTCCTCTCTCCGATAGCTCGTCGCGATACTGACCCGGCGATTTCCGCGCTATTCTTTTGAACACGCGATTGAACTGCGAGAGCGATTGAAATCCGACCGCGAATGCAATTTCACTGATGCGCAGATGAATTTTGCAAGAGATCGCGCGCTTTCTCGAAGCGCATTTGGGCAACATAATTGACAAACTTTACGCCCGTCACCTGCTTAAACTTCTCGCTCAGATGATTCGCGCTGATGTTGACCGCTTTCGCCACTTTCCTCAACGAAAGTTCTTCCCCTGAATGGTCCTCGATGAAACTTCGCGCCTTCCAGATTTCCACTGGTTCGGGTCGAACGGGATTCCGTAAATTGGCTTTTAATTCATGTGTGGGTGACATCTTACTCACCCCCACGACCACTTAATCGCCGCTGGAAAGGCAGCGCTCTCCCTTCCTTGGCAATTTCTCGTCTAATCTTGGCGCGAGTGGGAAAACGTCTGCTTCTGGCCTAAGCAATTTTTGCAAAGAAAAAGCCAACCAACGTGGAGTGCGTTTCTCATGCCCGCCGTACCCTCCAGCGTGAAAGGAGCAGTTATGAAAACAGATACGGTTCTGACAATGAACGAATATTTCGATGCGTGTTGCGGCGTTCCCAAGCATGCGGATCCACCAGCCGACAACGCGGGTCACATTCCGATAACGAGCGAAGGCGATATTGATCTCGGGAGCGGGGGGCACGGTTGCCGGTGCGACCGCTGGGGCCATCCGTCCCCGGGTTGTCCTGAAGAGCGGAAGCCGCGACTCTGCGCTGCGGCCGACGAGCTTTTGCTGTAACGCAAATGAGGTGAATAAAATGGAATACGTAATTGCATTCGGCGTGGTCGCGATGATGGCCCTCTATGTGCTAATCGTCGCCCGATGCTTGAGAGAACCTGAGTGGCAGTAAACTTTCGACAGCGAATGGCGGATGGATATGATTGCCATTCGTGAAGCTTGGCAACAAGCAGTTGGTCGAAAAGCTCACTCGATCCGCGATTTATCGCGATTATGTGCGCGCGTTTTCCGCGATAACCGGTATGCCGCTAGCATTACGACCAGTCGAATATTGGCAGCCGGCTTTGAGGGGCGCGCCGAACGAAAACCCTTTTTGCGAATTGATGGCACGCTCGAATCGTGTTTGTGCAGCGTGTCTTGAAGTGCAGCGCAAGCTTACCGAAAAAACCGGCGACCGTTCGCGCACGGTGACCTGCTTCGCCGGACTTTCAGACAGCGCCGTGCCGATTCGGGTGGGTGATCAGTTGATCGGCTTTTTGCAAACAGGACAGGTCCCGCTCAAACAACCTGACAAGTTTCGATTCGATCGCGTAGCGAAACAACTAGTTAACTGGGGAGTCGATGTCGATCTTGGCAAGGCGCGCGAAGCTTACTTTTACACTAAGGTGCTGACGAAAAAGCAATATCGGGCAATGTTGCGGTTGCTCGAAATCTTCGGACGGCATCTCTCGATCTTGAGCAATCAGCTCGCGGTCGAAGCTTCAACCGCCGAGCCGCTGGCGGTGACGCGCGCGAAGCAGTTCATTGCCCGAAATCACGACAACGCGATTTGTCTGGCCACAGTCGCGAAAGCAGTTAACACGAGCACATTTTACTTTTGCAAACTCTTCAAACGCGCAACTGGCCTCACATTCACCAATTACCTCGCCCGCGTTCGAATCGAAAAAGCCAAGACGCTGCTGCTTGATCGCAGCCGTCGCATCAGCGAGATCGCCTACGATGTCGGATTCCAGTCGCTCACTCATTTTAATCGCATTTTCAGGAAGATCGTCGGCGCATCGCCCACCGGCTATCGCCAGTCAGCTTCCAAACTCGCATAGTCGTAATCCGCAAGAGCGATGAGCGCGAAAGGGCACGTCTTTACTCTTGGCATCGAGGAAGAGTTTCAGATCATTGACCCGGAGACGCGCGAGCTGCGTTCGCATATCCAGCAGATTCTGGCTGGCGGCAAAATGGTTCTGAAGGAGCAGGTCAAACCAGAGATGCATCAATCGGTGGTGGAACTTGGTACTGAGATTTGTAACGATGCGCGATCTGCGCGACAGCAGGTTGTCCATCTTCGGAGCGAGCTAGCCAGGCTTGCAGCGCAAGATGGATTGAAGATCGCCTCCGCTGGCACACATCCGTTCTCGCACTGGATGGATCAACTCATCACGCTGGATGAGCGCTACGCCACTATTGTCAAGGACATGCAACAGATTGGGTTGCGCGGGCAAACTTGATCTTTGGACTCCATGTCCACGTGGGAATTCCGGACCGCGAAGAGGGCATCGATATTATGAACCAGGCACGTTACTTCCTTCCACACCTTTACGCGCTCTCGGCCAATTCGCCTTTTTGGTTAGGCCAAAATACGGGGCTCAAAGCATACCGGCAGATGATCTTCGAGCGCTTCCCGCGCACCGGTATTCCCGACGCATTCGAAAGCCTCAGCGAATATGAAGATTATCTGAAATTGCTTGTCTCGACCAATTGCATTGACAACGCAAAAAAGATTTGGTGGGACGTCCGCCTCCATCCGTTCTTCAACACGATCGAGTTTCGCATTTGCGATGCGCAATCGCGCCTGGACGACACCATCGCGCTCGCGGCGTTGATGCAAGGCATCGTTTTCAAATTGCAAAAACTACGTCGACAAAACGTAACGTTTCGCAGTTACCCGAAACGTTTGATCGACGAAAATCGCTGGCGAGCGTCCCGTTACGGTTTGGATGGCAAGCTAATCGACTTCGGCCGAAAGTGTGAAGTGGACGAGCGCGACTTGCTCCGAGAAATGCTTGAGTTCATTAGCCCGGAGATTGAAGAGCTGGGCAATCGGGCCGAGGTCGCGCACGTAGAGCGCATCATACGCGAAGGCACGGGTGCGGACCGACAACTCATGGTGTGGGAACGCACTCAGGATATGAAAGCCGTTGTCGATCAAATCGTCGCGGAAACCAATGATGGCTTGGCACCTTAAAATCACACGCGAGCTAGCTTAGCGTCGCATTGGGAACAGCGACGTATAACTCGAAAGACCGCGCACATATTGCGCGCGTTCAAAGGCGCTCGGATCGCGGCAATTCTTTTGACTCATTCTGCCTTTGATTTCGTTCAAAGAACTGCATCGGTGTTCCTCCAGCCATGCGACAGTCTCCATTTCGATTTTTTGGATATGCCCGATGCCATAACGCATCAGGGCGCTGCAGAGCATCGTCACATCTGCTCCGGCCATTACCATCTTGATTACATCGTATGCCTGATAAATGCCGCTGGTCGCGGCGAGGTTGGCGCGAATTTTTCCGTAAAGAATCCCAATCCAATGCAACGCCAAGCGCATGTCAGCGGGTACACTAAGCGTGAGATTTGGCGTAACCTCCATCTTTCCAAGATCGATGTCAGGTTGGTAAAATCGGTTGAACAAAACCAGCGCGTCTGCGCCGAGCACATCGAAACGCTGGGCCATGTTTGCGAAATTGCTAAAGTATGGGCTGAGCTTCACCGCCAGCGGGATTTTGGTAGCTGCTCGCACGGCTCTAACAGTATCGATGTATGTTTCTTCGATTGCACTGCCGGTAACTTGTGGTTCGGTCGGTATCCTATAGATGTTGAGCTCCAACGCATCGGCCCCGGCTTCGGTGATCTGCCGCGTGTAGCTAATCCAGCCTCCAAGAGTGGTGCAGTTCAGACTTGCAATAATCGGAATTTTCACGCCGCTCTTTGCCCGCCTGATCTGCTCCAGATAAGCTTTTGGACCGACCAGAAATTCCCGTCTGGCCGCCGTATCCGCCTCCGCTTCTTCTTCAAACAATGAGTGCAGGACAACGGCCGATGCCCCGGCTTGTTCCATCTGCTTGATCTTGTCCAAGTCCTCGGAGAGCGGCGAAGCCGATGGGACGAGCGGCGTGCGCAGCTTCATTCCCAGATAAGTGGTAGTGAGATCCATAATCACTGCGTCGCGGCACGCGTCGCTGTGACTATACTGCCGTGAGCCGTTCGTTGCGATCCTCGGTTTTCTTCCGGTTTCAATCCTCGGTATCCTCGCGACCAAAGGTCAAAGTAACGACTAGACCTAGGACACTGACGACCGCCATCATTCCCAGCACTGCAGAGACGCCGCACTTCCCCTTTAAGATTGGAAGGACAAAGACGCCGAAAGTCGCTCCGATTTTAGCAATAGCAGCGGCGAAGCCGCTAGCAGTCGCCCGCAATTGCGTCGGAAAGAGGATAGGAGCCAGGGTAAACGTGGTCGAATTAGGTCCTGCGTTCATTAACAGGTTGAACATAATAAATCCCGTGAACACTAGCGGAATGTGCAAGCTCGAATCCGATAGATGAACAGCAATCATGAGCAGGATCATGCCGCAAGTCATGCCCGCGAAACCGATGACCTGCATGCGGATACGTCCGAACCGTGGAACCGCCCAGATTCCAAGAAGGAATCCGAAAAGCAGGAACAAATCGATTGCGCTGCTTCCCCTCGCGTCGGCAAAGTCATCAGCAATGACGCCGCCTGTCTTACCGGAAACATCAATCGCACCCAAGATAATCGGAGTGAAGAGACCCACGCCGTAAGTGGCGATATCCATCAAGAACCACGGGATTGCGACAAGCACCGTACGAGCTCGGTAGGCGCGTGAGAAAAGAATCGAAATCCCTGACGTTCTTGCGCGCGCGATCGAGCTTGCGAGGCTCTGGTTTTCAACATTGCTGGTAAGTTGCAACACTGCCTCGCGTTGCTCAGGCATGAGCCGGATGAACGCTCGCACCGCCTCGGCAAATCTACCCCGAGCCATCAACCAATTCGGACTGTCTGGCGCTGAGAGACGTAACAGGAAAAACAGAAAGGCGATGACGCCTTCGCTCGCCAGGAAAAGTTGCCAGTTCTGCATGCTGTCGACGGTTTTTAGCAGCACCAGCGTAATCGCAGCCGCGAGCAGCATACCAAGCGATTGGCAGGCAATCGTGGCGACAATCAATCGCGCGCGACTCCGTTTGGGCAAGACTTCCGAAACATAACTGCTACTGACGGGGAAATCGATGCCGATTCCTATCCCGACAAGGAGTTGCCCGATAAATAACATCGCTGGGCCGTTGGCTAATGCGCTGGCCACCGCGCCTGCGCAAATAATTATCATATCGGCAAGCATCAACGGCTTTCGACCAAGGTGGTCTGCTATTAGCCCGCCGAATCCGGCGCCAAACACAGCACCGAGCACCAGACTTGCACCGATCAGACCTACCTCGTCCGGCTGGAAACGAAACTCAGCGATGATAAGAGGCATCGCCACGCCAAGTACGAAAATAGCGAATCCGTCCAGCAACGTGCCGCCGGTCGATAGCACCCAAAGCCATCGCTGAATGCCGTTCAGCGGCGACCCGTCTAGTAACAGAGTCAGGCGCTGGGATAGCGTGATTTCGCCCAATGTTACCGCTTCTTGTGCCGGTTTGCTTTCCCAGGGCCGGCCGCCTCATGGTACTTGCGGCGAATTTCGGCCAGGTTCACGGTTGGTTTCGGAAACTGCATTCCCATCGCTTCCATCTCCCGAACAATGATCTGCGAAATAGCCAGATCGCGAAACCACTTATGATTTGAAGGAACAATAAACCAAAGGGCGTGATCCGTGCTCGTTTTGGTAAGCACATCCTCGAATGCCTTTGTGTAGTCATCCCAATACTCTCGTTCTTTGTAATCCGATTCACTGATCTTCCACTGACGAGCGGAGTCATCCAGTCTCTTCTTAAACCGGGCAAGCTGTTCCTCTTTCGAGATGTGCAGGAAGAATTTGAGAATTGTTGTGTTGTTCTCGGTGGTTATTAGCCGTTCAAAATCATTTATTTCATCGTAGCGCTTAGACCAGATCTTTTCGGCGACCAAGCCATGAACTCTTGCCACCAGCACATCTTCGTAGTGGGAGCGATTGAAAATAACAACGGAGCCTTTGGCGGGCACGTGCGGATGCACGCGCCAAAGAAAATCGTGCGCCAGCTCCTTTGAGGTCGGTTCTTTGAAGTTAACAGCCATACAACCCTCAGGATTCAGCCCAGTGAAAACGTGGCGGACTACGCCGTCTTTGCCGCCCGCGTCGAGGCCCTGCAATACAATGAGAAGCGAATGCTTGTTCTCCGCATACATCAGATATTGCAGTTCGTCCATTTTCTGCCGGTTCTCCTCAATTTCCGGCAAAGCTGATTTGCGTGACTCATGCTTGCCATGGTAGCCGGGGTCGAAATGTTGTAGCCGGATCTTGCGACCTGGCTTCACGGCAAGTGTTTTCTGATAGTTGGGCATGATTTGTTTTTCTTCTTCTTGATTTACCGCACAGCTTTTTGCGAACCTGTCAACGGAACTCTCAGAGGTTCGAAAAGCCACCTCTTCCACGAATGAGCGGGGTCCAGAATGCGATAAAGTCCAAGCTTCACGATGTCCTGCACTATCATCCAAGCCAGGTTGTACCCCCAAACAAGACCGATGATTGCCCAGGGAAGCGGCGGCACGAGCCAGCCCTGACTACACATCAACACCGCAGCGATTTGAGTCGCAACAATTGCAAAGAAAAGCTTCGAGCTTGGATAGGGCGGCCTCCAAAAGAGCCCACGGGTGCGAGTGACAAATAACATGAGGTGCCCGCCGGCAACGAGTTGCAGAAACATCATCGTCTGCAGCTGTGGTCGGTCCAGGTGGTGAAGCGTGTCACCTAAGTACAGCAATCCAAAGCTTTGAATAACTCCGAGCAGTCCCAGGACTGACGAAATCATTAACACACGATCCAACTCCCATTTCACGGGCTGAGGCGGCACGCTCGCATTATCAAACGCGATGGTCATTATGGGAACATCATCCAGGAGGGCAAGCGCGATAAGCATAATCGCAGTTAGAGGAAAGAAGTGGTAATAGATCGACGCCAGTACGACGAACACCATGATCGCGACAGTCATAGCGATCCGATACAAAACGTAGCTCATCATTCGCTCGAAGATGCGTCTCGCTTCCGCGATCCCTTCGATGATCACAGACAGGCCCGGTGCAGTCAGAATTAAAGCCGCAGCCGCCCGAGCTGCTTCTGTTGCGCCGGAGACAGCAATCCCCACATCCGCTTGCTTTAGCGCAGGAGCATCATTGACTCCGTCGCCGGTCATTCCGACGATGTGGCCGTTCTGCTGCAGTATTTTTACGATCGCGTATTTGTGTTCCGGGAAAACCTCCGCGAAACCGTCGGCCTCCTCGATTTTTTCGGCAGCGTCCAGCGGGATCTGGCCTTTTGTGACGTCGCCAGGAAAATGTTCAATCGCCGGCTGAATATTTGCGCCCATGCTTAATTGTAATGCGATCTGTCGCGCAATCGCCACGTTATCGCCGGTAACCATCTTCACCATAACGCCGTACGC
>WNGN01001994.1_pt1 | contig 22393 bp, 12 predicted proteins | sample 5400561 | NCBI WGS metagenome assembly WNGN01 (sample SAMN13153379, study PRJNA577476) | soil metagenome | isolation source: 115 cm soil or saprolite under Garry oak tree replicate 2 | place: USA:California | collected 2016-06-15 | reverse complement strand
GAAATCAGCCCGAGGAGTTACGGGCACGGCATCGGAGCGGGAGATGTCAACGGCGACGGTCGTACGGACATCATCACGCCGCAAGGCTGGTTTGAGGCGCCGCGCGATCCTCGAAACGGCGAGTGGATTTTTCATCCGGAGTTTGAGCTGGGTGCTACAGGATACATCTACACAGAGGATGTGAATGGCGACGGGTTGCCCGATCTCATCACCAGCTTGGCTCATGATTACGGCATCTTCTGGTATGAGCAAAAAAAGGATGCGCGAGGCAACCGCGTGTGGACGAAGCACCTGATTGACGATAGCTGGTCGCAGGCCCATGCGGTGACTCTGGCCGATTTGAATGGCGATGGCCGGCTCGAACTGATTACAGGCAAACGCTACTACGCGCACGACCATGATCCAGGCGCTAACGAGCCGCTCGGAGTCTATTGGTACGAAAGAATCACGGTGGACGGCGCCATCCAGTGGAAAAGGCATGTGTTGGACTACAGCACGCGCACAGGTGCGGGAATGCAAATCGCGGTAGCGGATATTGACGGCGACGGCAACCAGGATATTGTCGTCGCCGGCAAATCCGGTCTCTTTCTCTTTGAGAACCTGTCTTCGCAACGCTGAACAGCGCATGGACTTCCATTCCAAGGAGCACGCGGCGTGCTCCGATTGTGTCCTGATCCAGCTTGTGGCTCGACTTTTGCACTTCTTAGGCCGGATGTCATGCCCTTCCATTCTGCGGGAGCGGTTCTCCAGGCAAGGTAGGGCGGCGGCATCGAATCTGCGATTGTCCCATCGTAGTCGGACAAGTAGGCGTCGAAAGTTCCCGGAGGTAGTTTCAACTTCATGGTTCACGATCTCTCTGGTGAATTTGTAGGCAAAGGGATCCATGGAGGGGCCGGTGATGCTGCCAATCACGCTCCGGAGCGAAGACACCCATAGACAACTTTGCAACGGTTCATGTACGCCGCGTAGTGCCGATAGCCGATCACCTGCCCAGTGACTTCTCAACGAAGGACGGGCCCAAGGCGGAGACGGAGGGGCAACCTAGAAGTCGAAGGGTCCTTTCGACGTCGCTTCGCAAGATTTCCAGGGCAAGCACGACACCAGGATATCCTGCAGCAGCCAATCCGTACGCATAGGCACGTCCTACGAGCACGGCGCGTGCGCCGAGGCAAATAGCCTTCACCACATCGCTTCCTCGACGGATTCCTCCATCCATGAGGACTTCCGTTCGACTATTGACCGCCGAGACGACTTCCGGAAGGGCCCGGATTGTGGCAGGGACGGAATCGAGCTGCCTTCCGCCGTGATTCGAGACAACAACAGCGGCGGCGCCTTCTTCGACCGCACGCTCTGCGTCTTCCGCCGTGAGTATACCTTTCACGACGATGGGCCCCGGCCAAACCCTGCGGATCCATTTCAAATCGTCCCAAGTCACCGCGGCGTCGACCAGAGCCGTGGCAACGTCGACGAGCTTCATCGGTCCTTGCCCGGGAACAACGATGTTCTCCAGTCTTGGCACTCCGCCATCGGCAAGGAAAGCAACCAGCCATCGAGGATGTGCCAATATCTCCGGCAAGTACGGTAGCTTCGCCAGGAAAGACTCACCGAGAAGCTCCTTCATGCCGTTGCGGGGATCGCGCTCTCTCATTCCGGCCACTGCCGTGTCCACAGTAATGACCAAGGCCGAATAGCCGGAGATCCGGGCGCGGTCAATCCCCGCTTCGGCGGCTTCCCGGCCGCCCAGCAGATACAATTGGTACCACGCAGGACCTTTCGTGGCGGCTTTGACAGCTTCGAGTTTATGTCCGGAGATCGTCGAGAGGATGTAGCCGGTACCGGCCTCTCCCGCCGCTTTGGCCGCTACGACTTCGCCACCAGGATGCAGCAGTCGGCTGTAGCCAACCGGAGCCAGAATTGCGGGAAACGAAAGCTCCTGGCCGAGTACGCGCACCGCCAAGTCACATTTCTTTATAGCGATCGCTCCGCGCGGACGGAAGCTGATGTCCTGAAACGCTCGAGTGTTTCCGCGCAAGGTGATTTCGTCTTCTGCGCCACCATCCAGGTAATCAAATACCGGTTTCGGCAGCCGGCGGCGGGCGAGATGCCGGAGATCCTCTATGTTGACTACTTTGCGTGGTCCGAGCCTGTCATGTCCTGAACCCACCGATTCCCCCGTATGAAAGAGTCTTTCGATTGAGTTGCTTAATCGCCTCTTGCGTTCTTTAGGAAATAGCCGCGATGTTGCGGCAGCGCGCCGCGAGCAGGCCGGCGCCTATCGAAACCACTCAATCGTATCGACCGCCGCTCGCAGACGCTGGCTTCCTAAGTGTCACGATAAAGGTATAGGAACCCGCCGGCAACTCAAAGCGGCCAAAGGAATCGCTATGAAGTTCAGACCTTTCGACCGGCGCCCCTTTGAAACTTATGGATGCCGTGTTGGTCGCACGCGGCGATAGAAGTCCCGTCGCGTTTGGCGGAACCGTCACCTTCCAGGTTGCCTGGTTTCCAACGACGGTCCATTCTGAATGAATCGTGCCGTAGGGAGACTCATAATCAAGGGTGAGGCTTCCCAGCCGAGCGTCAAAGTTCGGGTGAAGGTAAATGGTGTGGAACCCGGGATCGCTGGAAACTGTATCAACCCCCGCAGCATACCGGTACAGCCATTCTCCAACCGCGCCATATGCGTAGTGGTTATAGGAATTCATACTCGGGTCGCTGCGCATTTGATCACCATTCCAGCGCTCCCATGTTGTCGTTCCACCGCGGTCAATAACATATCCCCAAGATGGATATTCGCGGTTCAACAACAGCCGATATGCGACGTCGCTATAGCCAGTGTCGGCCAACACCTCCAAGAGATAGGGTGTCCCTAGGAATCCTGTGCCCAGCCGCCAGTCGTTGTTCTTGATGAGTTCGAGCAATTTCAGTGCCGCGGCTGGCCGCAGGTCGTCTGGGACAAGGTTCATATAAAGGGCAAGCACATAGCCGGTTTGTGTCTCAACGACCCGGTCCTTGTTTTGGCTGCCTTCGTCCGGATGCACGGTGGGTGGGGGAATACTGGGGTAATGATTAACCGTGCCGACGAAGCCGTCGGCCTGTACGTATGCCTTCTGAAAGGCGTCCTTGATCTGGCCAAACAGTGTCTCGTACCGGCGAGCGTCGGCGGTGCGTCCCGAGGCCAGCGCCATCTGCTTCATCAGCGAAACGTCATAGGCCCAATATGCGGTAGCCAACAGGTCTTCAGGTGTGGTGATTGTTGGCGTAAGCCAATCTCCGAAAGCCGCGCCAAATCCGTTTTGCCAGAGGTGATTTGGATTTTTGGCAGCGATCTCGGCGAGGTATTTCTCCATGCCGTCCCAGTTCTCGTCGATGATGCGGCGATCACCGCTCTGTATCCAGCCGGTCCAGGGAATGATGACGCCGGCGTCACTCCACGCCGCGCCATGGAAAGGATTTGGGGCGTCCACTCCGGGCGCGTAAATGCCGTACATGGCAGTTCCCGTCTGAGTCCCCTGGAGATCAGCAGCGTACTTGCGGCTGAAGGCCGATACGTCCATGTTGTAAGAGGCGGTGCGCCAAAAGACCTGGGCATCCGCGCTCCAGCCCAGACGTTCGTCCCTCTGAGGGCAGTCGGTCGGAACACCCACGAAGTTGGAGCGCTGTCCCCAAAGGATGTTGCTCCACAGTTGGTTCACCATGCTGTTGCCCGCATTGAGGCGCATGGTAAACGGTGCATCGGTGTGAAGGACGACTGCCTTGAGCGTTTCTGTTGTCGGCCTGTCGCGCAGCCCGGAAACCTCTGCATAGCGGAAGCCGTGGAACGTAAACTCCGGCTGAAAATCCTCACTCGTCTTGCTGCCAGCAAGGATGAAGTGGTCGGTGGCTTTGGCCGTGCGCAGGTTGTCCACATATAGCGTTCCGTCGGAGTTCAGCACTTCAGCGAAGCGCAGCTTGATGTCGTCTCCCGTGATTCCACGGACCCGCAGCCGAGGCACGGCGCTCATGTTCTGGCCAAAGTCGAAGACGTAAACGCCCGGAGCCGGGTTGGTGATGGCCTTTGCCGACATCACGCGCTCGGCGCGGATGGGTTGGAAGTATTGCGCGATGATGCGTGGTTCGTTGGGATGGACCAGCATGGCGGGATGCCAACCCGCGTCGGAGAAGTTCCGACTATCCCAGCCGTCTTGCACCTTACGAGCGTCCAACGTTTCGCCGTCGTAGAGCTCCGCTTGCAGGATCGGAGAAAGGTCTGCCCTCCAGTTTTCGTCGGTCGCAATCCAATCGACCGAACCGTCGGCGTGCTCCAGGCGTAGTTGCGCGCGCAAGGCCGGTTGCGTGTTGCCGTAGTTGTTTCCCTGACGAAACCACCGTAGCGGCGTGCTGTACCAGCCAGGGGCGAGATAGGCTGCGATGGCGTTGTTGCCTGGCGTGATCTGTCCAGTGACGTCGTAGACCTGGTACAACACCTGCTGCCGGTAGTCGGTCCATCCCGGAGCAAGAATCTGATCGCCGACGGGTTCTCCGTTGATACGAAACTTATACGCACCAAGTGCAGTGGCATAAAGGCGGGCGGAGACGACCGCATGGTCTTCACGGAAGTTGCGCCGAAGGGCGGCAACGGGGCCGGTCGGCCAAGGCAGACCGGGCCGGGCATCAAAGCTTCCAGGAGCGGGCGTGTATGGTTCCGCTGCTCACCATGAGGCATCCGAAAAGTCCTCACGCCACCATCCATCGGGGGCATTCAAAGCTGCCTGCCATCCGGTGACACCGGAAGTGAACAGCTCAGTAGCGCCATCGGTAAAGGCGATGAAAAGACATGCGCTCATTGGTGTACGGGTGGACGCTTGCTTCTGTCTTGCCGTAAGGAATCGCGTTACGCCGATCGCCAAAAGATTGGTGCCGCGGCGCAAGGATGCACCCACCTCGACCCGAGTGTAGGTTCCCCAGGGCATTTGCTGCCATGGCGCGAGCGGTTGAGCCTGGAGCACTTGCCGGCCGTTTATCCATGCCGCGATTGTGTCCGCCCCGGTGGCATAGAGAGCCGCACTCTTGACAGGCCGGTCAAGGCTAAAAACGAAGCGGAAATCGTGTTGAGTATCATTCGGTTCCGAAGGTCGAGACGCGGAATTTGTGATCCACATGGCACCAGATTCACGAATTCTGTGCAACTCAGGGGCTTCATAGCCGATCCACTTGCCTTGCCACTTTGACTGCGACAGCAGGCCCGTTTCCCACCACGTAATTTCGCTGACCGGGTATGGCTTTCCGTCTTTATCCCATGACTTCACGCGCCAGAAATAGCGTTTTTCGGGCTCGAGCTCGGGCCCGCCATAGGTCACTCCCGTCGAAGTGCTTGAGGCAACAAGCCCGCTGTCCCAAACATCCGGCTTTTCGTCGCTTGCCGTCGGCCGTTTGCTATAGACGAAGATCTCATACGCAGTCTGTTTTGCCCCGGGGGTGTCGTCCTGCAAGCGCCACGAAAGAATTGGTCTTGGTGAATCAATGCCAAGCGGATTTGTCAGCGAATCGGTACGGAGGTCTGTCGGATTTTTTGCGCCGCCTGCCGCGGAGGCGGCGTTCCCTGGCAAAAGCAGCAACCCGAGAAGAAACACCGCACAAGTCCGAGATGTTTCGATGCCTTTTCCTTGATGTCTCATGATTTCCTGAGCTGCCCCTATCCGCTGCCGCCTAGCAGGTGTCGTTCGAACGAAACCGGTTAGCGCGCCAGTCCGAGGTAATTTCCGTAGCCGACCATCATCGTGGATCCTACGAGCAGGAAAAGAGCCAGGGTGAGCAGCCGCATGGCCGGGACACCCGCGCCTTTCCATTCTTTCAGCCCGATGCCCCAGAGGGAACTGAAAATGATGATGCTGGCCATGTGCAGGGTCCAACTGGAGAACCCGTACTTGCCCATTTGGGTTTCGCCCATGGTGTAGAAGAAGAATTGGAAGTACCAGGTTGTGCCGGCGAGGGCGCAAAACAGGTAATTGGCCAGCATCGGTACGGATTCCTGGCTATTGTTTCTCTTTGCCGAAGGAATGAGTTCCACGAGCTCGCGACTTGGAGCGTCGATGGCGGTTTCGACGATCGTTTCTTTTGCCACTTGCGAGTATCTTTTCGGATTGGAGGTGAAGTATTGATAGCCGGTACGGTTGCGAATGTTGAGCGCGAGGCACCAGAGGAAGTTCGTGGTAAAGCCGCCGACCAGCACCACAACCAGCACGGGGAGTCCTTGCCACAGGGGCGGCGTGCCGTGCTTCAAGGTCAGCGCCTTGATGGGTGCGCCCGCCGCCAGTCCGTATGCGAAACAGGCGCTCATGACTCCCGACAGGGTCGCGACCGCCAGGCCCTTCTTCAAGTCAAACTCCTGGATGGCGGCCTTCTGTTGTTCCGGCAACATAGCGCGTTCTTTGAAAATTCCGGCGAGACCAGCGGCCGCGATGCCCACCAGGCAGACGCCAATCCCGAGAAGAATCACTCGTCCGGAGCTTGTCCCCAGAACCTGATGAACAAACACGCCGCTGAAGATAGGAGGCATCAGCGTACCGAACGCCGCGCACAAGCCGAGGGCAACGGCCATCCCGAGGGAAAGACCAAGGAAGCGCATGGTCAGACCGAACGTCAACCCGCCGATACCCCATAGAAGGCCGAAAAAGAATGCCCAAAATAGCGTGCCGGGAGATGCCTCGGATAACACGGCGAGCAGGTCTCGGGTCATGAGGTGACCGAGAAACCAGGGGGCGATAATCCAGCTGAAGAGGCCGCCGACCTACGTTTCCCAGGACCAGCGGCGGACGCCGCGATAGGGAACGTAGAAACTAGCCGAAGCCAGCCCACCTAACCAGTGCAAGAAAACGCCAAGTACAGGATTTGGCGGCATGTCCGTCCTTAACGACTTGCGCTAGAGATGGAACACCTCTTCGAGCGGTTCCATGGCGCGATCGGGCAAGACGCCGGCGGGCTGTAGAAAAAAGCCAGCCATCTCTTTTTGCCAACGTTGGTTGACGTCGCGGCCGGCCATGCCGGCACGAGCCCGTTCAAAGTCTTCCGTTTCAAGGTATCCGACCAGCAAGCCGTCCGGACGCAAGAACAGGGAGTAGTTGCTCCATCCTGTCTCGCGCAAAGCCGCCAGCATCTCCGGCCACACGCTGCGGTGCCGGGCTTTGTATTCATCCAGCCGTTCCGGTCTTACCTGCAGAACGAAGCAAATACGTTGCATGTAGTTACCTCGGGACTTGCCAAAGCCCCACCGCAACAAGCCCTCCTTTTGCGCCATCTCCCTTACCGCAAAAAGGCCTCCCGCAGCCCGCCATCAACGGGAATCACGTGCCCGGTTGTTTTGGCGCTCGAATCGCCGGCCAGCCAGACGATCGCGCTGGCACAGTCCTCGGGGAGAATCGGTAGCCGGGTGAGCGTGCGTTGCGCGTAGAAGTCGGCCAGTTTCGAGCGGAGTTCTTCTGTAGATTCGCTTTCCGAGAAAGTGATTTTGTACTTTTCCAGCGATTGCATCACCCGGTCGCGTGGGAACATGGTGGAGCCGGCAACCACCGTCGCAGGAGCGATGCCGTTGACCCGAACCAAGGGGCCAAGTTTGACAGCGAGTTCCCTGATCAGGTGGTTCAAGGCCGTCTTGCTCGTGTCGTATGCTTCGCTGCCTTTCTTGGGTACGACCGCGTTGGCGGAGCTGGTCAGGACCATCGCGGCTGGCAGATTCTGGTCGGCGAAGACCCAGGCTGTTTCGCGTGCCAACAGGTAGTTTCCGGTTACGTTAACCAGAAAGGTCTGGGCCCAGAGTGTTTCTGACAGTTCTCCAGCTGTGCCGGGAACGGGATAGATGGCGGCGGTATTCACAATTCCGTCGATGCCGCCGAATTGGAGGATTGTGAATCTGGTCGCTTCTCCAAGACTTTGAGATGAGCCGAGATCAACTGCGGTATAGGCTGTGAATTCGGGTGATCCCCGTGCGCCGGCTTCAGCGGCAACTTTCCTGGCACCCTCCCGATCGAAGTCTGCGACGACGACGTGGGCACCTTTTTTTGCAAGCATGAGAGCGGTTTCCCGGCCCACACCACTCGCCCCGCCAACGACGAGAAAAATCTTCCTGCTGAACTCGGCTTCCGCAGGCATGCGTTGCAACTTTGCCTCTTCCAAGGCCCTACGTTTCCCAGGACCAGCGGCGGACGCCGCGATAGGGAACGTAGAAACTAGCCGAAGCCAGCCCACCTAACCAGTGCAAGAAAACGCCAAGTACAGGATTTGGCGGCATGTCCGTCCTTAACGACTTGCGCTAGAGATTTGGATGGCGTTGATGAAAAGCTCGGTCGTGATGCGCGCCTCCTTCTTGTTTTTGCCGAAGCCAAACAGCCCTAATCCGGGAATGATCACCACCGATGGATTGGAGCCACGAAGTGGCGGAGAATCCGGCTTTGCGTGAGCCTCGTAGTACTGCTTGTAGGAGGCCCGATACTCGACGACCTGACCCTGCATGCGATCCTTTAGAGTTGCCACTGTCTCCTTGGCAGGATCCCAGTTTAAGAACATTGGGCAGACGCGTGTTCTCAGGAAGTGATCAGGGCAACTTGTCCCGAGCCTGGCCAACTCTCTCGACCACTTGGAACCTGCGAAGGTCAAGGCGTCCGGCTCATCAGAATAGTGCGCGATCACGCGTCGATTTGACGACAGAGCTCCGCGCAGCGCCGGCAAAATCTGGCTGACGATGGCCTGGCGATCCTGAACCGGCGCGTAGTCGAGCCCGCCGAACAGAGCCCCCTTCTTTGCCTGATGCCGCTCAATGAATTCACCCATTTGGTCGATGGTATGAATCGAGTTCAGGTAGCACTCGCGTTGCGTCATGCCCCACGTGAAAAGCCCGTGTCCGCCGAGAACAATGCCGTCGGTACCGGGATGGTCGCGAACCGTCCTTTCCATGAGCAGGGCGAGCTCGAATCCCGGACGCTGCCATGGGACCCAGACGATCTTGTGTCCGAAGATTCGGTTGAATTCGTCGAGTTTGCTCTTGCCGTTGGCGCTTGCGGCCAGAGCGATCGCCCAGTCGGGGTGCAGGTGGTCCACATGGGGGAACGGCAAAAAGGCATGTAAGGGTGTGTCGATGGATGCCGCAACACGGTTTTCGCCAAACGCCGCCAGTGGATAGTATCCGACCATTTCATCTTCGTATGGCTCGCCGCGGTAAATGCCCTGGAGCTCTTCCAAACGATCCAGACACAGCAGGGCAAAGCCTGCCTCGGTGATTGAGCCGAGATCGCCCCCGCTTCCCTTGACCGCCAGCACTCTCACGCTCTTGCCGCTGAATGGGTCAGGAAGTTCCATCTTGGAACTGGTGTTTCCTCCGCCGAAGTTGGTGATGCGCAAGTCTGCGCCCAACAGGTTCGACCGGTAACGCAGCAGGGCCAGCTGGTTTGAGGCGATCTTCGTCGCGTGTTCTTCCTTCCACAAATCCTTCAGGCGGCTCGTTTCTTTGACATCAGGCATAAGTCACCTCGCTGTAGTGTTGGAAGCGCTTAGCCTGTTCGTCCCACCGGGCGGGATCAATGGGGTTGAACACCTCGGTTGGAAAAGACCGATCGACGATCGCGCGAACTTCCTTGAGTGAACCAGCCGTGCCGGTAGCCAGCATCTGGACGGCCACGTTGCCTAAAGCAGTTGCTTCCGCGGGACCAGCCAAAACCCTTAGGCCAGTTGCCTCGGCGGTGAACTGGTTCAGGAGGCCATTCTTCGACCCGCCGCCGATGACTCGAATTTGTTCCATGCGCCTTCCGCAAAGCTGCTCGAGGCTGCGCAGAACCGCACGATACTTCAATGCCAGGCTTTCGAGGATGCAACGCGCATAGGCACCCGGACTCGCCGGCGCCGGTTGATTTGTTTTCCGGCAGAAATCGTCGATAGCGGCGGGCATATTGGTCGTCCGCAGAAAGCACTCGTCGTCGGGATCCACCAGATGTGTGAAAGCCGGCTCGCGCTCCGCGAGTTCGACAAGTTCGCGATAATCGGAGGTTTGGCCCTGTGGGCGCCAGCAATTCCTGCAACCTTGCAGCATCCAGAGCCCCATCACGTTCTTCAGAAGGCGCGTCGTCCCATTCACCCCGCCTTCGTTTGTAAAGTTCAGCTTGAGAGCTTGAGGAGTCACGACAGGTGCGTCAAGTTCCGTACCCAGGAGCGACCAAGTTCCAGAACTGAGGAATGCCGTACCGTCGCGCGCCGTGATCGCAGCAACAGCCGAACCGGTGTCATGGCACGCAGGAGCAATAACCGGGGTGCGCGCCAAACAAGAATGCTGCGCTAGGGAAGGCCGCAGCGTTCCGAGGATCGTGCCGGGCTCGACGATGGATGCCGGGAGTTCAGGACGGAGCCCAACCTTCTGCATAAGAGCACTTGCCCAGGTGCGGCGGAAAGGGTCGACGAGCTGGGTGGTGGTTGCGTTTGTGAATTCGCAAACGGCATTTCCTGTCAGCCAGTAATGGAACAGGTCCGGGATGGTAACCAGTTGCTTGGCTGCCGCAAGGATGCCGGGCGTCTCTCGCTCGGCAGCGAAGAGTTGGTAGATCGTGTTGATGGGCATGAATTGAATGCCTGTCGCCGCGTAGATCTCCTCCTTGGATACTCTTCGAAATACGTCTGCCATGATGTCCTGCGTGCGGAGGTCGCGATAGTGATACGGATTTTGAAGCAGCTCTCCACGTTCACCGAGTAGGGCGTAGTCCACGCCCCATGCGTCCACAGCGATACCCGCCAGTTCCATCCCCTCCACGGCGGCCAGTGCCTTGCGCACTTCGAGCCACAGCCGCGGGGCGTCCCAATGAAGCGAACCTCCGTATTCGACGGGCTCATTGGGGAAGCGGTGGACTTCTTCGGTCGAGAGGATTCCCGCCTGCAGATGGCCCAGAACTGCACGTCCGCTTTCAGCTCCGAAATCAAAAGCCAGATAAGGTGTGGATCGAGGGAGATTAGGCATAAGACGAAACGCTGTGGGCGTTCTTGGTTGCCCGTTCTTTCGTGATGCGCTCGAGGTAGCCGCTCTGGCGAAAAGCCTCCAGCGGATCTTTGGGCAAGCCCTTGGAAACCTTCCAGTCTTGGATCGCGGGGCGGACATCGGTCGCGAAAGCGTCCTGCAGAAGCGACTCTGCCTGGACCAGATCGCAGTTCTTCTGCGCCGTCGCGAGCTTCTTCGCGTCGACCAGTGCTGCCTTGGCAAAGAGTTGCTGAGCCATGGCCACGGTCTGAATCATGGCCTCGATCTTGCCTTTGAGATTGTGGCTTTGATCCACCATATAGGCGACATGCGCTCGCTCGCCGGTTTCCCACTCGAAGAAATGGATTTCGTGGAAGATGCGGAAAACCTGATAGGGATCGATCGATCCCATCGTCAAATCGTCGTCGGCGTAGCGACGGTCATTGAAGTGAAAACCCCCGAGCATGTCTTCGGAGAGCAGCCAGGCGACAATTTGCTCAATGTTCTGCGTAGCGTAGTGATGTCCGGTATCAACCAGGACCTTGGCTTGTGGACCGGCCGCACGCGAAAGGAGCAGCGCCATCCCCCAGTCGGCGATGTCCGTGTGATAAAAGGCCGGTTCGAAGGGTTTGTACTCGACGAGCATGCGCTGGTCAGGCGACAGTTCCCGATAGGATTCCTGCAGTGCTTCCGCAAACCACTTCTTGCGCTGACGGATGTTGGCCGTCCCGGGATAATTCGAACCGTCCGCAAACCAAAGGGAAATATCCCTGCAGTGAAGGCGCTTGGCGATTTCGATGCTGTCTTTGGTATGCTGCAAAGCACGCCGGCGGACGGAGCTATCTGGATTTCCGAACGATCCGTACTTGTATTCCTGATCCTGGAAGAGATTCGGATTGATTGATCCCGGGGCCACCCCGTAGCGGCTCGCGAAGCGGCTGATTTCATCGGTGCTTTGTACGCCTTCCGGACAATCCCACAGCACGTGCAAAGCTACCGTCGGGCAAACTCCTGTGAGCAGGTGCACTTGACCGGCGTCGCTGAACTTTTCCTCGGTCGTGGTGGCGGCCGCAGGTTGAATGAATTTTCCGAACCGAGTTCCTGTGTTGGCGAAGCCCCAGGACGGAAGCTCGATGCGAAATGTCTCAAGCGCGGCAAAAACCTTGTCGCTCGTGGGTGCGTCCATACGAACCTCTTTCGGGACCGGAAGATTACAATCGTTTCCTCGTAGCGGTCATGCCTCTCCTTGGCAAACTCTTTCGTTTTGCAATGCGAAATGAACACCCGAGTCGACCGAAACGCTCAAATGGTTCACAACAGAGAGACATCGGCTGCGCCCAGAATTCAAAACAGCACTCAAACTGTAAAACGCCGATGCACCCGTTCATTTCGCTTTGTAGAATCCCTGCTTGCATATCCCGCATGCCGGGAAGCAATTTGCCTTGGTCATTCCGCGCACCCCACAGCTTATCGGATTTTCTTGGAGCTCGTGAGAGGCTACGCTCATCCCATGGAAGATTTTTGCCCAGTCGTGTTTTGTGCGACGGAAGTTTAATTCCGAAGCGGGTGCAAGAACCTGTCCGCGCCGTTTGCTCCGGACGGCAACCATCGCAAATTTCGCTTTGCAAAATCGACAAAATGAATCATGATGTCGCCGCCGTATGGGCTCCTCGCTTCAGTCTCGAGACCGATATCTCGTCAAATCCCTTGTCCATTCCTCTCAGTTGTTGAGCGCGTTTCGCTCTCCGGGGGAAGCCTTGCCGCTGAAAGAGATATGTGCGCGGTGTGGCCTGCCGAAGACGATGGCATTTCGTCTTCTCTATACGCTTGAGAAATGCGCAATGATCGATAAGGTCGGGCAGAACCTTTATCAATCACGTGTACGACCGTGGAAGCAAAGACTCTATCGGTTAGGATACGCGGCCCAGGGCACCGATTATCAGTTTTCCCGGGAAGTGACCGAGAGTTTGCAACGAGCTGCAGCTGCGGAGGGAATCGAACTCATCTGCCTCGATAACCGCTACAGCGCGAAAATTGCCCAGCGCAACGCTGACTTGCTGGTGCGTGAAAAAGTCGATCTGGCGATCGAGTTTCAAACCAACGAGGAGGTCGCGCCAATAGTAGCGGCTAAGTATCGCGAGGCTGGCATTCCGATGATCGCGATAGATATTCCTCATCCCGGAGCTACGTATTATGGCGCGAATAATTATGAGGCTGGGTTGATCGGCGGGCGCCACCTGGGACGCTGGGTCAAGGAGCTCTGGCACTCAGAAGTGGACGAGATTCTCCTGCTCGAACTGAAACGTGCGGGAAATGTTCCACGCATGCGATTGACGGGATTGCTCGTGGGCATCAATCTTGTACTGCCGAGCGCGGCAAACTGGCGGGTGACTTATCTGGAAGGCGACGGTGAACTTGGGCCCAGCTTTGAAGCAGTACGTAAACACCTGCGTTTCTCGCATGCCCGGCATGTGGTTGTTGGGGCTATCAATGACCCGAGCGCACTCGGCACCCTGCGTGCCTTTCAGGAAGCGGGCCGGACAGAGAACTGTGTCATCATGGGGCAGAATGCGTCACCGGAAGGACGAGCGGAACTCCGCCAGCCCAAAACTCGATTTGTCGGTTCCGTGGCTTACTTCCCGGAGCGCTACGGTGATAACCTGATTCGCGTCGGCCTCGACATCCTTAACCAACGTCCGGTGCCCCCTGCGATTTTCGTCGAACATAAGCTGATCACGCCTGCTTCCGTTGATCATTATTATCCCAACGACGCCCTGGCACGGCTGGTTCGCACAGAACCTCACGAATCATGCCATCAACAACTGGCGCACTGAAGAGAGAACTGTTCTTCGGCCAAATGCCGATTGGGGATGCCCCTGCACAGATAGATCCCTGTGAGCCCATTTCTACATTGCAAAACAACATGCAACGTACGGTTGCAGTGGCGGCAGGGGAATGAAACTCAAACTGACCCCTGAATTGCTTGCCAAATAGCGATTTGGCGGGCATTCCTTCCAGCAGGTTCCCGGTTTTTCATAGCGAAACGCGGACAGTTTGTCTGTTGGAAGTTGACGATAGCTGCGCGCAATGGGAGTATCCGCCCCCAAGTACACGGCGACAACTGCGTGGGGGGGCAAGTCCCGAGAACCCTGATTCTGATGTTCGGATTTGCTGTCGAGTTCCACGCGGTTGGGGGGTGCCATTTGGAGGGAAAACCATGCCCGCGACGACACGCATTCTCTTGCTATGCTTATTGGTCAGTTCGGCGGCGGGGCTCCTTTACGGCCAGGGCGGCGCGAACGGCACCATCCTAGGGACGGTAACCGATAGTTCGGGCGCCGTCGTGGCGAACGCCGATGTGGAAGTGACTAACACCGCGACGAACGTCGCTAACCATGCAAAAACGACGTCTTCAGGCGACTTCACCGTACCGTTCTTGCCCCCGGGAAACTATCGGATCACAGTGCAATCCCCGGGTTTCCAGAAATCAGTAACCGAGGGTGTGACCCTGGTGGTAGCCCAGCAGGAGCGTGTAAACGTAACCTTGAAGCCCGGGGCGGTCACGGAAAGCGTCGAGGTTCAAGCGGGTGCCTTGACGCTCGACACGGATACCTCGGCCGTGTCGCAGATCGTGACCCAACAACAAGTAGATCAGTTACCGCTGAACGGCCGCAATTTCGTAAGTCTGCTGTTCATTGGCGCGGGCGCGGTTCAGACCAATGGGGAACAAGGTCAAATGCGCCAGGGTGAAGGCAACGCCATCAGCATTAATGGTGGCCGCCCAACCTCGAATAATTACACTCTCGATGGTCTGGTCAATACGGACACAGCACTTAATACTCCGGCTGTGATTTTGTCGCAAGATGCCATCCAGGAGTTCAGAATTCAAAGCGAAACCTACTCAGCGGAGTACGGCTTTAGCGCCAACCAGGTCAGCATCGTCACCAAGAGTGGTACGAACCAGTTGCATGGCACGGCGTTCGAGTTTCTCCGCAACGACGCGTTTGATGCAAAGGCGCCGTTTCAAAAAGCCCTTCCAAAACTGCGTCAGAATCAGTTTGGTTTCGTTGTCGGAGGTCCCGTTTACATCCCCAGAGTTTACGATGGACGCAACAGGACGTTTTTCTTGGCCAATTATGAAGGGTGGAGGATCCGAAGCGGTTTTGACCAGAGCAATTTTACCGTTCCCGACGTCGCTCAATTGAGCGGCGATTTCTCCTCGTCAGGACTGGCACTCCCAACCCAGGCCGGCGGTTCTTGTACCCCCACACCTACGACGGCCTGCATGCCGATTGACCCGACTACTGGCCAGGCGTTCCTCGGCAACAAGATCGACTCCAGCCGATTCTCGATTCTCGCCCAGCAAGCGTTTGCGCTGAAGATGTTTTCGGCTCCGAACTGTGTCGGCTGTGGTGGTGTCGGTTTCAATTACCGCTTGACCGTCGCGTTACCGCAAACCACCAACCAGCAGACCTATCGGTGGGATCAGGAATTGGGGCGATTCGGCAAAGTGTTCTTCCGCTACACCAAAGCCACCTACAACAATGAGAACATCAACGGCTCTGTTACCGTTCCCTACGGTGTTGGTGTGTTCGACGAAAATGCCGAAAACTGGATGATTTCTCACACCAAGAACATCGGGTCTCGCGTGGTCAACAACTTCCGTTTCGGGCGCTTGGAGCCTATTGCCATCCAGGGAGGAACGCCGATAACGCCAGCGCAGGTCTCTGCTTTGACCATCACGGGCGTATACCCGAATTTGCCATCCTATGCGCGCCTATTCCCCACGATCGGCCTGGGAAGTCCTTACGCGTCCGTGGGCAGTCAAGGTAATGACACCACCACCAGCGACATTCCAACCTGGCAGTTTTCCGATACGGTGACGGTCATCAAGGGGCGGCACACCTTCAGTACCGGATTCGATTACCGCCGGTGGCTCCAGAAGCGTGATTTGTCCGCCGATTTTCTGGGAAACTTCGGCTATTCGAACGACCTGATCATCAGCAACGGAGCGAACGGCAGCAACGGGTGTGCTACAACCTTTTGCGGCACAGGCAACGCGATTGCCGACTTCCTGTTGGGATACTACAGCAGTGCTTCGACGTTCCAACCGGGGCCGTTTAGCCCGACAAACGTGGCAGGGAACCTGAACCAGTATCGGTTCATGTACTTCGCCCCATTCGTGCAAGACGATTTCAAAGTCACGAACCGCCTTACCTTGAATCTCGGCCTTCGCTGGGACTATCGTTCGGTGCCCACGGAGCAAAGCAACAAGATGTTCTGGGTGGATGTGGCTAATTCGCAGGGCGGATTGTGCTATGCCAACAAAGGACTGGGAACGACGACCGTACAGAGTCTGGGAGGCCCGATCGCACCTTCCGGAAACGGTTTTTATAGATACTGCGGCCGCCCCAATCCGGCCGACGGTTCCAAGAAGCCGTTCGCTCCACGCATAGGCCTGGCCTACCGTTTGAGTAACAAGACAGTTGTTCGCGGCGGCTACGGTATATTCTTCGACTCGTTCGAAACTCGCGAGATTGACGACTCCGGTGACATTTACCCGTTTGTCGTCCGCGCCAACGATACTCCAACATCCAATCCCACGCTTCCGAAGTCGACGAACCAGATGTTTCCTCCGGTTCCGCTACACCAGGTCAGCCCCGCGACCGACGGAGGCCAGTTCTTTGCTGTGATCATCTCCGAGCATCCCCACAATCCGTACGTTCAGCAGTGGTCGTTCTCCGTGCAGCGTGAATTGGCCAAGAACACCACATTCGAGGCGAACTACGTAGGCAACAAGGGCACTCACCTTCTGAACCGCGTCAATATCGGGCAAGGGCCCCCACCAGCCGATCCCACCCAGTGCGATCCGCTCGTGGGAGGAAGTCCATCTGCGGCCGACTGCCTGTTCGCGACCAGAAAGCCCTTCGCCAACTTCAATAACATCCTGGGCTTCCTGGATAGCGCATACAACGGCTATTCCAGCTATAACGCCGGAAACCTGAAAGTTGAGCATCGGTCCAGTTCGATGGCTCTGCTGGCGGTTTACACATGGTCAAAGAGCCTCGACGACAAGTCTGCGGCTGCCGGTGTCGGTTCGACGAATTCTTTCGCTGGCCACATGGACGAACTCAAGCCTCGCCTAGACTATGGCCGTTCAGACTTCGACGTAGACCATCGCTTCGTGACCAGTCTGGTCTATCAGTTGCCGTTCGGGCGCGGCAAGCGCTTTGGCGGCGGTATGAACAAAGGACTTGATTTGGCGGTTGGAGGATGGCAAATCACCACGATTGCCACTTTCCAGCGCGGGTTCCCGTTCTCCATTCTCTGTAACAACAATCTGCTCGTTTTGACGACTTTCACCAACCGCTGCAGCATAATCGGTAATCCGTATCCGAGCGGATTTCACAAGGACATCCATCATTGGTTCGACAATACGATCTCCACTGACCCGAACCCGGCGGCAAAGGCCAGCTGTGTGGCCGCGAATTTGTCGGGCGTAGCTTTCTGTCAGCCCCTTGCGGGGCAGTTCGGCAATACCGGTCGAGACGTTCTGCGCGGCCCCGGAATCAACAACTGGGACATTGGTTTAGGCAAGGATTTTAAGTTCAGCGAAAGGGTCACCTTCCAGTTCCGGACGGAGGCGTTCAATGTGTTTAATCATCCCCAGTACGGATTCGATCCGTTCACCAGTACCGGAATCGGGCCCCCTGTGGGAGTCAACCCGAACAATCCTGGCTTCGGCGCTGTTCAGGCAGCACGTCCGGGACGAATTCTCCAGCTCGGAGCCAAAGTCATCTTCTAGCATTTGAAGCAATTCCACTACCGCAAGGGCCGCGGTGACGGCTCCTTTCCGAAGTCGCCAGGTCTCCTTGGCCTGGCGGATTTTGGCGCCTCTGCTCAACAAGCGCAGCAATTTGAGGCCAGCCATGGCCGTGGCATGGCTCCGACGCGTGCGCTACACTGCAAACAACGAGGTGGGCAGTGAAAAAGCTCGAGATCTGGCAAGCAGTGTTCGCTCTTACGGCCCTCATGTGCGCGTTCGAGCAGCCCAAACAGGAAAACACTGCGGAGCGTTACGCGACCGAAGGGCAGGCGGCATTGACTGCAGGGCACTATGAGGATGCGGAGAAGGCCTACGCGAAGCTCCGAGGACTACAACCTAGCGTCGCCGAAGTGCACGCTAATCTAGGTTTGATCTATTTCAAGCAGGGCAAGTTCGAGGACGCCGTCCATTCACTCCGTAAGGCGCTGAAGCTGAAGCCCACATTGACAAAGTCGGACAACTTGTTGGGCATGTCGCTTTCGGAACTGGGTCGGTACGCGGAAGCCCTCCCGAGCCTCCAGAACTGCCTTCGCCGCGCCGCCGAGCCCGAAATCAAGCGCATGTGCGGACTGGAGCTATTGCGCGCCTACACAGGTTTGAAACGCGACAAGAATGCCGTTGAGGTGGCGTTGGAGCTGAACCGGCTCTACCCGGACGATCCCGAGATTCTGTATCAAACCGGCAAGATCTACGGTAATTTCGCGTTCCTGACCATGTGGAGGCTTGCGCAAGTAGCCCCCCATTCCGCGTGGCGGCATCTGGCAGCGGGCGAAGCTCAGGAGAGCCAGGGCTCCCATGACCAGGCGATTCAGGAATATCGGGAAGTGCTCAGGCTCGAACCCAGCCGCCCGGGCATGCATTACCGGATCGGCCGCACGCTGCTCTCGCGCTATTGGCAGCGGCATTCACCGGAAGACCCGGCCGAAGCGCAAAAGGAGTTTGAGTTGGAGCTGCAGTCCTTCCCAAGCAACGCAAACGCTGCGTATGAACTTGGCGAACTGCAGCGGAGAGCGCGACACACAGACGAAGCCGAGAAGTACTTCAGGCAGGCGCTCGAGTATTATCCGGGCTTTGCCGAAGCGCACTTGGGATTGGCGGCCGTGCTGATGGAGAAGAAGGAAACCGAACAGGCCCTCGTCCACGCCCAGAAGGCGGTTGCCGCAAATCCAGAGAATGAAGTTGGCTGGTATCGTCTGGCGCAGATCCAGAAGGCCTTGGGCAACACCACAGCCGAGGAGAAGGCCATCGCGGAGTACCAGCGCCTGCACGACGAAGCTACCCGACAGAAGGGCTTCGAACCTGCAGGCTCCCCGTTCTCTTCTCCGTCGGAAGTGACCAAGCAAACGGCGGATCCATCCTCTGACCACTAGCGTCTGGGTGCTATGGGAATGTCACCACAGCTACAGAGTAGCCATTGAGCTTAGTCACGTCAGTGGCTAGCTTAGCAGTTGCTGGTGGCTGAAACCCTGTGGTCTGGTCTACATATTCAATCTGCCCACCACTGGCCCCCGGAATGGTGACGTCGAACGTGCGATCACGTTTATTGACCAACAGCACGCGCTTCCTGCCGTCGTGCGTCATGAATGCCTGCGAGTACACGTAGGGATGATTGGGCGCCTCTATCTCGACAAGCTTGTCCCCAGGGCCAATGTTGTCGTGAAGCAGCTTGAGTACCCAAAACCGCGCATTGGGCTTGCCGTTGTTCCAGTCGACCATGGAAACGCTGGGAAACTGGGTGGGATCGCCAACCAGTTGCGATTCGCCAGCGACGTCAACGCCGATCTTCGTAAGTTCGCCGAAGATGTAGGCGTACATCGAGCCGGCCAGATTCCAGTAAGACTTCGGGACCGCGTGGGCGACGTGGCCCGGCTCTGCCTGAGCGAGGTCATCGGCGGAAATCACTCCGAGTTCATCAATCGTTGTCTTGGTCTCCGGCGAGAGGCGCTTGCGAATCGCTTCCACATAACGAACGGTCTTCAGAAACCCATCGGCTTGATCAAAGTAGGTGAACGGCTCAACCTCCGGTGTCTGGTCGGGCGTAGGGACGGCATAGAAATGGTAGGAAATGAAATCGAGGGACACGCCCGGTTTGTGGTTTTTGTGGTCGAGGAAATATTCGAAGTAGTGGGGCTCGACCGTCGTGGCCAGAGCCAGGCCCACGAACTTTGTGTCCGGCTGAACTTTCTTCATGGCGAGTACGACCTCATCGTAGAGCCGGGTGTACGTCTCGACATCAATGTGATGCTCGAATTCGATTTCGTTCAGGACCTCCCAGTAAGGGATCGAGTAGTGATAGCCGGACTCATGGCCTTTGCCGAACTCGTCGGTGAACCCGCCTTTCGTGTACCACGCCAGCAGCCGGGCGTAATAATCGGCAACCTCCTGCATGCTGGGATCGCGCAGCTCGGTTCCTTTTTCGTATTCCCAGGTGACTTGGTTCGGGTCGGCGGGGTAGGACACCGGCTTATCGGTCTTGTACATCCACTGGGGAATGGTACTGAAGTTGAGAATCACCGAGTGACCTTTGGTGGCTTCGAGAAAATCGATGGTCATCGGATCAATCGCGGAGAAATCCCATGAGGTTTTGCCATCTTTGGGAGGCTCTAATTCGGCAACTCCCAGCCTGGGATACGGCAGCCACGGCACATAGCGCAGGTAATCGGCCCCCAGGTCACGTAGTGCCTTGAAGGCTTCGTCGTGAACGGGCGTGCCGCGGCGCAGCGGAGGGTTAACCACAACTTGCAATGTTGGCGTGGTCTGCGAGGTGCGGACGACCTTATCCCAATGAACCACGAACTTGGCAGGAGGAACCTGTGCTCGGATGCTTGCAGATGTGATACTCGCGAACGCGAGGAAGACAAACACCCGCCAACGGCTGGTCATAACCATCACCTCGATAGAGTGGAAGCGCGCATCTGGAGCCTTTCTGGCAAACCCGACTCATTCGCGGACGCAATAAGCCGGGCACCGATAGTTGCATCCAGGCAATAGCTGCGTCAAAAGGCAATCGGTAACGTTAAGATGTTTTGCACTGAGAAACCGGTTGAACTCCCTTCAAGGTTGGGCGTCTACCGCCTCCCGAAGCACAGGTTGCCTAATTAAAGAGGACCTGTCGCGGTGGGGGGCCGGCGGGGAACGCCGGAGGCATTTTTCGCAGTGCAGAATACCCGGTCCCAGATAGTTCGAACTTGCTCCCTTTAGAGAACGACAGATAGTCTCGACGCTGGCTCTCCATTTCGAGGTGTGGCCGCAGCGCGACTTTCTCTCGGCAATGACAGCTGACGTTCCGCACAATTCGCTGAAGGTGGGCATTTTCGGTATTGGCCTGGGTGCGTACTGGTCACAGTTCGGCGGTCTGGAAGCACGTTTGCGCGGATACGTGGAGGAGGTTGCCGAGCAGGTTGCCAGGCCAGGGGTTGAGGTGGTCAACCTGGGGCTGGTAGATAGCCCCGATACGGCGTTTGCCGCTGGGCATGCTTTTCGTCGAGCCGATGTTGATCTGATCCTCCTATACGTCACGACTTATGCGCTTTCGTCGACCGTGCTTCCTGTGGTGCGCCGGGCCAAAGTGCCGGTGATCATCCTCAATCTTTCTCCGGCGGCCAACATTGATTACGCGAAGCTCAACGATATGGGTGATCGGACGAGGATGACGGGAGAATGGTTGGCCTTCTGCTCGGCCTGTCCGGTGCCGGAAATCGCCAATGTTTTCGAGCGCAGCGGAATTCCATTCTTCCAAGTAAACGGGATGCTGCGAAACGATTCCATCGCCTGGAGCGAAATCAGGGAGTGGATCGAAGCCGCCCGGGTGGCCCACGTCATGGAGCACAATCGGCTCGGCCTCATGGGTCACTACTACAGCGGCATGCTGGATATCTATTCGGACTTAACCGTGCAATGCGCCTGCTTCGGCGGGAAGAGTGGCAGAATTCCGGACCGCCTTCGACATGCAGAACGACTGCCCGGCGGACGAAATGGCGCGCGCAGCCCAGACTTCTGTGGCTCTGGACCGGCTCGTCGAGCAGCATCGTCTCGGCTCGCTGGCCTACTACTACAAAGGCACAGGCAATGCCGAGAACGAAGACGTCATAAGCTCCATCATTCTGGGTACCAGTTTGCTCATGGGACGCGGAATCCCCGTCGCCGGGGAATATGAGGTGAAGAACGTACAAGCCATGAAGATCTTGGATGAGTTCGGGGCAGGCGGCTCCTTCACCGAATACTATGCTGTCGATTACAGCGCTGACGTCGTTATCATGGGCCACGACGGTCCCGGCCATATCGCGATCGCGGAGGGCAAAACGAAGGTCCGTCCTCTTAAGGTCTATCACGGCAAGGTGGGACAGGGACTTTCCGTGGAAATGTCGGTAAAACACGGACCGGTAACGCTGCTCTCCATTGCCGAAGCAAGGAACGGCAGGCTGAAGCTGGTTGTGGCGGAGGGCGAATCTGTGCAGGGTCCCATCTTGCAGATCGGCAACACCAACAGCCGGTACCGGTTTTCAATCGGCGTCAGGAAGTTCATGAATGACTGGAATGCGGCTAGCCCCGCACATCACTGTGCCGTGGGACTGGGTCACCTTGCAAGTAGCGTAAAG
>WNGN01001639.1_pt1 | contig 22420 bp, 23 predicted proteins | sample 5400561 | NCBI WGS metagenome assembly WNGN01 (sample SAMN13153379, study PRJNA577476) | soil metagenome | isolation source: 115 cm soil or saprolite under Garry oak tree replicate 2 | place: USA:California | collected 2016-06-15 | reverse complement strand
TCGTCTACCAGCTCGTGCCGGTCGGCCTGATCGAGTTCCTGGCCGCGTTCGCCGTCATCATCGCGGTGCTGGCTGGCCTCGCGGTGCTGGTCAGGTCCGGCCGAGGCCGGGGATTCGCCGAGGTCGTCCGGCCAGGGCTGCTCGCCTCGGGCGCCGCCGTCGCGGCCGCGCTGCCCGGCGTGGCGATGCTGGCGGGGACCACGCTCGGCAGCACGGGCTTCGCACTCGCCGGCGTGCTGGCCGCCGGACTGACCTGGTTCGCGGCGACGACGCCGGCAGGGTCGAGCCGCACGGCCCTGCGCGCGATGGGTTCGGTGGCTACGACGCCGACGGCAACTACCCGGCGTCCGGCCGCCTAGACGACGCGGGCTACGACCGGCCGGCCCGGGGCCGAGCCGGCGGCGACACCGGCCGGAACCCGCGCGACCTCGACTCCGATATCGGCTATCCGGCCCTCGCCGCCCTCGCCGCCGAGCGCCCCGAGCCGCCGGCCGGCTACCAGCAGGACCCGTACGAAGCCGGTCGCCGCCATTCCGGCCGCCCCGGCCATGGCGGATACGACCCTGGCGGCTACGACCCTGGCCGCGATCCGGCCCCGGCCCTCCCGGCGGGCTACGAGGCGGCGCTCGAGACGTACCGGCAGCGCGCCGTGACCGGGGACGACCCGCCCGGCGGAGCCGACCAGCCGGGCGGAGCCGACCCGCCGGGCGGAGCCGACCTGCAGCCGAACCTGTTCGGCCAGATCACGATCTACACGCTGCTCGAGGAGCGGCTCGACGAGTTCGACCGGATGACCGAGCGGGTCGTCGAGCAGGTGCGGGCCAGGGAGCCAGGCACGCTCGTCTACATCGTGCACGCCGTGCCGACGGCGCCGATGCAGCGGATACTGTACGAGGTCTACCAGGACCGGCCGGCCTACGACGAGCATCTCGCGCAGCCCTACATGACCAGGTACCTGGCCGAGCGCAGGCCCATGGTGCTGGCGACCAACGCCATCGAGCTCGGCCTGCAGCAGGCAAAGGTGTCCCCGCTGGCGTCGTACTCCGCGATCTCCGACATCCTGAGCGAGTCGGGCATCGACCTCACCGGCGTCACCCGGTCGGCGCGGGGCGCGCCGACCGCCCCCGGCGGCCGGGGCGGCGGGCCCGCGCGGGAGCTGCCCGCGGCGGGCAGCGAGCGGTACGGCCCGCTCGGCCGGGACGACAAACGGTCCGGGGACGGCGGCTGGGACGCGGTGCGTGGCGAGGACCGGTACCGGTGACGGCGGCGCCCACCATCACGCTGCTGTCCAGGCCCGGATGTCACCTCTGCGACGAGGCGCGCGCGGTGATCGAGCGGGTCGCCGCCGACCTCGGGCTCCGATGGACCGAGCGCGACATTACGGAGTCGCAGGATGACCTGCGGGACTACGGGGAGATGATCCCCGTCACGCTGATCGACGGCGTGCAGCACGACTTCTGGCGGGTGGACGAGCGCCGCCTGCGCCATGCGCTCGCCCGCTAGGGGTGCCCGCGACGTCAGGCCGGCCGCCTGCGGGCGCCGGACCGACTTTGTGCAAACGTTCACAAGGGCGTACGGTATTAGACCAGAGCATGATGTGCGCGAGCCCGCCGCGCCGATCCCCCAGGAGTAGCCGGCGTATGTCCCGCCGAATCCGGTCAGACAGCAGCCTGCAGGGCATCCCGGAGGCGACCATAGCCCGCCTGCCGCTGTACCTGCGTGCCCTGTACGCGCTCGCCGACCGCGACATCGTCTCGGTGTCCAGCGAGGAACTGGCCGCGGCGGCCGGGGTGAACTCGGCCAAGCTGCGCAAGGACCTGTCGCATCTGGGCTCGTACGGCACCCGGGGCGTGGGCTACGACGTCGACTACCTGATCTACCAGGTGTCCAGGGAACTCGGCCTCACGCAGGACTGGCCGGTGGTGATCGTCGGCGCGGGCAACCTCGGCCGCGCGCTGGCCAACTACGGCGGTTTCGCCTCCCGCGGGTTCCGGGTAGCGGCGCTGCTCGACTCCGATCCGCTCGTCGTCGGCAGCGTGATCGCCGGCCACCGGGTGCGCGCAGCGGATGACATCGAGCGCGTGGTCGCCGACTCCGGCGTGATGATCGGGGCCATCACGGTGCCCGCCGTAGCCGCCCAGGGGATCTGCGACCGGCTGGTCGCCGCGGGCGTCACGAGCATCCTGAACTTCGCGCCCGTCGTGCTGAGCGTGCCGGACGGCGTCGATGTGCGTAAAGTCGACCTGTCGATCGAGTTGCAGATCCTCGCGTTCCACGCTCAGCGCCGGTCCGTGGTCGAGGTGCTGCATCGGGACGAGCGCGAGGCCGGGATCCCGGACCACGAAACCGGCCACGGGATCGCCGGCAGGGCAGGGAGAATGCTGGCATTGGACGGTGACGGTCAGGTGACGGCCGAGGCGGTCGGTACATGAGCGAGCTTGCGTTCCGAAGGCGAGCGGGAGACACCTCATGAGCGTCCTCGTCGTCGGCCTCAGCCACTCGAGCGCGCCCGTGACGACGCTCGAGCGGGCGGTCGTCTCCGGCGACGCCCTGACCAAGCTGCTGCGCGACGTGCACCTCGCGGAGAACGTCGCGGGCTCGCTGGTGCTCAGCACCTGCAACCGGGTCGAGGTCTACGCGGAGGTGGACAGGTTCCACGGCGGCGTGGCGGCCATCTGCGAGCTTCTCGCCAGGCATTCTGGCCTGTCGCTCGGCGAGCTGGCCAGCTCCGCGTACGTCCACTACGAGGACCGCGCCGTCCAGCACCTGGTCGCCGTGGCGTGCGGGCTCGAGTCGATGGTCGTGGGCGAGGGCCAGATACTCGGCCAGGTCCGCCAGGCCGTCAAGCTGGCGCGCCAGCACGGGACGCTGGGCAGGGAGCTGTCCGACGTGAGCCGGCTGGCGCTGCGGGCCGGCCGGCGTGCCCGCGCGGAGACCGGTATCGACGCGGCCGGGCAGAGCCTGGTCACCTTGGCCCTCGCGCTGGCGGCCGGGCTGCGCGGCACGGCGGGCGGCGGCCAGGCAGCGCTCGACGGCGCGAGCGTGGTCGTCATCGGCGCCGGGTCGATGAGCGCGCTCGCGGTCGCCACGGCGGTCCGGCAGGGCGCCGGGCAGGTGGCGATCGCCAACAGGACGCCGGGACGGGCGACGCGCCTGGCCGCCAGGTACGGGGCGAGCGCCGCGAGCCTGTCCGAGCTGCCGGGCCTGATCGCGGCGGCCGATCTCGTAGTCGCCTGCACGGGAGCCGCCGTGCCCGTCGTCAGCGCGGCGCTGGTCAAGCAGGCGCTCGGCCAGCGGCGCGGCGGGAGCCGCCGGCGACCCGCACCCGCCAGGCGGGCCGGGGCAGGCCGGTCCGTCCTTGGCCGCCAGCGAGGCGGACCTCGCCGCGGTCCGCCGGATCATGGCGCAGGAGCTGGCCGCCCACCTGCGGGCCGACCGCGCCGCGAGCGTCGCGCCGACCGTGGTCGCGCTGCGCGCGAAGGCGGCGACCGTCGTGGAATCCGAGCTGGCCAGGCTGGACCACCGGCTGGGCGACCTGGACGAGGGCATCCGCCGTGAGATCGCGCAGACCATGGGCAGGATCGCCGACAAGCTGCTGCACGGCCCGACGGTCCGGGTGAAGGAACTGGTCGGCGCGCCGGGCGCCGACTCCTACGAGATGGCGTTGCGCGTGCTGTTCGAGCTTGATCCCGAGGCCGTCGACGCGGTCTCGGCGCCCGACGATGACGTGCTGGCCTGGTCGCTGCGGGAGGCAACCGAGTGAGCGGCGGACCGCTGCGGCTGGGCACCCGGCGCAGCCCGATGGCGATGGCGCAGTCGGCGCAGGTCGCCGGGCTGCTGACGGCACGGACCGGCTGCCAGGTCGAGCTGGTCGGCCTGACCACCTTCGGGGACGTCAGCCGGGCGGAGCTCGCGCAGATCGGCGGGACCGGCGTGTTCGTCAGCGGGTTGCGCGCGCGCCTGCTCGGCGGCGAGATCGACCTCGCCGTGCACTCGCTGAAGGACCTGCCGACCGGGCAGCAGGACGGGCTGCTGCTCGCCGCCGTGCCGCCAAGGGACGATCCGCGAGACGCCCTGGCCGCGCGGAACGGCGCCAAGCTCGCCGACCTTCCCGCGGGCGCCAGGATCGGGACAGGCTCACCGCGCCGGGCCGCTCAGCTCCTGATGATCAGGCCGGACCTGCGGCCGGTCCCGATCCGCGGCAACGCGGGAACCAGGCTCGGCAAGGTCGATTCCGGCGAGGTCGACGCCGTGGTCCTCGGGTACGCGGGCCTGGCCAGGATCGGCAGGCTAGACGTGGTGACCCAGGTGTTCGAGCCGGAGGAGATGATGCCGGCGCCTGGCCAGGGCGCGCTGGCCGTGGAGTGCCTGGCGAGCCGTGCCGACCTGGCCGGCCTGCTTGGCCGGGCCGACGACGCGGCCAGCCGCGCCGCCACCGAGGCGGAGCGGAGCCTGCTCGCCGCGTTGCAGGCAGGCTGCACCGCGCCGATAGGCGCGTATGCTGCCGGGACGGATCCGCTGCGGCTCGACGCGGTTGTCGCGGCGCCCGACGGGGGACAGGCACAGCGGGCGAGCGCGGCGGGCCCGGCGCGACAGGCCGGGAACATTGGCCGCCAGGTCGCCGCTGAACTGCTCAGGAACGGTGCTGGACGGTATACGGACGTGTCCGCAGGACACCTCACCAACGGGGACGATGCGAAGTGAACGCCACGCCCGTGACGAAGACGGCGGGAGCGAAGGCCGGCGCGGGTGCGCCGGGTGGACCGAGGGGTGGTCTGGTCGCCCTGGTCGGAGTCGGCCCGGGCGACGAGGGCCTGCTGACCGTCAGGGCCGCGGCGCTGCTGGCCGAGGCTGACCTGGTGGTCGCCGCCACGTGGGTCAGCGAGCGGATCAGGCACCTGCTCAGGCCGGAAGCCGCAGTGGTGGATTCCGCGGCGGAGGGACTGGATCCGAAGCTGCTCATCAAGGCGGCCAAGTCCGGTCAGGTCGCGCTGCGGCTGTTCAGCGGTGACCCGTTCATGTTCTGCACGGCCGCAGCCGACGCCGCGGCCTGCGCTAAGGCGAAGGTGGCGTTCGAGATCGTGCCTGGCGTGCCGGCCGCGACCGCCGTGCCCGCCTATGCGGGCATCCCGCTGACTCAGGACGTCACGGGCGAGGTGCGGATCATCCATGCCGCCGAGGTCAGCCGGATGTCGGCGGGCCCCGGCACGCTGGTGATCCTGGGCGCCGAGACCGGAGTCGCCGAAATCGCCAAGATGCTGATCGCGGCCGGCTGGCCGGACGGCACCCCGTTCGCGATCACCTGGAACGGCACGACCACGGCTCAGCACACCGTCGACAGCACCCTGGGCTCGGTGACGGCGGACCTCAAGGCCGCCGGCATCAGCCTGCTCACCGCGCACGGCCGCGCGATCGCCGTCGTCGGGGAGGTGGTCAGGGCGCAGCCCGCGCTGTCCTGGTTCGAGACGAGGCCGCTGTTCGGCTGGCGGGTCCTCGTGCCGCGGACAAAGGAGCAGGCGGCCAGCGTCAGCGACCAGTTGCGCGCCCACGGCGCGGTGCCCGAGCAGGTCCCCACGATCGCGGTCGAGCCGCCGAGGACGCCGCAGCAGATGGAGCGCGCGGTCCGCGGGCTGGTCACCGGCCGGTATCAGTGGGTGGCCTTCACCTCGGCCAACGCGGTCCGTGCGGTCAGGGAGAAGTTCGAGGAGTACGGCCTGGACGCGAGAGCTCTCGCCGGGGTCAAGATCGCCGCGGTCGGCGAACAGACCGCGGCCTCCCTGCGCGCGTACGGGATCAGCCCGGACCTGATGCCGGAGGGCAGCGAGCAGTCAGCCGAGGGGCTGGCGAACTGCTGGCCCGCCTACGACGACCTGCTCGACCCGATCAACCGGGTGCTGCTGCCGCGCGCCGACATTGCCACGGAGGGCCTGGTAGCCCGGCTGACGGAACTTGGCTGGGAGGCCGAGGACGTGACCGCCTACCGGACCGTCCGGGCCGCGCCGCCGCCCGCCCCGATCAGGGAGGCCATCAAGGGCGGCGGCTTCGACGCGGTGCTGTTCACCTCGTCGTCGACGGTCAGGAACCTGATCGGCATCGCGGGCAAGCCGCACGCGGTGACGGTGATCGCGGTGATCGGACCGGAGACGGCCAGGACCGCGGCCGAGTTCGGGCTGCGCGTGGACGTGGTCTCCCCGAAGCCATCGATCGCGGCCCTGGTCGAGGCGCTCGCCGAGCACGGCGCGTCGGTCCGCGACGCGGCGGTCGAGGCCGGCGAGCCGGTACGCCGCCCCAGCGAGCGCCGCCGCGGTGCGCGCCGGCGGCTCAGGTAAGGAAGGCTCAGGCAGGAAGGCTCGCGGAGGACGGCGGACGCGGCCCGCCGCGGTCTCGCAGCCCGGCCGGCCCTGGCCGGTGAGTGCCCGGCCCGCCAGGGCCGGCGGAAGGAGACATGTCATGGCTGGCTTCCCGCAGGCGCGCCCGCGCAGGCTGCGCCGGACCGCGGCGATGCGGCGACTGGTGGCGCAGGCCAGCGTCCGCCCCGCCGACCTGGTCCAGCCGTTGTTCGTCAAGGAGGGGATCAGCGACCCGCAGCCGGTCGCCTCGATGCCTGGGGTGCAGCAGCACACCAGGGACAGCCTGCGCAAGGCGGCGGCGGCCGCGGCGGGCGCGGGGGTAGGCGGCCTGATCCTGTTCGGCATCCCGGCCGAGAAGGACGCCCGCGGCTCGGCCGCCGACGACCCAGCCGGCATCGTCCAGCTCGCGCTCGCCGACCTCGCCGCCGACCTGGGCTCCGACACGGTCCTGATGGCCGACCTGTGCCTGGACGAGTACACCGATCACGGGCACTGCGGGATCCTCACGCCGGCCGGCGAGGTGGACAACGACGCCACGCTCGAGCGTTACGCCTCGATCGCGCTGGCCCAGGCACGGGCGGGAGCGCACGCGGTCGCGCCAAGCGGCATGATGGACGGCCAGGTTGCCGCCATCCGCGCCGCGCTCGACGCGGGCGGCTTCGGCGAGGTCGCCATCTGCGCCTACGCGGCCAAGTACGCCTCGGGGTTCTACGGCCCGTTCAGGGACGCGGCCGAGTGCGCGCCGCAGTTCGGTGACCGCGCCTCCTACCAGCAGGACCACGGCAGTCCGGGCGAGGCGCTGCGAGAGGTGCTGCTCGACCTGGACGAGGGCGCCGATATCGTCATGGTCAAGCCCGCGCTCGCCTACCTCGACATCATCAGCCTGGTGGCGCGCTCGGTCCAGGTTCCGGTGGCTGCCTACCAGGTCAGCGGCGAGTACGCGATGGTGGAAGCGGCGGCGGCCAACGGCTGGGTGGACAGGGAGCGGGTGATCGCGGAGACGCTCACGGCGATCAAGCGGTCCGGTGCCGGGATCATCCTGACCTACTGGGCCACGGAAATGGCGGCACGGCTCGGCTAGCGTGAGCGCGGCCGGCGGGGAGGGCAGCAGATGGTCGAGGCGTCGTTGCGGCCCAGGCGCCGCAGGGCCGGCAGCGCGATGGCGGCCGCGGCGGCGAGGTACGCCGTGCTCGGCTGGCCGGTCTGCGTCGGCGCGCGCCAGGTCGGCAGCGGACCCGGCGATCGTGCGGCGCTGGTGGAGCGCGCGGCCGCAGGCCAGCATCCTGCTGGTCACCGGCCGGGTCTTCGACGTCCTTGACGTGCCAGGCCAGGCCGGCCTGGTCGCGCTGGCCAGGCTCGCGGAGTCGCGGATCCGACCAGGCCCGGTGGCGATCGGCGGCCAGGAACGCGCGCTGTTCTTCGTCACCAGCAGGGCCGCGCTGACCGACGAGGACGAGTGGTGGTCCTGTCACCTGGACTGCGAGCCCGAGTCGGTCCCGGCGGTCACGGGGCTGCGCTGGCATTGCAGGGACAGCTACGTGCTGGCTCCGCCTGGCCGGCTGAGCGACGGCACGGCGGCGCGCTGGCTGGTGCGGCCCGAGGCGGCGCTGACCGACGCGCTGCGCCTGCTCGAGTTTCTGGCGGATGCGTGCGAGGAGATCGGTCAATGACATCGGAAACGAGCCGGCAGCCGCCGGGTGAGCTGTACGCGCGCGCCTGCGCGGTGCTGCCTGGCGGGGTGAACTCCCCGGTTCGGGCGTTCGGCGCGGTCGGCGGCACGCCGGTGTTCATGGTGTCCGGCGCCGGCCCTTACCTGACCGACACCTGCGGCACCAGCTACGTCGACCTGGTCTGCTCGTGGGGGCCGATGATCCTCGGGCATGCGCACCCGGCGGTGACCAGCGCGCTCGCTCAGGCGATCGGCCGCGGTACGTCGTTCGGAACGGTCACGCCCGGCGAGGTCGAGCTGGCCGAGGAGATCATCGGTCGCGCTCCCGTTGAGAAAATCAGGCTCGTCAGCTCCGGTACCGAGGCGACGATGTCAGCGCTGCGGCTGGCCAGGGGCTATACCGGCCGGCGCCTGGTGGTCAAGTTCGCCGGCTGCTACCACGGCCACGTGGACGCGCTGCTCGCCGCCGCGGGCTCTGGCGTGGCGACCTTCGCGCTGCCCGACTCGGCCGGCGTCACCGGCACGGTCACGGCCGATACCATCGTGCTCCCGTACAACGACGCCGAGGCGGTCAGGCAGGCCTTCGCGGAGCATGGCGGCGAGATCGCCTGCGTGGTCACGGAGGCGTGCCCGGCGAACATGGGCATCGTCGCGCCGTCGGCGGGCTTCAACGAGCTGCTGGCCGCGCTGTGCGGCGAGCACGGCGCGCTGCTGATCATGGACGAGGTGCTCACCGGGTTCCGGGTGACGCGCTCGGGCTGGTACGGCAGGGAAGGCGTGGCCGGGGACCTGATGACATTCGGCAAGGTGATGGGCGGCGGGCTGCCGGCGGCGGCGTTCGGCGGGCGCGCCGAGATCATGGACCTGCTGGCCCCGGCCGGGCCGGTGTACCAGGCGGGGACGCTGTCGGGCAATCCGCTGGCCACCGCAGCCGGCCTCGCCACGCTGCGCGCGTGCACGCCCGAGGTGTACCAGAAGGTGGACGCGGCCGCGGCCGCGGTCGCCGGGCTGGCGTCGGCAGCGCTGACCGAGGCCGGAGTCCCCTTCCGGCTGCAGGAGGCCGGCAACCTGTTCTCGGTCTTCCTCGGGGTAACCCGGCCGGTCAGGGACTTCGGCCAGGCGCGGTCGCAGTCGGGGGCCGCCTACGCGGCGTTCTTCCACGCGATGCTGGACGGCGGCGTGTACCTGCCTCCCTCGCCGTTCGAGGCCTGGTTCGTGTCGGCCGCGCATGACGAGCGGGCGATCGCCAGGATCGCCGAGGCGCTGCCGGCAGCGGCGCGGGCCGCGGCGGCCGCGCTGGGCTGAACCGCCCCGGTCTGCCAGTATGTGTCCGCGCCGCCGGGCAGCACGCTCACCCCGCTCGAGATGGTCAACGAGCGGATCCACGAGATCACCGAGCTGGTCCGCGGCCACCCGCAGGACTTCCTGGCGGTCTACGGCATTACGCTCAACGACGTCAAGGTGCTGATGCGGCCTCGGGACGAGCGGATGCGCGAGCTGATCTCGCTGCGCGCGTTCGGCCTGTCCGAGATGGAGGCGGTCAGGTACTACGTCGCCGTGAAGATGGCCGAGCGCGGCCTGGTGTCGGCGCCGAACATGGCCGCCGGCGAGCCGTTCAACATCGGGCTCACCGGAGTCGGCGCGCTGCCCGGCATGCCGAACCTGGCCCGACGGGCACGCTCATGGGTCATAACGGTGCCTGACACCCTCGCCGACCGGCTGCGCAGCCTGCTCGCTTCCGACGTCTGCACCGAGAAGGGCCGCCTGCGGCCGGACGACCAGCTCGTGCGCGAGCGGGTCGTCCGCGGCCTCGGCGAGGCCACGGCCAGCATCAGGCAGCTGATCAGAAGGTGGCGGGCGGACGAGGTGCCGCCGTCGACCAGGGAGCAGCCGTTCCCGCCCGCCGAGGTGATGGAGCCGATCCGCAAGGCGGAGCGGCTGATCCGCGGTTCATCGAGATCTCCTGACGGCCTGCCGCAGCAGCGTGGTGCCCACGCTGTGCGCTGCGCCTAGTGCAGGTGCACCGAGACGTGCGCGAAGTGCACGTGCTGGCCGGACGGGTTCGGAATGATCCGGTGGAACCCGCACTCGAAGAACGCGTGCAGCCCGACCCGGTTCGGATGACCGTGCGAGTCGCCGAACTGGACCTTCGGGCTGTTACGCCAGCAGGTCAGGTCCTGGCGGACGATGTTGGTGACAACCTCCATCTCGTCGGGATCCTTCATCTTGTTGCGGCTGACCGTCGCGCTGACGCCGATCCAGTTCCTGATCACGCCGAGCCAGCACGAGTGCACGTGCCTCACCCAGATGCTGCCGCCGATCCGGTTGTCCTCCCACGTGCTGTAGGCGGGACCGTGGAAGTGGGCGAACGCTCCATGCGGCTTGCAGGTTACCCCGCCGCCGCCGCCGAGCTGGCGCACGTTACGGCCGATCCAGGCGCTGTGCACCACGACGCCGAGCGCGTCGGTGGCGAAGATGCTGCCGCCGACATGGTCGCGGCTGATCAGCGACGGCCGCTTCGGGCGCGGATCGTCCAGGCAAGGGAAGGACTTCGGGTTGCACCCGAGAATCAGCGTCCCGGCCTTATGGATGAATATGTTGCCCGCCAGGTTAATGTGCGTATCGTGCCTCCCGAATGCCGCGACCAGCGCGGAGTGCGGCATAATGATGATGTTGCGGGAAATCGCGACCGGGCCGCTCCGCACGAGGCACAGGCCGCGGACGATCACGTCCAGGCTCAGGCCTCGCAGCTCACCTGGGTGCCGGATGGTTCCGTGGCAGACGTGCGTTCGCCAGGTCGGAGCGGCCACCGCGGTGGTCGCCGGGCCAAGCGCCAGCATGCTGACCAGCGTCCCGGCGGCCGCGATGGCGACCGGAACGCGCTTATGGCGACGTAGCATTATGCATCCCCTTTTCTTTCCCCCCGCGGGGTAGCGCATTTTGGTGTACGTTAACAGCCATTGGGATCGCGAGCTGGGCGGAATACGCAGCCTGCGGGTCTCATTTTCATTCGGCCGGGCCGGCGCGCCGATAATTGAGTGAGCTATCGAATTGACAAACAGGATCCGCGCCGTTTCGAGTGCCGCCGCCGGGTCGTGCCGAGGGCTAGCCGACCGCCACGGCGATGATCCCGGCCACGATCGCCGCCGCGGCGGCGATCCGCCGGGCCAGGCTGCCCTCGCCGAGCCACCGCCTGCCGAGCAGGACCCCGAACAGCACGCTGACCTCGCGGGCCGGCGCGACCGCGCTGACCGCGGTGAAGCTCAGGGCGACCAGTACCAGGATGTACGCCAGCGGCGACAACAGCGCGGTGCCGAGCACCTGAGGCCGCAGCGACCGCCAGACCTGCCCGAGTCGCTGCCGGTCGCGGAGCACGATCGGGGTGAACACGGCGGCCATGACGGGAAAGCCGGCGTAGCCCTGCAGGATCGGCTCGGTGTGCAGGTTCGAGACGGCGTACTTGTCCCAGATCGTGTAGCAGGCGATGAACGCGCCGGTCGCGAGCGCGAAGCCGACCGCTGTCCGGCCGGCCCGTGCCGCGACCGGCCCGTCCACGGCGGCGGTCCGGCGGCCGGGCAGGCCGATCACGACCACGCCGACGATGGTCGCGACAATCCCCGCCACGGCGACCGGCCCTGGCCGCTCGCCGAGCAGCACGATGCCGGCCAGCGCCGCGAGCATGGCGCCGGTCCCCCTGCCCATCGGATAGGCGACGGACAGGTCGCCGAGCCGGTAGCCGAGCTGCAGGAACAGGAAGTAGCCGGCGTGCAGCACTCCGGTCCCGCCCAGGAACAGCCAGTTCAGGCCGGTCAGGTGCGGGCGCGTCAGGAACGCCGCGACGGCCGCGACGGGCAGGTAGCCGACCGTCACGCACGCCGCGACCAGCCAGATGAAGAACGCGGCGCCCGTCGCCGCGGCCTGCTTGCCGAACAGGTTCCAGCTGGCGTGCGCGACAGCGGCAGCCAGGACAAGCGCGATGGCCGTGGAACTCACGCGGGGCTACCTGCCGACAGTCGGGGAATGCCTATTTGCGCGACTTTATCCCGGTCAGCCCGCCAGGACGAGTCGGTGCGGCAGCCGGGCCGCGGGTAGGCTTGGCGCGCCATGACTGAGAATGCGGAGTCCGCCGCGGCCGCCGGCCGGGCGCAGAAGACGATCGTTCACCTCGTGCGGCACGGCGAGGTCGCGAACCCGGACGGCATCCTGTACGGGCGGATCCCGGGCTTCCGGCTGTCGGAGGACGGCCAGATGATGGCCAAGAACGCCGCCGACTTCCTGGCGGGCCGCGATATCACCCTGCTCCGGTCCTCGCCGCTCGAGCGGGCGATCCAGACCGCCGAGCCGATCGCGGCGCAGCTTGGCCTGACGATCGAGATCGACGAGCGGCTGATCGAGCCGTGGAACCACTTCGAGGGGCTCAACGTCGGAGTCGGTGACGGCTCGCTGCGAGCGCCTCGGCACTGGTATTACCTGCGCAACCCGTTCCGGCCGTCCTGGGGCGAGCCCTACAAGGAAGTCGCCGCTCGTGTGCTGGCGGCGGCCGCAGGCGCGGCCGCGGCGGCGCGCGGCCACGAGGCCGTCTGCGTCAGTCACCAGCTTCCGATCTGGGTGGCGCGCCGCTCGGCGGAGGGCCGCACGCTCTGGCACGACCCGCGCCGCAGGCAGTGCGCGCTCGGCAGCGTGACCAGCCTGGCCTACGAAGGGGACCGGCTGACGTCGGTGAGCTACGCCGAGCCGTCCGGTTCGGCAGGAACGCGAGTCGCCGGCGCGTAGCCTGTACCGTGCCCGTTCCGTTCCCGGCGGGGCCGCAGTCAGCCCGGTGAACCTTGTCCTGCACAATGGGTTGCGTACTACTGCCTGTAGGAGACCGCCTTGTGACCCGCCTGCGAAGCGCCGCAGCTGTTGCTGCCGGACCGGCTGGTGCCGTCCGCGCGGCGTTGGCAGGCCCGGCGCTGGGGGGCCGTGTGCTGGCGGGTGCGTCGCTGGCGGGTGCGTCGCTGGCGAGCGCGGCGGTGCTCGCGCTGACCTCGTGCTCGGGCGGCGCTATCGCGGACAGCAATCCGGCGAGCAGCTCGCAGAGCTTCGTCTCGGGAAGCTACAGCAGCACCTACTACCGTCCTGGCTCCCGGCCCGCCGCTCCGGCCGTCGGCGGGTCGACGCTGACGGGGAGCAGGTTCAGGCTGGCAGCCGATCGCGGCAACGTGGTCGTGCTCAACTTCTGGGGGTCCTGGTGCGCGCCGTGCCGGCGCGAGGCCCCGGCTCTGGCCGCGCTCGCGACCCATTTCAAGGACGCTCCGGTCAGGTTCGTCGGCGACGACGTCCATGACTCGCCAGCGGCGGCGCTGGCCTTCGACCGGACGTACTCCGTCGGCTACCCGAGCCTGAACGACCCGGGCGAGCAGGTCGCGCTGGCGTTCCACGGCACGGTGCCCCCGGCCGCGATCCCGACCACGCTGCTGATCGACCGGACCGGCCACATCGCGGCGAGGGTCGTCGGCGAGGTTTCCTACCGTGGCCTGCGGAAGCTGATCGCCAAGATCCTGGCCGGGCAGTCATGACGCAGGATCTGGCGGGACGCCGGGCCGGCGATGGTCATGCCGCTGGTCCGGCTCCGGCGGGCGACGGGACGGTGGCGGCTGGCGGGACGGTGCGGGACGGCGGTGCGGAGTCCCGGGCGGGCCGCGGGCGGCTCGGCCTGGGCGGCTGGCTGCGCTGGGGCTGGCGCCAGCTGACCTCGATGCGCACCGCACTGGTTCTGCTATTCCTGCTCGCGCTGGCCAGCATTCCCGGATCGGTCCTGCCCCAGCAGGGCATCGACCCGGCCGCGGTCACGCAGTACTACGCGGCCCACCCGGCGCTCGCCCCGTTCCTGGCCAGGTTGTCCGGCTTCGACGTGTTCGGCGCCCCCTGGTTCGCCGCCATCTACCTGCTGCTGTTCACCTCGCTGGCCGGGTGCGTGCTGCCGCGCAGCTACCGGCTTGCCAGGTCGGCCGGGCAGCCGCCGCCGAAGGCGCCCCGCCACCTCGGCAGGCTGCCGCAGGCGGCGGGTTTCGAGACGCCGTGGTCGCCGGATCGGACGCTAGAGTCGGCGGCGGCACTGCTGAGGCGGCGCCGGTTCAGAGTCAGGACCGGCGACGGGTGGGTTTCGGCCGAGAAGGGCTACCTGCACGAGGTCGGCAACCTGCTGTTCCACGTGGCGCTGCTCAGCCTGCTCGCCTCGGTCGCGCTCGGCGGCCTGTTCGGGTACAAGGGCAACCGGTTGCTGGTGGAGGGCGACACGTTCGCCAATACGCCGGTCGGGCTCGACGTGTTCCGTCCCGGCCGGCTGGTCTCGGCCGGCGACCTGCAGCCGTTCAGCGTCACGCTGCGGAAGTTCTCGGCCAGCTACGTTACGTCCGGTGCAGAGCGCGGGCAGCCCGCCAGGTTCGCCGCGTCGATCCGCTATAACTCGCGCTACGACGGGCCGCTGACCGGCTATGACCTCCAGGTGAACCACCCGCTGAACGTCGACGGCGTGCAGGTGTTCCTGATCGGGCACGGATACGCGCCAGTGTTCAAGGTCACCGACGGGACCGGTGTGGTTCGGTTCGACCAGGCCGTGCCGTTCATCCCGGTGGAGCAGTCCGGGCTGACCTCGGCCGGGGTGGTCAAGGTGCCCGACGCGAGCCCGCGGCAGCTCGGCTTCGCCGGAGTCTTCCTGCCCACCGAGATCAACGTGGGCGGCAGGCTGGCTTCCGCCTTCCCTGCCGCGGACTACCCGCGGGTCAGCCTGGTCACGTACGCGGGCAACCTCGGCATGAACGGCGGTCAGCCGCAGTCGGTCTACAGTCTCGATACCAGCCGGATGCGGCGGCTAGCGGTCAGTCCGAGGCCGCTGGCCCCCGGGCAGTCGATCGTGCTGCCCGACGGGCTCGGCAAGCTGACGTTCGCCGGCTACCGGCAGTGGGCGAGCCTGGCGATCACGTATGACCCAGGCCAGTTGCCCGCCCTGGTGTCCGCGCTGGCCGCGCTCGCCGGACTGATCCTGTCGTTCCTCGTCCGGCGTCGGCGGATCTTCGTCCGGGCCGCCCAGGCCGGGCGGGCTTCCGGTGTTCCGGGCCTGGCGGACGGCGCGGCGACGGCCGTCGAGGTCGGCGGCCTGACGAGGTCGGACGCGGCAGGCGGTTTCGAGACCGAGTTCGCCGAGCTTGCGAGCGAGATCATGCAGGAGGTTCGCGGCGCTGCCGCGGTTGCCAGCCCCTCCGGCCGTGCCCAGGCGCCGGCCGCGGCGGCAAAGGGAGAGTGAACTGCAGTGCCTAACACCGGACTGGCCCAGATCAGCAACGTCACACTGGTACTGGCGATCGTGCTCTACGGCGTGGCGATGCTCGCCTACGCGTGCGACTTCGCGTTCGGCAAGCGGCAGTCGGCCGCCGCCTCTTCCTCGGCCAGGCCGCAGCCCCAGCTGGTCGGCGCCGCGGCTGTCGCCGGCGGCGCCGTGAGCGGCTCCGACCTTGCCGGGCACGCGTTCCCTGCGGACCCCGCCGATCCGGCCGAGCTTGCGGACCTCAGCAACGGCTCGGATGACCTGGCCGCGCACGCGGGTGGCCCGGTGTCCGTTGGCGCAAGAGCCAACGGCGCCGGTGCCGACGGCGCCTTGGCCAACGGCGAGGCCGGTGATGAGAGCCAGGCTTGGGCCGGCAACGGCGCGCTGCCCGGGCCCGCCCCAGCGACCGTTCGGCAGTCGCCGTGGCCCGAGGGGTCGTGGCAGCGCCTCGCCTTCCTGCTGACCTGCGCCGGGCTGGTCCTGCATGTCGTCGCGGTCGCGTCCAGGGGACTGGCCGAGCACCGGGCGCCGTGGGGCAACATGTACGAGTTCATCGCCGCGATCGCCTGCGCCGCGGTACTCGTGCTGGTCATCTGCGCGGTCCGGTTCCGCGCCTACTACATGGGCCTGTTCGTGCTGCTGCTGGTCGTGCTGGCGCTCGCAGTCGACGTGATCGCCATCTACACCCCAGCCGGGGAGCTTGTGCCCGCGCTGCAGTCCTACTGGCTCGCCATTCACGTCACCGGCATGATCATCGCGACCGGCACGTTCATCTTCGGGACGGTCGTCACCGTGCTGTACCTGCTGGTCTCCCGGCATCAGCGCCGGGTCGCGGTCGGCGAGCCGTCCGCGGCAGCGGGGCTCATGGACCGCCTGCCCGGCGCCGAAGTGCTTGACCTGTTGGCCTACCGCGCCGTCACGTTCGCGTTCCCCATCTGGACCTTCGCGGTGATCGCGGGCGCGATCTGGGCAGATCACGCCTGGGGCAGATACTGGGGCTGGGATCCGAAGGAGACCTGGTCGTTCATCACGTGGCTGGTCTACGCGGCCTTCCTGCACGCGCGGAGTACGGCGGGCTGGCGAGGACGGCGAGCCGCGTTCATCCAGCTGTTCGGCTTCGCCTGCCTGCTGTTCAACCTCGTCGGCGTGAACCTGTGGGTATCCGGTCTGCACTCCTACGCCGGCCTCCACTGACGCGCGATTTCCCTCCGGCTCTGGCTCCGGTTCCGGTTCCGGTTCCGGTTCCATGATCATGGTGGGTTCACGCGTTGCGGGTTCAATGAGTCGTCGCAACGTTCCTGGCCGCGCGCCCTGTGTCCGCTCTGCTGTGAGGCTACCTGGGCTGGAGGCGGCGTGTGCCGGGCGGGCAGGCTGGGCCTGGCCGCGGTTCCTGCCCGGAGGGGCCGCAGGGGTCCCCGGGGTCAAGACCCGCCCGCAGGCGGCCGCGTCAGCGGTGCGCAGCAGTCTTGAGGCCGGGGGGCGGCCCCGTACGATGCGCGGCGCCTCCCCGGAAAGGCCGCGGCGGCGAAGCCGCCTCCGTCAGGCTGCCTGAGCCAGGATTTCCTGCAGTGCCCGGGCCGGGGTCTTCCAGCCGAGGGTCTTGCGGGGCCGGGCGTTCAGCTCGGCGGCGACTGCCTGCAGGTGCTCCCTGCTGTGGGCCGCCAGGTTGGTGCCCTTGGGGAAGTACTGGCGCAGCAGCCCGTTGGTGTTCTCGTTGCTGCCGCGCTGCCAGGGCGAGTGCGGGTCGCAGAAGTAGACGGCCAGCCCGGTGGCCATGGTGACCTGGGCGTGGGCGGCCATCTCCTTGCCCTGGTCCCAGGCCAGCGACCGGCGCAGCTGGGCCGGCAGGGACCTCGTCGCCCCGGTCATCGCGGCCGCGACGGCGGCGGCGTCGTGGCCGTGCGGCAGGTGCAGCAGCAGCACGAACCGGGTGGTCCGCCCGGCCAGGGTGCCGATCGCCGAGGCGTTGCCCGCGCCCATGATCAGGTCGCCTTCCCAGTGGCCGGGCACCGCCCGGTCGGCGGCCTCGGCGGGCCGCTCGCTGATCATCACCATGTCCTTGATCCGGCCGCGCCGCTCATCAGCCTTGCGGCGGGGCTTGCGCAGCGCCCGCCCGGTCCGCAGGCAGACCGCCAGCTCGCGGCGCAGCGCGCCCCGGCCCTGCACGTAGACCGACTGGCAGCTGGTCTCGTGGGACACCCGCATCTCCGGCTCGTCGGGGAACTCAGCCTTCAGCATGGCGCTGATCTGCTCCGGCGACCACCGCTGCTCCAGCCGCTCCTGCACCCAGCCGCGCAGCCGCTGGTTCCCGGCCAGCTTCGCGGTCTTCGGCCGCCGCGCCCGGAACCCGGCCCGCGCCTGCGCCGCCACCGCCCGGCAGCCCCGCTGGCTGCTGTTCCGCCCGATCTCCCGGCTCACCGTCGACGCCGCCCGCCCCAGCCGCGCCGCGATCACCCGCAGCGGCACCCCGGCCGCCACCCCCACCGCAATCTCCTCCCGCTCGGCCACCGACAGGTACCGCCCGCCCGGCGGCCCCGGCGGCCCGTTCCCCTTCACCCCGCCCGCCGCCCGGAACCAGCCCTCCGCCGTCCGCTCCACCCCCGCCGCCACCGCCGCCTCCCGCACCCCCAGCCCTGCCCGGATCCCGTCCCAGAAAGCCAGCCGCGCCACCCGCGGCACCGGCAACCGCCCACGCCTCTTCACAACGACCTCCACAATCAGCAGAAACCGTTGCGACGATCAGTTGAATCCGCCCGTCGAATAGACCAGTCAACCCACCACGATCATGGAATCGCGGAGTCAGCCCGCCCGGTCAGCGTTGTCTGGGCGGGACTATGCCAGGCATGGAGACTAGAACTAGGCGACATTATGCCCATAAGTTCTCAAAGCGCGCGCTGCCGAGCGGCTCCGAGCCGGATCACGTCGGATGGATGGCAATTCCATCCGACGATTCGATGATGGAAGTGCCATCCCTCCGATCCGCTGGGACTGATCAGGCGGCGGGGGCCCGGTCAAGCCGGAGGCCGGTCAAGCCGGTGGGGTCAGTCAATCAACCATGAGCTCGTGAAGTCAGTTGGCGCGGTACGCGCTCAAGGGCGCCGCTCGGCGGCCTTGAGCTAGGCGCCCTCGCGCCAGTCGCGGATCCTGCGGTCGAGTTCGAGCAGGAAGTCGGGGTTGTCATCGGGGGCGACGAAACGTACCCGGGCAGTCGCCGCCTGCCGACCGCGCCTGACGCTGGCGAACGGGTGGTCGTATCCGGCTCCGCGGGCTGCTGGATGCCGGTGCTGGCCCTGGCTGGGAACCCAGCTGCCGCTCACGTCATCCCACAGCCGGTGCATCCGCACGTCGCGCCGCCCGACCAGCAGCCACGCGGCGGCTCCGAATACCCAGAAAGCGACGGCCACGATCAGCCAGATCTGCTTGGAGGGAAGGTCGAACTGGTGCCTCGGCGTCATGGCGATGTCGATTACGCACGGCACGACCAAACCGACGGTTAGTAGGGCAAAGATGACGCAAAGTACCAACATGGACGCAGCCTAGCCGGTCACGACACTACACGTCACCGAATCGGCATGGTTTACCTGCTAACTCGCGATAGACCTGGCTGAGCCCGGTTCATGCTGGATACTGATGTCAGGTCGAGTACGGTCGAAACCTGGCGTCTCATCTCGGCCCGGGAGCAGCAGCTATGCGGCGGTTACTGGATCTGTGGCGTCGGCGGCGGCCAGGCCGCAGGCCCCGTTCCCCGGCAAGACCGGTTTTCAGGCCGCTGACCAAGGCTAGGGCCGCGACCGGCGCGCGCGCAGTGCCCGCGGTCAGGGTAGGGGCCGCGACTCAGGATCGCGGGGCGCTGGGCGGGCGGACGACCGCGCAGGGTCAGCGGGGCAGTCACCGCCGGGTCGGCAAGTCGCCGGCACCGCGATCTTCCGCCGGTCCGTCCGGCTGGGAATCCCAGACGCCGCGTCCGGCCGGTCAGCGTCCGGCCTGGCAGCCGCCCGGCCTGCATCCGCCCGGCCAGTCTCCGCCCGGCCAGTCTCCGCCCGGCCAGTTTCCGCCCGGCCAGTTTCCGCCCGGCCAGTCTCCGCCCGCTCAGCTTCCGCCCGGCCAGTATTCTGCTGGACTGCATCCGATGGGGGAACCTGCGACCGGACAGCGTCCGCAGTGGCCGTATCAGCCTGGCCAGCTTCCGCCCGGCCAGAATCCGGCCGGGCCAGTTCCGCACTGGCGGCATCCGGTTGGCGGGCCGTCGGCCGGTCAGCTTCCTGTCAGGCAGTACCCGGAAGGTTACCCGGCTGGCGTTGCGCCGTCCGCGCCGTCCGCGCCGTCCGTGCCGCCTGGCCCGCTCGCACCGCCGGTGGCGGCCAGGCACTCGCGGGCGATGCCGGACGAGCAGACGGGGACGATGCCAGGTCCGCAGACGGGGGCAGTGCCAGCTCGGCCGGCGCGGGCGGTGCCAGGGCAGCGGCGATCGAAGGCGCCGCGCGGCGATGGGACCCGCGGCAGTGCGGCGGCGCGCGGCGATGGGACGCGCGGCGGTGCCGCGGCGCGGGCGGCGATCCGCCCGGCGCCCAGCGCACCGGCTGCCGAGACCGTCAGAACCGGGACCGGTGGCGCGCCGACCGCCAAGGCCAGGACGACGGCCGAAGCGAGAACGGCGGCGGAGGCCAGGACGGCAAGGGCGGCGGTGCCGTGGTACGAGCGGGCTCAGCGGTTGCACGCCGCTCCCGGCCACCGGCACTGCGGTCACCTGGAACAGATCCTGCACCGGGAGTGGCAAGCCGGCGAACTGCCGCCACCGCAGATCGTGCTGGCCGTCGACCGGCTCGCAGAGTTCCCGCAGCTGATCAAGGAACGGCTGGTGGCCGGCCTGGACGCGATCTACGTCGGCCCCGGCGGGGTGCCCGACCTCGACGACATGGGCGGCCTGAGCGGCATGCCGCTGCCGTCCGGTCGGGCAACGTGGGACGCGTGCGCCGGAGCCTACGGCGAGCGCAAGGTCATCGTCGGGGCCCGGCCCTCGCCGACGCCCGACGTGATGTGCCACGAGATCGGGCACGCGCTAGACGACATCGACGGCACCGACGGTTGCTGGCAGTCGGACTCGGCCGAGTTCATCTGGCTGTACACGCAGTGCCTGCCGTGGGTGACCAACGACTTCCACCTCCAGCCGGGTCATCTGGGCCGCAGGGAGTTCTTCGCCGACGCGTTCGCCGCCATCGCGTCGAGTCAGCGGCCCGCGCTGCTGGAGATGGTCGGCGGCAACACGCGCGCGGCGCTGAACGTCATGCTCTACTTCAACGTGCGGTACGGCATCTGAGGGGTGATCCGACCATGTACGTTATCCGGCTGCCGAACGGCAACCTGCTGGTCCCCGAGTCGGCGACGGCGCACGACGGTCGGCTCGTCAGCGACGCCTACGTGGAAATCGGCCCGGCCGACCGGGACTACGAGCAGTTCGCGGCTGTAGCGCTGACGCAGGAAGAGATGGACGAGCGCGCCAAACGCTGGCGCGAGGGCGACGAGCCGCTCAGGCGGCAGTTCCTGGACTTCCTCGCCCGCGGCGGGCAGTTAGCGGCCCCCACCTGACCCGAGCTGACCGGTCCCGCCGGCGAGCGACGGCGACCGCCAGTCGCCGCTCAGGCCGTCGAGCGGGCCCGGATCGTTACGGCCGCGCCCGCCAGCCGCCCGGCAGCTGCGGGCGCAGGCTGGTTCCCGGGCGGCAGCCGACATGCGGTCGCACTGGCGCTCGCAAGGACAGGCCCTCAGGGGAGGTTGCTCGCGGCCGCTGTCGATTCGCGCGCATGCCGTACGTCGGGATAACGAGGCCGCGACAACCGCGATCAACCAAGCGCTACTGCCTGGGTGAATGCCTGCTCAAGACACCACAGGAGGCTGACGTGAGCAAGTTCATCTACCTCTACCGGGGCCCGGCTACGCCGATGCAAGACATGACCGACGAACAGTCCGCCGAGCAGATGGAAGCCTGGGGCAAGTGGATCACCAGGCTCGGCTCATCGCTGACCGACGTCGGCAGTCCGTTCGGTGCCCGCACTGCCGTCGCCGACGATGGCACCAGCCCCGCCCCCGGCGACCTCAACGGGTACTCCATCGTCGAAGCCGACAGCCTGGACGCGGCCAAGGCTCTGGTGGACAATCACCCGTTCCTGACGGAGGGGAAGGGCCGCTTCAGCGTCGAAGTCTTCGAGCTAGTCCCGATGTAGGCGATCGCGCCGCGAGACCTGAATGGCTCGGCTTCGGAGTTGGTCGGCGACAGCCGGGCGACTCCGAAGCCCCGCTCCGGGGCCAGCCCGAGGGCTGCCGCGAATCCGTAACAACCGGGAGGGCATCAGCGCTGGCACCCTCCCGCAGTCGCTCGTCACGTCCGCGTCACCCAGCCTGGTCGGAGGCCGGGGCAGGATCGGCATCGATGCCGAGCAGCGCCCGGATCTCCACTTCCCGGTACCGCCGATGCCCGCCAGGCGTCCTGATGCTGCTGATCCGGCCGGATGCGGCCCACCGGGTAACAGTCTTGGGATCAACGCGGAAGAGGGCTGCGACCTCTCCGGGAGTAAGCAGGCGATCACTTTGCCCGTCCATTTGAGACTCCTCGCTCGCCTAGACCCCCCTCGCTCAATCTTTATCTTAATAACTAAAGATCACAATTCTCCTCAGATTCCGCAAAAATTTTACTCACAACCTTGTCGTAATGCTTTGACCGACACCTGTCGATGACGATACGTACACGTAGGGTAGATCCGTGTCACACCTTGTGTCGGTAACCGAGATCCAGGCCGCGGCCACCCGGCTCGCCGGCGTCGCGCTTCGCACGCCGCTTGTCCCGTTCGCAGGCACTCACCCTCCGCTGCTGGTCAAGGCGGAATCGCTGCAGCCGACCGGCGCGTTCAAGTTGCGCGGCGCCTACTCGGCCATCAGCGCGCTGCCGCCGGGGCAGCGCAGCATGGGTGTAGTTGCCCACTCTAGCGGCAATCATGCGTATGCCGTCGCATATGCCGCAGCGCTGCTCGGCGTGTCGGCGACGGTCGTCGTGCCCTCCAATGCGCCCCCGGTCAAGGTCGAGGCCGCCAGGGCCTGCGG
>WNGN01000604.1_pt1 | contig 22422 bp, 26 predicted proteins | sample 5400561 | NCBI WGS metagenome assembly WNGN01 (sample SAMN13153379, study PRJNA577476) | soil metagenome | isolation source: 115 cm soil or saprolite under Garry oak tree replicate 2 | place: USA:California | collected 2016-06-15 | reverse complement strand
CACGTCGGGATGCCGTGGCACTGGGGCTGGGCGGGGCTGTCGATCGGCGACGTCGTCAATGATCTCACCGCTTGGGTCGGCGACCCCAACGTGTCGATCCACGAAGGCAAAGCTTTCGTGTGCAACGTGGAGAAAGCCTGATATGCCAGAAGCCATGGGGTTCTTCACTGACACGACCATCTGCATCGGCTGCAAAGCGTGCGAGGTCGCCTGCAAGAACTGGAACCAGCTTCCTGCCGAAGAGGGCGGGCTCCGCGAGATGTCGGGCGACAGCTACGACAACACGCGCAAGCTCGACGGTATCCATTGGCGGCACGTCAAGTTCATCGAGCAGTTCGATGGCCCGTACAACGGCCGCTGGTTGATGATGAGCGATGTGTGCAAGCATTGCGTCCAGGCGGGCTGCATCGAAGTCTGCCCGACCGGCGCCATCATCCGCACGGAGTTCGACACCGTCGTGATCCAGTCGGACGTGTGCAACGGCTGCCGCGCGTGCATCGCCGCGTGCCCGTTCGGCGTGATCGACATCAACCACGTGTCCGGCACTGCGCAGAAGTGCACGCTGTGCTACGACCGCATGCAGGTTGGCCTCGAACCCGCCTGCTCCAAAGCCTGCCCCACCGATTCAATCCAGTTCGGACCCATCGCCGAGCTGCGCGTCCGGGCGCAGAAACGCGTGGAACAGCTCAAGGCACAGGGAGAGAAGCGCGCCCAGCTGTACGGAGACGATCCAAACGGTCCGTTGGGTGGCTTGAACTCCTTCTATCTGCTCGTCGACAATCCGGAGGTATACGGCTTGCCGGCAAAACCCCAGCTGCCGAGCCGCAACTTGCCGAAGAGCGGCGCGCTTTCAGCGGCGACCGGCGCCGTGCTCGGCCTGGTCGCGCTCGTGGGGATTCGCAAGCGGCGCGTGGAGGAGGTCGCGGGGGCCGGGAACGGCGGCGGGAGTGGCAATGCCTGACACCTACTTCACGGCATCGCCGCATTGGATCTGGTACATCATCCCCTACTTCTTCATCGGCGGGATCGCCGGCGGCGCCTACTTCCTCGCCGCGCTGCTCGAGTGGTTCGGGCGGCCGGAGGACCGGCCGGTGATTCGCACGGGTTACTCGCTCGGTTTCTGGGGCGCGGTGCTGTCGGGTGCGCTGTTGACCTTGGACCTCGGCCGCTCGCTGCGCTTCTGGCATATGCTGTTCCAGTCGAACAATCTCCCGCACCTCATGTTCAAGAGCTTCTCGCCTATCTCGTTCGGCGCGTGGGCGCTGCTGCTGTTCGGCGCGTGCGCGTTCGTTTCGTGGTACAGCGACAAGACCGGCACAATGTTCGCCAAACTGATTGCCGCCGTCGGGGGCCTGTTCGGCTTCATCCTCGCCGGCTACACGGGCGTGCTGCTGTCGGTCACGAACCGGCCAATTTGGGCCGACAGTCCGTGGCTCGGCGCGTTGTTCCTGGCCTCCGGCGCCTCGACCGGCGCGGCGGCACTGGTCCTGTTCGCCCCCGGGCGCGGCGCGACGCAAAGCTCGCTCCGCTGGCTCGAGTCCTTCGACGCGCGAACGCTCGTCGTCGAGCTCCTCCTCTTGATCGTGTTCGTCGTGTCCCTGGGAACTGTGGCCAAAGCCTGGCTGAGCGTTTGGGGCTTGCTGCTCGTCGTCGGCGTCGGCGGCGCGGGGATCCTGTGGCCGCTGCGGCTTCATCTGAAACCCGCCCCCGCGGGTGCTGGCGCGCTCCGCAATCCCGCGGTTATGGTCCTGCTCGGCGGCTTCCTTCTGCGCTTCGTCGTGCTCCTCGCGTCCAATTCAATCGAGTTCCAGCGCGTCGCGGCGGGAGCGGTGGTGCGATGAAGGCGGCGGTCGCAGCGGTCACGGCGGTCGTAGCGCTCGCAGCGTGTGCGGCGAGTCCCGAAGCGAGTCGGACGCGCGGCGGCGGGCCTGGGGCCGATCCGGGTAACCACGGCGCCATCGTGCAGGTCCACGCGGGTGCGAAGATGTACTACAAGACGCCCTGTCGAACCCCCAAGGTGAAATGCTCTGGCCCGCTGCCCGCGTCCGGCGGCTAGACACCGAGATTGCGCGGCGCCTCGCGCAAGTCCGGCAGAACAACCCCGAGTCTGAGACCTGGCTGGCGCTGGTCGAGGCGGCCTTGGCGGAGACTGCGGACGTCGGTCGCTGGCGCGCCGCGATTCCCGCCCCCACCGCAGATCGACCCGCGCGCGCGCCGCTGCTGCAGGGCGCCGAGATCGCCGTCGACAGCCGAGCAGTCCGTCGGTTCGTGCGACGCCTCGCCGATATCGCCGCGTTGAATGGTGGCGCACTCGATCGTCTGGACGCGGTCGAGGTCGTCGAGGCGGCGGTCTGCCAAGATGATGCGCGGATCGACGCGCTCGCATCCGGAGATTCCTCCTCGCTGCGCGTGGTCGCTCAGGTCGCGGCGTTGCCGCTGCTCGTCGCGGCGGCCCAGACGATCGGCGGGTCCGTCTCCGCCGCCTGGTGGGAGGGCTACTGTCCGGTGTGCGCGGCCTGGCCCACCCTCGCCGAATTCCGCGGCCTCGAACGGAAGCGCTGGCTGCGCTGCGGGCGTTGCGCTACGGCATGGGAGCTGCCCTGGCTACGCTGCGCATTCTGCGGCGAGACACGCCACGAGCACCTCGGCTACCTGGCGCCCGAAGAGGGAGAAACCTCACGCAAGGTCGAGGTGTGCGACACATGTAAGGGCTACCTGAAGGCGGAGCCGACGGTCAGCGCACTCCCCTGGTGGGGCGTGGTGCTCGATGACGCCGCGACCGTGGCACTTGACGTCGCGGCGCTCGATCGTGGCTACCACAAACCGGAACGGCCGGGCTTTGCGCTCCAGGTTCGGATCGACGCCCGCGGGAGTGGCTTCTGGACGACCTGAGCCGCCCCGGCGACGTTTGTCGTGAGCTCTTGGCGGCGCTCGACGCATCGGAAGGACGGCGCAAGCGGCGCAAGCGCGACACCACGCCCGACGCGATCGGGCTGGCGGTGAAACGCGACTTGCTCGAGCGCGCCGTCGCCGCCGATCCGGAGCCCGAGGCGTTCGAGGGTTGGCTGCTCGAGCAATGCGCCGCAGCCGGGGCGGCGGAGGGTGGCGTGCGCGCGATGGCGCTGTCCATTTTCGAGGAGTGGCGTCTGGCTCGGGATGCCGTGTCCTTCCGCTCGTGGCTGGCTGAGGGCGCGCCGTCCGACGACGCGCGCCGGGAAGAGTGAACGGAGGCCGTATGCGAACCATGTTGCTCGTAACCGCACTCGCGCTCGCGGCAGCGTGTGGCGGGAAAAAAACACCGGCCGGGGAATGGCGGCAGCTCGCCGCATCGGACGCCGTGAAGGTCTTGAAGGGCGATGATAGCCCCTATCGCATCATTTACAATCCGCCGGTCGACCTCGCCAAGAAGACCGGGAGTTGAAGCGCCTCGCCCTGCGCGCGCATTTGAAGCCGCGTCACAAGCTGTGGCTCAATTGGAATGGTGCCTTCCTGATGGGGCCACGCTACCTCCGCTTTCTCGAAGCCGTGGAGCGGACCGGGACGATCCGGGCAGCAGGCCGCGAGGTCGGCTGGAGCTATCGCACGTGTCTCAACCGCATTCGGGCCATGGAGCGCGTGCTCGGCGCCAAAGTGCTCACCACCACTCGGGGCGGGCGCCGCGGCGGCGGCGGGGCCCGTCTCACGGTCGACGCGCGCCGCCTCAAACGGCTGTTCGCGCGGTGGCGGCGGACAGCGCTGCGCTCGAGTGATACGGCGTTTCAGAAAGCATTCGGGTGACGATAGGCACGATCTTGCCTATCGTACCATACCCGCCGTAGGTTTTTTCCCCACCTCAATGCTGACGTTGAAGAAAACACTGATCCTGTTGTCTCTCGTCTGGGTCGCCGCCTTGCGTCTCCAGACGCGCGAGGTCGTCCTCGCGAGCACGACGTCCACCCGCGATACCGGACTCCTCGATTCCTTGGTGCCGCGATTCGAAGCGCGCACCGGATATCGCGTGAAGCTCATCGCGGTGGGGACGGGGCAAGCGCTCGCCTTGGCTCAGCGCGGTGACGCGGACGTGGCGCTCGTGCATGCACCCGAGGCTGAGCGCGCGCTCGTCGACTCCGGTTACTTCGTGCGCCGGCGGCTTGTCATGCACAACGAGTTTGTCGTCGTCGGTCCCGCCGCGGATCCCGCGGGCCTGCGCGGGATGCCGGACGCCGCCGCCGCCCTGCGGCGCATCGCCAACGCCCGAGTCCCATTTGTCTCGCGTGGAGACAACTCGGGCACCGAACAGCGCGAGCGGATGCTGTGGCGCAAGGCCGGCCTCGCGCAACCGCACGGCCAAGCGTGGTACATCGAGTCGGGCCAGGGCATGGGCGCGACGCTCCAGATGGCGAGCGAGAAGGAAGCCTACACGTTGACGGACATCGGGACCTATCTCGCCTGGAAGAGCAAGATCGACCTGGTATCGCTCGTGCAGGGCGATCCGGAGCTCTACAACGTGTACCACGTCCTCGAGCCGAACCCGAAGAACGCGCCCCGCATCAACGTTGCGGGTGGCCGCGCATTCGCGGACTTCCTCGTCGACACCGCGACGCAGCGGCTCATCGGGGAATTTGGCAAGGCACGGTTCGGGCAAAGCCTGTTCGTGCCCGATGCCGGGAAGCCCGACCAGTGGTGATCGCCCTCGCGCTTCTTGTGCAGGCGGCGGCCGGCCCCGCCAGCCCCTACCCGCTCGCTCCCTCGCCAGTGCTCGACCTCCACACGCTGTCGCATGAGCTGCGGCTCGGCGGATATCTGAGTGCGCGGCAGACGCTGCGGCGGGACACCCTTACGGCCATCGTCAACCGCGCGCGGCTCACGGCGCAAGTGCGACCCGCTCCCTTCGCAGCCCTCCGAGTCCAGGCGGACTTCTCGGCCACGGGCTTGGCGCGCGCGGATACGGTGCCAGCCATCCTGCTGACAGACGCCTACATCCAGGTCGTGCCACCCGGCACGCTGGACGCGCGTGGTCCGCGCGCGCTGCATCCGGCCGTGATCGTTGGGCAATTCCGCACGCCGTTCTCCCTGGAATACCTCACGCCCTTCTCCTTGCTCCAGACGGCCAACCGCTCGCAACCGATCGACCGTCACACCACGCGGCGCGACATCGGTCTGCTCGGACAGCTCGCCGTGGGTCACGCGCTGACCTTCACGGGTGCGCTCGTGAACGGCGAGGGCTCGAACCGCCTGACGAACCCCGACGGGCGCGAAATGGCGATTGGGCGTCTCACGGTGTTCCCGCTCCCGCGGCTTGCGGTGGCGGCGAAATACCTGGGACAGGGTGGCGACCATCGCTGGGGATACGACGCACGGTGGATCGATCACGGCGCCATCGTGGAAGGGGAGTTCCTGGCGCGCCGTGGACCGTTCAACAGCACGACGACCGTCGATGCGCGCGGCGGCTACCTGCTGGCCTCGTACAAGCCGCGTCCGTGGCTCCAGCCGGTGCTCAAGTGGGAGCGCCTGCGCGACACTCGTACCGCAGGCGTGACGACCACTACTACAGTCCTCACCTACACCACGGCGGGAATCAACCTGCTCTCCGCTGGCGAGAGCATTCGGCTGCTCGTCGACGCGATCCACAAGTCCGAGCCGGGCTTCACGGGGACAGAGCTCGAGGCCCAGCTCCTAGCCATATTCTGATCTCAGCGGACGATCAGCGTGCCGTGCATGGTGGGATGGAAGGTGCAAGCGTACCGCTTGGTCCCCCGACTGCTCGCGACGTAACGACCTGTCTGCCCCTGTAGGAGCTGGCCCGTATCCCATGTCGTGCGGCCGCTGCCAGTCGCGGTGTGGGGCACGATATCGCGGTTGATCCAGACGACCGTGTCCCCCACCACCACGGTGAGGACCGCGGGATGGAATTCCATCCCGCGGATTTCGACCGTGTGCGTCGTCGGTGCTTTGCTCAGACCCAGCAGCAAGAGCAGCCAGAGGATCACTTGCTGGTCCGGGCCGTCCCGCCCAACTGACTCCGGAGCTGCTTGGCATGCTCGAGGTGCGTCGCGATCGCGGGACGAACTTCCGTGAGCAGTTTGCGGAGCTCCGCATTCTCCGTCGTAGGGATCAGGACTTTGTCGATGGCATCGAGGACGGCCTGATGATAGGCGACTTCGCGATCAATGTACGCGCGATCGAATGCCGCGCCGTGCAGGGGCTCGAGGGACGCGCGCGCCTGCTTCGCGCCCGTCAGCAGTGACTGGCTGACGGCGTTGTCGGCAGGCGTGACGCCGAGCTTCGAGGCCAGCGCCGCAGCCTGGGCGTTTACCGCCGTATGGTCGGTGATCATGGTGGCGGCGAATTGCTTCACGGCGGCGTTCGTCGTGCGGGTTTGGGCGAACTTCGCCATGTCGATGTCGATGCTGTTGGCGGTGACGGCGACATGAGCGACTTCGGGATCGGACAGATCGGGCCCCGCAGCGGGCGCCGCGTTCTGGGCCGGCAACGACGAGGCGAGGGCCAGACTCAACGCGACGAGCAGCGAGTGACTGGAGCGGGACATCCCAACCTCCTGAGTGTGTGTTCGATGGTTTTGGTGGACAGCTCAAGCTGTCTGACTAATCACACTTTGTCAAGTATTTGATGTGATTACTAGACAAATCAATACTTTCAGCGTATTCTGAGGCCATGACCAACTGGCTTGCACGGCTCACCGGGGAAACGCAGGCACGGCTGCTCGGCCTGCTGCGGCGTTCGCGCCAATCGATCGCAGGCCTAGCCAGGGCACTGCGCCTGACCGACAACGCCGTGCGCATGCACATCGCGGCGCTGCGTCGCGACGGCATTGTCGAGGACGTCGGCACCCAGCGCGACACGGGCGGGAAACCGGCGCGTCTCTACGGCCTCACCCGCGAAGGTGAAGAGCTGTTTCCCAAGGCGTACGCGCTGGTGCTCGGCAAGCTGGTCGAAGCGATCGTTCGGACCGAGGGCCGCGAGCGCGCCATCGAGCTGTTGCGTGCCGTTGGGGCGCAGGCGGCCGCCCGCGCGCCCGACGCGACAAACCGACAGCAGCGGATGGAGGCTGCCGCGGGGGCGTTCCGCGAGCTCGGTGCCGACGTCGAGCTTGAACAGACGCCCGACGGCTGGCGTCTGCACGGCTACGGATGCCCCCTCTCCGCCGTGACGTCAGGCCATCCGGAAATGTGCGAGCTGGGCAAGGCGCTGGTGGAAGAAGTCGTTGGCGCAGCGGTGACCGAACGCTGCCAGCGCGGCGATCACCCCCGCTGTGCGTTCGAGATCGCCGCGAGCGCTTGAGTGTCGAGCTACCGTTACCTGATCATCGGCGGCGGCATGACCGCCGATGCCGCCGCCCGCGCGATTCGCGAGGCCGATGCTCAAGGCAGCATCGGCATCGTTTCCTCCGATCCGCACCCGCCCTACAATCGCCCGCCGCTCTCGAAAGGCCTGTGGAAAGGCGACGATCCCGCAAAGACCGTATGGCGCGGGACAGAAACGATCGGTGTCGACCTGCGGCTGGGCCGGCGAGTGACCGCGATCAACACGAAACAACACACCGTCACCGACGATCGCGGAAACAACATTTCCTACGAGAAGCTCCTCCTTGCCACGGGGGGCACACCGCGCCGGCTGGCGTTCCAGACCGGCCAGATCATCTACTACAGGACGTTCGATGACTATCTCCGCCTCCGCGCTCTCGCGAACGAGACGCTGCGCTTCGCGGTCCTCGGCGGTGGATTCATCGGCTCCGAGATTGGTGCAGCTCTAAAACTGGTGGGTCGAGACGTCACGATGATCGTTCCCGAGGAGGGCATCGGGGCGCGAGTCTTCCCCGCCGATCTCTCGAAGTTTCTGGTCGATTATTACCGCGAGCAGGGTGTGGACGTGCGGACAGGTGAGGGCCTGGCCAATCTGCAGCAGAGCGCCAGCAAAGTCATCGTGAAAACGACGCATGGCAAAGACATTCCGGTCGACGTGATCGTTGCCGGCCTCGGTATCGTGCCCAACGTGGAGCTCGCCGAGCAAGCGGGATTGCACGTGGAGAACGGCATCGTCGTGGACGAACTGCTCAGGACCAGCGCTCCGGACGTCTACGCCGCCGGCGACGTCGCCAACTTCTTCAATCCCGCACTCGGGACGCGGATCCGTGTCGAGCATGAGGACAACGCCAACACGATGGGCGCCGCGGCCGGCCGTTCGATGGCCGGCAAGGGCGCGCCTTACACGCACCTGCCCTTCTTTTACTCGGACCTCTTTGCGCTCGGCTATGAAGCGGTGGGAGAGCTGGATCCACGGTTGCAAACGGATAGCGTCTGGAAAGAGCGGTTCCGCGAAGGCGTGATCTATTACCTCAAGGACGACAAGGTCCGTGGCGTGTTGCTCTGGAACACCTGGGGGCAGGTCGATAGCGCGCGCGCCATCATCGGGACGACTGGCCGATTGGAATGATCAATGATCAATAATCATTGATCATTGGACATTGACAACAATTTGCCTCCACTGTCCCTGCCTGAAGCGCAGCACACTCAACACGCACCGCGTCGCGTGACCCGCCAGAATCGCCAGCCAGATATCGATCGGATCGAGCGTCCCCGTCTGCTGAATGACGAAGCAGATGCCGAGCGGCACGAGAATCTGCGAGATCATCGAGATATAGAGCGGACTCTTCGTATCCCCCGTACCCTGCAACCCGCCTGTGAATGCCAGGGCCACAGTTATGAAGAGGCCGGAGACGCTCAGCACCCGGAGCAGTTGTACCCCAACATCGACCACGACGGCGTCATGCATCCCAAACACCGCGAGTAGCTGCCGCGGCAAAAAGAGAAAGAAGAGACCGACGCATGCGGCGACCGACAGCCCGTAGCGCGCAGCGATGTGCACGGCCTCGTTGGCGCGGTCCGGATGCCCCGCACCAAGATTTTGCCCCGCCACGGCCGCCGCCGAACCCATCAATCCCACCGATGTCCACGTGATCAGTGAAAACAGCTCGGTGTAAGAGACCGCGAACGCGGCCTGCGCGGCGGCGCTCTGCGCGAGCGATCCGATGAACGACAGCATCAAGACGCCGCCGATGTTCATCGCGATCCCCTGAATCCCGGTCGGAAGCCCAAAGCGGAACAGCTCGCGGATGATCGACCAGTCCGGTCCCCAGCCTTGGCCACGCGGGAACGCGACCACCCAGCCGCCGGTCCACAACTTCCAGAGCGCGTAGATCGCCACGAGCCCGGCCGTGATGCACGTGCCCATCGCCGAGCCCCGCGTGCCGAATGAGGGGATCGGCCCCAGCCCGCGGATCAGCACGATGTTGAGGAGCAGGTTCACGACCGTCATTACGATGCCGAGGATCATCGGCGTCCGCGCGTCACCCGCCGAGCGCAGCGCGCCGCCCAGCATGAAGAAGATCATCATGCCGCTCGAGAAGCCGAACATGATGCGCAGATACGGCAACGCCTCGGCTTTCACCGCCGGGGCGGCGTTGACGAGGTCGAGCAGCCAAGGGGTGACCAAGTAGCCCACCGGTGCCAGGATGCCGAGCGCGAGCCCGATCGCGGTGAGGAACGCCTGGTAGACGACGCGGTCGACCTTCTCCGGCTCCCCCGCTCCGGCGAATCGTGCCACCAGCACGCTCATGCCGGTGAACAGCGATGAGATGAAGACGATGACGACCAGGAAGATCTGCCAGCTGACGCCGATCGCGGCATTGGCCTTGTAGCCGACGAGATTGCCGACGAGCACGTGGTCAACCATGCCTTGCAAGCCGCCGATGGCGTTCGTCAGCATGGTAGGCCACGCGATTTTCCACACCGCCGGCCGCAGCGGTCCTTCCACGATCGAGCGATCGTAGCGCGACGTCGAAGCCGCGACCTCCGTCATCTAGAGCGCGGGGACGGCGGAACGGCGCCGTGCGAGCAGCGCATCGAGGCTCCAGGGTCCGGCGCCAGCCGCGGAGTAATAAAGGAAGGTGAAGCAGTAGAAGACCGCCGGCGCGCCCTGGTTCAGGACCGGCCAGAAGCCGTGACCCGCATGCCCGATGAAATACGCGAACGCCATCTCGCCGGACAGGATGAAAGCAACGGGCCGAGTGAAGAGGCCGAGGAGGAAGAGTGTGCCGCCGACGACCTCGATGATCCCGGCAAACCAGATGAGCGAGCCGACTGGGGCGACTCCACCGCCCGGCAGGATCGGAGCCGGAAACGCGAACCACTTCGCTGAACCGACCTGGAAGTAGAGAAAGGCAACGACGATTCTGAGGATGCTCAGCAGCTGCGGTGCCCACTCCTTTTTCACAGAGCCTCCATTTTCTTCCGCAAGAGTTCGCGCTCGCGGGCGTTTTGGGTGAGCGACGCGGCGCGCGCTAGCTCAGCGCGCGCCTCTTCGAAACGGCCGAGCTTCGCCAGGAGATCCCCGCGGACACTCGGGAGCAAATGATACCCGGCCAGCGCCGGATCCTTCGTCAGCGAATCGACCACCTCAAGGCCCGCGGCCGGCCCGAACGCCATGCCGAGCGCCACGGCCCGGTTCAGCTCGACGATCGGGGAGGGCATCAGTTGGGCGAGTCCGTCGTACAGCGCCACGATTCGCGTCCAATCCGTCTCCTCGGGCGCACGGGCGCGCGCATGGCATGCGGCGATGGCCGCCTGGAACGTGTAGGGGCCATACGCCCCGCCCAGCGCTTCGGCGCGCTCGAGCGCTGCAAGACCGCGGCCGATCAGGAGATGATCCCAGCGGCCTCGGTCCTGATCGAGCAGCAGGATCGGCTCACCAGCGGGACTCACCCGCGCGTGCAAGCGCGACGCCTGGATCTCCATCAACGCCACGAGTCCATGCACCTCGGCCGCTTCTGGCGCCAGCTCGGCCAAGATGCGGCCGAGACGCAGCGCGTCCTCGCACAGCGCGGGCCGAACCCAGTTCTCCCCCGCCGTTGCCGAGTAGCCTTCGTTGAAGATGAGATAAATGACCTCGAGCACCGATTCGAGCCGGGCCGTGAGCGCCGCGCCGCGTGGCACTTCGAAGGGCACATGGGCGGCTGCGAGGGTCCGTTTGGCGCGCACGATGCGCTGCTGAATCGTCGCCTTCGGAACGAGGAAGGCACGGGCAATCTCGTCGGTCGTCAGGCCGCCCAACAGTCGCAAGGTGAGTGCGACGCGCCCTTCCGTCGTGAGGACCGGGTGACAGGCCGTGAAGATCAAGCTCAGCAAGTCGTCGCCCACGTGATCGTCGATGGCCGCTGCCAGCGCCGACTCGGGACTGACCTGTCGTTCTTCGAGCTCACGCCCGAGATGATCGTGCTTCCTGTCTTGCATCTTGCCGCGCCGCAGATGATCAATGGCGCGATGCTTGGCTGTTGCCATGAGCCAGGCGCCCGGATTGTCCGGCACGCCCGACTCGGGCCACTGCTCCAGCGCGGCGACGAGCGCGTCCTGCGCCAGGTCCTCGGCGACACCAATGTCACCGACGATGCGGGCCAGCCCGGCGATGAGTCTGGCAGATTCGATCCGCCAGACCGCATCGATGGTCTCAGCAACCTTCTGGCGGCCCATCCATCATCTGCCGGACGGCGCGCCGGTCTCGCGAGTCTTCACGATGGTCATGAATCGCATGGTCATTTCCCCGAGCGTTGCTTATTCTCTTGGATCGCCGCACGCTGCCGCTCTTCCTGAGCGCGTAGCTCGGGAGTGAATTCCGCGCCGAAGTCCTCGGCTTCGAAGACCTGGCGGAGCTCGACCTCACCGTCATTGAAGGGAATCCGCTTCGCCCACTCCAGCGCTTCCGCGCGCGACTTCACTTGCCAGATCCAGAACCCAGCGACCAGCTCCTTGGCCTCGGTGAACGGCCCGTCACGCACTGTCCGCTTGCTGCCCGAGTAGCTGATGCGCGCGCCCTTCGACGATGGCTGCAGCCCCTCGCCGGCGAGCATGACGCCCGCCTTGACGAGCTCATCGTTGAACTTCCCCATCTCCGTCAGCTCCTGCTGGCTGGGCATGGCGCCCGCCTCGTATTCCTTGTTGCCCTTCACCATCACCAGGAATCGCATCGCCGTCTCGCTTTCTTTGAGGTCCAGGTCCGATCTGCCTTCACCTAGACGTCGAACGAGCTGCGCAGAAATCGACACGCGCTAATCCCATTGTGGTAGGCCTACTTAGGGAGTAGACTCGGGGCGTGACCCTTGCGATCTGAGAGAAACGTCATGTGCAGAAACATCAAAACGCTGGCCAACTTCGAGCCGCCCGCCACCGATGACGAGATTCGCGCCTCGGCGCTGCAGTTCGTGCGCAAACTGAGCGGCACGACGCATCCGTCGCACGCCAACGAGGCGGCGTTCGATGCCGCCGTGGATGATGTCACCATGATTGCCCGCCGGTTGATCGATGCGCTGACGACGAAGGCCCCACCCCGGAACCGGGAAGAGGATGCTCGCAAGGCGCGCGAACGCGCCGTGAAACGGTTTGGCTAACCGAGGGATGCCCTGGCTCGGATTCGAACCGAGACGCCTTGCGGCACTGCCCCCTCAAGACAGCGTGTCTACCAGTTCCACCACCAGGGCGGCGCCAGAAACCTAGACCACACCCGACTGCGAAGCAACCGCTCGCGTGATCGCCGTCTCGGCGCGGGTGTGATGTTCGGCTGCTCGCGCAAACTCGCACGGCGCATAGCTTTTCGGCATGGAGCTCTGGGTCGCGTTCGGCTTCGGCGCTGTAGTCGGTGCTCTGATCGGCTACCTGTTGGGCCGGCTGAAACAGGTGCCGGTGCCGCAGGCGCGTCCCGCGCCTCCGTCACAGCCGCCACCGACGTTGAAACTCTCCACACCCGCCTCAGTCAAACACGTCGTGCTCGACGAAGGCTCCGCCAACGTTCTCAACGCGCTGAACAACCGGCTCGCCGCGATCGGCGGCCTGGCCGATTTGCTGCACGGCAGCCCCCTCGATCCTGAGCGCGCGCGCGCGCTCGTGCTGCTCCACGGCGAAGTCCGGCGGGCGGCGGAAATCACGAGCCATTTCCTCGAGCTCGCGACGCATCCGGCCGGCGCCGCCGAGCCGTGCGATGCGGCGGTCGTGATCAACGGTGTGCTGGCGGAGCGCGACTCGACGTTCCGCGAGCTCGGGGTGAAGCTGACGCGATCGGTCCCCGCAGACTTGCCGATGGTCGCCTGCCCCATGGCGCAGCTCACGGAGATGCTCACGAAGCTGCTCGACTTCGCACTGCGGCGCCTGCGCGCCTCACAGCCGCCGCGCGAGCTGCGGCTCGCCGCGATTGCAACCGGGCCTTCGGTCGTCGTGTCGCTGTGGGACTCGGGCACGCCGTTGGCGGTGGAGGCGGAACAGCGCCTTACATCGCCGTTCCGCTTTACGCAATCAGGCGGTGGCGGTGAGGTCGAGTTTGCGCTCGCGCGGGCCCTCGCGCAGTCGGCGGGCGGGAGCCTGCGCCTGCGGCCGCGCGGCGGCAGCGCCGGGGCCGAGGTCGTCGTCACCTTGCCGCGCAGCCTGCTGGGCGCGCAGCCGGCGCACGCCGCGCCCGCCGAGAATCTGCCGCGCATGCGGATCCTCGTCGTCGACGACGATGCGGTGAACCGGCAGGCGATGGTGTTGCTGCTCGAGCGTGAAGGCCACCAGGTGGTCGCCGTCGAGAATGGACTCGAGGCCATGGAGCGCCTGGGCGACCGGGACAACGCGTTCGATGCGATCGTAACGGACCTGCAGATGCCACGGCTCGGCGGCCGCGCGATGTACGAGCAGCTCGTCAACAGCCGGCCGCTCATCGCGAAGCGGTTCGTGTTCGTGACGGGCGATCAAGCGCGCGGCGAGACGCGGTCGTTTTTGGAGAACTGTGGACAGCCTTCTGTGACGAAGCCCTACGACCTGGGCGATTTGATCAACGCAATAGGAACGGTTTCCAGAAAAAAATAGCTCGTGCTCAGTCAGGCGCGTGAACGCTCGGCCCGCCGTTCGTTCATTATTCGGTTGGCGTGTTTGGCGGTGACGTGAAGTTCAACGGCGGGCAGGCCGCGAGCAGCGCGACGGTCAGCTTTCTGCAGGTGGGAGCGAGCCTGCCGCGCTAGCGCGCCGAATGCGATGGGCCGACTCGGAATCGAACCGAGAACGTACTGATTAAGAGTAATTTGGCTAGGCGGGACCAACAGATACTAGTGGGTACTACCAAGCACGAATCAGTGGTTTCCTGAGCCCGTAGCTACCCCTCACTTTCCGTTGGACCTTTCACTCTGCTTTCACTGCTGCTGTCTGCTGGTAGGGGTCTCGTCAATAACATGATGAGCATGTTCGGTACCGCTACCGAACGAGCAGGGAACGAGCGAACTCGTCACACTCGGCGTCGAACCGTTTGAAGTCGGCGTCGTTCTTCCGAAACAACTGCACAGCAGCTTTGTTGGCCCGGCGGATCAGCAGATAGCGGACGAACTTAGCGACGACCAATAATGAACACACTGCCCAAAGCACGGTCCGAACGCCGGACCTGATCGGGGAGCTGACGAAGGCGGGTAGGAACTGGAAGACGACCAAGAGAGTGAGCAAGACGCCCCACCCAACTCGCAATGACCGTTTCGCGCGGCTTAGGGGTGCGGTGGAATGTGGAAATACGTCACTGGCCGGCGTGATCGTCCAGAAACGTCGCATGTCGTGATTCACGAGCCGGACGGCCGAACCGAGCGTGGCTCCGTCGAAGAAGGCCGCAATCCGCGTCACGGTGTGCCCGTCGAGGACCGGGATTTCTTTCTGACTATCCCACTCCGTCAGTTGCTGGTGGATGTCCGGTTCTCCCTCGCGCCTGATGAAGAATTCTTGCCGGTACACTATGCTGGACGAAATCGATCCGGGGGAGATGGTCCCATGAACGTATCCGCCGTAATCGGTGGAAATCGAACCGCCGCCCCCGCCGCCAGAAATGTGTGTCTCGGACTGCTTTTTAAGGCCGACGACCTTACCCGTTACGCCGCGAAGGTCAACACGGTGGTTTCCGATCTCAAGCGTTGCATGAATTACCTCGATTAGGCGCGGGAAGAACATACGACCTGGGGGCAGTTGGCGACCATATCATCAGTCTGAAGCATCGTTGCGCCCAGAGCGCGGGGTCGCGGGCGGTTAGCGGGGAGGTCTAGACGCGACATACGGAATATCGTGGGTCTTGAAAACCCGGGCGTGCAACTGCTGCGCCGTCTCCAACGCCGCCGCCAACTTCGCGACGCAGTTGTTAAGGTCCTTCTCGTCAATGATGTCGTAGCGGTGGAACATGCTCGGCGTCTTCCAGCGCCCGAGCTTCATCACTTCGCTCTCCGAGACGCCGGCCCGGCGCAGGTTCCGCGCGCCGACGCGGCAGAGGTCGTGGAGCCACGTCCCCGCGACTTCGAGTTCCCACTTATCATCACCGTCGTGCACGTCGCTGCATTGACCGTCGTCTTGGCTTACTACTGGACGTAAAGACGTAAGAAAGGGGCGGCCTACTAGCTGGAAAGCCGGATCGCAGACAAATAAAAAGCCGCCCGATCCCGCGAGGGACCGAGCGGCTGGTTGCTAATCCGCGCGTTATCGCGGGTTCGGCAGTGCCTGACTCAACGTTGGGTAAGCCATCCCTTTCGTGACCGTTCCCGCAACCCCCGGTGCGCCGACCGGCGGCGCCTGAATGTTCAGGCTGTTGGTGAGGTTCACCACGCCGGAGCCGGACTGCACGCCGCTGCCAAAGGTCGCCTCCTGCCAGTAGACGTAGGAGCCATTCCCGTAGCCGCTGACCGTCCCGTAGCCTCTGATCTCGGTGTTGCTGTACAGGCGGTAGTACCCGATGTTCACGTTCGACCCGCCCGAAGGCGCCGTGCAGTTGCACCGGTTCTCTGCAACGAGGCCCCAGTTCACCGCCATCAGAATCGCGTACGCGCCGTTGTTCGTGATCAGCGGCGAGAAGTATTCCTGCGTGCCCAGGAAGTTGTTGACCGTGAACGGGTAGGTTCCCGGGCTGGGATTCTGGATCGTCGCGTATACGCCCGACATCTGTTCGCCAACGGGCGTACCAGCAGTGGTGGTCGGACGGTTCAGGTCGTAGGAGACGGTCAGGCTCCCCACGACGTTGACGGTTGCCTGCTGCGTGTTGCTCGCCGAGACGGTCCCGATGGGCGTCCCGTTGACGCTGACGGTGATGACGTCAATCAGTTGGTTCGTCACGACCACCGTCACCGGCACAAATACCGTGAGGTCGGCACTGGCCGACTTGCCTTCTGATGTTGCCGTGATCGTCGCGAACCCGGTGCTCACGCCGGTCACGAGGCCGCTGCCGTTCACCGTCGCCAGCGTCCCGTCGCTGCTGCCCCAGGTCACCGCCCGACCGGTCAGCACGTTCCCACCGGCATCCCTGGTCGTCGCCGTCAGTTGGACGGTCTGGGAGACGCTGACGCTGGTTGGCGAAGGACTGATCGTGACGCCGGCAACGGCAACCGGGCCCGTACTGTTGCCGCCGCATGCAGCCGCGAAGAACGGCAGGAACAGCCAGATGCGCTTCATAGAAAAGCCTCCAGAGGACGAAGGACCCCAAATGCATGATCCAACGTGCGACGGGGTGCTGACGGCTGATAGGGCGTTTTTGCGGCACCGAGGGGTGGGAATGCGGCGGCAAAACAGGGCCGCCCCGACTCGCGAGAGCCGGAGGGGCCTAGACCTTTCACTTTTCTTTCACTGTGAATCTGCTAAGTCTATGGGCCGACTCGGAATCGAACCGAGAACCTACTGATTAAGAGTCAGTTGCTCTGCCAGTTGAGCTATCGGCCCTGAGGGGTGGCTGGAGGAGCGGCCGAAAAATCATCAGACCCCGGGGTCGAAGCAAGGGAACGACTCGGCAGGCCGATCTTCGTCCCCCATTCGTCCGTCAGCTTGAACGTCTCACTCATCGGGAATCGCAGCACCCACAGCCGGCGCGCGAGATCTTTGAGCGACCAGATGACCGTTCGCTGAACCTCCACCGACGACCACTGGCCGAACTCATTGTGGGCCAAATCGGCACTCAGCGCCTCCGCGATCGCCGTCGCTAACTCCTGATGCTCGTGCTGCTGTGCGTTTTGTGGGACCTTTTTGGTTCCCTTTTTGGGACCTGAACCTTCCCCCCACAACACCCACTCGAGCGTAACATCGGGGATGCCAAGCTCTTTCGCCTTGGTGACGATCAACCGTGCGACGTCAGCAGGAAACTTCTCGCGATGCGGCCATTTCTTTATGGCTGCTTCAGTTACAGCACCTCCCAGCGCAGCGGCGAACTGCCGATAGCTCAAGGAGATCCCTTCCCACGGGCTGAAGACATCCAGCAGGAGCGCCAGGCGATCGGCTACTGGGACTCGTTTCGGGCCAGTTTCGGGCTTGACAGGTGACAAGATGTGCCTACTTTCGGTGTCCTGGACAGGCAGCAAAGGGACCAATTACGTCCAATACTGCCTCCTGACGCTAACGCAGTCAAGCGCCCAGCCCTTGGAGACCTTTCTATGAAGTTCGCGCGCCGCTCCCTCCTGGTACTCGCCCTCGCGCTCTCGGTAGCGCGTTGCGCGGACCAACCCACAGCGGTGAAAGCTCCCGCGGCTCCACAGTTCCTGCGTTGGGCCAGTCAAACTCAACAGTTCTCCGCAATAACATCGCCTCACGCGCACCGCTCCGGAGCGATGGCGCTGACACCTCCCCTGAGCCTCGATCGGTATGTCGCGTCGTTCTGGGCGGTTCGCGGTGAGTCGCGGTCGATTCAGATCAATTACAGCAGCAGCATCGATAATGACACCCATCCGTTCTTGACGCTCACGACCACCGACCCGGCGTTCGTTCCCGGCCTCGGCGAGCTCGCCGTGGGCGACTCGGTCCTCATCACCGTCACCATCGACACCACGAAAATCGGCGTCTCGCTCGAGCCGAGCGGGCTGCAGTTTGGCGCGCCCGCGCAGATGAAGCTCTGGTATGGCGGCGCCGGCGGCGACCTGAACGGGGATGGCGTCGTCGACAGCACCGACAGCCAAATCGAAGCGAAGCTGCTCGGCCTCTGGTACCGCGAAGACCAGAGCGAAGCGTGGTCAGAACTCGGCGCGAGTCAGTCGGTCGAAGAGAAGTCGTTCACATATGCCTTGCCGCATTTCTGCGAATACGCGGTCGCAGAAATGATGGAGTGGGCGGTCGGCTGGTAAGCGGGAGATAACGTCCCAATGTCCAAACGCCAAGCCCACGACCAGCGCCTCGCCGAGGCGTCGCCTGTCGTCGCAAAAGCCCGCGCACTCGCGGCTGCCGGCCATCATGCCGCGGTCGTCGAGTTCCTGGGCTCGCGCGAGCAGAGTGAGCTCGAGGATTCGACCCTCGCGTTGCTCTACGGCATTGCGCAAGCGCGGCTCGGCCGCCACGAACAGGGCCTGCAGTGGATTGATCGCGCCCTGGGCCGGGCGCGCCAGCTCGGCGAGCATGGCGTCGAGCGTCATGCGCTCAACGCGCGCGGCGCCATCGCCCTCGTCAGCGGCAACCTCACCGAAGCGGCCGATTTCTGCACCCAGGCCTTGATGGCGGCGAGCCGCGACGGCGATCATGCCACCACGGGCCGCGCGTCCAACAATCTCGGGATCATCAGTCATCTCCGCGGCCGTCACGCCGAAGCCATCTCCTCCTGGGAAATCGCGGCCGCCGCGTTCCACCGCGCCGGCATGCAGACCGGGGTCGCCGACTGCCAGCACAACCTGGCGAATGCCTACCGCGAGCAGAAGGCCTTCGACAAGGCGCTGGCCACGGCCGATCAAGCCGTCGCCGCCGCGGAAGCGACGCGCGACGAGACCCTCTATGCGATGACGCTGCGCGGCCGCGCGGAAATCCGCGCGGTGCGCAGCGAGCCGGAGCTGGCCCGCCGCGATCTCGATCGGATCCGAAGCATCCGCAGCCAGATGCCCGACCCCGTTGCCGAAGCGGAAGACCTGCGAATCCAGGCGCTGGTGCTGGCCGTGGAGAACCATCTGCCTCGGGCCGAGAAAGCGCTGCGGGAGGTCATGGGTCGCGCCGAGCTGCACAAGCGTCTGCTCCTGCTGGGCGAAGCGACCCGCGATCTCGCGCTGGTGTTGCAGCGCGCGGGCCGCACGGGCGAGGCCCAGGCCGCGGCGCAGTCCGCCAAGGCCATCTTCGCCCGCATGGGCGCCGAGAGCGAAATCCGCAAGCTGGCCGACCAGGGCTGGGATGAAGCATTCGCCGCCGAGCTGCGCGGCCAGCTCGCGCCGATCCACGTCGCGCAGCAGTTCGCCGACGCCGGCCGCTATGCGGAGCTGCTCACCTATCTCGAGCAGCGCTCCAAGGACGAGCTCGAAGAGTCGGCGTTGCTCACGTTGCTCCTCGGCATCGCGCACAGCCGTCTGGGCCGGCTCGAGGTGGGCCAGCAATGGGCGATGGTCGCGCAGCTGCGCGCCCGCTCGCTGAAGGATCGGATGATGGAAGTGCGGGCGCTGAACGTCTGTGGCGCCATCGCGCTGGAGCGCGGCGGCATCGACGAAGCGACCTACTTCTTCACGCGCGCGCAGGAAGAGGCGACCGACGATAACGACATGGCGACGGTCGGCCGGTGCGCCAACAACCTCGGCGTCATCGCGAACATGCAGGGCGACTACAAGCGGGCCGTGATCGCCTACACGCGGGCGATTGCCGCGTACGAGCAGGCGCATTTCGCCCGCGGCGTCGCGGAGTCCCGCCACAACCTCGGCATGGTGTGCCGCGCCCAGGGCCGGCTCGACCGTGCGCTGGAGATCGCGCAGATCGCAATCGACGAGGCGCAAGGGCTCGGCGACAAGCAGCTCACGGCTCAGGCCGTCGCCGGCCTCGCCGAAATCCACGTGACACGCGGTGAACGGGACCTCGCCATGGCGGCCATCGAGCGCGCGATCGCGACCCACCGCGAGCTCAAGGATCCGGTCCGCGAGGCCGAAGACCTCCGTATCAAGGCCGGCGCGCTGTCCCTGAATGGCGGCCCGGAAGCGGCCGAAACCCTGCTGCGCCAGGTCATCGAGCGCGCGACCGAGCACGGCCGTCCGCTGTTGCTCGCGATGGCGGAGCGCGATCTCGCGCTGCTGCTGATGCAGGGTGGGGATGTAGCGGCGGGTAAGGCCGCGGCGCAGCGCGCCCGCTCCTCGTTCCAGCGGCTCTCCGCGCGCGCCGAAATCGACAAGCTCGACGACTTGCTGGAGACCGCATGAGTTTCCAGCACCACACGCTCTCGAACTATGCCATCGGCTGGTAACCTTCCCCCCGTAGAGGAGCGTCGCCGCGGGGTCGACCGGCGCTCGGGAGTCGATCGCCGCTCATTCGGCGACGTGGAGGAGGCCGCTACGCTTCCGCTGCAGCGAATGTTCCCGCACGCGCGGCTGAGCGAGAGTGAAGCCGCCGAGCGCGCCGCCGCGATCGAGGCCCATCGCCGGCAGCTGGGCTCGCGGCTCGGCCGCAACGTGGGCGCCGTCGTCGCCGCTGTCGACTACATGCTCAACATCAGCGGCGACCTCGTCTCCCCGACCATCGTGGAGCACGAGGCGCTCGAGCTTCTCGAGCACCGCTCGATCACGGATCCCCTCACCGGCTTGTTCAACCGCTATCACTTCGACGCCACGATGACGCACGAGATCGCGCGCTGCCGCCGCTACGGCGTGCCGCTCTCCCTGCTGCTCATCGACGTCGATCGCCTGAAGCTCCTGAACGACCGCTGGGGCCATCACGCCGGCGATCAAGCCCTGGGGCGCGTCGCGACGGCGATCCAGAAGAGCTTGCGCGGCACCGACATCGCGGCTCGCCTCGGCGGCGATGAATTCGCGATCATCCTGCCGGACACCGACGCCGTCGCCGGGCTGATCGTCGCCGCCAGAATCCGTCGCAACCTGGTCGAGAGTGCGTCCACGACAGTCACCGTCAGCGGTGGGCTCGTCGAGCTCCCGCGCGCCGCGGCCGATGCGTCGGCCGCCCAGCTCATGCTGGTGGCGGATCATGCGATGTACGCGGCGAAGAATTCGGGCGGTAACTGCGTCGTGCAGCGGGAGTATCAGGGCGAAGCGTAAGCAGGACTGCAGTGCCCCCAAGGAGAATCGAACTCCTGTTCCCACCTTGAAAGAGTGGTGTCCTAACCGTTAGACGATGGGGGCGGAAAATAGCGGTAACGGGATTCGAACCCGTGTTTGAGCCTTGAGAGGGCTCCGTCCTAGTCCCCTAGACGATACCGCCGCGGGCCGCTGAATATCGCCAGTCGGCGCGGACATCTCAACCCGCACCCACAGTTGACCTTCCGGTTCGGATACGTACCGTTACTGGCCCGATGAAACGCATCTTCTCCAAACTCGTCCCCGAAGTCCTCGTTCTTGTCGCGGCAGCGTTGCTGCTGACGCTGCCGGCGCTCCGCGGCACCGCGAGCGGCCTCGCCACCGTCTTCCCCTTCACCGTCGTGGCAGCCGCCTTGCTCCTCGGCTGGCGCTTCAATCGCTCGCGGTTGGTGTTCGCGATCGCGCTGCTCGCGCTGGCGGAATACCTCCTATTGAACGGCCTCGACTCACAGCGCGATCGGCTGCTGTTTGACGCGATGACGTTCCTGCTGCCGATCAATCTCGCGCTCGTCGCCCTGCTGCCCGAGCGCGGCACTCTGACGCCGGCCGGGCTGCTGCGCTGGATCCTGCTGGGAGTGCAGCTTGCCATCGTCGTCTTCATTGCACAGGCGTTCCCCGACAAAGCGCTCAAATTCCTCACCACGCACGTCCTGCCCGCGCGGTTCACGTCCTGGACGCCGGTGCAGCAGCCGTCGATCCTCGCGTTCGTCGCGATCGGCGTGCTGCTGGTCATGGCGTGGATCCGCGAGCCCCAATCTCCCGTCCGGGGCTACTTCTACGCATTGCTTGCCGTCTTCGCCGCGCTGTCGTGGCGCGCGGCGGGACCGGGCCAGGAAATCTGGCTCGCGACGGCGGGGTTGATTCTCGTCATCGCCGTCATCGAGGCGTCGTACCTCATGGCGTATCGCGACGGCCTGACGGAGCTGCCGGGCCGCCGCGCGCTGAATGAAGCGCTGCCGCGGCTGAGTGGACAGTTCACCGTCGCCATGGTCGATGTCGATCACTTCAAACGCTTCAACGACACGTACGGCCACGATGCGGGCGATCACGTCCTCCGACTCGTCGCGGCGCGGCTGGCGCAAGCTCCCGGTGGCGGAACGGCGTATCGCTACGGCGGCGAGGAGTTTGCGCTGGTATTCCCGGGCAAAGGTCAGGAGGAATGCCTGCCGCACCTCGAAGAGCTGCGCGAGATGGTCGAGACGCACAAGTTCACGATGCGGCGCAGGTTCCGGCCCCGCGTCCCCAAACCCAAAGCCGACAAAGGCCGTAAGAGTCGCCAGGCCATCATGATCACCGTGAGCATTGGCGTGGCGGAGCGGAATCATCGCAATACCTCACCCGATCAGGTCGTGCAGGCCGCCGAC
>WNGN01002204.1_pt1 | contig 22429 bp, 13 predicted proteins | sample 5400561 | NCBI WGS metagenome assembly WNGN01 (sample SAMN13153379, study PRJNA577476) | soil metagenome | isolation source: 115 cm soil or saprolite under Garry oak tree replicate 2 | place: USA:California | collected 2016-06-15 | reverse complement strand
ATGCGGGCTGTAGGATACTATAGTGATCCACATGAAGCAGCAGCAGTTCTCACAGCAGCATTTGAGATAACTGCGAAGGCGCATGAAGGCGTTCAACGAATTGATGGGCAGCCATATCTCCATCATCCTTTGGCTGTAGCCGCAATTCTTGCTGATTGGCATGCTCCGGTTCAAGTAGTGGCGGTTGGCTTGCTGCATGACCTGCTTAGTCCGCAGTATTCACGAAGGTACTCTTCAAAAGAGGCTTTGATGCAAAGGATACACGTTGAGCTTGGGGCGGACATTTCTCAACTACTCGATGAGGTAGTTGCATTAAATAGCTTCATTAGACATGTAGAGGGTAGCGATTTTTATCATCAGGCCGACACAAACGATTTTTGGCGAGGCATAGCGGAATATTTGCAGCGGGCGAGTGATGCGGTTCTTGTGAAGATTGCTGATCGCTTGCACAATCTACGAACCTGCTCGGTTCTCACGCGCTCTTATCAGGAGCAAATTGCCAGTGCTGGCTTGCACTTACTAGCGCCTTTAGTTGGACGACTAGGCATGGGTAAGGTTAAGTGCCAGGTAGAGAATTACTCTTTTCAGATTAACGATCCGATCTCCTATCAACTGCTTCAACAACGATGTGAAGACCCCCACTTTCAGCAAGAGATAGCAGAGGTAGTAGAGGAATTGCAACAAGCGCTCGGCGGGCTATTACCTGGTAGTAAAATCACCTGGCGGCCAGCTTCGCTCTATACTATCTGGCAAGACCTCAAGCCTGGCAAATGGAGCCATTTTGATCCCACCACGTTAACAATGGTAGATGTAGGTTCATTCATTGTTCTGACTCAGGAGGAGATAGACTGCTATCATGCGCTTGGATTGCTTCACAAGCGTTATCTCCCTGTAGATGGGCAGGTGCGCGATCAGATTGCTAATCGTCGAGAGAATGGCTATCAATCTTTGCTCACCCAGGTAAAGCATATTTCTGGTAATCTGCTGCGCATCGCCATTCGCACTACGACGATGGACATGATCGCGGAATATGGCATTACCGCTCGCTGGTGGGGAATCACCGAAGAGTTCATGCCGCACTTACTGGTACATAAAAAACCTGCTGATGGGGAGATACAGGTCTTTACGCCGAAGGGCGAAATGAGATCCTTACCGCCAGGGGCAACTCCCCTTGATTTTGCTTACAGCATTCACACTGATGTAGGGCATCACTGTGTTGATGTGCTGGTGAATGAAGCTCGAGGAGACCTGTATCAACCATTGCAGTTAGACGACCAGGTGGAAATCATTACGGGTGGATCAGAGTGTGGTCCGAAATTAGAATGGTTGTGGCATGTAAAGACACCTCAGGCTGTCAGTCGTATTCGGCACTGGTTGTCTATTCATCGACGAGATGAAATGGTGGAACGTGGCCGCGCGTTGCTAGATAGGGAATTGCAGGCACTAGGACTGGATACCTCTGATCCCCTTGTCATTCAACTGCTAAACAAGCTGGCACAAAGAGAACGCTTGCGCGATGTGGATGATTTGCTGGTTGCTCTAGGCGTGAATCGAACCCAGCCTTCTAAATTAGTTGCCAGTCTAAAGTCGATGCGCTTGAAGTCAGTGCGCGCTCCGTACCAGGGAGAGCCACATGTGAGTGTTCAGGCGCTTTCCCCAGAATTCGAGCGACTTCCAAGGACGTTTGCGCGCTGTTGTGTTCCCGTATGGGGTGACGATATAGTTGGATACCGGCGGAATGACGATGTTATTGCTATTCATAAACGGGATTGCCCGCAACTTTCGGAAAAAATGCAGCTTATCCAGGTTAAATGGAAGATGATGAAAACCGAGCCAGATTGTGTCATTCTTATAGAAGCACTCAATCGTCCTGGCCTGGCAAGGGATATCTGCGATATCGTGGCCATGTCCGCTGTCGATATGCCGACATTCTATGCTGCCAGGCGTTCTGATGGAGTAATGGCGGATGTCCATGTGTATCTTGGGAGGACAACCCCGGCCCAACGAAGTCGTATCCAGAAGGCCCTGGAAGGGATACCTTCTGTCAACACTGTTGAATTGATTCATGCTCCGCTTCTAGCTGCTCCAACACTGCCATCCGCGTCGTCAAAGCTATCGACCGCTACTCACCAGGTCGCGCCAGCTACTACTGATCAAACCGGGGTATTACGCTTTCCCAATCCTTATGGCTCTGGCATAGCCGAAGGTTCGCGTTTCTATGGTAGAGAAGTGGAAAGAGAGCGTGTCCTGGGGTTCCTTCGGAACAAGACGCAAAACACAGCTATTCTGCTCTGGGGACAGCGTCGCATTGGCAAAACATCGTTTGTCTTACGCCTGAAAGAACAAGCGGCAGGCATATTTCTACCAGTCTATATTGATCTGCAGGGATTGAAAGATGCCAGCACGGGGATGTTTTTACACCGGCTGATGGATAGGATTTCCCAGGTGCTTAAGGACAATGCTGTAGACGCGTCACGAGAGATTACGGTACCTGCTCTCAATCGTTTGAGAAAAGATCCACTTGCTTACTTTGATACCTTTATGGATCGCATTGAGGAGATCACCAGGAGTTATCCGCTTGTCTTCATTTTGGATGAGTTTCAATGTCTGAACAGCCTACGAGAGGAAGGAGCTACCCGTAGCGCTATCTTTAACCGGTTGCGTAGTCATTCACAGCATGGACAAGGTATTCACCTGATTTTGAGTGGGGGTGGACTGTTGAGCTATCTGAAGGATCAGAGTGATATTGCTTCTCTGTTCAACATCGCTCACGCCGAGAAGCTCAACTGTCTGGAGTCGACAGCCGCACGCCGGCTTATTAAGGATGGCCTGTCAAAATTTGGGAACATTACTGACAATGCTATTACACTACTGTTGAACTACACCGCTGGTCATCCTTATTATCTCCAGTTGCTCTGCTCAATGCTCTATGACTACGCTCAGGAATACAGATCGGTCTTTACCTCAGATACCGTCTCACAGCGCATACGTGAATGGCTGACAATTGCTGATGCCAGTCGCTTTCAACATTTCTGGGAAGGATATGATACGACAAGCACACAGAGAAACAAACTGATCTTGAGTGCTCTTGCTCAGCTAGGGGATGCGACTCACGTTGTTGAATATGAGCGTTTGGTCAACGCCATAGGCGCCTCGGTTTCAGAACATGACCTTGTCCAAACGCTCAATGATTTGTCGGAACTGGGGGTGCTCGATCACCATCAGGCGGGCTATTCAGTCAAGGTTGATCTTTTTGCCCGCTGGTTGCACCAGCATTACGCGCTCAATATAGCACTGAAGGAGGCGTCCTGGCTATGAATGTATTACAATTTTCTTTACACTCTCATAATCCATTTAGTGAAACAGAATTCTGGGGCAGACAGAAAGAATTGACGGCCATTAGCCGCTATCTGCTCAGCGAGGCGCCTCGTTGCTGCGCTATCATTGGTGAGGATACCTTTGGCAAGACCACGCTGTTGCAGCATCTTAGTAATGCACAGGAAATGCTGGCAGTCGATCATCCAGAGCTGAACAGCGCATTGATGCAGTTAAAGAAGAAGTTTGTTTTTGTTTATCTCAATTGTGCTGGCTATGGTGATGAAGTCGCGGATATGAAAAATCTAGCCTCAGCTCGATTCTGGTGGGATCTCTACGATGCAGCGTGGGAAAAACTCCAGGGAGATATAGCGCCTCGTCTAACGAAACCGAAGGCTCATGCTGATCAGGAATACATTGATACAGCTTTAGGGATCAGGTGGGAACTGGAAGACCTTGTCCAGAATCAGTTGTGCAAAGTTGCCTTTGTCTTAGACAATTTTGAAGGTGTAGCGCATCTTCCGTTACGAGATAGTGAATGGTTGCGCTCGATGGCAAAGGTCTGCACCTATGTTGTTGCCAGTCGTGATCTCCTGTACTTGCTCTATCATCCTTCGAACTGGTCAACACCCTCGCCGTTATGGAATCTTTTCGGAGATCCCATCTACCTGAAATTACCTCCAATTGAGGATGTGGACCGCTTTCTCAGCAAGGCTTGTGATAAAGCGAGGGCAGAGGATAGTGCCTGGAAGCAGAGCGATATTGAGTATATTAGAAAAATGGCCGGGCGGCACCCGGCGTTATTGCGCATCGCTTGCGCCTCTATGTTTGAGTACCGATTACAAGAGAGTCGAATGCTTGCTGGTAAACAAAGCCTCGGTGTTGAATCGTATCTTGACTACAGTATTGATACCTCTGCCGGACCGATTTGCATGCAACTCTGGCAAGGTCTTGCCAGACCGGAACTGCGGGATGAGCCCAGGGGTAGTGACAAACAGCAAGAAGCAGCGTCGCCCCTTTCACACCATCAACGAGTGTTACTAGATATAGCAAAGGGACCTGCTGGCACAATAGATACACTTATACTGCCAGAACTGGATGCTTATGAGAAGCAGAGAATATTGTTTGACCTTGAAAGGTATGATCTCATTGAATATCAAGAGGACTGGCATGTATTCTCTGAAGCAATGCGGCGGTTTGTCTTGAAGCAAGAACCTGCTTCTTCCTCAACCACAATACTATCTCAAGACCTTTCTGGCTGGCAAAGAGAAATGCCTGGTCTCACCCACCAGGAAAAAAGGGTCTATGATTTCCTGAAAACGCATAAAGGAGAGTTATGTCTCAGGGAAGATATCAAATGGGCTGTCTGGCAAAGCAATGAGCCAACAAACAGTGCGCTGCAGAAGATTATCGAACGTATACGTGAGAAGATCGAACCTGATCCTGACAACCCACGCTATCTTATAGCCGTTCGAGGAAAAGGCTACATTTTACGGGAAGATTGAAGTGAGCACCTGGTTCTGTATCGCTGTTGCGAGGAAACCGGGAGGGCACAAGCATTGTGCCCTCCCGTTTCAATTTCATGCAGGCTGATAGAGCCAGAAGTTTACCAGGAGGTTTAAGTGTTCCTGGGCAAGATGCAGCAAGCGCAGTCCTAGCTCAAGCTGGTTATCAAACAGGATGTTAATCGCGGCAGCGACGATGGCCTTCTCTACTAGATAGAATGTAAATATGGTCCAGGTGGGGGTATCGTCTTGATGAGTCAACTGGAGATAGTTATCGATCATCCTGCGAGCAAACGTAGCAGAGCAGGTGCGAGCCCGGACATCAATCACGAGCATAGCAAAATCGCTCAGAATATCAATGTTGCGGAAGAGCGGATTGAAGTCAATGGCGTCCAGCAATTTTACAGAGAGATGGTGCTGCTGGTCATCAGCGCTATCAGGGGTAATCCAAATATTGAGCGATTTGATGTCTCCATGACAATGCTTGATGTAGCCTGCCTGTATACGTTGTTCAAGATAATGAGCATAGCGGTCCTCTGTAAATATCTGGCGCAGTCCTGTCGTGAGCCGTTCAACGGTTGCTTTCATGGAAGGAGAGTTTTCTTTATCCAGTACAAGCGCAAGGAAAGCCAGGTTTTCTTCTAATTTGCGCTGTAATTGTGGATAACTTCCCCAGTAAGCGCTCTCTTCTTCTGTAAGGGATGGCGTTCGATGCTTATGCAGATTGGCAATGTGACAGGTTAACGTGTCTAAAAAGTTTTGCACAGCACCCTCATCGTCTTGGAGCAATTGGTCGAATCTTCGGTCATCGGGGAGCCGCTCCATAATGAGAGCATATTCAGCATCTTGCTCAAGTGCTGCCTGGGTAGGTTGTTTGATAATGTCTCCAATCAGAATATAATCTTCCTCGGAAGGTTGATTATGGAGACATGCCAGACCTATATAGACCTCTGGCGTAAAGACACTATTCTGCTGAAAGGCCTCAAACTGGCAGCGCTGGCGCTCAGTTACGCCGGACAAATCGTAGCGTATGTCACGGAAGGGGCGTAACACTTTCATGACCAGGGGTTTGAAAGTAGTCGGATCGCTGGTAAAGAATATCCAGGCGCTTTCAGATGCTTGCCTGCTTGTTATTATGTACCTGGTTAGAACAGAAAGAGTAGGATAAGAAGGGACAACTTCAGGCGTAGAATCCTCCGTACTATCTCGGAGGGTATATACTGACTCACTGATCAAATCTAATGCACACATACGAAGCCTACCTACAATCATCAGAATTTCGGGAACAAATACATGCGGGGATATCCTGAATTATCTGGAATCTCCTGATCCATTATAATTGTTCAATCATAGATAAAGATGAAATTGCATGAAGTGGGAGAAAATGGCTAGATGATCCTCGTCTAATGTGCTTTTCGGTTAAGATTTCTTAACAAATTCCGTTATCCTACGGATAAAGGCAACATGCTTGAGGCCTGTAGTGTTATTGGAACACACCACCATGCTTCTGTCTCTACCTGGCGTTCCACACCTGCACGGTTCCTTCTATGCCACCGGAGGCGATGTACCTGCCATTTGGAGACCATGCGACTGATTGCACCGCCGTGTTGTGTTGTGTGTACGTGAAGATATGCTCTCCAGTGAGGCTGTTCGAGATATCGACATTGTGGCTTATCGAAGCAACGTATCTGCTATCGGGTGACCATGTTACAGCCTCTACTGGATTGAATTGATAGTTATAATTGCCTTGATAGTTATGTGCATCCTGGTAATACGTCACGACGGAACGCGGTTGTTGCTGTCTGTCGCTCTCGAAGAGCGCCACGGGCCAGACCTGGACGGTACCCAGCCTATCTCCCGACGCGATGCGCTCGCCATCGGGTGACCAGGCGACCGTATATACCCGGTCTGTGTGTCCAGTGTAGGTGTAGAAGGGGCGTCCCGTGGCAGCCTCCCAGATTTGCACGGTCGCATCAAAACTTGCCGAGGCGATGTACCTGCCGTCGGGTGACCAGGCGACTGAGCATATTTTGCCGGAATGCCCACGATAGATAACCACCTGGTGCCCAGTGGTGACCTCCCAGACCTGTACGGTCGTATCATAGCTCCCTGATGCGATGTACTTGCCATCGGGTGAACAGGCAAGCGTAATCACCCAGTCGGCGTGTCCCTGATACGTGCGTTGGAGCTGCCCGGTTGCCGCGTTCCAGATCCAGACGATGGAGTCATCGCCGCCAGCAGCGATAGCATTGCCATCAGGCAGCCAGATAACATCCTCAACCCGCTGCCGGAGGTGAGGAGCTTGAAAGGTGATGATGTGCAGCCCTGTGTTGGCGTCCCATGCCTGTACCTGGCCCTTCCAGTTTCCCATGGCAAGGCGCATCCCATCGGGGGACCACGCCACTCCGAGGACACCACTACCGGCATTATAGGTGCAGATGGTACCTCCCAGGTTCGGGCTATAGCTTGGGTGCGGTATTCCAAGAATCACAGATTCCGCTAGCCATGCCAGGGTGCCGGTTGCAGCCGCAAGCCCTGCGAGTCCTCCCATTTTCAACACCGTGCGGCGAGAGAAGCGGCGTTGCTTCGGGGGCAATGTGGAAATTTGCTGTGCCGCAAGGAGTCGCAGTTCCTGCTGTTGCAATTCCTGCCTGACCATCCCCAGACTGAATGGCCTTTTGCGTTCATCCTTGTGGATCATCTGCTGGATTAACCCTTTGAGCGGCGAAGACTGCGCGTGCCTGGATGCAGCCGCATTCGGGGAATGATGAAGGCAGCGCAGCTTTGGAAGAGCACCACGCAGGCGAGAGAGTAGGGACATTTTCCCTGCCTGTAACTGGCGAAGGATTCTCCCCAGGCTATAGACGGATTTGCTCTGCGGCATGGAAGCTACTGGGGGGACCGCCCCGGTGTCTAACAGGTAGAGTTTCCCGTCAGGTGTGCGCCAGATGGAGCTCATCTTGAGATCTTGGAAGCCCAGAGGCGACTGGTGTAGGTGCAGGTAGTCGAGCACCGTAGCGAGCTGGATGCCGCTATCGAGCACTTCCTCTACAGCAAGCGGTCGATTTTTCCTCTTCCTCAGGTAAGCTTCGAGCGTTTCACCCTCAAGGAAGTCCATGACGAAATACCAGCGCTGGTCTTCAACAAAGTAATCGTAGATGCGTGGGAGGTGGGGATGAATCAGGCTTGCCAGCGTAAGCATCTCGCGCCTGCTGGCTTCGATCAACTCTTGCGCATCCGGGTTATTCTGGCCTATTTCCTTGAGGGCTACCACGCGTTTGCCGAATTGCGTGTCCTGCGCCTTATACATGGTGCTCACCTCATCTGTACTTACCACCTCAAGAATACGGTAGCGCTGCTGCATGATGACATCGGGGAGAAGCAAGCCGGTAAGGGGATTTGTTGCAAGTCCAGTTCCTCCTGGGGCATTGGTGAGCGGCTCGCCACAGGCAAAGCAATGCGTGGCCTGTGCCGGATGAGTCGCGCCACATGCCAGACAATACATCGAGGTAGAAACGTTGGCGTTTACATTGCTCGCCATACTTGCACCGTTCCATCTTCACTGCCGGAGGCAATATATTGTCCATCGGGCGACCACGTCACGGACATCACCTGACCGGAATGGCCGCGATACATCAGAATCTCGCCCTGCAAAGCCATTGCTTGATTGCTGGCCTTGCCAAAGGACCACACCTGTACGGTGGCGTCGGCCCCGCCTGAGGCGATACGCACTTCCGATCCGGTGAGTAGGAGTGGCCCTCTCTGCCATGCCACAGCATTGACTACGCCTGTGTGGCCGCGATAGGTAAAAAGGGGGCGTCCCGTTGCGGCTTCCCAAACTTGCACGGTTCCGTCGGTCCCGCCCGAGGCGATCTGACTGCTATCGGGCGACCAGGTGACGGCATTGACCGCAGCAGTATGACCGCGATAGGTTACAGAAGTGTGCCCCGTGCCCGCATCCCAGGCCTTCACGATGCCATCGGCTCCGCCCGAGGTAATGTATTTCCCATCGGGCGACCAGGCAAGGGTAAGCACCGTTTGAGCATGGCCGGTGTACGTGAAGATGAGTTTTCCTGTTGTCGCTGAACGCACCTGGACAGCAGTGTTCCCGCTGACAGCAGCGATCCTGCTCCCATCGGGGGACCATCCCAGGGCATTGACATTTCCAGGTTGGCTAAAACGAAAGAGGCTCTCATCTCCTGTTGCTATGCTCCAGGCGCCTACGGTGTCGTTGCCCAGCGCTGCAGCGATATGTGTGCCATCTGAGGACCATGCCAGAGCATCCACTCCCTGGTTGTTGGTTGCAAAAAGAGCGGGTTCACTTTCACGAGAAAGAAGCCTTTGCTCTGCCGGATAAATGGCAAGACCAGGGACAATAACGAGGTTTCCTGTGTTCGCATCCCAGACCTGCACGGAGCTATCGATTGTGCCGGCGGAAGCAATGTATTGTCCGCCGGGGGACCAGGCGACGGCTGTCACCGATCCAGTATGGCCGTGGTACGTGAAAAGAGGTCGGCTGAGAATCCTGGCTTGCGCAGGCGCTGGAGCAGATTTTGAGCCGTCCGTTGGGCAAGGAGACGCTGTAATTCCTGCTTGACGATCGCCACGCTTGCTGGTCGCTTGCTCATCTCCATCTCCACCATCTGCTTGAGGAGAGCGTTGAGTTGGGCAAAGATGGGCGATCTACTTGATGGGACAGCTTGAAAATGAAAGAGGGTGAGTGAGGGGTCATCGCCCGTGAGTAACTCGTGAAGTGTGGCTCCGAGGCCGTAGATATCCGATTGGGGGGTTGTCTGCGCTTTACCATACTGTTCGGGAGCGGCGTAGCCTTTCGAGCCGAGGGGAATAGTATCTTTCGCCTTCCCAGGCTTGAAGTGGCGCGCGATGCCAAAATCGATCAGGTACACGTGGTTGTCGGCGGTGCGCATAATATTCGCAGGCTTGAGGTCGCGAAAGATAATGGGTGGCTGGTGGGTATGCAGGTAGTCGAGCACCGTACACAATTGGAGACCGATTTCAAGGACCATCTCAACCGGGAGGCGCTGGGAGGATTTGCCCAGGTAGTCTTCCACGGTATCGCCCGCGATAAAGTCCATAACAACATAGGAGCGTCCATGCTCGCTAAAATGATCGTGAATGCGAGGCAGGTTGGGATGGGTGAGCTCCGTCAGCAGTAACGCTTCATGTTCAAAGGCAGCGGTAGCCTCGGCCAGCTCTTGTGGACTCAAACCATCCTGGTTCATTTCCTTGATCGCCACGAGGCGATGGCTGAAAAGCGTATCTTTCGCCTTGTAGACGGCCCCGAAGCCACCGGTACCTATCTGACTGACGATACTATAACGCGAGTGGAGCAGGTAAGAAGGAACGAGAGGACTACCTGGGGCTTCTCTCATCAGAACGGCAGCGTTTGAAGAAGCAGTGTGCGCCCGGAAAAAAGGTGAGGCTGCAGTAGATTGCAACGTATGATTGCAAGCGAAACAATGCGTCGCTTGTAGTGGATTGGATCCTCCACACTCGTTACAATAGGTGGCAGAAGCCGCCATTTCTACCTCCGAAACTGTTATCGTTCCCTACAAGTCGAAGGTAGCATACCGTGAGAGTCCTGTCAAGAACGCGAGTGCTTGCCGCCAGCTTTACAAATGTTCAGATTACCATTATGATGAAATGGCGTTCCTCCTAGAGTTATTGCAACACAGCCGTTGGAACAGAGAAAGGAGCAGTAAGTACTGTGAAGAGCCTGGGCGCCACGTTCCTGGAGTTTGAGTTTGAAGCCCAGAAGGGCGAGGGCGGCTACGCTCACGAGCAGGGCGAGGAGTTCCTGACCAGGCAGCGAGAGATGCTGGCCGAGCGTGTGGCGGCGGCCGACGTCGTGATAACGACCGCCGCGGTCCCGGGACGGCGGGCCCCGCTGCTGGTCACCGCCCCAATGGTGAAGGGCATGCGCCGGGGCTCGGTCATCGTGGACCTGGCCGCAGAGATCAGGCTGGTCTACCCTTTGGATGGTCCCTGGTACGTGACACTCCCAGCCTTGCGCATCGCCTCCATCGTTTCCTCAATAGTGAATAACCTGGTCGTCTTGATCGCTTTGACGTGCCCTGGGGTAACTGCCGCAATGCTCGTTGCTAGGGCCGCGTTGTCGTCGGGGGCTTCAGTGAGCGCAACTACATCGTACTCACCAAAGCAGAAGTAGACGCCGATCAGCCGTCCACCGAGCTTCTGCGCTAGTTCACTGAAGGGTTTGCTGCGGTCTTGCGGGTTCTTCGCCATCGTCGCCCACGCCTCAGCGGTGTAAGCAGCTTGAACCATGTAGAATGCCATGATGTTCGTCTCCTTTGCGGTTATTGCTTCCTTGTTAGTGGGAATAGTCGGACGAAACGAGAGCAGGATCTTTGGCAAACCATTCCTGCCGTACTACAAGCATGAGACGAGAGCTGTGGCTCCCGCTGAAAGGAAGGTTCCGTCTCTCAGTTTCTCTGTGCTTGTGAGGAAGCAGTTGCCAACGCCTCTGTTTTGATGTACTGCATACAAGTATAGCTTGGCTCTCTGAGTTGAACTTGTGAAGAGACTGGGATGAAGCTGAGAAAACAAGCAGGCTTTCTTCTTTGACCATCTCACTCAAGCACCCCGAGAGATAGTTGTATTGGCTCAAGAGCAGATAGCCGTTCTTGCTCAGGATTGGCGTCGGCGTTTCCCTCTTGGCGCTTTCCGTACCGGCTTCTCCAGACGTGGGACGGGATCCCTCTGCATCTGCGGGGTGCCCACCTTGAGAGGGCGCACAAGCTCTAGCAACATCTCCATGCGGGCATCGCTAAGTGCGGTAATCAATAAGGTGCGGCTCTCTAGCAGTTCGATGTCCCCGAAACATAGCGTTCCTTGAGGGATGTCAAACGCCGGGTCTCCCCAATAGGTCCAAAACGCGCGGTGCGGGCTATCCTCGACACAATAGAGCCGCTTATCGTCTTGCAAGGAAGCGTACACCACATCGGCAGGGATATTCGTGAAGCGGGCTGATTGCGGGCGCACCAGGCTATATCCCTTCATGCCCGGATTTGGGCAGACTGGTCGCCAATACGGCAGTAGTCGGCAACAGGCACCAAAGGGTTTGCCACTGCTACAAGGACAGGGATCCTCGGTACCTGTCGGGTGGTAGCTCATGATGGAGACCCTCTCTCCCGGCTGCTCGGGATTCGGATCGCCTGGTCGTGGTCGCCAACAGGTCGTATGGACCAAAACTCCCCCATTCGGATCCAAGTGGACGATTTCATCGACGAGGCGCATATCGCCTTTCGCCCTATCTCTCTGCTTCATAGACCCTCCTTCACTTGGCAGTGTCGCTACTCTTTCATACAGGACATGGTTTCAGTGTAGCACGTTTATTTGATTTCGGTCGCCACTCGCCCGCTTTCTTTCGAGATATGCTGAACAGTAACATAGGGTCCACGTGAACGAAAGGGATTGATGCGCTATGATACCATTAAAACCGACATAGGGGCACCAGGGGAAAAAATGAACCTCCTTTGAACATTCCTACTTTCCTTCGCGTGTGCTTACACCGGCTTCCGCGAATGTAGCCATCTCACCATGTATACGTAACGCCGCCTCAATGATGCTCATCGCCAGAACGGCACCAGTCCCTTCTCCAAGTCTGAGCTTAAGATCGAGAAGAGGGGGGAGTCCCAGCCTCTCGAGAATCAAGTGATGCCCTTGTTCTACGGATGCATGTCCAGCCAGCAGATACGCGCCAATCACCGGATTGAGTTCAACTGCAATCAGCGCCGCAGCGCCTGAAATGAAACCGTCGATCACCACGGGAATGCGGCGCGAGGCAGCAGCTATTATTACACCAACCAGTCCGGCAATTTCTAATCCCCCTACGCGCATCAGCACGTCGAGAGGCTTCTGGTGGTTGGGAACGTTGCGCTGGATCGCTTTCTCGATTACTTGTATCTTATGAGCGAGTTGCTCATCATCGATCCCCGTTCCACGTCCGGTGACGAGCGCTACCGGCTTTTGTAGCAGTACCGCGGCAATTGCGCTCGAAGCCGTCGTGTTGCCAATACCCATATCCCCTGTCGCTACGAGGTCAATTCCCTGGTTTAACTGAGTATCAAAGACATCGATACCAATCTGGATCGTCTCCAGCATTTGTGCGTGGGTCATAGCCGGTTCTAGAGCCATGTTGGCTGTACCAAAGGCCACTTTCCGCGAGAGTAAGTTGGGATGAGAGAGGTCGGCTGCTACTCCGACATCGACAATGATCACCTTTGCCCCAATGTGATGCGCGAGGATGTTGATAGCTGCCCCACCCCGGAGGAAATTATAGACCATTTGTGGTGTCACAGCGGACGGATAAGCACTTACCCCCTCTCTTGTGACACCATGATCTCCTGCCATAATGATGACCGCTTTTTGTTTTACGTTCGGCAGGGGTTGTTTGGTAATACCTGCCATTTGAATGGCAATGTCTTCGAGCCTCCCAAGGCTGCCTGCCGGCTTCGTTAATTGTTGCTGGCGCGTACGCGCCAGCTCCATAGAACGCGTATCAAGGGGCGTGACACCTGCTACCCTATCAAGTATGTGTTGCATCATGTAGTTCTCTTTCTGCTGTATGCTTCCGGGGAGGAATGCCAATTTCATTGGCACATGAGCATTTCATGGTGCATTCTATAATGGAATGCTCATACCAGTCCAATATGGCAAATGGAGACTCCTCCAACGTTGCAAAGTCTCCCGGTCAGTTATACACTATCCCTGTATGAAAAGAAGTGATTCATGACCAAAATAACGACACACATCACAACAGCGCAAAACGGCGAGGGACAACATACCAGGCGTCTCTGGCTTGTGCGGCATGGACTGACTGAGTGGAACACGCAGCAACGCTACTGCGGCCATCGTGACATTCCACTTTCAGCGCAGGGACGAGCACAGGCGCTCTGGCTTGCGGAGCGGTTACAGAAAGAGATGATTTCCGCCATTTACACGAGTGACCTGGCGAGAGCGCGCGAGACGGCGGAGATCATCGCCCACCAGAGAACACCAGCAGTACAGATCAGGGTGTCGGCAGCCTGGCGCGAGATAGACTTCGGCGAATGGGAAGGACTTACCTACGCGCAGATTGCCGAGGCCGGGCAATTCAAAGACCAGTTGGGCTTCTTTACCGATCCCGAGCATCATTCTCCTCCCAACGGTGAGCTTGTGGCGCACATGCAGCAGAGAGTAAAGGATGAGTTATCAACCATTATGCAGAGCCATGATTTGCCAACAGCAGGTGACGTGGTGATTGTCAGCCACGGAGGTCCCCTGCGCGTAATGTTGTGCAGCCTGCTAGGAATGCCGTTACAGCGCCAGTGGCAACTACGGCTCGACCCCGGTTCACTGAGCGCTATAGATCTCCTGCCAGTTCACGAGCCAACTGTCCCGCACGTAGTACTTGCCCTGCTGAACGATCAACATGCTATGCCCACGGATCATACGGCGAAAAGTCCAGCCTCGACAGGAGCAGCCTCCTGTAATCCTGAGAACCAGCGAGAACAAGGAACGGTGCGAGATGGATAAAAGGCAGAAACAGCATTCCTCCAGCCAGAGGCAGAATCGTTTTTCTCGCTTGAGGAGTGTGTTCCTGAGCCAATATACGGAATTCGTGGCAGCAGTGCGGTTCCTCACTGTGCTGCCTGTGCCTGGGAGTACGCAGGTCTTTGATAAGGACGAGGTCACACCTCGCCTCGTGATCGGCTGTGAATATTTCCCATTGGTGGGTTTGCTGCTGGCACTGCTGCTCTGGTTGCTTGTGCTGATTCTTGCTCCGCTCGTTCCGCAACTCGTCCTGGCAGCTTTACTTGTTGCGATGCTGGTAGTACTTACGGGAGGACTCCATCTAGATGGACTGATGGACTCGTGCGACGGGCTCTTTGGTGGCAGTACACGCGAACGCAAATTAGAGATTATGCGCGATAGTCGTGTAGGAAGTTTCGGAGTGCTTGGCGCGACGTGTTTATTGTTGCTCAAATTCGCGCTTTTCGCCAGTATAAGAGCACATACCCTCCCACTTGCCCTGTTGATCGCGTTGCCCTCTGCACGCTGGGCCATGGTGCTGGTGTTGCGCGTTTTTCCTGGAGCACGCCCAACTGGTTTGGGAGCTGCGTTTCATCAGGCTGTCACGACCGAGCGACTGGTCCTGGCAAGCATCGTCGCTTTGACTATCGTGCTGATCGCGGGACAGTTCATTGGTCTTATCGTATGGATAACGGTGACTATTACGACACTGATTCTGGGATCCTGGATAACCCGGAGCATTGGAGGACTGACCGGTGATAGCTACGGGGCTATCGAGGAAGTGGCGGAGGTAGTGGCATTGTTGGTATTGGTCATGGTACGAGCATAAGTACTCGACTTGCGGTTTTCTTTTGTTGCTATGCAATCTATAAGCTGAATTGAGGAAGTTCCTCCGCGGGAACGATAACCAGGAGAAGAAATCCATCGTGTTTTCAGAGAAAACGATACCCCCACGATTGATACTAATACTGGGAGGTGCGCGTAGCGGAAAGAGTACTTTCGCGGAACGCCTGGCCACCAGCAGCGGGAGGACTGCGGGTTCCATAGCTTTCATCGCCACTGCCACTGCGGACGACGACGAGATGCGCGCACGGATTGCTCGCCATCGTGCATCTCGCCCACGGGAGTGGCACACAATCGAGGAACCACTCGACCTTGCAGGAGCGGTACGGCAGGCGTACAAGCTTGCAGATGTATTGCTTTTGGACTGCGTGACACTCTGGTTGGGGAACATGTTGACGCAAGAGTCGGGGCAGCGTGAAAGTGATGATAAGGAAAAAGAAGAACTGCGTATAACGAGCAACCTGTTTGATGAACGGCCCTTGAAACACATCGAAACGCTTCTCACTGTGGTGCAATCTGCGGGGCCAAACAAAACGCTCATAGTTGTCACGAACGAAGTTGGCCTTGGCGTTGTCCCGGCCTATCCTCTCGGACGAGTCTACCGCGATACCCTTGGATATGTCAATCAGCGCCTTGCGCAGGCTGCTGATCGCGTGTACTTGATGGTGGCAGGCATGGCGGTAGATATCAAGCGTTTGCACGAAGAGGCCTTTTTATGAGACCTGACTTTACCCCCCACATGAAGTAGATGGAAACGGGCTATATCGTTGACATCACCCAGGCCCCATGCATATACTACATCCATCACTATTGTGCTCATTGGGTGGCCTGGAGAACAGGCAGAATAGGGAAGCCGGTGCAAATCCGGTGCAGTCTCACGCGCTACTGTAACTGGTGAGCGACTCATCCTCTTTCGTTCAAGAGATTATGCCACTGTTCCGAAATCGAATGGGAAGGCAAGATGGGAAGCGCTTGTAGCCAGAAGTCAGGAGACCTGCCCGATGAGGTATGCTCACGATCCTTCGCGTAAGAGGAGCGAGCTACCGAGACATCGGCGACCAAAGTGAAGTAAAACATCGCTTCACGAGTTGGGTTCGAATATGTCCCTGGTTTGCCTCCATTGCCGCGAGGAGACAGCGAGCGTTGTAATAGGAGGTTACAACACGATGTTCTCCCGTCTTCTCTCTTTTCGACTTTGCCTGATGCTGCTTTTGTCTTTATTCGTGCTGCTCACTGCATGTGGACAAAGCACATCAACAACAACCGTATCACTGCCGACGCCCCCGACGCCCCCGACACCCACTTCCACCTTAGCGCTCGATTTTTACAGAACGCCGATTGTCTTTCCGACCACTCCTCCGCGACGTATCATCTCGCTGCTTCCAAGTACGAGTGAAATGCTGGGGGCGTTGCATCTTCAGGGTCGGGTAATCGCTGTTGATTATTACACGAGCTACCCGCCTGAACTGGCATCTCTACCTAAGGTTTCGGATGTCAATGGAAAGTACAATGTTGAGCAGATCGTTGCATTGAAGCCTGACCTGATCCTGAGCTGGGGCGGTGAGACGAAACAGTATGATCAGCAGCTCGAAAGCCTGGGCTTGCGGGTCGTCGATCTGCCAATCACGAATTTCTCGGGGGTACTCCAGCAAATTTTGCTGGTAGGGCACCTGACGTCCACACAGGCCACTGCTCAATCGCTAGTGAACCAGCTGCAGCAGCAAATTAGTTCGATCAAGGCGTCAGTGGCAGGCACGACTGCGCCGAGAGTGCTGCTCGAAGTAGATGATAGCACGCCAGGAAAACCATATGTCTTTGGCGGTGGTTCCTTTGGTGATGAATTGCTGCAGGATGCAAATGGCATCAATATCTTCCATGGCAATACGGGTGGTGGTGGTTATCCACAGGTCACAGACGAAGCAATCTTCGCCGCCAACCCGCAGTTTGTCATTCTGACTGAAGACCCGGCCTTTGGTGGCAATCCCGCCCTGGTGTATAAGCGCCCCAACTGGAGCAGCATCAATGCGCTCAAATTGCACCAGGTGTACCGTATCAACGTCAACATCATGCAGCATCCCGGCCCACGACTGGTACAGGGGCTGCGCTGTCTGGCACAGATCGCTCATCCCGACAAGTTCTCCGGTGCATTGCCCGATTACTGTACAGGGACAGTTTGATCATGAAAAGTCGTTTGTTGCTGTTCCTGTGTGATCTGCTTCACTTTCCATCTGTGGAAACGATGATAGTATGATCAATTGATATAGAGTATGCTGGTACTATAAATATTCTGTCTTTGAAGCTTTGTAAGCTGACCTTTTTCACCTCAAAGAGTGAGCAGAACAAAGCATTGTCGATTTTTGGTCTTCCTGAGCGCTATATAGTCAGAAAGATAGAAAGGAGGAACGAACATGAACAGGTTTCTAACTGTAGTTAATGCGACCAGTCGTGTTGTTCAAAATTGTAGAGCCGCCAGATTCCTCCTTCATGGGCATGATTACCATGGAGGCTTCGCGGCGGCAAACGAAGAAAGGAAGAACTATATGTTTAGTTCACAACTCCCCGATCAAATATCCCTAAATGTCGTCACCTGTAATGCGAACAGTTGTAGTGCTAATCAATGGAACAACGACCCTGGAAGGGCGGGAATCACAAGCATCGTACACTTACGAGCTGGCAAAGGCGGCAGTGAGCAGGTAATCAGGCACTCGAGCAAGAATGTCCAATGTATTCAAAATCATCGAACCTTTCCCGAAACGTGGCGCTATACATGTTACGTGCCACGAGACGGTGAAAATTCCGCGATCCCATAGGGCTCCGTTCTACTAGAACACGATGTTCAACATAGATGAGCTCTTTTTTTGTGTAGAAAAACGTAATTATCTTCTCAGCGCAAGCCTTCCTTTTTCACTTCCCCTCTGAAGTCAATCTTCCCAGCCATTCTATGGTCTCTTCCATGAGTAGTATTGAACGTGGCGTTATAGCTAATGGCCTCGCAGACTTGAGTAACTGCAACGCATTTGTCACAGGTAAACGGGCCCGAACTATTGCTTGTGCTGCCTCCTCGTTGGAAATCCGTAGCCCACACAACGCCAGGGCCAGCATATACGGGTTTTGTCCTTCGGCAGACGTTGTAAACCAGCTAGTAAGGTGTTCCTTTTGTGCCTGACTTGAAATTGGCGGCAAAGATATATCTGCGACTATCGTAGGTCGAACGAAAGAGATAATACCTAAAAGCACTGCACCCAGGCCAATCTCCTTTGTCCATGCTGTCGCCAGGCGTTTTTCAGTTACTGGATCGTCAAGCACCTGTAAGCCCGGTGCATTACTTACAGAAGTAATATTCCAGAGGAAAAAGCAGAGATCACTAAGCGAAGCTTGTTCCAATTGGTGAGATTTCGGTTGACCATCAACGACTTTACAAGATTCTTGTGCGAGCGACTGGTCAATGAAGGCATAGACGTTCCAGAGGAAGAACCCAATCTCCCTCAAAGTTGCTTTCCCAAGCTGAGCATTTAAGTTTGTGTTCTGAAGGGCTTGTCGCATAGACTGTACATATTTCGGGTCTTTATTTGTGACAGAGAAAAGATTGTAAATAAGCATTTGAATACTGCCAATAGGGCTTTTCTTAAAGGCAGCCTGTACAATCTCAGGCTGAGCCAGTGGGGAAATGAGCCGCGCAGCATAGGAGACATCAACAGATACTGCGTTATGCAACAGGAGAGCAAATTGTTGCAGGTCGTTGCTGGCGATGCGTTCTGACAGGTCTACGGTTGCGAGTCTGTCGAATACATCGGCCGCAAGCACTCTTCCTGGTCCTGGATACCTGTCCCCCAAAGAGGGTGCCTGCTGTATACGATGGGTAAATTTGCCTATCTCATCCAATGGCTCTGTAGCTAGCCGAGCTGTGAGAAACTGTTCCTGAAACAGCTCATACCCTTGCGCAAGCGAAAAATATTCGTGTTGTAGGAACGTGCCAATCTCACCTAACGGTGATCGATTACACATAACGGCAATTTCCTGGGCTGAGAATTGTTGTAAAAAGAGCCGCCAAAATTGCTTTGAAGAAACTTTGCGAAATTGCCCAATATCAGCGATTTCCGCCTCCTTCAGGCGACAGAGGGAGGCTAGCCCTGCTGGCGTAAGCGCTTCTAAATATGCCTGGGCAATAGACGGCGAGATTTTCTGGAGCGCGCGCAGTAACCAGTAGAGGCGCTGCAGGTTCTCTTTTTCAGCCCGTTGCACAAGCATTGCAACGTCCAGGGCTTGAAATAAGCTCTCTATTTGTGTAGCTGAATACCCGAGTTCTTGCATACACCCTATGAGCTGCTCCATTGAACTCATGTTGCTCATGCTCACCTTCGTTGCTAGAGCGTGCATAGGAATATTGTCTAACAGCGTTTTTGCCTGCTCGGGCGAGATACGCTTGAGCACACGCAGCAGGGAAACCAGCGGCAGAAGGCCTCTTCTCTCACTACGCTGCGCCAGTTGCCGCATGTCGATGGCGGTAACGACTTTGCGTGCTGTCTCGGCATGGATCTGCTGGAGGTTCTGAAGTATTGGCACAATATTCTGAATGGTACGTCCGGTTATTTGAGAGCTTATGTCTTGTGGTTCCGCATCACGCAGGAGCATGCCAAGTAGTTCATGAGCACGCGAGGCATCATATTTTGCTACGCTGTACACATAGCGTATTGCATCAGCAATGTTTCCTGTTTCAAATTGGCTGGCTGCGCAGTCCTGCAGGTCACGATTGGTCAATAGTTGTTCCAGGAGAGGCGCTTGCTCCTGACGAGCAAGACCATCATAGACCGACATGTAATTAGGGGGTTTCGCTTTCAGATACGCCTCCAGTTCTTTGACTATGTCTAACGTGATGCGCTTCGGAGTAACACTGCCCTCCTGGCGATAGATATGTGTTTCGAAAATCTCGCGTGCCAGGGCTGGATGAAAGACAAGGTCGTAAAGAACACCATAGTTTTTTACTGTTGACCTTGTCAGCAGCTTTTGTCTTTCTAATTGCCTGACCTCCTCTCGTGGAAGTATTGCCTCAACGAAGAGGTTGTGCGCTCGAATTTCAAATTGCCGCAGGACACACAAGGCGGGCAGTGCCTTTCCACCGGTGGCCAGGTATTTGTCTTTTAACGCTCGATACACGACATCCTGCTTGACGTTGCTCAGTCGACCGCCAACAGTGTACCATGCCTCCAGGCGACTTTTAGAGACTACAAGGTTGTGAGCATGTTGCGTTTTGAGTAACTCAGCAGAGTCATTTTCCAGGGCAACATAGCGGTTGGGGTCCTGCCGCCGGTAAGCGGTTGCATATTTTTCAATCACTCCCCGATACAGGTCTACAGGCCGAATTTTTATCTTCTCGTCCGCACACACCTCTAAGTAGCCATTGATTACTCCAGGAGATGCATCTTGTTCTCCAACGCTGGGACGTGAGATCAATATGCATTGAGTATGTTCCGGCGGCTTACCTTCCCATTGAAAACAGAACTCATTCACCTCTTCTGGCGCAAGATGACAGTTATCCAGGATGTAGAGCACTCTCTCACGGTCGTGAGCATGCATCAATTCATGCCAGGCGCGCCCGTCTCCTCCTTTGACCTGCTGGCTTACGTCCTTATACGCAACCTGGAAATTCTCTTTCTCCTCAAGCCGTTTTGCCAGCGCCAGGGCAAGTACTGTCTTGCCAGCAGCTGAAGGCCCAACCAGTAGGGCGCGCTTCTTCTCTTGTAGAAACTTTTTGATATGCGTGACATAGGTTTCTGATAGGTAGACCAGGTCCTGTTCGAAGTCACGTTCCGTTGGAAAGCTACGTGCTGATGAATACAAGCATTCTTCTAATGACATAAAATAACGGTTCGATTTATTGGGAAAGCGTGTAGGATCCTGGCGCAGGAGATATACATGGAAATTCTCGATGGCTCTGCGCACCCCTTTAACGATATCGACAAGGGCTTTATCGCGGTTGGACCATGTAGTAACAGGTCTGGCATTGGTGGGTAAGGCTTGTAGTTCTGCAAAAGGTGCTCTTGTCCAATCGACAGGTCGCAGGATAATGGGAATAACGCATGCATCGCTAGCTTTGTGTCGTTGCATAGCCTGAACCATCTCAACACCATAACTATAATCTGATGCTATGAAGTCAGGACTAATCAGCAAGAGAATGATAGATGCAGTATTGATATGGTCATCGATAACATGCTTCCACTCTGTGCCGGGTACAATCTGACGATCATACCACTCGGTGATGAGACCTTCTCGTCGCAAAATGCTCAGGTGGCTTTTCAGCTTGTTTAAGAGAACTTCATCCTCATGTGCGTAGGAGTAGAAGACCTCAATGGATTTTGCTCGTCCAATAGTCATAGTGAAGGCTCCTCAGTCGTCCCAACACTGCTATCTCCGGCTTTCCAACTCGTGGTTTTGCCGCTTGTGCATCTTCTGTCATACTTTTCTCCTATTTATCAGAAGGCCTCTTAATGTAGCCCGGCAATGTTTATCATACGCTACGAATGCTCAAAGGTAAACACGGGATATACAGGAAAAGCCACGCGAACGAAAGGGATTGATGCGCATGATACCATTGAAACCGATACAGGAGCATCAGGAAGCAAAGATGAATAATACTCAAGACCCTGATTAAATATGCGGATCATTTTCGTTTCTTGTGGCTACATCTAACAGATGCTTCCAAGAGTTAGTACAGGAGGTACCAAATTGGTATACTCTTCCATCGAGCCTTGCGCTCACATTATTGTGTGCTGGAATATTTCCCAATCCGCGAGTGCTTATTCTTCCTTAGCCGGGGTCCTGGCTGGTTTCCTTGTTACAGCTATTGTCTTGTCTCTCAGTAATCCTCCAAGGCGTGAAGAAGTGAAGGACATTTCTCTTCCCTTGTATGGGGCCGCTGTTGCATGTCTTTCACTCACTTTGTCATCCTTTCTTTTTGCGCAGCTTGTTGGAGACGAAACAACCTCGAGAGCATATCTTCTAGGGTCGGCGGCTTTTGGAACATTTGCTCTTGCTATTTTACAGCTTATACTGAGCCTCCTTTGGTTCTTTAAACTGTACGGCATACCTCCAGCAATTCTCTCTAGCATGAATCTACTATTTCAAGGAGTACTAGTCACCGCAATATTGTATCTATTCCTTACTTCTGTGGATATTCTGCGGTTAAAGGCAGGAAATGATCAGGAAACTCCCTG
>WNGN01001913.1_pt1 | contig 22440 bp, 18 predicted proteins | sample 5400561 | NCBI WGS metagenome assembly WNGN01 (sample SAMN13153379, study PRJNA577476) | soil metagenome | isolation source: 115 cm soil or saprolite under Garry oak tree replicate 2 | place: USA:California | collected 2016-06-15 | reverse complement strand
TCCAGTACGAATTCGCGCCGCGCATCGTCGACTGGCGCGCCTGGCGCGTGCCCGCCGCGCTCGCCGCGGCGCTCGCGCTCCTCTGGATCGTCGGATTGAACGTCGACGCCTGGCGCATGCTGCGCGAAGGGCGCCAGCTGCGCGCGCAGATGAACGCGACCTTTCGCGAGGCGTTTCCGCGCGTGCGGGTGGTGCTCGATCCCCTGGCGCAAATGCGGCGCGGGCTCGCCGACATGCGCTCGGGCGCCGGCACCGGCGACGCCGAGGATTTCCTTCCCCTCGCGGCGAGCTTCGCCCAGGCCGCTCAAGCGGACTCCGATGCCGTGCGCCAGATCGAGTATCGCGACCGCGCCCTGCAGGTTCGCTTCGAGCCGCGGGCCGTCGACTCGCCTCAGAAACGCGACGCCCTCGTCCAGCGCCTGACAAAAGCGGGATTGTCGGCGCGATTTTCCGAATCGACGCTGAGGGTGCGCAAGGGAGGCGGCGCGTGATCGCGGCCGCGCGCGCATGGTGGCTCGGGCTCGCCCGCCGCGAGCGGGCGATGACCGCCGCCGCGGCGGCGTTCGCCCTGCTCGCGCTGCTCTACCTGATCGCGATCGAACCGGCCTGGAGGGCGCGCGAGCGGCTCGGCGCCGAATTGCCCCGCCTGCGCGAGCAGGCGGCGGAGATGGAGTCGCTCGCGCAGGAGGCGAAGCAGCTGAGAAGCCGCGGAGTCTCGGCCGATTCGGCCGAGGCGGCCAAGACTGCGCTCGAGCAATCGCTCGCTCGCGCAAGCCTCGGCGGCGCGCGGGTCGCCGTGCTCGACGAGCGCCGCATCGCGGTGAGCGCGAAAGGCGTTCCCGCGGCGCAGTGGCTCGCGTGGGCGGAAGAGACGGCGCGCGAATCGCGGCTGAAGATCGCCTTCGGCCAGATCTCGAGGACTGCCATCCGCGGCGTGATCGATGCCGAGGCCACGTTCGAGATCGCGGCGCGCCCGTGAGCCGGACTCCCGCCCTTCGCAGGGGCCTCGGCCTCGCGCTCGCCGCCTTCGCCGCCGCCGCGCTGACCGTGATCGCGCGCGCGCCCGCGTCCTGGATCGGCGACCGGCTGCAGTCGCAGGGGCGGCTGCGCCTGGTCGATGCGCGCGGCACGGTATGGGAAGGCTCGGCGATGCTCGCCTTGAGCGACGGCAGGCAGGCGGTGCTCATACCGGGGCGCATCGCCTGGAAGCTCGGCGCCGCCGCGATTCTCTTGGGAGGTGGGGACGCGCGCGTCTCGCATCCCGCGCTTTCCGCGCCGGTCGAGCTCGCGCTCGGCGCCGGCTCGCTCGCGCTGAAATCAGGGCGCGCGGAGCTGCCCGCGGCGATACTCGCCGCGCTCGGTGCGCCGTTCAACACCGTCCGGCCGGGGGGCAGTCTCGACCTGCGCTGGACCGATATCGAAATCCGAAACGGCGCGATGGCCGGCAGGCTGGAAATCGAGTGGCGCGAGGCGCAATCGGCCCTGTCCACGGTCGCGCCTCTCGGAACTTACCGCTTGCAGGTGGCCCCGGCGGGGGGTGCCGTGCGCGTGCAGCTCGACACCTTGCGCGGCCCGCTGCGCCTGCAGGGCAACGGGACCCTCAAGGGGGGACGGTTGAGCTTCAGGGGGGTGGCCTCGGCCGATCCGGACATGCGCCCGGCCCTGAGCGGGCTCATAGGTGTGCTCGGGCCTCGTTCGGGGGATAATGCGCTCCTTGTCCTTGAAACCTAGGGGAAATGAAGGACATGCAACTGCGAATTCGAGTGGAGGCGCAGCATGGGGCTGACCCGCCCGCCCGGCCTGTGCGGGGCGGTCGGCTTCCGCTGCGGGCGGCGATGCTGGTCGCGGCGTTCGCGCTATGCGCGGCCGCGGCGGCCCAGGAGCGCGTCACGCTCAATTTCGCCAATACCGAAATCGACGCGGTGGTGCGCGCGATCGCCCAGTTCACGGGCAAAACCTTCATCGTCGATCCGCGCGTCAAAGGCACGCTGAACCTCACGATCGACCAGCCGCTCACGCCCGACCAGGCGATGGCGGCGCTGACCGCGGCGCTGCGCCTGCAGGGCTACAGCCTGGTCGAATCGGGCGGCATCGTCCGCGTGGTCCCCGAGGCCGACGCCAAGCTCCAGGGCGGAGCGGTGCAGTCGGGGCGCCCCGCGGGCGGGGCGCGCGGGGACGAGCTGGTCACGCAGGTGTTTCGCCTCAACTACGAATCGGCGGCGAACATGGTGACGGTGCTGCGCCCGCTGATCGCGCCGAACAACACCATCAACGCCTATCCGGCGAACAACACCATCGTCGTCACCGATTACGCCGAGAACGTGCGCCGCATCGCGCGCATCATCGCCGCGATCGACACGCCCTCGGGCGCCGACATCGACATCGTCCGGCTGGAGCACGCGATCGCGAGCGACGTCGCGGTCCTGCTCGGGCGCATGCTCGATGCGGCGGCCGGCGGGGACGCCAGCCAGCGGGTGACGGTTCTCGCCGAGCCGAGCAGCAATTCGCTCCTCATCCGCTCGGCGAGCGCGGCGCGCGCGAACCTCGTCCGCACCCTGATCGCCAAGCTCGACCAGCCGTCGGCCGCGCCGGGCAACATCCACGTCGTGTACTTGAAAAACGCAGAGGCGACGCGGCTTGCGCGCACGCTGCTCGGCGTCGGGGGGAGCGATTACCAACCCGGAGGTCTGTCTACGACTCCCCAGACCTTCGGATCGCAGACCCAACCGCGGCCCCCGGGCTCGACTCCGCTCACTCAAACCCCGGCGGGCGGTCCGGCGACTCCGACCGCGGCCGCGGCGCCGGTATCGGGACAGGTCGGAGGCGCGCACATCCAGGCGGACCCGACGACCAACACGCTCATCGTCACCGCGCCCGACGCGGTCTATCGCCAGCTGCGCGCCGTGATCGACAAGCTCGACGTGCGCCGCGCGCAGGTCTTCATCGAAACCTTGATCGTCGAGGTGACGAGCGACCAGGCGGCCGAGTTCGGCATCCAGTGGCAGGGTGGGTTCGGGAACGCGGGCGCCGGCGGCGGCGCCAGCTACGGCGGCGTGATCGGCGGCACCAACTTCGGCGGGGCCGGACAGAACATCCTCGGCGTGGCGCAGAACCCGGCCACCGTGGGCACGGGGCCAGAACATCCTCGGCGTGGCGCAGAACCCGGCCACCGTGGGCACGGGGCTCAACATCGGGATCGCGCACGGGCAGATCACCTTGCCGGGCGTGGGCACGATCACCAACCTGCAGTTCCTCGCGCGCGCGCTCGAGTCCACCAACAAGGCGAACATCCTGTCCACGCCCAACATCCTCACGCTCGACAACGAGGAGGCGCGCATCATCGTCGGCCAGAACGTGCCGTTCATCACCGGGCAATTCGTGAGCCCGGCCTCCGCCGGCGCCGCGACGGTCAATCCGTTCCAGACGATCGAGCGCCGCGACGTCGGCCTGACGCTGCGCGTGCGGCCGCAGATCAGCGAGGGCGGGACCATCAAGCTGGTGATCTATCAGGAGTCGTCGAGCGTTCAAAGCCAGACCAACGCCGCCGGGATCATCACCAACATGCGCGCGATCGAGACCAACGTGCTGGTCGACGACGGCGCCATCGTGGTGCTGGGCGGCCTGGTGCAGGACAGCGTGAGCAGCACCATCGAGAAGGTGCCGTTGCTCGGCGACATCCCGCTGCTCGGCCACCTGTTCCGCTTCGAGACGCGCACGCAGTCGAAGACCAACCTGATGGTTTTCCTGCGGCCCTTCGTGGTGCGCGACGAAGGGACCGCGCGCTCGCTCGCGGTGGATCGCTACGACCAGATGCGCAGCCTCGAGGAAAGCACCAAGCAAAGCCCGCATCCGCTGCTGCCCGACATGCCGCCGCCGGTCATGCCGCCCCTCGGGCCGGAATCGAAGCCGGCCGAGGCCCCCGTCGAACTGGGCAATCCGCCTCCCGCGTCACCCGGGACGCCCGCCCAGTAGCGCGGGAGCGCGCTGCGCGAACGAAGGCCCGGCCGCATGAAGCATCTCATTCCCTATGCTTTTGCGAAGGCGCATTCGGTGCTGCCCGCCGCGGAGCGGGACGGGCGCCTAGTGCTCTGGGTCACGCGCTCGACGCCGCCCGCCGCCGTGATGGAGGCGCGGCGCGCGCTGTCGCGCGAGATCACGCCCGTGCTCGTCGCACCCGAGCAGTTCGACGCGAGCCTGCGGGCCGCCTACGCCGACTCCGAGGGGGAGGCCGCGAGCGTGGTCGGCGAGGTCGAGGGCGAGGTCGATCTCGGCCGCCTCATGCAGGACATTCCCGAGGTCGAGGATCTGCTCGAAGCGCGCGACGACGCGCCCATCATCCGCATGCTGAACGCGCTCCTTTCGCAGGCGGTGCGGGAGGGCGCCTCCGACATCCACATCGAGCCCTTCGAGAGCTATTCGGTGGTGCGCTACCGCATCGACGGGACGCTGCGCGACATCGTGCGGCCGCGCCGCGCGCTGCACGCGGCGCTCGTGTCGCGCGTCAAGATCATGGCGAACCTCGACATCGCGGAAAAGCGTCTGCCGCAGGACGGCCGCATCATGCTGCGCCTCGGGGGCCGGCCGGTCGACGTGCGCGTCTCGACCCTGCCGACCGGGCACGGCGAGCGCGTGGTGCTGCGGCTGCTCGACAAGGAGCGCGGCAGGCTCGAGCCGGAGAAGCTCGGCTTGGCGCCTGATACGCTCGCCGCGCTCGATCGCCTCGTGAAGCAGCCGCACGGCATCGTGCTCGTCACGGGGCCCACGGGAAGCGGCAAGACCACGACCCTGTACGCGATGCTCTCGCGCCTCGATGCCGCCACCACCAACATCATGACCGTGGAGGACCCGATCGAATACGATCTGGAGGGCATCGGCCAGACCCAGGTCAATCCCCGCATCGACATGAGCTTCGCGCGCGCGCTGCGCGCGATCCTGCGACAGGACCCGGATGTCGTCATGATCGGCGAGATCCGCGATCTGGAGACCGCGCAGATCGCCGTGCAGGCTTCGCTCACCGGCCATCTGGTGCTCGCGACCCTGCACACCAACGACTCCGCTTCCGCGGTGACGCGCCTGATCGACATGGGGATCGAGCCGTTCCTGCTCTCCTCGTCGATCCTCGGCATCCTCGCGCAGCGCCTGTTGCGCAAGCTCTGCCCGGATTGCCGCCGGCGCGACGCCGGCGGGCAATGGCACGCGGCCGGCTGCCCGGCCTGCGGCCAGGTGGGATACCTCGGCCGCACCGGAGTGTACGAGCTGCTCGAGATCGACGAGCAACTGCGCGCGGCGATACATGCGCGCGAAGGCGAGCACCGGCTGCGCGAGCTCGCGCGCCAGCGGGCCTTTCGCACGCTGAACGAGGACGGCGCGCGCTGGGTCGCGGCGGGCGTCACCTCGAGCGAAGAGTTGCTGCGCGTGACCCGCGAGCAATGAGCGTTGCCGGCTCCTGATCGGTCATCTTGCCGATGGCGTCGTTTCGCTTCGAGGCTTCCGACCCGGCCGGGCGCATCGAGCAGGGCCTGATCGAGGCCGACAGCGCACGCTCGGCACGCAGCGCCTTGCGCACGCGGGGCCTCGTGCCTCTGGCGGTCGCTGCCGTCGATACGGGAGGCAGCTCGCAAGCGGCGGTATTTCGGCGCCGGAAATTTTCCGAAGCGGAGCTTGCGCTCGCGACGCGCCAGTTCGCGAGCCTGCTCGCAGCGCGGCTGCCGATGACCCAAGCGCTCGGCGCAACGATCGAGCAGGCGGAGCATCGCGCGGTGCGCGAGGTGTTCGCCGCGGTGAGGAGCGAAGTCGTCGCCGGGCACCGCCTCGCCGAAGCGCTCGGGCAGTTTCCGCGGGAATTTCCCGAGGTCTACCGCGCCACGGTCGCCGCGGGCGAGGAGTCGGGCGATCTCGCACGCGTGATGGAGCGGCTCGCCGATTACATCGAGGAGCGCCAGGCGCTGCGCGGCAAGATCCTCGCCGCCTTCGTCTACCCCGCGGTGGTGACGGTGGTCGCCTTCCTGATCGTGATTTTTCTCATGACCTACGTGGTGCCTCAGGTCGTGGAAGTGTTCCGGCAGACTCGCCAGGCCCTGCCCTGGCCGACGCGCGCGCTGCTCGCCACGAGCGAAGTGCTCCGCGTCGCCGGAATCTGGATCGCGCTCGGCATCGTCGCGGCGGGCTTTGCCCTGCGGCGGTGGCTCACGCTACCCGGCCCGAAGGCGGCCTGGGATGCGGCGGCGCTCAGGCTGCCGGTGTTCGGGCGCATGCTGCGCGGCGTGAACGCCGCGCGATTCGCCGCGACGCTCGCGATCCTTGCGGCCGCGGGCGTGCCGCTGCTGCGCGCGCTGGAAGCCGCGCGCGCGACGCTTGCCAACGCGGTCCTCGCGCGGGCGGTTGCCGACGCGATCGCCGCAGTGCGCGAAGGCAGCACGCTCGCGCGAGCCCTGGGCGCGGCGAAGGCGTTCCCGCCGGTGCTCGTGCACCTCGTCGCGAGCGGCGAGGCGACGGGCGAGCTCGCCGCGACGCTCGAGCGCGCGGCGAAGAATCTCGCGCACGAAGTCGAGCGCCGCGCGCTCATGCTCACCACGCTGCTCGAGCCGCTGCTGGTGGTCGCGATGGGCGCGGTGGTGCTCGCGATCGTGCTCGCGGTGCTCATGCCCATCATCGAGATCAATCAGCTGGTGCGCTGAGCCACGGTAAACGCCGAGGCGTGGAGCGAGCTCGGCGTGCGCCCCGATGCAATTTCCGGAAGCGGAGAGTAATCTATATTTGAGCCATCTCGCACAGCGCAAAGCTGGGCGGGCTGTGACCAGGGCGCCGATCGAGAGGAGTGTCGTGCAGGTGAAACGCGTCTTCGCCCCGAGAACCTTCGGTCTGGGTTTTCTTGTTGCGCTGTTTCTTGCCGCCTGCGGCGGAGGTGCGCCCGCGGGGGGCGGTGGGCCCATATTCGGCAATCCGCGCCTTTTCCTGATCGGGAACAACGGGACCAGCGGCCCCGAGCTTTTTGCCACCGACGGTACGTTCGCGGGCACGGTGCTGGTGAAGGACATCAATCCCGGCGCGGTCAGGAGCTGTGGAAGACCGACGGCACCCCCGGGGGCACGGTGATGGTGAAGAATATCAATTCCGCCGGCAGCAGCAACCCGCGATTCCTGGTCGCGGTCGGCAGCACGCTCTTTTTCGCAGCGAATAACGGGAGCAACGGCACGGAACTCTGGAAAAGCAACGGCACGGTTGCAGGGACGGTGATGGTGAGGGATATCGTTGCCGGCGTGGTCGGCAGCGCTCCCGAGTCTCTCACCGCAGTCGGCGCGACGCTCTACTTCGCGGCAAACGACGGGGTCAATGGCAAAGAACTCTGGAAGAGCGACGGCACGGCCGCAGGGACGATGATAGTAAGAGACATCAATACCACCGCTGGCGTCGGCAGCAATCCCGCTTTCCTCACCGCAGTCGGCGCGACGCTCTTCTTTCAGGCCTGCGATGCCATGAACGGTTGCGAACTATGGAAAAGCGACGGCACTTCCGGGGGCACGGTGCTCGTGAAGGATATCGTTGCTGGTGCGGCCGGCAGCGCTCCTGAGTCTCTCACCGCAGTCGGCGCGACGCTCTACTTCGTGGCAAACGCCGGGGTCAATGGCAAGGAACTCTGGAAGAGCGACGGCACGGCCGCAGGTACGGTGATGCTGACTGCCGGCGTCGGCAGCAATCCCGCTTTCCTCACCGCCGTCGGCACTACGCTCTTTTTTCAGGCCTGCGATGCCATGAACGGTTGCGAACTATGGAAAAGCGACGGCACTTCCGGGGGCACGGTGCTGGTGAGAGACATCAATACCACATCGGGTGCAAGCAGCAATCCCGCGAATCTCACCGCCGTCGGCACGACGCTCTATTTTTCGGCTTTCACCAGCGCGAGCGGCACAGAGCTCTGGAAGAGCGACGGCACGAGCGGGGGCACGGTGATGGTGATGGACATCAACCCCGGCCCGACCGGCAGCAACCCCTCGAACCTGACGGCGTTCGACAACATGCTTTTCTTTACGGCCAATGACGGTGTACTCTGGAAGAGCGACGGCACTGCGGCGCGCACGGCGATGGTGAGGGACCTCAATCCCGTAGGCGGAAACGGCGTAACCGCGATTCTCGGGCCGTAGTCCCGTCGCTGCGTGACGGTACTTTCAACCCCAGGGCCCGAGATAGGGCTCGCCTGTATACGTATCGGATTTCGGCTCGACAGCATTCGGCCAGTCGGCGACGCGCGCCGGCGCGCGAACCCTCTTGGGGCGCGGCCGCCCGTTCCATCCTACCTGCTCCATGTAGTAGTAGAGCTGGATGGCGTGCCCGGCCGGGTCGAGCACGTAGGCGCTGTAGTCGATGCCGGGTGTGAGCGCCGGCGGAATTTCGACGAACTTGCCGCCGCGGCCCTCGAGAAAGTCGACCGCCGCGCGAAGCTGGCGGTAGGTCGCGACCTGGACTCCGAAGCTCATCACCGTCGTGTGTTGCGAGAGCCCGAGGTTTTTTCTGAGGGCAATCGGATAAAGCGCGAGCGAATGATGCTCGGTGTTGCAGCGGAGAAACACGCAGCGGTGACCCTTCCAAGTGACGGTCTCGGTGCGCTCAAAGCCCATGATGCCGGTGTAGAACGCTTCCATCGCGCGCACGTCCCGGCAGAAAAGCCGGATCGGGCCGTGGCGCACGACCTTGAACGGCCGCGGCAGCAGGATGCCGTCGACGTCGTATTTCGCCGGCATCTTTTCCGGGTGCCGGAATCCCGAATTGAAATCGACGCCCCGCTCGCGGCTTTTTTCCACCTCCTGGTATTCCGGGATCTGCGGCAGCGGCGGGCGCTCGCGGAAGCCGCGCTCGTGCATCGCGCGCGGCTTGGGCAGGCCCGTCCAGCCGATCTGCTCCATCCCGTAATAAACCTCGTTGCGGTGGCCTTCCGGGTCGTAGGGGTAGCAGTGCCAGTTCGACCCCGGCATGTCGCGGCCGGCGCGGCTGATGCGGACGTTCTTCGAATTGAACCAGTCGAGCGCATTCGACACCTCGGCGAGGCTCGCCACCTGCCAGGTCATCTGGTTCACGGTGACGTCGGCGGGGATGTCGCCTCCGCGCCCCGCCGCGTTGTAGATGGTGCCGTTGCACAGGACGAAGGAATGGTGGTCCGTCCCGTGGCGCAGGAAATACATGTGGGTGTCGCCGAGCTTTTTCAGCTCGTCGCGCTTCGGGTGGTGCTCGGCGATGTCGAGCGGATCCGAGATGCGGAAGCCGAGCGCCTCGCAGTAGAAATCGAGGCACGCCGCGGGATCGAGGACGTTCAGGCCGAAGTGGCCGAGGCGCCGGATCTTGAACGGGCGCGGCAGCAGCACGCCGCCGACGTCGAACTTGCCGTTGGTTGCCATACGCGTCTCCTCGCGACCTAATCCTTGTAATCGGGGAAAAGCTTCTCCGCGAGCGCCATGCTCGCCACCCAGTCGCGGCTCTTGTGGTCGTACTGTCCGATGCGGCCGAATTTCCTGGCGCGCTCCTCGCAGACCTCGGGCGCGGGCGTGATGACCTCGACCCCGCCGGCAAGCGCCCCGACTTGCGCGCGGCAGGCGAGCTCGAAGAAGTGGTGATAGATATAGGCCTCGGCGAGCGAGGTGCCGCACACCAGGGCCCCGTGGTTCTCGAGGATCATCACCCATTTTTCTCCCAGGGCCCGCGCGAGCCGGTCCGCGCCTTCGCGCGTGGTGTCGTCCACCTCGTTCGGGTAATACGCGATCCGGTTGTAGAAGCGCATCGCCTGCTGCGTGATGGGCCGCAGGCCCCCCTTCTGCGCCGACACGGCGAGGTTTGCCGGCGAATGCGTGTGCACCGCGGCGACGACGTCGGGCCGCGCGTTCAGCGCGGCCGCGTGCAGGTGGACGGCGGCGGCGCTCGCCTTGTGCTCGGATTCCATGACCTGGTTGCCCTCCAGGTCGTACTTGACGAGGTTGGAGGCGGTGACCTGCTCCATGAAGACGTCGTCCGCCTTGACGAGGAAGCGACCGGGCTCGCCCGGCACGCGCACCGAGATGTGGTTGTAGGTCATGTCGACGAAGACGAAGTGCGCGACGAGCCGGTGCGCGGCGGCGAGCTCGCAGCGCAGCTGCCACTCGTCCTTGCTCACGCGCTCGCGGACCGAGCGCGCGCTTCTTTTCATCTCGATGACTTCGCGGCTCATGGCCTTTCCTTCACATTGTTTGCCTGCCCCCGGCAAGGTTATGATGACGCGCAACATTATCACTTTCGCGCGCGACCCGGGGAAGGCCCGGGTCGGGGCAGCCTGATAAAATCGAGTTCCGCTCCCGCCAGTGAAATCCACCCGAATGCCTTATGAAAACATACTCGTCGAGACTCGCGGCCGCGTCGGCTTGATTCAGCTCAACCGGCCGAAGGCGCTCAATGCGCTCAACGATGCCCTCATGAGCGAGCTGGGCGGCGCGCTCGCGGCGTTTGACGCGGACCCGGCGATCGGCGCCATCGTCATCACCGGCAGCGACAAGGCCTTCGCCGCGGGCGCCGACATCGGCGCGATGAAGGACTGGGGCTACATGGACGTGTACAAGGGCGAATACATCACGCGCAACTGGGAGCGGCTGAAGTCGGTCAGGAAGCCGGTGATCGCCGCGGTCGCGGGCTACGCACTCGGCGGCGGCTGCGAGCTGGCGCTGATGTGCGACATCATCATCGCGGCGGACACCGCAAAGTTCGGCCAGCCCGAGATCAAGCTCGGCATCATCCCTGGCGCGGGCGGCACGCAGCGCCTGCCCCGCGCCGTGGGGAAAGCGAAGGCGATGGACATGGTCCTGTCCGCGCGCATGATGGACGCGACGGAGGCCGAGCGCGCCGGGCTCGTGTCGCGCGTCGTCCCGGCGGACAAGCTGCTCGAGGAGGCGCTCGCCGCGGCGGCGCAGATCGCCGAATTCTCGCTTCCCTCGGTGATGATGGCAAAGGAAGCCGTCAACCGCGCCTTCGAATCGCCGCTTTCCGAGGGCGTGTTGTTCGAGCGGCGGCTGTTCCACGCGCTCTTCGCCACCGAGGACCAGAAAGAAGGCATGGCGGCGTTCCTCGAGAAGCGCAAGCCGAAGTTCAAGCACAAATAGGCGGACCTGTTCGTGAAGCCGGCGTGGCGGGTGATCGCCTGGATGTGCGCCGCCCACGTGGCGAGCATGACCGGCTTCTCCGCCTACGCGACGCTCCTGCCGCGGCTGCGGGACGAGTGGGGCCTGAACAACTCGCAGGCGGGCTTCATCAGCGGCGCGTTCTTCGCGGGATACATGGCCGCGGTGCCCCTGCTCACCAGCCTTACCGACCGCGTGGACGCGCGCCGGGTGTATCTTGTGTCGAGCGTCGTCGCCGGCGTCGGGCTGGCCGGGATGGCCTTGCTGGCGAAGGGGCTGATCTCGGCGTCGCTGCTGCAGTTGCTCGCCGGCGCGGGAATCGCCGGCACCTACATGCCGGGCCTGCGCGCGCTCACCGACAACGTCACGGGGACCGGCGCGCAGAGCCGCGCTGTGTCCTTCTACACCGCGGTGTTCGGCCTGGGCACGAGCCTCTCGATTCTGCTTTCGGGCTGGATCGCCGACACGCTGGGCTTTCGCTGGGCGTTCGGCCTGGGCGCGATCGGGCCGCTCGTCGCCGGGCTCATGGTGACGCTGGGCTTGACGCCGAGACGGCCCGCGCGCGCGCACGACACGCACGTGCTCGATTTCCGGCCGGTGCTCGCGAGCCGCGCGGTGCGGCCCTACATCTTCGGCTATGCCGTGCACTGCTGGGAGCTGTTCGGCTCGCGCTCCTGGCTGGTCGCGTTCATCGTGTTCGCGCAGGGGCTGCAGATGCAAGGCGGCGCGGCGCCCGCCGCCTGGTCGGCCGCGACGGTCGCGGCGGCCGCCAATCTCTTCGGGCCGGCGGCGAGCATCGGCGGCAACGAGCTGGCGATGCGTCACGGCCGCGAGCGGCTGATCTGGATGGCGATGCTCGCCTCGGGCGTGCTCACCTGCCTGCTCGGCTTTGCGGCGGTGCTGCCTGGGCACGCGCTCACGCTGCTCGTCATGCTGCACATGTGCCTCATCATGGGCGATTCCTCCGCCTTGACCGCGGGCCTCGTCACGCGCATCGACGAGCGCATCCGCGGCGCGGCCATGGCGGTCCACTCGATGCTGGGCTTCGGGGCGGGATTCTTTGCGCCGCTCGTCTTCGGCGCCGTGCTCGATCTGGCCGGCGGCAATTCGAGCCCGTCCGCCTGGGGCCTCGCATTCACGAGCCTCGGCGCCGGAGCGATCGCCATGGCCTGGGCGATTCGCCCGAAGCGCGCGTGACGTAAAATCCCGACATCAGGGAATGACAAAGAACGCTCAAGTCATCGTTGCGGGCGCAGGGCCGGTGGGGCTGCTCACGGCGCTCGCGCTTGCGAAGCGGGGGGTCTCGGTGCTCGTGCTCGAGGCCGAGCCCAATCTCACCATCGATTTGCGCGCCGGCACCTACCATCCGCCCTCGCTCGAGATGATGGCGCCTTACGGGATCACCGACGAGATGCACAAGACCGCGATCAAGGTGCCGCGCTGGCAGATCCGCGACCGGAAGGAGGGCGTCGTCGTCGAGTGGGACGTGGGCGAGATCGCGGACCTCACGCCTTATCCGTACCGCCTGCACCTCGAGCAGCACCGCCTCACGCCCATTATTTTCGACAAGTTGAAGCGGTGCGAGAACGCCGAAGTGCGTTTCTCGCACGACGTCGCGGACGTGTCGCAGTCCGCAGACGAGGTGACCGTCATCGCCGAAACGCCGGGTGGTACGCGGAAGTTCGAGGCCGAGTGGCTGGTCGGCGCCGACGGCGGCCGCAGCGCGGTGCGCAAGTGCATGGGCGTGGAATTCGAGGGTTTCACCTGGCCCGAGCGCTTCGTGGTGGCGAGCACGACCTTCGACTATGCGCCGCACGGCTACGCGATGAACGCCTACCTCGCCGACCCGGAGGAGTGGGCCGCGATCTTCAAGATGCCCGACGACGGCCCGCCCGGAATATGGCGCGTGATTTTCCCCGTGCCGCCGGATGAGGACGAGGCGCATACGCTGTCCGAGCAGATGGTCGAGCGGCGCATGCAGGGTTTCCTGCACAAGAAGGGGTTCTATCCGATCAAGTACAAGGGCATCTACAAGGTGCATCAGCGCGTCGCAAAGAATTTTCGGGTTGGGCGCGTGCTGCTCGCAGGCGACGCCGCGCACCTGAACAATCCCATGGGCGCCTTCGGGCTGAACGGCGGCATCCATGACTCGTTCAATCTCACCGAAAAGCTCGGAAGAGTGTGCCGCGGCGAGGCCGACGGGTCGCTGCTCGATCTCTACGTGCGCCAGCGCCGCACCGTGAACCTCGAGTACGTGCAGGAGTTTTCCATCAGGAACCTGAGGCGGTTGAACGAAAGATCGGAAGAGGAGCGCAGAAAGAACTTCGATGAGCTGCGGCGGCAGGCCGCGACGCGGGAAGGCAGGCGCGAGTTTTTGCTGGTAAGCAGCATGATCGCCAGCATCCGTTACGCGAATGCGATAACCTAGCCGGACGAGAAGGCGCGGCACGGGAGGAGATGCATGGACAGAATCTGGCTCGCGCACTATCCCCCAGGCGTTCCCGCCGAAATCGACTACCGCCGCTGGGGTTCGATCGGCGAACTGTTCGCAGACAGCGTCGCAAAATACCGCGATCGCCCCGCCTACTACCACATGGGCAGGACGCTCAGCTTCGGCGATCTCGACCGGCTGTCGCGGCATTTCGGCGCCTGGCTGCAGGCCAAGGGGCTGGCGAGCGGTGCGCGCGTGGCGGTGATGCTTCCCAACTGCCTGCAGTACCCGGTGTGCATTTTCGGCACCCTGAGGGCCGGGTGCGTCGTGGTCAACGTCAATCCGCTCTACACGGCGCGCGAACTCGGATACCAGCTCAGGGACTCCGGAGCGGAGGCGATCGTGGTCCTGGAGAACTTCGCCCACGTTCTCCAGCAGGTGAAGAACAGTACCCCCGTGAAGCACGTGGTGGTCGCGGCGCTCGGCGATCTGCTCGGCCTGAAGGGCCCGATCGTCAATTTCGTCGTGCGCAACGTGAGGAGGATGGTCCCGCGTTGGGAAATCCCCGGGGCGGTCCGGTTCAGCACCGCGCTCGAGGAGGGCGCGCGCTCGGCGCTCGCGCCGAGCAGGGTCGGCCACGATGACATCGCCTTCCTGCAGTACACCGGGGGCACCACGGGGCTCGCCAAGGGTGCGATGCTGCTGCACCGGAATATTCTGGCGAACATCGAGCAGGCCGCCGCCTGGTTGCGCCCCATCCTGCGGGAAGAGGAACCTCAGGTGATCATCACCGCGCTGCCGCTCTATCACATCCTGTCGCTGACCGCGAACGGCCTGCTCATGATGAAGACCGGCGGCTGCAACGTCCTCATCACCAACCCGCGCGACATCCCGGGCCTCGTCAGGGAGCTCGCCAGGCACAGGTTCACCATGTTTACCGGCGTCAACACGCTGTTCAACGCGCTCCTGAATCATCCGGACTTCGCCAAGCTGGATTTTTCCGCCCTCAAGATCTCCCTGGGCGGAGGCGCGGCGGTGCAGAAACCGGTGGCCGACCGGTGGAAGCAGGTGACCGGATGCACTTTGATCGAGGCCTACGGACTGTCCGAGGCTTCGCCCGGGGTCACCGTCAATCCGCCGGATCTCGGGGATTACAACGGCGCGATCGGCCTGCCGATTCCTTCGACCGAGATCGTTCTGCGCGGCAAAGACGGCAAGGAAGTCCCGCTTGGGTCGCCCGGCGAGATCTGCGTGCGCGGACCGCAGGTGATGAAGGGTTACTGGAACCAGCCCGAGGAAACCGCCAAGGTGCTCGGCCCCGACGGCTTCCTCGCCACCGGCGATATCGGCGTCATGGACGAGCAGGGTTACGTGCGCATCGTCGACCGGAAAAAGGACATGATCCTCGTCTCGGGATTCAACGTGTATCCCAACGAGATCGAGTCGGTGGTGGTGATGCATCCGGGCGTGCTCGAATGCGCCGCGATCGGCGTACCCGACCCGCATTCGGGCGAGGTGCCCAAGCTCTTCGTGGTGAAGAGGGACCCGGCGCTCACCGAGGCCGATGTCCGCAGGCATTGCGAGCGAAACCTCGCCGGCTACAAGCGGCCCAAATACATCGAGTTCCGCAAGGAGCTGCCGAAAACGAATGTCGGAAAAATCCTGCGCCGCGCCCTGCGCGAGGAAGCCGGCGCCTGACGTGCCTGTCAGCTTTCCTTGGTAGGCGCGGCGAGGTGGCGCTCGATGGCCTTGGCCAGCCGCTCGCGCCTCACCGGCTTGGTCAGGTATTCCGCGACCCCGAGTTTCAGCGCGCCCGCGTGCATTGCGTCGTCGCTTTGGCCGGTTAGCACGATGACGGGGATGTGCCGGGTCGCCGGATCCGAGCGCAATGCCTCCAGAAGCTCCAAGCCGTCCAGATAGGGTATGCGCAGGTCGAGAAGGACGAGATCGGGCGGACCGTCGACAATGGCGCGCAGCCCCACCGCGGCGTCTTCCGCGATCTGCGCCTCGTGTCCCATGCTCGAGAGGTGCACGCGCAGCAGGTCGACGAAGGTAGCGTCATCCTCGATAACCAGGATCTTCGCCAATTCTCTACTCCCCTAGCGAGAGGGGGCGAGTTCCGGATGCACGGCGAGCACGCGCTTGCGCAGCTCGAGCAGATACGGATCGCGCACGCCGTGCTCGATCAATCCGCGCACCGTCTCGAGCAGGTATTCGACCGGGGTGCCGAGGTGGCCGCGCGTCGACACCAGGGTCCGGATCACCGTTTCGAACGGCAGCCTGCCCGCGTAGCTCGGGTGCCGACGGTTGACGGCGAATGTAATGGCGCGCAGCGTCTCCGTGCCCGCGTCGACCGGGACCCAGCGCGGGGAGTAGGCGCCGAGCACCATCTCGCGCCGCCACAGCAGGCGCAGCTCGGCCTGCGCATGGTGCGCGGCGATGCGGAATGCCACGCCGCGGCAGCTGCCGCCCGTGTCCAGTCCTAACACGAGCCCCGGCTTCTGCGGCGAGCCCCGGTTGAGGTGCGACCACAGGCAGAAGCGGCGGTGAAAGCCGTGCAGGCGCGCGACGCGCCGCTCCTCGAAGTGGACGATGGGATTCCAGATGAGCGAGCCGTAGCCGAACAGCCACACGTCGGCGCCCCGGGGATGCCGGGCGAGCAGAGTTTTAACCGATGCGTCCTGCTCGGCTTCGGTGAGCACCCGTGCCTCGGGGTTCGCCTGGCAAAACAGCCTCTTCAGACGGTCGGACTCGAGATCGGCGCGGGTGAGGGACACGGCTAGCGGAAATTGCGAAGGATTTCGATCGCCACGTCAGCCAGCGGGTCACGATGCGCTTCGGTTGACTCCCGGATCACGCCGCCCTCGCTGCGGGCCGCGATGCGCGAAACGCCGCAAGCAGCTCGGCCTCCTTTTTCTTCGCTTCACCGAGATGGCGGCGCTTGACGTGGCCGAAGCCGCGGATGTGCTCAGGCGTGCTCGCTATCTCGACCGCCAGCTTATGGTTGTCACGGTCCAGGCGCTCGAGGAGTTCGGCGACGGTCGTTTCATATTCGCCGATCAAACGCCGCTCCGTCTTGCGCTCCTCGGTCTGGCCGAAAATATCGAGCGCGGTGCCGCGTAGGCCCTTCAATTTCGCCAGGACCCGGAACGCGCCCATCATCCAGGGACCGAATTCCGATTTCCTCGCTTCCCCCGTGCGCGGGTCGGGCCGATTGAGGATCGGCGGGGAAAGGTGGAATTTCAGACGGTAGTTCCCTTCGAACATGCTTCCTATCCTTGCCGTGAACGCGGGGTCGGAATAGAGGCGGGCCACTTCGTATTCGTCCTTGTACGCCATCAGTTTGAAGTAGTAACGCGCGACAGCCTCCGTGAGCGACGCGCCGCCGACCTTGCGCGCTTCCGTTTCGCGAACGCGCCCGACAAGTTCGCGGTAGCGGCCAGCGTAGGCGGCATCCTGGTAGCCGGTAAGGAACTCCACACGGCGCGCGATCGACTCCTCGAGGTTGCGCGACAAGGCCTGCGAAATCGGGATCACTTCGGCCGGCATCGCGAGCCGCTCGACCTGCGCGAGGTTTGCCGCGGCGCGCCGGCCCCACAGGAACGCTTTTCTGTTGAATTCGACCGCGACGTCGTTCAGCTCGATGGCGCGCAGCAGCGACCCTTCTGCAAGCGGCACCCAGCCCTTCTGGAAGGCGTAGCCGAGCATGAACATGTTGGTGGCGATGGCGTCGCCCAGCAGCGCCGTGGCGAGCTTGCCGGCCGGGACGAAATCGACGTTCTTCGCCCCGGCGGCATCGACGATGTCTTCCTGCAGGTGGGTTCCCGGCAGCTGCCAGTCGGGGTTCTTCACGAATTCGGCGGTCGGCGATAGCGTGGCGTTGATCACGACTTTGGTGCTCTTGTCGTTCATTTTCGAAAGCGCCTCGGAGCCCGAGGTGACGACCAGGTCACAGCCGAGCACGAGGTCCGCGCCGCCGGTGCCGACGCGCACCGAGTGCAGCTCCCCGGGGGAGCGCGCAATCCTGACATGCGACATCACCGGGCCGAATTTCTGCGCGAGGCCCGACATGTCGAGCACGGTCACGCCCTTGCCCTCGAGGTGCGCGGCCACCGCCATGATCTGTCCGATGGTGATCACGCCCATGCCGCCGATGCCCGTAACGAGCACTTGGAACGGCTTCTCCAGCACCGGCGTCTGCGGCTCGGGCAGTTGCGGAAATTCCGCGTCGCTCGCGGGGGAGGCCGCCTTGCCCTTCCTCAGGTTGCCCCCTTCGACGGTGACGAAGCTCGGGCAGAACCCCTTCAGGCAGGAGAAATCCTTGTTGCACGCCGATTGATTGATGGTGCGCTTGCGGCCGAACTCGGTCTCGAGCGGCTCGACCGACAGGCAATTCGACTGGACGCTGCAGTCGCCGCAGCCTTCGCAGACGAGCTCGTTGATGACGACCCGCTTTGGAGGATCCGGAAACTCCTTGCGCTTTCTGCGGCGGCGTTTTTCCGTCGCGCAAGTCTGCACGTAGATGATCGCCGAGACGCCTTTGACCTTGCGCAGCTCGCGCTGCACGGCGTCGAGCTCCTCGCGCGGCCGAACCGTCACGCCCGGCGCCCAGTCGAGCCCGGAGGGAAGCTCCTCCTTCTCGTCGATCACCGCGACGATCGGGTGCACGCCTTCGGCGGCGATCTGGCGCGAGATCATCGCCGGATCGAGCGGGCCGTCGACGGGCTGCCCGCCGGTCATCGCCACCGCGTCGTTGTAGAGGATCTTGTAGGTCATGCTCACGCCGGCCGCAACTGCTGCACGGATCGCGAGCAACCCGGAGTGATAGTAGGTCCCGTCGCCGATGTTGGCGAAGACGTGCGGGCATTCGGTGAAATGCGCCTGCCCGATCCACGGCGCGCCCTCGCCGCCCATGTGGGTGAAGGTGCTGGTGTTGCGGTCCATCCACAGCGCCATGAAGTGGCAGCCGATCCCGGCCATGGCGCGGCTGCCCTCGGGGACCTGGGTCGATGTGTTGTGCGGGCAGCCCGAGCAGAAGTAAGGCAGGCGGCTCGCCACCACGCGCGGCCTGGCGAGCGCCTTTTCCTTGAATTCGAGGTAGGCGAGCCGTTCGCCGTATTTTCCACCGAGACGCTCGCCCAGCAGCTGGTCGAGGCCGAGCTTTGCGAAGCGATTGGCGAGCGCCTTGGCGATGAGCCCCGGCGAGAGCTCGTAATGCGCGGGCAGCAGCCAGTTGCCGGCGGGCTGTCCTTCGGCGACCGACCACTCGCCGTTGTCGTCGAACTTGCCGACCACGCGCGCCGGGCGCATGCCTTCGCGCCAGTTGTAGAGCTCCTCCTTGATCTGATACTCGATGACCTGGCGCTTTTCCTCGACGACGAGGATCTCCTCGAGTCCTTCGGCAAACTTGCGTGCGCCTTGCGGCTCGAGCGGCCAGGACATCGCCACCTTGTAGAGGCGGATGCCGGCGTCCGCCGCGACGCGCTCGTCGATCCCGAGGTCGGCGAGCGCCTGCAGCGTGTCGCCGAAGGATTTGCCGGTGGTGACGATGCCGAAGCGGGCGCGGGGACTGTCCCACACGATGCGGTCGAGCCTGTTCACGCGACAATAGGCGAGGGCCGCGTACACCTTGTAGTCGAGCAGCCGCGCTTCCTGCTCGAGAAAACCGTCGGGCCAGCGGATGTTGAGTCCGCCCGGAGGCATGGCGAAATCGGCGGGCATCGCGATTTTCACGCGCTGCGGATCGATCTCGACCACCGCGCCCGACTCGATCACGTCGGTCACGCACTTGAACGCCACCCAGCAACCGGAGAAGCGCGACATGGCGAAGCCGTGCAGCCCGAGGTCGAGATACTCCTGGACGCTCGAGGGATTGAGCAGCGGGATGCAGCAGGCCTTGAATACATGCTCGCTCTGGTGCGCGAGCGTCGAGGACTTCGCGGCGTGATCGTCGCCCGCGAGGACGAGCACCCCGCCATGCTTCGAGGTGCCGGCGGAGTTGGCGTGCTTGAACACGTCGCCGCAACGGTCCACGCCCGGCCCCTTCCCGTACCACATCGCGAACACACCGTCGTATTTCGCGTCCGGGTACAGATTGACCTGTTGCGCGCCCCAGATCGACGTGGCCGCGAGGTCCTCGTTGACGCCGGGCTGGAACTTGACGTGATGCTCGGCGAGGTATTTTTTGGCGCGCCACAGCGCCTGGTCGAAGCCCCCGATCGGCGAGCCGCGGTAGCCGGAGATGAAGCCGGCGGTGTTGAGGCCTGCGGCGAGATCGCGCGTCCGCTGCAGCATCGGCAGGCGCACCAGCGCCTGGGTGCCGGTCATGAAGGCGCGGCCCGAGAGCAGCGTGTACTTATCTTCCAGAGTGACTTCGCGAAGCCTGGCGGGGGCGTTCATGCTTCCTCACTGCCTGCATTTTACCCTCTTGGTCAGACCGGACTCGACGCGGATTCGTTCGATCAGCGCCGAGCGGCGAGCCAACCCCTCAGCGCGGCGCCGACTTCGGCGGGCCGCTCCAGCGTGGAAAGATGGCCGCAATCCTCGATGATTTCCAGCTTCGCGCCGGAAATCCCGGCCGCCAGTTCCTCATGGCGGTCGGGTGGCGTCAGCGCGTCCTGCCTTCCGCACAACACCAGCGCCGGGCAGCGAATGCCCGCCAGATGCGGACGGCTGTCGGCGCGGCTCATGATGGCGCGCTCTTGGCGGATGAAGGCCTCCTTTCCGATGTTTTTCGCCATCTGCTTGACGGAGGCGACGAGCTCGCTGTCGGCAAGGCGCGTGGGATGCACGAGCATGGGCAGCAGCGCGTCAGTGACACCGAGGAAACGGCCGCGCTCGGCGAGCGAAATGAAGTCGCGGCGCTTCTGCAACTGCTCGGGGGTATCGGGGCGCGCGGAGGTATCGAGCAAGGCGAGCTTGAGCACGCGGTGCCTCGCCTGGCGAAGCATTTCGAGCGCGACATAACCGCCCATCGAAAGACCTGCAAGAGCGAATTTCTGGAACGGCGCATCGCGCAGCACGTCGGTCGCCACGCCCGCCATCGTTTCCGAGCGGGTGTGGTCGGCGATCCAGCACTGGGCGAGGTCGGCGAGCGCCGCAGCCTGCGCCCGCCACAGCGAGGCATCGCAGAGCAGACCGGGAACCAGTACCAGACACTGTCTTGCAGGTGAGTTCAAGGGAGCGTGGCGAATCGGCGTGAGTACCGAATTTGACCACCGGCGAAGCCCTGAGCGCCAGCCGAACCCGGCGAAAGCGAAATGTATGCCAGTATGCCAGCGAGCGTTGACACCCCGGAAAAAACCGCCGATAATCGGCGATTTCGTTCGGAGGGGTGCCCGAGCGGTTAAAGGGGGCAGACTGTAAATCTGTTGGCCTTGCGCCTACGTTGGTTCGAATCCAACCTCCTCCACCAGGTCATCGGTCGCTTCGAGCGGGTTTTAGAAGGGTTCGGTCGCGAAGATTGGTTACACTGCGCGGGTGTAGCTCAATGGCAGAGCAGAAGCCTTCCAAGCTTACGACGAGGGTTCGATTCCCTTCACCCGCTCCAGATTTTGAGAAGCAAGCTTGGCGAAGCGCACGCCGCCGTTGTAGCTCAGTGGTAGAGCACTCCCTTGGTAAGGGAGAGGTCGTGCGTTCAATCCGCACCAACGGCACCATCGGATCAGAGTAACGGCAAGGGAACACACACATCATGTCCAAGAGCAAATTTGAGAGGACGAAGCCGCACGTGAACGTGGGGACGATTGGTCACGTGGACCATGGCAAGACGACCCTCACCGCGGCGATGACGCACGTGCTGGCGAAGAAATTTGGGGGCGAGGCGAAGAACTACGACCAGATCGACAATGCGCCGGAGGAAAAGGCGCGCGGCATCACCATCAACACGGCGCACGTGGAGTACGTGACGGCGAAGCGCCACTATGCGCACGTGGACTGCCCGGGGCATGCTGACTACATCAAGAACATGATCACGGGGGCGGCGCAGATGGATGGGGCGATACTGGTGGTGTCGGCGGCCGACGGGCCGATGCCGCAGACGCGCGAGCACATACTGCTGGCGCGGCAGGTGGGGGTGCCCTACATCGTGGTGTATTTGAACAAGGCCGACATGGTCGATGACAAGGAGTTGCTCGAGCTGGTGGAGGTGGAGGTGCGGGAGTTGCTCTCCAAGTACGAGTTTCCCGGGGACAAGACCCCGGTGATCATCGGCAGCGCGCTGAAGGCGCTGGAGGGGGAGGACTCGGAGCTGGGGGTGAAGTCGATCTTCAAGCTCGCCGAGGCCCTGGACAGCTACATTCCGATGCCCAAGCGCGCCATCGACGGGCCGTTTCTGATGCCGGTGGAGGACGTGTTCTCGATCTCCGGGCGCGGCACGGTGGTGACGGGCCGAGTCGAGCGCGGCATCGTGAAGGTGGGCGAGGAGCTGGAGATCGTGGGGCTGAAGCCGACCTTGAAGACGGTCTGTACGGGCGTGGAGATGTTCAGGAAGTTGCTCGATGAGGGGCAGGCGGGGGACAACATCGGGGTGTTGCTGCGGGGCACCAAGCGCGAAGAGGTGGAGCGCGGGCAGGTGCTCTCGAAGCCCGCCTCGATCACCCCGCACACCCGGTTCGAGTGCGAGGTGTATGTGCTCAGCAAGGAGGAGGGCGGGCGGCACACGCCGTTCTTCAACGGCTATCGGCCGCAGTTCTACTTCAGGACGACCGATGTGACGGGCAGCGTGGAGCTGCCCAAGGGCACCGAGATGGTGATGCCGGGGGACAATGTGAAGATGGTGGTGACGCTGATTGCCCCGATTGCGATGGAGCAGGGCTTGCGGTTTGCCATCCGCGAGGGCGGCAAGACCGTGGGAGCCGGTGTCGTGGCGAAGGTGGT
>WNGN01000900.1_pt1 | contig 22471 bp, 27 predicted proteins | sample 5400561 | NCBI WGS metagenome assembly WNGN01 (sample SAMN13153379, study PRJNA577476) | soil metagenome | isolation source: 115 cm soil or saprolite under Garry oak tree replicate 2 | place: USA:California | collected 2016-06-15 | reverse complement strand
GCAAAGCGCTGCCAGGGGGTACTATGATTGCAGAAGGAGACCAGACATGAAAAAGCTTATTAACAAGGTAGACGATGTAGTGAAAGATGCTCTCGCGGGCATGGAAGCACTACACCCGGAACTTCTGCGTGTTGATTTCGAGAACCAGATCATCGTACGCGCTGATGCTCCAGTACGTGGCAAAGTGGGTGTTATCTCCGGTGGTGGCAGTGGCCATGAACCGATGCACGGCGGCTTCGTTGGTCGAGGTATGCTCGATGCCGCATGCCCCGGGGCGGTCTTTACCTCCCCTGTTCCCAACCAGATGCTCGCGGCAACTCACGCCGTCAACGGCGGTGCTGGCGTGCTGCACGTCGTTAAAAACTACACCGGTGACGTGCTGAACTTCGAGATGGCAGCCGAGCTGGCAGAGGCCGATGGTATCGAGGTGGCCAGCGTCGTGACAAATGACGACGTCGCCGTGCAGGATAGTCTCTACACTGCGGGCCGGCGCGGCGTCGGTGTTACGGTGCTGTTGGAAAAGATCGTTGGCGGCCTTGCAGAGACTGGCGCACCACTGGCAGAGGTAGCAGCGTTGGCGCGCAAAGTAAACGACCATGGGCGCAGCATGGGCATGGCTTTGACTTCCTGTACCGTTCCTGCGGCTGGCAAACCCACCTTTGAATTGGGCGATGACGAGATGGAAATAGGGATCGGTATCCATGGCGAACCAGGTCGCCGTCGTGTGAAACTTGCCCCCGCCTCCGAAATCACAGAAATGCTTGCCAATCCTATCATCGAAGACCTTGGCCTCAAGGCGGGTGAGCGCGTGCTGGCCTTTGTGAATGGCATGGGCGGTACGCCACTGATCGAGCTCTATATCGTTGCCAATGAACTCGCAAAGATTCTGCGCGGCAAAGATATCACTATTGCTCGTTCGTTGATAGGCAGCTACATTACCTCTCTGGAAATGGCGGGATGCTCGATCACCCTGCTGCGGCTGGATGATGAGCTGACTCGCTATTGGGATGCTCCGGTGCATACTCCCGCCTTGCGCTGGGGTGTGTAGTGGCGCAAAGTAGGGATGAGCCTCGTGGTTGCCTATAAACTGCCGCCCACGCTTCTTGGGCAGCGCGCTCAAGGCATTCCGTAGTACAATATGACAGAACCGGGTGACTAGATAGGACAGGGAAACTAAAAAGACCTACTCACTCGCTAATCCATATGTACTATTTGCAAACATGCTGCGGGTGAACACGGGGTTCGCCCCTACACACAATGTGGAGGAGATCATGCCAATTACGACCGAGGACACCTTGCGCTGGTTGAAGCAGTTAGCGCAGGTTCTGCACGAAAATCGTGACTATCTTACACAACTTGACTCTCCTATAGGTGATGCAGATCACGGCATCAACATGGATCGCGGCTTTAAGGCGGTCACTGAAAAACTACCGGCTATGGCAAGCATGGACATCGGCTCAATCCTCAAGACTGTCGGGACAACCCTGGTCTCGACTGTGGGCGGCGCCAGTGGTCCATTGTACGGTACGGCTTTCCTGCGCGCAGGCATGGCAACCTCCGGGAAACTCGAATTATACGAAGCCGACTTCGCCGGTATGCTGGAAGCTGCATTGGAAGGTGTCAAGGCCCGCGGCAAGGCCCAACCGGGCGAGAAGACCATGGTCGATGCTCTCACGCCCGCTTTAGCAGCCGCCAAAGAGGCCGAGGCTCAAAACCTGGGCCTTTCACAAATGCTGCGCCGCGCGAGTGATGCCGCCGAGGCCGGCATGAAGGCCACTATTCCCTTGCTTGCTACCAAGGGGCGTGCCAGTTATTTAGGTGAGCGCAGCATAGGACACCAGGATCCCGGTGCAACTTCGAGCTGGTTAATGCTTAAAACCCTGGCAGATACCTGTGGTTAGGAGGATTGTGTCCATGACGGTTGGCTTGGTAATCGTATCCCACAGTGCTCGACTGGCCGAAGGTGTTGCTGAACTGGCGGGACAGATGGCCCAGGGAAAGGTGGCAATTGCAGTGGCTGGCGGAACTACTGAAGGCACGCTTGGCACCTCAGTTGAAAAAATCATAAGCGCATTGCAACAGGTGGATGGGCCCGAGGGCATACTGGTACTGCTCGACCTGGGGAGCGCGGTAATGGCAACCGAGATGGCTGTAGAGGCTTTTGCACAGGATAAGAGGCATCAGATCGTCATTAGTCCCGCGCCCCTTGTCGAGGGCGCAGTGATTGCGGCTGTGGAAGCCTCTATTGGCAATAGTCTGCAGGAAGTAGCGGAGGCGGCTGCCAAAGCTTACACCTTACCTAAGGGTCGCAATCGCAATGGATAACGGAAGGACGACAAATGTGTCAGTGGTAGAGACCAGCGTTATGATTACGAACCAGGTAGGCCTGCATGCCCGCCCTGCCCGGCTTCTCGTACAAACTGCCGCCCAGTTCCGCTCGCGGATCCAGCTTCGCCATGGCGAGAAGACTGCTAATGCCAAAAGCATACTAGGTGTACTCACGCTTGGTGCCGTGCTGGGTGATACCATCACGTTGCATGCCGAAGGAGAAGATGCCGAGGAAGCGTTGAAAGTTCTTGCCGACCTCGTGAACCACAAGTTTCACGAGGAGGACTGAGGATAGTTTTGCTGGCTTGCAATCTCTTATATGATCTCACACTCACAGCCATCCCCTCTGTTCAGCGAGGCGCGCCGCTTCCATCCGATTGTGTGCGCCCAGTTTCTGGATGGCTACCGAGAGGTGATTGCGCACGGTCCCCTCGGATAGAAATAGCCGCGCGGCGATATCCGCAATACTGGCGCCGTCCAGTGAGGTAGCCAGCACCTCACGCTCCCGGCTCGTAAGTGGGTTATTGCCCTCCGAGAGGGCCATGAGGGCCAGTTCGGGATCAACCACCCGCTCGCCTGCCATCACGCGACGGATGGCCACCGCCAGCTCGGTTGCTGGAGCATCCTTGAGCAGAAACCCGGCGGCGCCGCTCTCCATTGCCCTGCGCAGATAGCCACTGCGCCCAAAGGTTGTCAGGATCACGACACGGCAAACTGGTAGGCGCTCATGCAGCGCTTGGGCCGCGCTCAAGCCTCCACCGCCAGGCATCTCGATGCGGCAACCACCTCGATATCCTCTTCCAGGCTGAGCAGGGCGGAAAGCGCCCCACGCACCATTGCCTGGTCTTCCGCCAGGAGCACCCGGATCATAATCGCACCTTCCTCCTGCTCATTGTGCTGCTCTGGGCCGGGAGTTCCACCAATAGCCGGAAGCCTTCTTTGCCAGTTGATGATGTGGAGCCAGCCTCCAGCTCAGTCACCTGGATAGTCAACGCCTCCATGTGCCCTCCGAGAGCAGTGACGCGCTCACTGAGGCCGGAGAGGCCACTACCTGCTCGCCTCCAGACGATGTTCTTTTCCTGCCGCGGATCACCATCGTTGATCACCTCGGCGTGTCCGTTCTCGCGTGTCAGCCGGATGGAGCAATATCGCGCGCGGCTGTGCCGGATCACGTTGGTCACCCCCTCACGTACTGTCCAGGCAAGCACTGCATCCGTAGCTGGTGGGAGCATTCCTGCAGTGTGCTCGATCGTGCACTCGATCCCTGCCGCTGCAAGCATTTGCTGTGCCCCGTCCAGTTCGCTCTCCAGCGCTGGCTGCCGGTACCCAGCGACGGCTTCGCGCACCTCGCGCAGAGTCTGGCGTGCGGCAAGCTCTACCTCGCGGATTTCTTGCACCGCGCGAGTGGGCTCCTTCTCAACCAGGCGTCCCACCAGTTCGCTCTTGAGCGTAATCAATGACAGGCTGTGCCCAAGCAGATCATGCAGGTCACGTGCCATCCGCAGCCGTTCCTCGACCACGGCCAGGCGCGCAAGCTCTTCCCGCGCGGCGTGTAGTTCCCGGATCGCACTGGACAGGCGGGCCACGCCGATCATATCGAGGCCGAGCCCGCGAACCAGCAACACAAGTGGGATGAGCTGCAGCCAGTCCACCCGTGCAACGCTTCCACTCGTGCCGATACTGATCACGAGCGGGAGGAATATGAGAATCGTGACGGCCAGGAAGGCGCCGCGCACCGGGAGCAGGACCCCGGCGATGGCACTAACCCCGATGAAGAGCCAGAGGAAGGCGAGGCCATAGATGAGGCTGAGCGCGATCACAAGCGTAATGAGGACTGCGAAGAGGATGAGCGACGTACGGGACTGTGCTCGTACGCGCGCCCCGCTGCTCGCCGGGTGCGGCCACATGAGCCAGGTATAGCTGGCCGCAAAAAATACCAGGGCAGCCACGGCCACAAGGAGACGAACGGGCGCGGGATGTGCCTGGACGAGCGAGACGATGGGAAACAGGAGACACAGGAGCCAGAAATGCTGATATAGCCGCCAGAGGTGAAAGGAGATGCCGCTGGCGGCGACAGGTTCCTGCGCACCTTCCATATTAGTGAGCTGATGTTCCCACCATGTATATCCTCGTGCTAGCTGCGCTCGTATTGTCTGTATCACTTCGGCGCTCCTTTCCTGCTGCCGCAACGAACTCATCTTGCAAACCAATTTTACCATCTCCTCGTCCAGATGGTCTTTTTCAAAAAAGGATCTTCACTGGTCCGGTCGGAGCTGTAGAGTGCGGATTTATCCAGCACGTCCCTGCTCTTTATCCACCTGCGCGCTGCAGACCAGTAGGGCACGCCCGAAAGCAGGCCGCACGCCAGAGCAATCACCATCACTATGATAGAAGTAGTGAGCAAGGGCTTATTGGTCATCAAGAAGACGTTGCCGAGCAGAACGGTAGCTAGCGTTTGCGCCACTGTCCCAAGGATCGGATCATGGGTACGCTTGACAAGCTCATCGGGGAGCGGACCCTCTGGCGCCTCTCCCGCCTTTGCGAAGAGCGCGCGCATCCGAGGATCAAGGACAAACACATTGATTGGTGCGAAAAGCACCAGGCTGACCAGTGAAACGATAATCCAGGGGGTTTGCAAGCCCCAGGTGGAGATAGCCATGACGAGCCCGGCAGCGCCCATAAGCACCAGGCTGAGTACCATGAAGGGAATGGTGACAATGATCAGCCAGGCGATAGCGCGCACCTGCTCGACGCGACGTGCCCGCCGCAGGGCGAAGAGGCCGAACAGCCAGATACCGACGCCAGCAAAGACGCCAATGGCTCCGCTCACATGCAGGAACAATTCAAGGGTATAGCTGCTCATTTCAGGTTCCTCCTTCTGGTGAGATGAATAAACAGCATGGCGGCGTTTCTTTCTCCTCAGAGTGTAATCGTGAAGCGGACCTGTGGGAAGTGAAGTCTATCCTGATGTTGGTATGACAAATGTGACACTCCGCAGGGGCTAAAGTCCCGCAGCTTCTGACACTCCCGCGTAGTCGGTTTCCTGAGAAGATGGAACGTAGTTCCTACTCGAATGGAAGCCGTAGTTGGCAGGGAATATCTGATAGACGCTCATCCATCCTAAGCAATCCATCCTGAGCGGTGCCATGCTCGTTGCTCTCTCCATACCCTGCAAGATCGGTAGATGGCCGACTTTTGCTTTTGGCTTCCTGGGAGAGGGCAACACCTGAAGATTTCTCTTCCCTCCCTGCACGTCGCACAGGAGCATGAGGCTTTTCCTTGAGAGGAGTTTGATAGCGGGCGATGAGCCGCTGACCGATGACCAGACTGGCATTACGATCTGCATGCCCTTCCATCCAGCAGTGCGAGCATCGTACCAGGGATGCGCCAGGGGTATAGCCTTCTGCCCTCTCCCCAGCATCGTAGCGAATAACGAGACGATGACAGCGGTGACATTCCCTGCTCGTATTGGCAGGGTTGACTCGGCTGGTAATGACCCCGATGTGCCACGCCTTGTATTTGGCGTAATTGAAGATACGTCCCTTCATCCAGTAGGCGCGTTTGCTGTTTCCCCGGCGACTATACTTGCCCTTCTCAGGCTTGAGGTTGCCCAGGTGCTCAAAGACGAGGATGCTCGCTTGATGAGCCTGGGCGAACTGGACAATACGGGCGCTCACCAGATGGGCAACCTGCTCATCCACCTGCCTGATCTTGCGCCACAGGTCGGCATTGTCCTGTTCCCCTTCTGCGATGATGCCAGTCTTGGATCGGTTACGTGCAATCCGTCCTAACTGTTTCTTCCTAAAGCCGGATATCCGTCTCCCACCTCCAATGAATTTGGTGGCCAGGATCGTACCTTCAACAGTTTGGATCGTACACACGGCAAGATTTTCGTTTATGTTCAAGTCCACAGCACACATCCTTGTCTGTGCGTTTGTTGTGACTTGCTTTTCAATTTTTCCAGGACTCTTGAACTGCTTCTCAACAGGGGTATGCAACCACCATTGATTACCGCGCCTGATAAGTTGAGGGCTTCCTATCTCTGCGTCTGTAGGTAGGTCTCGCCCTATGATACGAACTTTGACCCAGCTCCAACATGTCCCTGTCCAGACTTTCATCACCATAGACGAGCCAGCTCGTTCCTTCCACATACCTGCGTACAGTGTCGCGGATTTGTTCCAGGCGCGTGGTGGAACTGGGGGGCGCTCGTGAAACCCTTTTCCCTTGGCCTCTGCTTTCTCTTTTCGTTTTCGCCACTTCTGAAGATGGGAAGAGAACGAGCGAGCTGACCCCAAAGCTGCATTGATAGCCGCACGCCGGAACAGGGCAGGAATGTCCTCTAGGATCTCTTCCAAGGGCATCACGGGAGTTGGATTATTCTGTGTGGTATGGGTAAGCTTTTCAAGGGCAGTGAGCGCGTCCTTATCGGAGAGGGCTAAGACTTTCTCATGTGCCTGAATTACCCCAAAGTAGAAAGCTGTAACTCGATTGAAAAGGGCCTGGTTGGCAGCAAACCACGCGCCATGTTCGGCTTGATGGTTCAAAACCTGCTTGATGGTCGTGGTTGCTTTGGCTGCCATGTCTGCTTCCTCTCTGTGAGCTTCACGTAAGGAAATTTGTTCTAGTGGCATGATACTGCATCTTGTATTGAATAGCAAGGGCTCAAGCCCTTTCACGTCATGGGGAAAACCTGCTGGTATTTTCTGTGTCCACCTGGTACTCTATTCTTGTACACAGTGACCCACAGTTACAGAAAGTTTAGGGTGCGACAGTATGAGCACTATTCATCATCTAAGCGATACGGCGAGTGGCGAACTCCGCTGGCAAGGCGTGCCGGTCCGTGCCTATGGGTCAGAAAACAGTGGTGCCGATCGAGCCACCCGCCAGATACTGATCGGTATTGACGAAAACTCGCCCAACTTCCATATGCGTTACTTCGCTGTGCAGCCGGGCGGTCATACCTCACTTGACCAGCACCCACACGATCATGGCGTCTATGTCCTGCATGGGCGTGCGCTTTTGTGTCTCGGTAACGACGAACACGAACTCCGCTCTGGTGATGTCGTCTACATCTCCGGCAACGAGATCCACCAGTTCTTTACTAGAGGTGATGAACCGTTTGGTTTTCTCTGTGTTGTCCCGGCCAGGCGATGACTTCCCATTTCTCGAGATTGGAGGCTGTAAGTTGCTGGCTGTCGAATATCACTCCAACGATGATATACGTGTCGTCGAACTGCCCGTGCCTGAGATCGGCCCTGGTGAGCTGTTGGTGCAGTTGCGCGCCTGCGGCATCTGCGCCAGCGACGTGATGGAGTGGTACATGCGCCCGCGTGCCCCGATCTATCCTGGACACGAGCCCGTTGGCGTAATAGCCGCCGTGGGCGAGGGCGTAGAGCAGTTTGTTGCCGGCCAGCGCGTATTCTTACATCATCATGTCCCCTGCCTGGTCTGCCACTACTGCCGGCGCGGCTCATTCTCTCAGTGCGCAACCTTCCGTGCCACGCGCCTGGATCCAGGCGGTCTGGCCGAATATATTCGTGTTCCCGCCCTGAATGTGCAGCTTGATGTCCTACCCTTGCCTGGCAGTCTCTCCTTTGAAGCAGCGACCCTCATCGAACCTTTGGCCTGCTGTATACGCGGCATCGATCGCGCCTTGATCCAGCCCGGTGATAGTGTGCTGGTGCTTGGCGCGGGGAGCAACGGCCTTATGCTGGGGCAATTGGCGCAGCAGCGCGGAGCAATTCGCGTCATTATCGCCGACCCCATTCCCTACCGTCGCCAACGGGCGCTGGACACGGGGATCGATTACGCCCTTGACCCGCAGGCGGGTCCTCTGCTTGAACAGATCCGCGCAGTGAATAATGGACGTATGCCGGATATCGTACTTGTCACGCCATCCAAAACCAGTGCCATGTCGCAAGGACTCTCACTGGTTGGTCAGGGTGGCACCGTCCTCCTCTTTGCTCCACCTCCGCCGGATGAAGTTCTTCCTGTCCTGGCCAACCAGCTTTTCTTCCAGGAGATAACCCTGCGTACCAGCTACTCAGCCGGTCCTTACGAGACGCGGCAGGCCCTGGAAATGCTACAAAGTGGGCGCATTCGTTCAGAAACGCTGATTACGCACCGCTTCAATCTCAAGGATGCCGCCGGGGCTTTTCGCCTCGTAGCAAACCCGGGCGACGCCTTAAAGGCCGTGATTATGCATTCTGTGTAACCTCTGCCAGGCGGCGCTCGAGAAAGGCGCGTTCTCTTTCATTCTGGCAGAGGCGGATCGCTTGTGCATAGGCGCTGCTGGCTTCGCTCAATCGACCTGCTCGCCGCAGCAGGTCCGCGCGGGCGGCGTGAAAAAGATGGTAATCCTTCAGAGCAAATTGTATCTCGGGTCGATCTAGCAGTGCGAGACCGTGTACTGGGCCTTGTGCCATCGCGATAGCCGCTGCCCGGTTCAGTTCGATTACAGGCGATGGTGTCATACGCATCAATACTCCATACAACGCGGAGATCTGGGCCCAGTCGGTATCTTCAGGCCGGTTGGCCTGCAGGTGCAAGGAACCAATAGCTGCCTGTATCTGGTAGGGACCGGGCCGCCTCATACTGAATGCCCGCTCCAGCAGAGCTATACCCTCCTCCTTCTCCTTTTTATTCCACAGAGAGCGGTCTTGCTCCTCAAGCAGTATAAGCTCCCCACCTGGCCCAACGCGTGCATTGCGACGAGCATTATGCAACAGCATCAACGCCAGTAGCCCCAGCACTTCGGGATTCTCGTCTAGTAGCGACTCGTGTACCATAAGATGAGCGAGGACGCGGGTTAGCCGTATGGCCTCGTCACAAAGGTCTCGCCGTATCAATTCACTGCCGGATGTCGCAGTGTATCCTTCGTTAAATATAAGGTAAAGCACATATAACAGTGCATCAAGACGCTCTGCCAGCAGGCCGGTGGGCGGCACTCGATACGGAATGCCAGCATCGCGGATCTTGCGCTTGGCTCGCACCAGGCGCTGTGCCATCGTTGGGATTGGAACAAGGAAAGCGCTGGCGATCTCGTTAGTGGACAGCCCACCCAGCGTGTGGAGCGTCAATGCAACCTGCGCCTCCAATGCCAGTGCAGGATGACAGCAGGTGAACATCAGCTTGAGTCGTTCATCGGGAATTGGAAGATCATCCATCTCCTCTTCTCCTCTCTGCGCCTCCTGCTCAACCAGTTCCTGGAGAAGCTCTTGTTTGCGCGCCAACGTCTTGGCGCGGCGTAGGCGGTCGATAGCCTTGTGCCGCGCCGTGGTCGTAATCCAGGCGCTCGGATTGCGTGGTACCCCGGCTACGGACCAGCGTTCAAGTGCGACGAGTAGCGCATCCTGCAGCGCGTCCTCGGCTACCTCAAAGTCCCCCACAGTGTTGATCAAGGTGGCAAGGATCAGGCCCGATTCCTGTCGAAAGGTGCGTGCCACGATCTCGTGCGCCGTATCGTCCATGACCCTCTCGCTGGTCTCACTCGTACTCTGCAACAGGTCGAATCTCCACTGACCCGTGCCTGGCACCGGGAATCTTTGCCGCGAGTTCAGTAGCCTCGTCGAGGTCTTTGCAATTCAACATGTAAAAACCTCCCAATTGCTCCTTTGTTTCGGCAAAAGGACCATCCGTGGTCAGTATCTTGCCATCCCGCACTCGCACCGTTGTCGCCGTGTGCGTCGGCATGAGAGCGTCCCCGGCCAGCAGTATCCCTCTATTCTTTACTTCTTCTGTATAGTTGGCGTAGTCCACATATGCGATCTCTTGTTCCTCCTGGGTCGCCTGTGCTGCAGCAGCTTCGTCCTCGTAGATAAGTAACATGTAACGCATTGTTTACCTCTTTTTTCATGTTCAGTGATTATTTGAGAGCGACCAGCTTCGCCCTCTACTAAAACGACGAATGGGTTCTGCCCGTTTCGACAGGGGTTTTGATCGTTTTTGGTGTCTCCAAAAAATCTCGATCTGTATGGGTATCTATCAAGCCTCCTCAGCTAATTTTCCTTCTGTGCCAGGATTTCAAATGTAGAGTCTCCGGTGATACGAACGTAAAACAACTTATCAAATCCTTCTGCATACGAAGGTCGTACCAACTCCCTGGCTGTTACATAAATCGCCACGTCCGGCACGCGTGTCTTCCCTTCGCGTAGTCGATTACGCTCAAGGCATTGGCGCACCTGTGATTCAAAATAGTAGCCGGTAATCTCGGCGCCATACAACTGTCCCAGGCTGATGAGAGGCTTACGGTCCTCGACTGTCGGGTTAGTGTTGTCAACAACGACCGCGTGCCCCTTCTGCAGCGCCTCCTCGATAAGTTGTACCTGCCTCACACCGGGATGCTTAATGTTGCGCAGCCGGTCCTTGCTGATATGCTCATGGGTCGCCGCAAAACAGGTGCGGAAGAATGTACTTTTCCCAGATGCCTGCAAACCAATTAGGATGACCATTTCCATAGCGCGAAAAAATGTCCTGGTAACAACTCAACTATTGAATTAATATAACATCCGATATTAGCTCTGCTATTGAATTGGCCCAATACTACTAGTATTAGCTCTGCTCTTGCACTTTAGAAAAAAGTGCTGTTATACTTTCAATAATTAAATGTGCTCTTAAAGAACGGAAGAACGGCGTTGCACGCCTGCTTTGACCCGCTCTGACGCCTTGTAATAATCCCTCTCTCCAGGGATGAGCCCGGCTATAGTTTAGCACAAACATGGAGGAATGTGCTCCTCAACCGGAGGTTTTTCATGGCTGATAACGTTGTGTCGACTACTACACCTACGCGCTCGCTCGATGCCGATATCATCATCAAGAACGCGCCTGATCCGGTGTTCGTCTCGGACCTGGAAGGCAAAATCCTCTCGGCCAACGACGCCGTCTATGAGCTGTTAGGCTTTCGCACTGACGAGGTATTGGAGCAGTCGCTCTCCCGCTTCATCAGCCCCGAAGAGACGCGTGAGTTTACCGCCGCCCTGCGCGAAGTCATCGAACGCGGAGTCACTCGCAATGCTCGCCTCAATCCTCGCAGCGCTTCCGGCGAAGTTATTCCTACTACCCTCAATGCCTCTGCCCTGCGCGACGCTGATGGCAAAGTCATTGGTGCCATCGGTATCCTGCGCGACATGCGCGAACTCGATAAAGCGCTCGCGTACTCGGACAGCCTGATCAAGAATGCGCCGGACCCGGTGTTCGTCTCGGACCTGGAAGGAAAAATCTTGCAGGCCAACGACGCCGTCTATGAACTGTTAGGCTTCCGTCCTGACGAGGTATTGGCGCAGTCGCTCTCCCGCTTTATTAGCCCTGAGGAGACCCGCGAGTTCCTGGCTGCCCTGCGCGAAGTCATCGAACGCGGAGTCACTCGCAATGCTCGCCTTAATCCTCGCAGCGCCTCCGGTGTAGTTATTCCTACTACCCTCAATGCCTCCGCCCTGCGTGATACCGATGGCAAAGTCATCGGTGCTATCGGCATCCTGCGCGACATGCGTGCCTATGAGAAGGTTGTACGCGACCTCCAGGTGTCCAAAGCTGAGTTACAGGAAAAGATCCTGGATCTGGAGAAGTTTGAGGAAGTGGTAGTAGGTCGCGAACTCAAAATGATCGCGTTAGAGAAAGAGATTGAGAAACTACGGGGCGAACTGGATAAGCTGAGCCGGGGACAGGGCAAATGGATGTAACGCTGCAGGTCCAGCCACAAACTGCCCTGGATGCAGGGGAAAAAATAGAGCTGGAGTGGCTCCGGCAGGAGTACGCGCAGCTGTTAGAGCAGAAAAAGGCTCTGGAAGTACGCGTGCACAAGAGCGAAGAGCGGCGTCGTGCTCTTATGCACATTCTCAGTGACCTGAACACGCTCAACCGTAAGCTGGCCGACCAGCGCAAAGCCATGATCCATATCCTGGCCGACTACGAGAAGGATCGCAGCCGCCTCGCCAGGCAGACTGAGCGCCTGGATAATTCCCGCCTCGCTCTCATGCATATCCTACAGGATGCGCACCAGTCCAACCTGCGGTTAGAGAATAGCCGCAAAGCCATGATTCACATCATGAGTGACCTGTGCGAGACGACGGCAGAGGTCCAGCGGCGCGAGCAAGAATTGCGAGAGAAGCAGGAACAGCTCGTTCAGGCCGGCAAATTAGCAACGCTCGGAGAACTCACTACCGGCGTCGCTCATGAACTCAATAACCCCTTGAACAATATCGGCCTCTTTATAGGCAATGCCATCGACCTGATCAAACTCGGAATGGCGGACTCGCAGCATAGCTTACAAGAGCTGCACAGCGCGATGCAGCAGGTACGCAAGGCGACGGAGATCATTTCCCACCTCCGCACTTTCGGCCGCGCAGCTCCGGTAAGCTATGAACCGGTGGCCGTCAATCAGGTCGTCCAGCGCGCAATCTCTCTCATACGAGAACAACTGCGCCTCCGGCAAATAGAGGTTGTATTGCATTTTCCCGCGGAAGACGTGATAGTAACAGGTAATCCTATCCAGTTGGAGCAGGTCTTTCTTAACTTGCTGACCAATGCGCGTGATGCAATGACCAACGCAAAGCACAAAGTTATCACCATTACCTGTGTATCAACGGAAAATATGGTGGAGATCAGCTTCTGCGATACTGGACCAGGTGTACCGGCGGAACTCAAACAGCGCATCTTTGATCCATTCTTCACTACAAAGGAAGTAGGTGCAGGGACAGGTCTCGGCCTTTCTATTACGTACGGTATTGTCAAAGAGCACCGGGGTACCATTATGGTCGGGGACCTGCCCTGTGAAGGCGCCTGCTTCTTGCTTCAGCTTCCACGTGAGCGTTCGTAAATTATGAGGTATTAGCATTATGAGCCAATCGTACATCCTCATCGTTGACGATGACGCAGCACTGCTGCAAGCGCTTCCTCAGGCATTGTATCTTCGTATACAAGATGTGAAGGTTGATACCTCTGATTCGGCATCGGCAGCCCTTGAGCTAATCCAGCAACATGACTATGATGCCATCGTGAGCGATATCAAAATGCCCGGCATAGATGGCCTGGCCCTGCTGGAGAAAATCCGGGAACTGCGACCCGATACGCCGACATTATTGATTACTGGCCATGGCGAGCACGATCTTGCCATCCAGGCCCTGCGGGGCGGCGCATACGATTTTATCCAGAAGCCGATCGAACGTGATTATCTTGTGGCCGCTTTGCAACGAGCCGTTCAAACGTGCCAGTTGCGGCGGCGGGTAATCGAGCAACAACTTGCTCTGGAATTGCATGCCAGGTCACTCGAACGCATGGTGCAGACTCGAACGCATGAGCTCGTTGAATCCAACGCGGCAAAAGACAAATTCCTCAGTATTGTCTCCCATGAGCTTAAAACACCACTTACCAGCTTAAAAGGGAAAGCACAGCTCCTGCGCAGGCAAGTCGAGCGAGCAGCTTCAGCCGAGGTGATATGCCAGGGCCTGCTGGATATGGAGCGTTCGATTCGTCGTATGGAAGTCCTCGTAAACGATTTATTGGATACCTCGCTCATTGAAACCAACATGTTCGTCCTGCATCGCAGACGCTGCGATTTGGTCGAGTTGTGTCGCCATTTAATAGATGAGTATACAGCGGGAGTCGGCCCCACTCTCACATTCGAAAGCCTCGGCGAGCCGGTTGAAGCAGAAGTGGACGTTGACCGCATCAGCCAGGTAATCATTAACCTGCTGTCAAATGCGCGCAAGTACTCGCCAAAGGGAGCGCCCATCACAATAACGCTTCAGCAAATTGGGTATGAAGCCATCATTTCGGTGCGTGACATAGGGATTGGCATTCCAGGCGCAATGCTTCCGCATATTTTTGAGCCATTCTATCGTGTGCCCGGCATCGAAGTGCAGACCGGCTCAGCAGTCGGCCTGGGCTTAGGGCTCTACATTTCGCGTAAAATCGTGGAAAGGCATGGCGGGCACATCGATGTACAGAGTAGCCCCGGCGAGGGAAGCACGTTCTCGCTCGTGTTGCCAATGTTCGTCGATTCTACAGCAGATGACATTGATGCCACAAAGCTCGCACCACACATGCAGGCCGTCTGGACGATAGCCCGCCAGGAATCTCAAGCGCAATGGTAGTGGCTGGGGACTCTGCCTGGGAGCGGGTGATTTCCCAGCCCTGAGAGTGGTGCGTAGGCAGGCACATCAGCTTGCTCTTCTTTAGCTCGTATTCTACAATAGGGGTGTACCGCTGGTTAATACATTGAACCTTAGTCAGGAACCCCATAGCTGAAGCAAGGGGCAAGTCCACAAGCCGACGCTAAGACGTGTATCTGTTGGGCGGTTTGGCCCAGGCTGGCACGTTCACTATCCTGTCCAGGCTCAGCGCAGCACTGCGCTACGTTATTGAGGTCATGAGACATATGGATGCCTCCTCAGTCCGTAGTTTGACTCTCGTCTAGGGTTAAACAGTTGTAGCGGGGTTAGAACAGTGCTCTAGACGCGACAAGCCTCGATAACATTGCCGAGAGGAGCCAGGACGAAAGTCCTGCGTTACACAGGCCCTTACGGGCAGAGTTGGGCCGCCCTCTACAGAAAAGCGGCCTCCCGCAAGGGACGGTTTAGGCGCACGCTGTGCGTGCCCTTTCTTTCCTCCCCATGGCTCAAGCCAGGGGCATTCAGAAAGGAAAATTGGTGACTATGACCACGACTCAGGCAAGCCCCAAAGTGCAACAATGGACCAACCTCGCACAGCAGTTGCGTGTGGATAGTATTCGCAGTACCACAGCCGCGGGTTCAGGACACCCCACCTCTTCCATGTCGGCGGCGGACTTGATGGCGGTGCTATTGACTGGCTACCTGCACTACGACTTCGACAATCCACAAAACCCGAACAATGATCACCTCATCTTCTCGAAAGGACATGCCTCGCCCCTGCTCTATTCACTCTTTAAGGCCGCGGGGGCCATTAGCGATGACGAACTGATGACGCTGCGTAAGTTTGGCAGCCGTCTCGAGGGGCATCCGACTCCGGTGCTGCCCTGGGTAGATGTTGCCACCGGTTCGCTGGGACAGGGTCTGCCGATAGGGGTTGGCGTGGCGCTCGCTGGCAAATACCTCGACAAACTGCCTTATCACATCTGGGTCTTGCTTGGCGATAGCGAGATGGCTGAAGGCTCGGTCTGGGAGGCGTTCGATCACGCCTCGTATTACAAACTCGACAACCTGGTGGGTATTCTCGACGTCAACCGCCTGGGGCAGCGCGGCGAAACCATGCACGGCTGGCACACCGAAGTCTACGAAGCACGTGCCAAAGCCTTTGGCTGGAATGCCATCGTCATCGATGGCCACAACTACGATGAAATCGATCGCGCCTTCGCGCAGGCTGTGCAGCCTGATGGCTCGCCCACACTGGTTATTGCCAAAACAGTAAAGGGCAAGGGCGTCTCCTTCCTGGAGAATAAAAATGGCTGGCATGGCAAGGCCCTCAACAATGAGCAAGAAGAACAGGCGCTGAAAGAACTCAACCACGTGCGCAGTATGACTTTCCCCGTACAGAAGCCCGACAATCTCCAACCGCCCCAGGAACCGCCGAAAAAAGCAGTGGAATTGCCGAAATACGATGGTAAAGAAGCAGTTGCCACGCGCAAAGCCTACGGAGATGCGTTGGTGGCACTGGGCGCTGCCAACCCGGATATCGTTGGCCTGGATGGTGAAGTAAGCAACTCGACCTTTGCCGAAGAATTCGCCAAGGCCTACCCGGATCGCTACTTCGAGATGTATATCGCCGAAGAGCAATTGGTGGCTGCTGCGGTGGGCATGAACGTGCGCCATAAGATCCCCTTTGCCTCTACTTTTGCCGCATTTTTTTCTCGCGCCTATGACTTTGTTCGTATGGCCGCCATCTCTCGTGCCAATATTCGCCTGTGTGGTTCTCATGCTGGTGTCTCGATTGGCGAGGATGGACCTTCGCAGATGGCATTAGAAGACCTCGCAATGATGCGTGCCGTCTTTGGCAGTACAGTACTCTACCCGTCTGACCCTAACCAGACCGCGCAGTTGGTTGCAGAAATGGCCGATCATGATGGCATCGTCTATATGCGTACCACCCGCGAAAAGACTCCTGTGCTCTACACCCCTGATGAGAAGTTCACCGTCGGTGGCAGCAAGGTAATCCACCAGTCGGATAAAGACCAGGCGACGGTTGTCGCGGCCGGTATCACCCTGCACGAAGCCCTCAAGGCCTATGAGCAGTTGCGGAGCCAGAGAATTACGATCCGTGTCATCGACGCCTACTCAGTGAAACCCATAGATGCCGAAACACTCTATGTCGCGGCGCAGGAGGCAGGTAATAAAATCGTCGTGGTGGAAGATCACTGGCCCGAGGGTGGACTCGGTGAGGCCGTACTGGAAGCTTTCTCGCAGCAGGATGGCCCGATGCCGGAAGTGGTTAAACTGGCAGTCAGCTCGATGCCTGGCTCCGGTACTCCCGCCGAACTAATGGAAGAAGCTGGCATCAGCGCCCATCACATCGTTGGAGCGGTCAGCGCGCTCGTCCGCCGTAAATGAGTCATAAATACCTCCCGCCCTTCCCTGCAAGCCGTAGGGGCGGGAGGGGGTTAGAGTGGAGTAGGGTCCTTGTGGCCGCCCTCTCTACTCATTCCCTCTAGGACACATATCTGGTATGTTGCGAGATAACACCATAGACTTACCAGGGCTGGAGATATTACTATGAAAGACATCCTGCAATCTGAACCTGCAGGCCAATCTGAACCTGTCGAATCCCCTACCGCAAAGAACCTCGTGCCCCAGGGCATCGGCATGGCCGTCGCCTTCGATTGGGGTTTAACCGTACAACTGCTGGCGGGACCCCTCCTGCCCTTAGTCTTACGCAATCTCACCGGGTCGGGATTCGTGCAACTCCCGACATCTATGCTGAAGTTGAGCCCCGTTCCAGCTGCCGTCGTCACATTTCTCATCTCTCTTCCCTTTGCCGCTGGCATCGCCATCTTTGGCGAGGGCATCCGGCGAGGTTGGCGTTGGACGCGCCCTGTACAGATCGTGTTTAACACCCTGCTTGTTCTGCTAGGTCTTTTTACATTCAAGGATGCCTGGGAGGGTAGCAAAGTAGGTAATTTCTGGCCCGCGTACTCCTCAGTGCTCCTACTTGTTGTTTCCCCGCTCATCGCCTGGCGCCTGAGTCGCCCTGCGACTGCACGATGGTTCAAAACGGTGACCAGCGACGAAGCACGAAAACGACATGGCGGCCTCTGGCCCTGGCTGATCCTCCTTTGGGGCATTATCGGGGGTCTATTGCAAGCAATAGCGGCAGCACACTGAAACTCTTCTACTGCTCTCCTCGCATACCTCATAGAAAATTATAGGAGGTGTGTTGGTGACTGGGGCATTTTTGCTAAATAGCAGCCGTGCTTGAGTTACAAGAAAGCAAGACCATCGTCATTCATGGTTATAAAGAGCGCATGCGACGTAATATGGACGAGACGTTTTTGATATAAGTAAATGAAACCATGTCGCGCTCAAGAGAGAGGTAGTCAGTGTACGAATTTGTGTTTGAGAATGAGTCCCTAGAATGGCGTTCAGTGAAAGAGGCTGTGCAGCATATCGATGTCCGTGCAGCCTTGCCGCTTTTAGACAAACGCGGCATAGTGGCTTATACAGATGGAGCCTGCATCAAAAACCCTGGCGGGCCAGCAGGCTGGGCAGCATTGCTGTGGGCTGCCTTCGATTTCATCGACGGAAGATTGCACGATGATGCCGCTTGCATCGAATGTTCTGGATATGTTCCCAAGTCTGAGACAACGACGAATAATCGCGTTGAGATCGCGGCTGTACTCGCTGTTTTGTCCATTGCACCACCCGATTTACCGCTGACTATCTATAGCGACAGTGAGTATGTTATCAATGTTGCCCAGGGCATCTATCAGATGAGGGCCAACACGGATCTGTGGGCATTGTATCGAACCCTCCTCGGTAAGCGTACAGTTCCTCCCACTTTTGTGTGGGTTCGCGGACATATGGGCCAGAAGCAGAATGAACGCGCCGATGAGCTTGCGGGTATTGCGGCTTGGAATGGCGATGTCGAAGCTTATCGTGCATGGCAGGCTTCGATGAAGCCAGAAGCGCGTAATACGCTCCCATCTGCAGAAATGACGGCATTGAGGCAGCAGGCGCAGGAGCTCAAGACCCTCTTCGATGGTGTCACTGCTGATAGCCCGCGTGTTGGGGCGAATGAGCGTCAGTTTATCGACGATATGACGAAGCGTCTCCAAAAGAACAGGTTTGTTCCTTCAGAAAAGCAGGTGAACTGGGTCAAGGTGTTGGCCAGGAAGTATAAAGTATAGGTGGGCCTGAAGTAAAGAGAAGGAATTTGTAGTGTCGTTAAAATACACTATTTGCTTCTGCCGCTATGACGAACTAGTACTCATGCTTTGTCGCAACAGGCCGCCCAACCAGTTCTTATGGAATGGACTGGGCGGCAAGCTCCAGGAGGACGAAACTCCACAGGCTTGTGTGCAGCGTGAAGTCCTGGAGGAGGCAGACATTGACCTTCAGATGGCACACCGTCTCCGCTTTGCAGGCATCGTCACCTGGGATTTTGGGGAAGGCACTACAAGTCCTGGCAGCGGCATGTACGCGTTCATAGCGGACTTTCAGCAAGCATCAATAACGTGGGAAGGAGATCGTGAGGTAGCAGAAGGCTTACTGTGCTGGAAGCCTCTTAAATGGGTCTATGATTCAAATAATAGCGCAGTCGTTAGCAACATTCCTCACTTCCTACCGCACATGGTTTCTCAAGATATTCCGCTGGAATACCGCTGCAACTACCACGACAGGCATCTAGTTGAACTAGTCGTGCGTCCATTGCCACCTGCTTAGTAACCTACAAATGAAAGTTTTCGATAGATTCTCCTACCTGAACTCAGCCCAGAGTGGGAAGTGATCAGAAGCCATTTCAGCTTCCGCTCCTGTCGCCACATCACATGCGTGTAGGCGCCTTGCAAGCGTTGGAGCAGCAAAAATGTAATCAATCCGCAACCAGGGGACCGGCACTGGATAGGTGTAGCCTGGAGTCATCGGGTGTAGAGTACGATAGCAATCGATGTACCCGGCCTCCAGGAGAAAGGGGATAACTTGCTGGGGAAATACAGATATATTCTGCTTCTCCCTGTCCGCTCCAACTGATGTCGCCGCATCCACCGGAAAGTTCGGATTATCTGCTGGATGTACAGTGTTCAAGTCTCCCACCAGCACATGTGGCTGATGATCAAGTGAGCGCATAAGGCCGAGGATAGCCTGCATTTCCAGCGCACGGTAGTGATCATGCTCTTGTAAGCGGCCTGCCCGCAGATGAGTAGCAAATAGTGCAAGCTCGGTTCCTTCCCAATGAAGATCGATCTCCAGCAGCGTTTTTTCCAGAATTGGCAAGCGATGGTTTTCTGTACGAAGAATGGGGAAGCGACACAGCCATGCAATATGGAACACGCTGTTGGCTTTGCCGAATGCTACTTCCATTCCGAGTTGCTGTGCGAGTGCATCAACATTCGATTGATTATTAGCTTCCAAAAGTGCCACAGCATCCAGCTGATGCCTCTGGACGACGCGAGCAATGAGAGGGAGGCGATCTTCGCCACCAACAAGAATATTGTAGCTGAGGATACGTAATGTCATATAGATCTCTTTCGTCCCGTGCCCTTCATCACCGAACAAATCTCTTCACAGATCGGTGGTCTTGATGACTATGCATCCATCGTGCTGCCAATCATCCCGCCTGGATAATCAGAGATATCCTTCCTCCAGGAATCGTCCTGCTCGCCTTGCGAAGTCTTCCGGCGATGGAACCGTAAAATCTAGCGAGTCGGCAACGCGATCGATGATGTTAAAAAACGCGCAGACGTAGATCGCATCCTCAATCGCGGCATCGCTCACGCCTGCTGCGTGCAGCGGCGTGAGATCGTCTTGCCCAACATCTCCAGGAGCCAGCGTCAGCTTCTCCAGAAAGCCCAGCATCGCTCGCAACTTCTCATCGATTGGCGCACTGTGCCAGTCCTCCAGCACAGCGTTGACAAGTTCATCCCCAAGAGCCCTCGACGCGACCGCGCCGTGGCTGCCAGTTCAAAATGGGCATGAGTTCGTGCGCGAGACAAACGCGGCAAACAACTCCCGCTCTCCTACGCTCCAGTCCGATGGTTTGCGCATCACATCCTCCAGGCAAATACAGAAAGATTCTCCAAATATCTCCGGCCGGTAGGCCATTACACGCGACACATCCGGCACTGCCTTGCCTGCCAGCACCTGCTCAAGCTTCTTGAGCCTCATCTCTCGTCTCCCTTCAGCACGGCCAGTCCTCGCTCCAATCGTGCTATACCGGCTCCAAGCGCCGCGCTCAATGTAATCTCGAAGATCGCATCCTCCGAATAACCCGCCTGCCGCAGCGCCTCGATATCCTGGTCGGTGGTCTTGTAGGCATGCAGAGCTACTTTGGTCACGTACTCGACCAACTCCGAAGGAAGCTTGCCTGCCTGCTCATCAGGGCGCCCTCCGTGCTCGGATGTATACGTTTCAACTATGCGCCGCAAAGCTGGATCTGTGGCCCCAGGACTTGTAAGAACTGCCTCGACTAGCTTGTGTTTATTTGCATGGTGTTGCTGATTCATGAATAGTCTCACTTCCTTTTCAGGCATACATAATGAGAAAGTTGTAAATACTCTTTTCCTCCCATACCAAATCAGCGGCAATAGCTATTACCTAAAATTCTGTTTTGGCCACTAACTCAACAACCCCATCAGCGCAGCCCCACGAGAGTGTGATACCGGCGCCACCATGGCCGTAGTTGTGAATCAAGAGCCGGCCGGGCGCGATCCGCTCACCTTCAACACGCACTGTAGAGCGTGCGGGGCGCAACCCGCAGTAGACGCTCAGGATATCTTCGGCAGCAACAGCCGGAAAGTCTGGAGCCAGCCTTGCACAACGGTTTAGAATGGCCTCTGTTTCATTGACATCGACAGTAGTATTCTCATTGTCCTCCTCGTATGTGCCGCCAAGAATGATATCATGAATGCGCGGCACAATATAGGCCAGCCTGTTTGGCCCTTCCTCGTCCATCAGCACCCGGCGAAAGCCATTATGTTTGATCTTCACGACCTGCCCGCGAGCCGGGTGCAGGTCGCGGTCTCCGACCAGTTCGCGTGCTCCCAGCCCGCTGCAGTTCACTACGACCTTACTTTGAACATATGCCTCCGCCATGTTTGTGATCGCTCGCTGCACAATCTGGCCGCCGCTTGCCTGGAACGTGCGCACCAGGTAGTCGAGAAAGATCGATGTGTCGATGACAGGTCCCTCGAAAGCATAGCCATCCGCGTAACCGTCAGGGAGTTCCTCGGTCCTGGCATGGCGGAAGCCATCAACAGCCGTGACCCACCAGGGATCAGCGCTGGGCGCAGGTTTGAACTCAAAGACGTTAGCCATCAAGATGCCACTCCCTTCGACACCTTGCAGTCTCTTGAAAGTCTCGAATGCTATCTTGCCCCAGCCAGTCACCCTGTCGACGGGATAGGCCTTATAAGGAAACCAGATAGCGGCAGCAATGTTAGAGGTGGTGTGTGGAGGCAATTCCTTTGCCCAGATGGTGACACTATGACCTGCCTCGAGCAAGCGCAAGCCGGTTGTAAGGCCCGAGACGCCGCAGCCGATGACTAGGATGTCCATGATTGTGCTCCTGAGTACTAAGAAGTCTGGCTTATGAGTAAATTTTAGCACATGAAGTGATTCTGGGAAGTCATAGCAGCTTTACTGCCAGGGCGGTGTTGCGTGGAAAAGAGAAAAGGCCTACCCTTGAGAGTTCATGAGTGATGGGAAGTGTAGCAGGTGTAGTGGGTGTAGCAGCATTTGTTTTCCCGTTCCTTGCTATTTTACCCCAGTTTACCTCTTTTCGAACTGTCACTGATATTTGTGACACTTGCCTTGCCCAGGAAGGATGTGATAGGCTGAGAATGTATGGGAATACAAGCAGTTTATCCAACTCACGAACACGAACAGGCGGCGCGGGCCGTTGTCGATTTCTTTGCGGCGCGTGACGATACCGATGCCGTTATCCTCATGGGTTCTTGTGCTCGCGGCAAAGCTGTGCGTGGCAGTTGCCTCGATTTCCTCATTCTGCTGCGGCCGGACGTATT
>WNGN01002441.1_pt1 | contig 22532 bp, 22 predicted proteins | sample 5400561 | NCBI WGS metagenome assembly WNGN01 (sample SAMN13153379, study PRJNA577476) | soil metagenome | isolation source: 115 cm soil or saprolite under Garry oak tree replicate 2 | place: USA:California | collected 2016-06-15 | reverse complement strand
GGCGCCGGGCATCACCACCGTGAGCGGGGCCTTCTACCTGGTGAAGGACGACACCGTGCTCACGTTCACCGACTGCGCGGTCGTGCCCGAGCCGACGGCGGAGCAGCTCGCCGACGCGGCTGTCGCCGCGGCGCGCGATCGCCGCCGCATCGTGGGCGACGAGCCGGTCGTCGCCTTCCTGTCGTACAGCACCAAGGGCAGCGCCGCGGGGCCGCGGGTGGCGCGGGTGCGGCAGGCGCTCGACGTCCTCGCGGCGCGGCGGCCGCCCCCCGACTTCGTGTTCGACGGCGAGCTGCAGACCGACGCGGCGCTCGTCGCCGACGTCGCGGCGCGCAAGGCCCCGGGCTCGCGCGCGGCGGGGCGCGCCAACGTGCTCGTCTTCCCCGACCTGGACAGCGGCAACATCGGGTACAAGCTGGTGCAACGCCTGGGCGGCTGGGACGCGATCGGCCCGATCCTCCAGGGATTAGCGCGGCCCGTGGCCGACCTGTCGCGCGGCGCCACGGCCGACGATATTGTGGACACGGCGGCGGTCGCCGCGTTGCAGACGAGCCAATCGTGAGGGAGCGGACATGACCTTCAGCCTGACGAAGGACAAGCGTGGCGTCGTGGTCGTCGGCGTGGACGGGCAGCTGATCGTCGGCAACCGCCAGGAGCTGAAACAGAAGGTGATCGAAGCCCTGGAGGGCGGGGCGAAGCAGTTCGTCATCGACTTCACCCGCACCGGCTACATCGATTCCTCGGGGCTCGGCGTGCTCGTGTCGCTCTCGAAGAAGATCCGCGAGCAGGGAGGCGACCTGCGCCTCGCGGGCCTGAACGAGGATCTGCAGACGCTGTTCGAGCTGACCAAGTTGGACACGCTGTTCTCCATCGCGAAGACCCCGGCGGAGGCGCTCGCCGCCTTCTAGCCGTGACTGCGCCGCTGCGCCTCGACGTCCGCCGCGGGGCGGGACGGGGAACGGTGACCGAGATGTCGCTCGACGTGCCGAGCGACCTGGGGTACGTCGGCCCGGCGGTCGAGTTGATCGCGGACCAGTTCCAGGCGGGCGGCGGCGCCCCTCCGCCGCTGCTCTCGCCGCGCCGCGTGCGCTTCAACCTCCGCACCGCGCTCGCCGAAGCGCTCGCCAACGCCATCGCCTACGGCAACCGCCACGATCCCCGCCGCGTCGTGCGGGTGCGCGTCGAAGTGCGCCGGGACGCGGTGCGCATCCACGTCACGGACGACGGCGCGGGCTTCGACCCGGCCGCCGTGCCCGACCCGACGCTCCCCGAACGGCTCGAGCGCGAGGACGGCCGCGGCCTGTTCGTGCTGCGCAGGCTGGTGGACCGCGTCGCCTTCAGCGAGAAGGGAAACTCGGTGTGCCTGACGCTCCGGGCCGGGTGACCGAAGACGCGATCGCGGGAGGCCGGCTCGAGCGGCTCGTGCCCGCGCTCGAGCGCCTCACCGGCGCGCGGCTCCGGGTGTGGCGGTTCGACGGCCAGGCCGTGCGGCCGCTGGCGCCTGACCGGGAAATCTCCCCCACTTGGACGCCGCCGCTGAACGGCCAGGACGCGGGGCGCCGACTCGACACACCCCAGGGTCCCGCCTGGTTCGAGCCGGTGCGCGAGGCCGACGGCGTGTGGCTCGAGATCGGGGAGCAGGGAGCGGGGAGCCGGGAGCAGGAGTCCGCGGCGCTCGCGCAGATCATCGGATCGGTGCTCGGCGCCGAGCGCGATGCCGCGCAGGTCGCGGCCGAGTTGTCCGAGCGCTACGAGGAGATCGACCTGATCTACACGATCAGCGAGATCCTGGGCCACACCATCCGGCTGGACGAGGCGGCGCAGCGCATCCTGAGCGAGGTGTCCACGGTGGTGCGGGCGCGTCGCGCCACGCTGCTGGTGCACGATCCCGAGCAGCGCGTCCTCCGGCTCGTCGCGGCGCGCGGCATGGAGCCGAAGACCGTGGACCCGATCGAAGTGGACGACCCCTGCTCGGTGGCGGCGCGCGTGTTCCGCGAGATGCGGATCGTGAGCTACGACCCGACCGACGCCAAGGCCGTGAACCCGGGGTGTCCCGAGGGCCGGAACTACCGCGGCCAGGCGTTCCTCTCCGTCCCCGTGCTGTACGCCGCCCCGGGCGCGCGCGGCCGGCCGATCGGCGTGATCAACCTGACCGACCGGCTGGGCGAGGATGCGTTCACCGCCGGAGACCGGAAGCTCGTGGCGGCGATCGCGAACCAGATCGGCGCGGCGGTCGAGAACGCGCGGCTCGTCGCCCGGGACCTGAGCCAGCAGCGGGTGCGGCGCGAGCTGGAGCTGGCGCACGACCTGCAGCTCAAGCTGCTCCCGTCGCCCCTCGTCGTCGCCGCGCGCGCCGACGTCGGGGCGCGTTGCCGCCAGGCCGAGTCGGTGGGCGGCGACTTCTACAACCTGCTGAACCTGCGCGGCGACCGCATCGGCGTGATGATCGGCGACGTGACGAGCCACGGCTTCAGCGCCGCCCTGATCATGGCACTCGTGATGGCGGCCTCGGGCATCCACGCCGAGTCCGCCGAAACGCCGGCCGAGGTGCTGCGCCGCATCGAAGAGTCGCTCGGTGAGGAACTCGCGAGCACGGAGATGTTCCTCACGGTGTTCTACGCGGTGATCGATCCTGCGGCCCAGCGGATCGTGTATGCCAACGCGGGCCACCCGCACGCCTTCCTCGTGTCCACCCAGACGGGCGACGCCGTGCGGCTCGAGGCGACCCGGCCGCCGCTCGGCCTCGCCACCGCACCGGGAGAGGACGCAGTGCGGCCCTGGCGGCGGCGGGAGGCGCTGCTCTGCCTCTTCACCGACGGCCTGACGGAAGCGACGGGCTCGGGAGGTGCGGGGACGGGGGCGGGGGGGACGGGGACGGAGCGGTTCGGCGAGGAACGGGTGCTCGGCCACGTGGCGCGGCTCAAGGATCGCCCGGCGCGCGACATCGTCGAGGCGATCTACGCCGATCTCGCCGGCTTCACGGGCGGCGCGTCCGCTACCGACGACCGCACGGTGGTCATCCTCAAGGTGTGAGCACGCGTCCGGACAAGCGGCTCGGTCAGCACTTCCTCAGCGACGCCAACATCCTCGGCAAGATCGTCGACGCCCTCGACCCGGCGCCCGGGGACGTCGTGCTCGAGATCGGGCCGGGGACGGGGAGCCTTACTGCCGTCCTCACCCCTCGCGTGCATCGGGTCATCGCGATCGAAAAGGATCGCCGACTGGCGGCGAAACTCGGAACGCGGAACGCGGAGCGTGGAACAGACCGATTGCGTGTCGTAGAGGGGAACGCCCTGCGGTTAGACTGGCACTCATTGCTCGAAGCCGACCCTGCTGTTCCGCGTTCCGCGTTCCGCGTTCCGCACTTCAAGGTGATTGGAAACATCCCCTACAACATCACCTCCCCCCTGCTCGAGAAGGCCCTCACCCCGCCGCTGCCGGAACGGATCGTGTTCCTCGTCCAGGCGGAGGTGGCGGACCGGGTCGCCGCGGCGCCGGGGTCGAAGACGTACGGTGCGCTCTCGATCGGCGTCCAGGCGCTGTGCCGGGTCGAACGGTTGCTCACCGTGCGGGCCGGCGCGTTCCGGCCACGGCCCACGGTGGACAGCGCGCTGCTGCGCCTGACGCCGCTCGCGCAGCCGCTGGTCGCGCCGGAGGAGGTCGCGGCGTTCCGCGCGTTCGTCACCGCCTGCTTCAGCCGGCGGCGCAAGCAGCTCCGCAACGTGGTGATGGCGGCGACGGGGCGTTCCGCGGCAGTCGTCCTGGCGGGGCTCGCCGCGCTGGGCCTTGGTGCGGCGGCGCGACCGGAGACGCTTGCGCCAGCGGCGTTTATGCGGCTGTGGCGCTGGAGCGCACGCTTGTGACGGTGTCCACCCTAGCGGCGCCGATCGGGCTTGCTCCAGTTTCCAGACCGGAGCTGGCCCGGGCGGTGACCGCGGTCCCGAACGACGATCTCGGGCTCTCTGGTACACTCAGGTGGGGGCTCGTGACGGGGGCCGTGGGGCTCGGGCTCATCGTGATCCAATTCTTGCCCTTTCGCTCGGACGAGCCGATCGCCCTCGGCGTGATTCTTGTCTTCGCGGCCGCGGGTCTGCTCACGTACTACGCCCGCGCCCGGCGGCCGGCCCCGCCGACCGAGAGAGGGGGCGCCGTGTAACAGGCTCGCGTGAGGTGGAGTTCTTCAAACGACGCGGGAGGGACGGAGCTGCGTAGGCTCGCGCGGCTCTTGCGTTGGAGCCCACGATTGTGAACTTATTCACAATATGCGGAAGATTTCCGAGAGCACCGTGCGGCGGCTCTCGCTCTACCTCCGGTTCCTCGAGCAGTTCGCCGCCAATGGCCAGACCACCATCTCCTCAGCGGAGCTGGCCCGCCGCGGCGGCACCACGTCGGCCCAGGTGCGCAAGGACCTGTCCTTCTTCGGCTCGTTCGGCAAGCGCGGCCTCGGCTACTCCGTCTCCGAACTCGCTGCCAAGATCCGAGACATCCTCGGTCTCAAACGTACCTACCGCGTCATCCTCGTCGGCGCGGGGCGGATCGGCGGCGCGCTCGTCCAGTACCCCGGCTTCCGCCAGCGCGGATTCCACGTCACCGCGATCTATGACAAGGATCCGCACAAGGTCGGCTCGCGCTGGAATGGGCTCGTGGTGCGCGACGTCCGCCACATCGAAGCCGACCTCGCCAAGGAACCGACCGACATCGCCATCGTCGTGACCCCGGCCGAGGCGGCGCAGGACGTCGTGGACCGCTTGGTGCATTCGGGGGTGAAGGCGATTCTCAATTTCGCGCCCGTGCAGCTCGCCGTGCCTGCCGACGTCGTGGTGAAATCGGTGAACATGGCGCTGGAGCTGGAGACGCTGAGTTTCGCGTTGGCGAACCGCTAAAAACGCGGAACGCGGAACGCGAAACGCGGAACAGCATGGCGAGGTCTTTCGCGACAGGACGCTCCCATTGACGTTCCGCGTTCCGACTTCCGCGTTAGATTTCGTGCCATGGCGCTCGTCCACGTCACGTCGGAAATCGGCCCCTTGCGGGCCGTTCTCGTCCATACCCCCGGCCGCGAGCTCGTGGCCGTCACCCCCGGCAACCGCGAGGACTACCTCTACGACGACATCATCGACCTGGAGCTGGCCCAGCGCGAGCACCGGCGCTTCGTCGCCGTGCTCGAGCGCTTCGCCCAGGTGTACGAGGTGCGCACCCTCCTGACCGAGCTGGTGGCGCGCCCCGACGTGCGGGAGTTCCTGACGACCCGGGCGCTCGAGGTGGTGCCGTCCGACCTGCTCGCCAAGCAGCTCGCCGCGCTCGCCCCGGAGGCGCTGGTCGGCCTGATGATCGAGGGGGCGCTCGAGGAGGCGGGGCCGATCGCGCGGGCGTTGAACGAGGCAGGGTACGCGCTGCCGCCGCTCCCCAACCTGTTCTTCACGCGCGACGTCGGCATCGTGATCGGCGGGCACTCGATCATCGGCTCGATGCGCTACGGCGTGCGCTGGACGGAAGAGCTGCTGATCAAGGCGCTGTTCCGCTACCACCCCTGCCTCGAGAACGCCGGGATCCTGTACGACGGCTCGGAGGAGCGGCGCAACAACTACACGCTCGAGGGCGGCGACGTGCACCCCATCCGCCCCGACCTGCTGTTGCTCGGCTTCAGCGAGCGCTCCAGCCCGGCGGCGCTGGACCACCTGTGCGACCTGGTGTTCGAGCACGGCAGCGTGAAGGACGTGATCGTGGTCGTGCTGCCGAACGAACGGACCGCGATCCACCTCGACATGATCTTCACCCAGCTCGATCGCGAGCTGTGCTGTATCTACCCGCCCCACTTCGTGGGGCCGGAGCGGCTCGCCGTGCTGCACCGGCGCAAGAAGTCCAAAGGCGTGAAGGAGATGCCGAACTTCTTCGCGGCGATGCAGGCGGTGGATCATCCGCTCGAGCCGGTGTTCTGCGGCGGCAGCGACCGCACGCTGCAGGAGCGCGAGCAATGGTCCTCGGCCTGCAACTTCTTCGCGGTGCGGCCGGGCGTCACCGTGACGTACGCCCGCAACGAGGCCACGCTGCGCGAGCTCGAGCACGCGGGCTTCGCGATCGTGTCCGCCGCGACCCTGCTGGCGGAGGAGCAGTCGCGCGACGACCAGCGGGCCGTGATCACGATGGAGGGGAGCGAGCTGGTGCGGGGCGGCGGCGGGCCGAGGTGTATGACGCTGCCGCTGAGGCGGGACGATTTGTGACAACGCGGAAGTCGGAACGCGGAACGCGGAACAGAAGGGCAAGGTGTCTCGCGTCACGACGCCTCCTCTGCTGTTTCGCGTTCCGCGTTCCGCGTTTCGCGTTCCCATGACCCACACGACTTTCCAGTTGGGCCGTCTCACCTGCCACGCCCTCGAGGGGGGAGAGCAGTGGCTCGACGGGGGCGCGATGTTCGGGGTGGTGCCGAAGCCGCTGTGGGAACGGCGCATCACGCCCGACGAGCGCAACCGGATCCGCCTGGCGTTACGCTGCCTGCTCGTGGAGCACGACGCGGGTCTCGTCCTCATCGACACCGGCCTCGGGAACAAGGAAGGCCCCAAGTTCAAGGACATCTACGGCGTCGCGAACGAGGGGGCGGGGGAGGACGGCCGCACCCGGCTCGAGGACGCGCTGCGCGAGCTGGGACACGGGCCCGGGGACGTGCGCTGGGTCATCAACACCCATCTCCACTTCGATCACGCGGGCGGCAACACGTACCGGGACGGCGCTGGCGCGGTGCGGCCCAGCTTCCCTAACGCCCGCTACGTGGTCCAGCGCCGCGAGCTCGACTTCGCCCGCCATACGAACGAGCGTACCGCGGCGAGCTATCTGCCCCACAACTTCGAGCCCGTGGCGTTCGAGCTGCTGGACGGGGAAGCGGAGCCGCTCCCGGGCATCCGCTGCCTCCCCACGCCCGGTCACGTGCCGTTCCACCAGTCGGTGCTCGTGGCGAGCGGCGCGGAGCGGGCCTGCTTTCTCGCCGATTTGGTGCCCACGACCGCCCACGTCCCCCTCCCCTGGATCATGGGGTACGACCTCGAGCCCCTGGTGACGCTCGAGTCGAAGCGCCGGCTGTACGCGCGCGCCGAGGCTGAAGGGTGGCTGCTGGTGTTCGAGCATGACGCGGCGGTCGCGACGGGCCGGCTGGGTCGCGAGGAGAAGGGCTTCGCTCTTGTGGACCAGGTTCTTGCGGGCTAGCTTACGGCCGACAATATGGTAAGCGGGCGCCGCGCGCGCCTCACCCGCCGCCTCTCCGGAAGTCGGAGAGTGCTCTAGGGTTCGAGGGCCTCACCCCTGGAACGGGGGTGAGGGTACGCGGGTTCCGGGGCAGCCGGAGTCCGCTTTTTTCTTGCTTGCGGAGGAGAACAGCACCTGGCGATCGAAAGCCCGAACAACAAAGCGCCGCGCGTCCGAGTCAACCGGCAGATCCGCATCAGTCCCATCCGCGTGATCGCCCCCGACGGAGCGCAACTCGGCGTGCTGACCGTAGAGGAAGCGTTGGCTGCGGCGCAGGAGCGGGGACTCGACCTCGTGGAAGTGGCGCCGCTCGCGCGACCGCCGGTCGCGAAGATCATGGATTACGGGAAGTTCAAGTTCGAGCAGGCCAAGGCGGCGCGGGCGGCCAAGAAAAAGCAGCACGTCATCCACCTGAAGGAAGTGAAGTTCCGGCCGGGGATCGACGATCATGACTTCGCGTTCAAGACGCGGCACGCGCGCGAATTCCTGCAGGACGGCAACAAGGTCAAGGTGACGATGATGTACCGGGGCCGGCAGATGGCTCACCTCGACCTGGGACGTGAGGTGCTGGACCGGGTCGCGAACGAGCTGAAGGACATCGCGAAGATCGAGCAGGACCCGAAGCTCGAAGGCCGTAACATGTCGATGGTGCTGGCGCCGAAATAGAGGAACCAATGCCGAAACAGAAATCCAAGCGGGCCCTCCGGAAGCGCGTCAAGCTGACGGGAACTGGCCGGCTGCGCCGCTATCACGCGTACAAGAGCCACATCCTGACCAAGAAGCATCCCAAGCGGAAGCGGCACCTCCGCAAGCCCGCGCTCGTGTCGCACGCCGACGAGCGCCGTTTGAAGCGCCTGCTGATGGCGTAAGGAGCGCTCCATGCCTCGCGTCAAGAGCAACGTCGCGCGCCTCAAGCGCAAGAACAAGGTCATGAAGCTCGCCAAGGGCTACTTTGGCGGCCGCTCCAAGCTGTGGAAGGCCGCCAAGGAGTCGGTCGAGCGGGCGCAGAAATACGCCTACCGCGACCGTCGCCGCCGTAAGGCGGACTTCCGGCGGCTCTGGATCACGCGCATCAACGCCGCCGCGCGGCTGCACCAGCTATCCTACAGCCGTCTGATGAACGGCCTCAAGAAGGCCGGCGTCGAGATCAACCGCAAAGTGCTCGCCGATCTCGCCGTCCGCGACCCCGTGGCGTTCGAGCAGCTGGCGGAGGTCGCGAAGCAGGCCCTCTGACGATGCGCGACCTCCTGGCAGCCATCGCCCAGCTGCGGGAGCGTCTGGAGGAGATTCCGCAGGCGGACGAGCGCCGGCTCCCCGATCTCAAGACCGAGATCCTGGGGCGCAAGGCTGGCGCCCTCACCACGATCCTCGCCCGCGTGCCCCGGCTCGATGTCGCCTCGAAGAAACAGGTCGGCGCCGCCGCCAACGCCCTGAAGCGCGAGTTCGCAGCCGCGTTCGCCGCGCGCGAGCGCGAGCTCAGGGGGGGGCGCGCCGCCGGTGCCGTCGCAGGTCTCGACCTCACCATGCCCGGGCGCGCCCGCTGGCAGGGCGGCCTCCATCTCGTCACCCAGGTCGTGGACGAGATCTGCGACATCTTCCGCGAGCTGGGCTTCACCCGCGCCGTGGGTCCCGAGGCGGAGACCGAGCGCAACAATTTCTTCGCGCTGAACTTCCCGCGCGATCATCCCGCCCTCGACGCCCAGGACTCGTTCTACCTGGGCGAGGACCTGCTGCTCCGCACCCATACCTCGCCCGTGCAGATCCGCACGCTCGAGCGCTACCCGCCGCCCATCCGCGTCGTCATCCCGGGTCAGGTGTACCGGCGCGATCCCTTCGACGCGTCGCACTCCCCGGTGTTCGAGCAGCTCGAGGGCCTCGCGGTGGACGACGGCATCACGTTCGTGGACTTCAAGGCCACGCTCGCCACGTTCGCGCGCCGCTTCTTCACCGCGGACACGCGGGTGCGGTTCCGGCCGTCGTTCTTCCCGTTCACGGAGCCGTCGGCCGAGATGGACGTGCAGTGCCAGATCTGCGGCGGCACGGGGGGGGCGGGGGGGGGCTGCGCGACCTGCAAGCAGACGGGCTGGATGGAGATCCTCGGCTCCGGCATGGTGCACCCCGCGGTGCTCGAGAACTGCGGCGTGGACAGCGAGCGCTACACCGGCTTCGCCTGGGGCATGGGCCCGGCCCGCATCGCGATGACCCGGCACGGGATTCCCGACATCCGGCTGCTGTACGAGAGCGACGTGCGGTTCCTCGCGCAATTCGCCGGGGGCACCCGATGATCGTCTCGCGCCGCTGGCTCGAGGCGCTGCTGGGCGGGGCGCCGCTCGACGCCCGCGACGCGGCCGAGCGGCTGACGGCGCACGTCGCCGCGGTCGACGCCGTCGTGCCGATCCACGGCGACCTGGGCGACATCGTGATCGGGCGCGTGATCGAGGTGAAGAAGCACCCCAACGCCGACCGCCTGTCGCTCTGTCTCGTGGACGCTGGCGGGCGAAGCGCGGTCGAGGTCGTGTGCGGCGCGCCCAACGTGCGGGCGGGCAGGAGCTATCCCTACGCCCCCGTGGGCGCCGTGCTGCCGGGAGGCGTGAAGCTCGAGCGCAAGACCATCCGCGGCGTGGAGTCGAACGGCATGCTCGGCGAAGGAGCTCGGGCTCGGCGAGGATCACGCCGGGATCCTCGAGGTCGACACGAGCGCCGCGCCGGGCACCCGCTTCACCGACGTCGTCCCGGTCGCCGACCACCAGATCGTGATCGACGTGCCGGCAAGCCGGCCGGACCTGCTGTGCCACAAGGGCGTGGCGCGCGAGCTTGGCGCGTCGCTCGCCATCCCGGTGAAGCTCCCGCGACCCCGAGGGCGCCCCGCGCTACATGATCGCCGTGATCCGCGGTGTGCGGGTGGGGCAGAGCCCCGCCTGGCTCGCCGATCGCCTGGCGGCCGTCGGCCAGCGGCCGATCAACAACGTGGTGGACGCGACGAACTACGTCCTGCTCGAGCTGAATCAGCCGCTGCACGCGTTCGATCTCGCAAAGCTGCGGGGGCCCGCGGTCGTGGTGCGGCGCGCCCGGCCGGCCGAGAAGATCGTGACCCTCGACGGCGTCGCGCGCACCCTGACGCCGGAGATGACGGCGATCTGCGACGCCGAGCGGCCGACGATCGTGGCGGGGGTCATGGGGAGCGCGGAGTCCGAGGTGAGCGCGGCCACGACCGACCTGGTGATCGAGTGCGCCTACTTCCAGCCGACGCGCATCCGCCGCACCCGGCGGGCGCTCGAGCTGTCGAGCGAGTCGAGCTACCGCTTCGAGCGAGGCATCGACATGCTGGCCATGCCGGACGCGCTGCGGCGCGCGATCGAGCTCATCGTCGCGGTGGCGGGCGGCGAGCTGCGCGAGCCGCCGCTCGACCTCTGGCCCGAGCCCGTCCAGGAGCGCACGGTGTTTCTCCGCCCCGAGCGCGTCTCCCGGCTGCTCGGCGTGGCGGTCGCGCGCGCCGACATCGAGCGGTACCTCACGTCGGTCGGGTTCTTCGTGGCGCCCAAGGAGGAGCGGCTCGCGGTCCAGGTGCCCGGGTGGCGCCCCGACGTGACGCGCGACGTCGACCTGATCGAAGAGGTCGCGCGGCTCGCGGGCTATGACGCGTTCCCCGACGAGCTGCGGCCCTACCGGCCGGGGACCGTACCCGACGCGCCCGAGGAGCGCGCGCGCGCGCGGGTGCGCGAGCGGCTGGCGCGGTCCGGGTTGTACGAGGCGCGCACGCTTCCCCTGGGGCCCGCCGACGGGCCCGACGCCGTCGCGGTGCTGAACCCGCTGTCGGCCGAGGAGGCGCACCTCCGCAGCCGCCTGTTGCCGGGCCTGATACGACGGGTGGAGCACAACTGGGCGAACCGCAGTCGGGACGTGCGACTCTTCGAAGTGGGCACCGTGTTCCGGTGGACGGCCGGGGAAGAGGGAAGGGGGAAGCGTGCCCTGGAAGAATGGACCTCCGTGGCCGGCGTCCTCACCGGCGGCCGGTACCCGCCCCACTGGTCCGACGGTGCGAAAGTACCTGATATGGACTTATGGGACTTGAAGCACCACTTTGAGTTAGCGGTGGACGTCGCGGCCCCCTCGTGCGTCGTGCAACCGGCAACGGGTGGCGCGGTTGGTTGGGTGGCGGTGCAACGGAGTGGGGAGGTCGTGGGGGAGGCACGTCCCCTCGAGGCCGATGCGCCGGTCTGGGCCGCGTCGCTCTTCGGGTTCGAGGTCCGGCTGCTGGTCGGAAGCGTGGAGCTGGCAACGTACCGTCCGTTGCCGCTGCAGCCACCGGTGGAGCGCGATCTCGCGCTGGTCCTGCCGGCGGGGGTGACGGCGGCGGCGGTGGCCGACGTGCTGCGGCGCGCGGCAGCGCCGCTGCTCGAACGGCTGGACGTGTTCGACGAGTATCGCGGACCGGGAGGTGGAGTCCCGGCGGGCCACCGCAGCGTCGCCTGGCACTGCACCTTCCGCGATCCCACGCGCACGCTGCGCGACCGCGACGTGGACGAGGTGGTGGCGCGCGGTCTCAAGGCGTTGGAGGACGAGCTTGGTGTACGACGGCGAGCGGGCTGATGGAGGCACAGGGGTGGCGGGGGGGGCGGGGGGTGAGCAGGTGCTCGACCAGCTCGAGACGATCCTCCGCCACGTGGCGGACGAGCTGGCCACTTGGCGCGCGCGCGCGCAAAAGGCCGAAGCCGAGCTGAAGGAGAGTGGCGCGCGCGGCGCGGGAGCCGCCCGGCCCGACCCTGAGGTCAAGGCCCGCGCCGCCGAGGTGGAGCAGGAGAACAAGGTGTTGCGCCAGCGAGTCGAAGCGGCGAAGGTCCGGGTGCAGGATCTCCTGAGCCGGCTCACGTTCCTGGAGGAGCAGGCGCGCCAGGCGGGCGATGGGGGCGGGGGGGGCGGGGGGGGCACAGCAGCAGGCGCTGGGGCTGCGGGGGGGGCAGGAGGAGCCGCGCCATGAGCACCAAGAAGCACGCGGTGAAGGTGATGATCGGCGGCGAGGAGTACACGGTGCGGTCCGATCTGCCGCCCGAATACACGCGCGAGGTGGCGGCGTACGTCGACCAGGCGCTAAAGAAGGTCCTGTCGCAGGGGCCGATCGTGGAGACGCACAAGGCCGCGATCCTGGCCGCGCTCGACATCACCAACGAGCTGTTCCAGACGAAGAAGGGCGAGCGGGAGGTCGCGGCGCGGCTCGCCGCGCTGGCGGACGATCTGACGCGGTTGCTCCCGCCCGCCAAGCGGAAGGCGTTGATCGGACAGGCGTGAGATAATATTCCGCTCCGCCCTCCTCGGGGAGGGGGGAGCGGTGCTGGAGATAGAGCGTATGGCGGACTGGCTGGCGATCGTCGCGAGCCTCCTCGGTGGGGGAGCAGCCGCCGGGGCGGCCTTCTATATCGTTGGCCGTCGGGTGCAGCGCGGGGCGGCCGAGGCGGCGGCGCGCGCCGCGGCGGAGGAGAGCGGGCGGCTGCTCGAAGAGGCGCGCCAGCGGATGGTGCTGGCCGCGAAGGAAGAGTTGCTCCACGCGCGCGAGGCCTGGGACGAAGAAGTGGCCCGGCGGCGGCGTGAGATCGACCGGCGCGAGGAGGGGCTGGAGCAGCGGGTGGCGGCGCTGGAGGAGCGCGACCGCGGGCTCGAGCGCCGGGGTCGCGCGCTGGAAGAGCGGGAGCGCGCGCTCGCGGCCACGGAGCTGGAGGCGCGCGCCCGGCTCGAACGGATCGCCGGACTCACCGCGCAGGAGGCGAAGCAGGAGCTGTTGCGCCGGCTCGAGGACGAGGCGCGCGGCGAGGCCGCGGCCCTCGCCCGTGACTTGAAGGAGCAGGCGAAGCGGAACGCCGACAAAGAGGCGCAGAAGATCCTCGCCCTCGCGATCCAGCGCCTCGCCGCCGAACACACCGCGGAGAGCACCGTCTCGGCGGTCGCGCTGCCCTCCGACGAGATGAAGGGCCGCATCATCGGGCGCGAGGGCCGCAACATCCGGGCCTTCGAAGCCGCCACCGGTGTGGACGTGATCATCGACGACACACCCGACACCGTGGTGGTGTCGTGCTTCGATCCGGTGCGGCGCGAGGTGGGTCGGCTCGCGCTCGAGCGGCTGATCGCCGACGGGCGGATTCATCCGGGGCGCATCGAGGAAGTCGTGGACAAGGCCCGCGGCGAGGTCGATGCGTCGATCGTCGAGGCGGGCGAGCAGGCGATCTACGAGACAGGGATCAAGGGGATGCATCCCGAGCTGGTCAAGCTGGTGGGTCGCATGAAATACCGGACGTCGTACGGGCAGAACATCCTCGATCACTCGAAGGAAGTAGCCTGGCTCGCCGGGATCATGGCGGCGGAGCTGAAGCTCGACGCGCAGCTCGCGAAGCGGGGTGCGCTGCTGCACGACATCGGCAAGGTGCTGACGCACGAGCACGATGGCACCCACGTGCAGCTGGGGGTGGAGGTGGCGACCAAGTACGGCGAGCACCCCGTGGTCGTCAACTGCATCGCCGCCCACCACGACGACGTGGCGCATGAGTCGCCCGTGAGCGTCATCGTCCAGGCGGCGGACGCCGTCTCGGGCTCGCGGCCCGGCGCCCGGCGCGAGGCGTTCGAGACCTACGTCAAGCGCCTCACCCAGCTCGAGCAGCTCGCGGGCGGGTTCCCCGGCGTCGAGAAGGTGTTCGCCATCCAGGCGGGTCGCGAGGTGCGCGTCGTCGTCACGCCGACCGCCATCGACGACGGCAAGGCGGGCGAGCTGTCCGAGCAGATCGCCCGGAAGATCGAGCGGGAGCTGCAATACCCCGGCCAGATCAAGGTCGTGGTGATCCGCGAGACCCGCGCGGTGGATTTTGCCCGCTAGGATCATCGACGGCGCCGCCGTGGGCGACGCGATGCGCACCGAGCTCCAGCGCGACATCCGCGCCCTGGGCGCGCGGGGCGTCACGCCCGGCCTCGCCGCCGTGCTCGTGGGCGACGACCCCGCGTCGGCCACCTACGTCCGCATGAAGGGCAAGGCCTGCGACGAGGCGGGGCTGTACCACGAGACGATCCGGCTCGCCAAAGAGACCACGGAGGCGGAGCTCCTGGCCCTGGTCGAGCGGCTCAACGCCGATCACAAGATCCACGGCATCCTGGTGCAGCTGCCGCTTCCCAAGCAGATCAACACCCAGCGCGTGCTGCACCGCGTGTCGCCCGAGAAGGACGTGGACGGGTTCCATCCGGAGAACGTGGGCAAGGTGTCCATCGGCGACCCCACCGGCTTCCGGCCGGCGACGCCGTACGGCGTGCAACAGCTCCTCGTGCGGAGCGGCGTCGAGACGACCGGCAGCCACGTGGTGATCGTCGGCCGTTCGACCATCGTCGGGCGCCCCATGGCGGCGCTGCTGCTCCAAGACGGCCCGGGCGGGAACGCCACCGTCACCGTGTGCCACTCGCGCACCCGGGACATCAAGTCCGTCACGCGGCAGGGCGACATTCTCATCGTGGCGATCGGGAAGGCCGGGTTCGTCACCGGGGAGATGATCAAGCCGGGCGCGGTGGTGGTCGACGTCGGCGTGAACCGCGTGGACGACCCGTCACTCAAGAAAGGGTACCGGCTGGTGGGCGACGTGCAGTTCGAGGAGGCCAAGAAGGTGGCCGGCGCGATCACGCCGGTGCCGGGGGGCGTGGGGCCGATGACGATCACGATGCTGCTCTACAACACGGTGCAGGCGGCACGCCAGTGGGCGCCGGCCTAGACCTGTTCGCCGCCGTCGCGCCCGAGGGCGCGTGGACCGTCGGCGAGGTGACGCGCCGGGCGCGCGCCGTGCTGGAGGCCGGCCTCGCGCCGCTGTGGGTGCGGGGCGAGATCTCGGGCTTCAAGGCGTGGCAGAGCGGCCATTGGTACTTCACGCTGCGCGACAAGACCGCCCAGATCCGCTGCGTCATGTTCCAGAAGGACAACCGCCGGCTGCCGGCGGCGCCGCAGGACGGCATGCAGGTGTTCGTGTTCGCCCGCCCCACCGTGTGGGAGGAGAAGGGGGAGTTCCGGCTCACCGTCCTGGACCTGCTGTCGACGGAGGCGGGTGGACTGTGGCAGCTCGCGTTCGAGAAGGCGAAGGCCGCGCTCGCGAAGGACGGGCTGCTCGACCCCGCGCGCAAGCGGCCCCTGCCGCCCTACCCGCGCCGCATCGCCGTGGTCACGAGTCCGGACGGCGCCGCGCTGCGCGACATCATCGCCGTGATGACGCGGCGCTGGCCGGTCGCCGAGCTGCTCGTGATCCCCACCCGGGTGCAGGGCGAGGGCGCGGAGCAGGAGATCTGCGCGGCGCTCGCGCTCGCGTGCCGGCTCGACGGGCTCGACCTCGCGATCATCGGGCGTGGCGGCGGCTCGCGCGAGGATCTCTGGACCTTCAATCACGAGCGCGTGGCCCGCGCCGTGGCGGCGCTGCCGGTCCCCGTCGTCTCGGCCGTGGGGCACGAGACCGACGTGACGCTGTGCGACCTGGTCGCCGATCTCCGTGCGCCCACCCCCTCCGCAGCGGCGGAGGCGGCCACGCCCGATCGCAGCGACGTCGCGACGGAGCTCGCGCACCTGGGCGCGCGGCTGGCGCGCGCGCTCGCCGCGCGCTCGGGGCGGATCGCCGAGCGACTCGATCGCACCCTCGACCGCCTCGCGACGGCGATCGAGCGGCGCCTCGAGCGCGGCCGCCACGCCCTCGGCGCGGCCGGCGGCCGCCTCGACGCGCTCTCCCCCTTGAAAATCCTCGCGCGCGGCTACGCGCTCGCCCGCGACGCGGAAGGGCGGGTGCTGAAGCGCGTCGCCCAGCTCACGCCGGGGCTCGCGTTCCGGCTGCGCGTCACCGACGGCGAGGTGGCGGCCCGCGTCGGGAAGCCGTGATGGCCGCGCCGCGCGAGGACGCGAGCTTCGCCCGGCAGCTCGAGCGGCTCGAGGAGATCGTGCGCCGCCTCGAAGGCCAGGAGCTCGATCTCGACGACGCGCTGAAGCTGTTCGAGGAAGGGGTGGAGCGTCTGCGCGAGGCGCGCGACCGGCTCACCGCCGCCGAAGCGAAGGTGAAGCAGGTCCTCACGGATCAGGCGGGCAACCTCAAGGTTGAAGACTTCGACGGCTAATCGCGCCCTCGAGGCCTACCTCTCGGACGCCCGCGCCCGGGTGGACGCCGTGCTCGAGCGCTGGGGCGCCGTGGCGTCGGCCCCGATCCGCTACAGCCTCCTGTCGGCGGGGAAGCGGCTCCGGCCCACCCTCGTGTTCGCGAGCTACGAGGCGTTGGGGGGAGGAGGGGGGGAAGCGGCGCGCGGTATCGCCGAGCTCGCCGCCGCGGTGGAAGTGGTTCACGCCTACTCCCTGGTCCACGACGACCTTCCCTGCATGGACGACGACGACCTGCGGCGCGGCCGGCCCACGACGCATCGCGCCTTCGACGTCGCGACCGCGACCGTCGCGGGCTATCAGATGGTGGCGCTCGCGGCGCGCGTGCTCGCGGCGGGCCTCGAGGCGCTGGGGGAGGGCGCGGGGGGAGCGCTCGCGCCGGCGCAGCGGCAGGCCGTCGCGCTCGAGCTGTTCCGCGCCGCCGGCGCCGGGGGCATGATCGGGGGCCAGGCGCTCGATCTCGAGGCCGAAGGACGGGGGGCCGGGGTGCCGGCGCCCGACCTCGAGGACCTGCACCGCCGCAAGACCGGCGCCCTGATCGCGGCCGCCTGCGTCATCGGCGGGCTCGCGGCGGGGGCGCCCCCGGCCGCGTGCGAGGCGTTGCGCGGCTACGGCGCGGATGTGGGACTCGCCTTCCAGATCTACGACGACGTGCTGGACGCCACCGGCACGTCCGCGCAACTCGGCAAGACGGCCGGCAAAGACGCGGCGCGCGCGAAAGCCACGTTCGTGACCCTCGGCGGCGTGGGCGCCGCGCGGGCCGAGGCGGAGCGGCTCGCGGCGCGGGCGGTAGACCGGTTGCGGCAAGCGGGGTTAGTTTCTCCTACGCTGGCGGAGCTGGCGCATTACATCGTCACCAGGCCGAACTGAATGAGCGTAAACAAACGCGGAACGCGAAACGCGGAACTCGGAACAAGCGGGCCGACCTTCGTGCTGATGTTCCGCGTTCCGCGTTCCCACTTCCGCGTTTAGCGAGGTTCGATGGCGCTCCTTGAGTCTATCCGGGGTCCCGAGGACGTCAGGCGCCTGACGCGCGACCAGCTCCCGCTCCTCGCCGATGAGGTGCGCCAGCGGCTGATCGACGTCGTGTCCCAGACGGGCGGCCACATCGGGGCCGGGCTGGGCGTCGTCGAGCTCACCGTGGCGCTGTGCTACTGCTTCGAATCCCCCGCGGACAAGGTCGTGTGGGACGTGGGGCACCAGGGCTACCCCTGGAAGATCCTCACCGGCCGCGACGAGCGGCTGCCCACGCTGCGCCAGCCCGGCGGCCTGTCAGGATTCCTGCGGCGCTCCGAGAGCCCGCATGACCAGTTCGGGGCGGGGCATGCCGGCACCGGCCTGTCGGCGGCGTACGGCATGGCCGCGGCGCGCGACCTGCAGGGCGAGCATTACAAAGTGGTGGCGGTGGTGGGTGACGGCGCCCTCACCTGCGGGCTGCCGTACGAGGCGATGAACAACGCCGGTCACTCCGGGCGCGACATCATCATGGTCCTGAACGACAACGGGATGTCGATCGCCCCCAACGTCGGCGCCATCAACAAGTACCTGGGATCGATCATCGCCAGCCCGATCACGGTGCGGATTCGCGAGCGCGTGAAGGGGCTGATCCAGTCGGTGTCGCACCTCGTGGGCGGCCAGAAGCTGGTCGACTTCGCGAAGACGCTCGAGGAGAGCATCAAGAATCTGTGGTCGCCGGGCATGCTGTTCGAGGAGCTCGGCTTCCGTTACTTCGGGCCGATCGACGGGCACAACATTCCGCAGCTGGTGCAGGCCTTCGAGATCGTGAAGACGCTCAAAGGCCCCCGCGTGGTGCACGTCATCACCGAAAAAGGGAAGGGCTTTCCGCTCCCGGAGCCGGACACGGAGAAGTATCATGCGCGCGCGCCTTACGATCCGGTGACGGGCCAGCTCAAGCCGGTGAAGCCCGGGCCGCCGCAGTGGACGCGCGTGTTCGGCGAAGGGCTCACGCAGCTCGCCGCCGAGTACCCGCGACTCGTGGCGATCACGGCCGCGATGCCCTCCGGCACCGGGACCAACCTGTTCCAGAAGAAGTGGCCCGACCGCTTCTTCGACGTGGGGATCGCGGAGGCGCACGCGACTACCTTCGCCGCCGGGCTCGCGACCCAGGGCATCCGGCCCGTGGTGGCGATCTACTCCACGTTCCTGCAGCGCGCGTACGACAGCGTCATTCACGACGTCGCGATCCAGCGGCTGCCCGTGATCTTCTGTCTCGATCGCGCCGGGATGGTGGGCGAGGACGGCCAGACACACATGGGGCTGTACGACATCGCCTACCTGCTCGCCGTCCCCCACATGACAGTGACCGCGCCGAAGGACGGGGCCGAGCTGATCGGGCTGCTGCGCTGCGCGCTCGAGCACACGGAGGGGCCGTTCGCGCTGCGCTATCCGCGCGACAAGGCGCCGGGGGAGACCCCGCCCGCCGCCGAGGTGGCCCCCTTGCCGTACGGCAGCTGGGACGTGCTGCGTCCCAGCAAGGGGAAGAAGGACTGCGCCATTCTCGCAGTTGGGGTGATGTGCCAGCCGGCGCTCGCGGCCGCGGAGGCGCTCGCGGCCGAGGGACTCGACGTCACCGTCGTGAACTGCCGCTTCCTGAAGCCGATCGACCGCGCCATGCTCGACGCGCTCGTGCGGGAGCACCGGCTGCTCGTCACGGTCGAGGACGGGACGGTGACGAACGGGTTCGGCGCCTACCTCGCGGGCCTGGTGGAGACGGTCGCCCCCGAGGTGCGGGTGGTGCCGCTCGGCGCGCCCGACCGGACGTACGAGCATGCGCCGCGGGCGCAGCAGCTCGCGGAGGTCGGGCTCACGGGGCCCGGCATCGCGGCCCGGGTCCGGGCCCTCGCCGCCGAGGAGTCGCTCACACCGTCATGAACGTCGGGGTCGTCGGAAACCCGAGCTATCGCGATCTGAAGAGTCTGCTCGCCCACCTGGCGCAGGTCGCGCCACGGCTCGGCTGCGCGCTCTACACCGAGGAGCGGATCGCGGCGCTGTGGCCCCAACCCGGCCCGCCGCTGCTCGACCGGGCGGCGCGGCTCGACTGCATGATCACGCTGGGCGGCGACGGCACCCTGCTGCGCGGGGCCCGCACCTTGAACGGCGCCGGCACGCCGATCCTCGGCGTCAACCTCGGGCGCGTCGGTTTCCTCACCACGGCGAACTCACAGACGCTCGACTGGGCGCTCGACGCGCTGGTGCGCGGCGCCTACGCGACCGAGTCGCGGCTCGCGCTGGCCCCCTCCATCGAGGACAAGCACGGGAAGACCCGCGCCGAGCCGGTGGTGCTGAACGACGCCGTCGTGCACAAGGGGGGCGTGGCGCGCGTCATTCGCCTGCGCGTCGCGGTGGACGGCGACGAGGTGGGTCAGTACTCGGCCGACGGAATCGTCGTGGCCACGCCCACCGGCTCGACCGCCTACTCGCTCTCGGCCGGTGGGCCGATCGTCGTGCCCGGCGTGGATGCGATCGTCGTGACCGCCATCTGTCCTCACACGCTCGCGGTCCGGCCGCTCGTCGTGCCCTCCACCGCCCACGTCGCGGTCGAGCCCATCCCCCCCTGGACCGAAGACGTGCTCGTCTCGTTCGACGGTCAGATCGGCACCACCATGCAGCACGGCGACCGGCTCGTCGTGCGCCGCGCCGAGTATCCGGTGAAGCTGGTGCGCCTCGGCCCCGAGGGCTTCTTCGCCCGCATGCGCAAGAAGCTCCAGTGGGGGGACCTCACCGACCGCGAGCGGCAGTAGTGCTCACGGAGCTGCGCGTTCGCGATCTCGCCGTCATCGCCGACGTCACGCTCCCCCTGCAATCCGGTCTCAACGTCCTCACCGGAGAAACCGGGGCCGGCAAGTCGATGCTGGTGGACGCCCTGGCCTTGCTCCTGGGCGAGCGCGCATCGGCCGACGTGGTGCGCCCGGGCGCGCAGAAGACGACGATCGAGGGCGCCTTTGAGCTCACCTCCACCGCCCTCGACCGCCTGTCGCTGCCCTTGACCGCCCTTGGGGTGGATGTGGAGGATGGGCGCGTCATCCTCAAGCGCGAAATCACGGGGGAGGGGAGATCTCGCGTCTGGGTGAACGGCAGCCCCGCCACGGTCGGCGTTCTGGCCCAGCTCGGCGCCCTGCTGGTGGATCTCCACGGGCAACACGAGACGCAGTCGCTGCTCCGGCCCGAGCCGCAGCGCGACATCCTCGACGCCTACGCCGAGGCGGGGCTGGAGCGGACGGCCGTGCGCGACGCGCACGCGCGCTGGCGCGACCTGGAGCGGCGCGAAGCCGAGCTCCGGGCCAGACAGGAGGAGGTGCGCCGCAAAGCCGACTACCTCCGCCACGTCGTGGACGAGATCACGCGCGCGGCGCCACAGCTCGGGGAGGCGGAGGCGCTCGAGACCGAAGCGAAGCGCCTGGCGCACGCCGACGAGCTGGGTCGCTTGGCCCGGGAGCTCGAGCAGGCGCTCGACACCGCGGGGCTCGCCCGCGCGGCCAAGCTGGTGACGAGCCTCGAGCGGCTCGATGCGACGGTGGCGCGGTGGCAGGAGCTCCTGGACGGGGCGTTCGCGCACGTGCAGGAGCTGGCGCAGGCGGCGCGGGACTATGCGGCGGGGATCGAGGGCGATCCAGGGCGGCTCGCCGCGGTCGAGCAGCGGCGCGACGTGCTGTTCCGCCTGATGCAGAAGTACGGCCCCGCCCTCCCCGACGTCCTTGCCACGCGCGACCAGGCCGCGCACGAGCTCGAGCTGCTCGACACCGCGGACCTGGATCTCCGCGCCATCGCCGAGCAGCGCGGTACGGCCGCCGCCGAGTTCGCGCGCGCCTGCGCCGCGCTCACGGCAAGACGAAAAGCGGGCGCAGCGCAGCTCGAGGGAGCGGTCAACGAGCTCCTCCCCGCGCTCGGCATGCCGGGCGGCCGATTCGGAGTGTACCTCTCCCCGCTCCCCTCTCCTGGGGCGGTGGGGGGAGAGGGCGTGGCGTTCCAGGTCCAGCTCAACGTCGGGCTCGACGCCCGCCCCCTCGCGCGCGTCGCCTCCGGCGGCGAGCTGTCCCGGCTCATGCTCGCGCTCAAGGTGGTGCTCGCCGAGCACGACGCGGTGCCCACGCTGGTGTTCGACGAGGTGGACCAGGGGATCGGCGGCGAGGTGGGTGGGCGGGTGGGTGAGGCGCTCGCGGGCGTTGGCCGCGGGCGACAGGCGCTCGTGATCACGCACCTGCCGCAGATCGCCGCCTACGCCGATCACCAGCTCGTCGTGGCGAAGGGGGCGCAGCGCGGCGTGGCGACCAGCGACGTCCAGGTGGTGACGGGAGACGCGCGCACGCGCGAGCTGGCGCGCATGCTGGGCGACGCCGACATGGACACCGCGCTGCGCCATGCGGCGGAGCTCCTCAGAACAGCTTCCGCGAAGTCCGAAAGACGATCCGATACCGCGTCGCGGCCGGCACGACCCCCGCGCCGGTGACGGTCTGCTCGATCGAAAACCCGCCCTCGACCGTCTTGCCCACATAGCTCAGCGTGAACCCGAGCCGCAGCCACCGCTGGGACGTGCCCGCGTCGAGCACGCTCGCGGGCGTGGGGATGCCGAGGCGGGTGGCGAGATCGATCGAGTCCTGCGGGCTCTGGAACGTGTAGTGGTCCCGCGCCTTCGTCCAATAGCCGGCCGTGAACCCCGCGGCCAGCTGCGGCGCGAGGCGCACGAGCGGCGCGACGTCCACTCCCAGGTAATCACCGGGGTCCCACCGCAGCGCCGTCGTCGCTGCGGACGGCACGAGCAGCGCGTACCAGGGCGCCACGCGGCGCACCCGCGTGCCCGGGCGCTGCAGGCCCGCGCGCAGCGCGACGTTGAGCCACACCGGCCCCACGGTCAGTTCTTGGACGAGCCGCCCCTCGAGGTCCGTCTGGTGATCGCCGATCCACTGGCGCAGCAAATCGTCGGCCGAATCCGTGGTGCCCGTCGGGAGGCGCACCAGCGCCACTGCGGTGCCGGCGTAGTGCGCACCCGCCGCGAAGCGGTACTTCGCGGCGACCTCGATATCCTCCACGTTGATGCGCCAGCTGTTGCGGAATGGCAGACCACGGTACCCGAAGCCGATCGGGTCGCTCACGATTGCAGACGAGAGCTTTTGGGCGTCCACCGTGTCGC
>WNGN01008023.1_pt1 | contig 22545 bp, 25 predicted proteins | sample 5400561 | NCBI WGS metagenome assembly WNGN01 (sample SAMN13153379, study PRJNA577476) | soil metagenome | isolation source: 115 cm soil or saprolite under Garry oak tree replicate 2 | place: USA:California | collected 2016-06-15 | reverse complement strand
CAGGTCAAATACAAGGACCCAAACACCCAGATGGGAAAGTTTCCAAATATCATGAGGCCAGCGGCGTCGGCGCTGACGAAGCCTTTCCTTAGAAGTCCAATCATAGTGAGAATAATGCTAGCGATAATCACTGTCGTCAGAAGGACTAATATGTCCTGAGCTGCAAGTCCCCAAAGCACCAATCCTATTTCTATGAGATTTGCGAGAAGGCCGAAAAGAAGGAACCGTGTATCCACATTTCCTCGACTCAGGCTAAAGTGACGTTGAGAGGAGAAACCAGGCCCGGTTCTAACGTGGATTTGTTCCTAGGCTTGAGGCTCCAAACTTCAAGCTCGGACCTTTCTTTCGGTCTAGGGCTCGATTGCAGCTTTGATCTTCCTGCTTATCTGTTCTAGCTCAGCGGTGCTCGCGGTTTTTCGTTCAGGGAAACCTTCGGGCAGCTCGTGAATGTAGCGTGGAATAACGTGGACGTGCATGTGGAAGACCTCTTGGGAGGCGGCGCGACCGTTCGACTGGCCGATGTTGATCCCGTCAGCCTTGGAGGCTTTCATTACTCCTCGCATAACCTTGGCCACGGAAACGAAGACCCTTCCCACCTCTTCGGGCGGCATCTCAACCATGCTCGGATAGTGCGTCCTCGGAACCACAAGCGTGTGTCCCGGATTCAACGGGTGGATATCGAGGAAGGCGATAGAATGCTCATCCTCGAAGACGATTACGGCTCCTGCTTTCTTCGAGACGATCTTGCAGAAGATGCAGGTCTCATTCATGGGTCCATTCCTCTTCCTTGACCTTGTCTCGCTGGTTTGCCCACCTGGCAAGATCGAAAAGGAGGCTTGACAACCGGTTCACATACGGAATCGCCTCAGGATTAATCGGTTCTATCTTGGCCAACGCTGCAACCCGTCTCTCAGCTCTCCGACAGACTGCTCTCGCCACGTGAAGTTGGGCCCCAGCAACGCTTCCTGTTGGAAGGATGAATCTTCGGAGAGGCTTGAGTTCGCTGTGAATCGAATCAATCGTCTTCTCCAAATTATCAACATGGGATTTTCCAATGCGTGGAACGTTTGCGGTGACAAGCTCCGAGGCAAGATCTCCGCCCAATGTGAAGAGGTCCTCCTGAACGCCTTTCAGAATCTTCCTGGTCTTCGCATCCTTTACAATCGCTCTGGCCAATCCTATCTGCGAATTCAGCTCGTCAACCGCCCCGTACGCTTCCACCCTCGGGTTCTCCTTTCCAACCCGGGTCCCGCCGTAGAGACCCGTCTCTCCCCTATCACCTGTCCGCGTGTATCCTTTCATCAAACTAGGAACCCACGTACCGATCCAGAAACCACCGTTGCTTATAGTAGAATAGGTAGGCCGGAACCTGCGTTCTGTCTTCGGTGAAAGCCGCTGAACCCAGCCAGGACTTCGTCCATAATGCGTGTGGGTATCAATTGTTTCTGCTGAAAGTGAAAGGTATTCTGTTGGTAACGAGTATCAAAGCGCTGAGAAAGACCAGAAGTGGAGCTATCGAGAGGCTGAAGGCAATCTCGAGGACTTGCATTGAACTTAGATTGAGATAGGTTGTCACTCCGGAGGTCAAGAGTATCTCAACTCCTGAGATGTAGACTCCTGCCAGACCTACGAGAACTGCGCCCATGAACTCGCGACCCAAATTTCCGACCAGTCCAATCATCAGCCCAACGAACAAGGTGATGAAGGCGGAGAAAGTCCAGATAGTTCCAATGAGGTTCCAAATCGACCTGTAGTAGTTCTGCCGGGTCAAACATGGAGAAGGATCAAGACAGACAGTGTCTGCAAGATGTGTCGATGGAACGGTAAACAGTGGCGCAGATATCATCATGGTGCAAGCAAACAAGGCCAGTCCGAAAGGAAAGGCCAGTCTCGCGTCTTGAAGCTGGCTCAAAGATGGACGGGGAAACTTTCCAATGTGCGCACCGTAGAAGATTATCAGTATGTATTGGAGACCTACGTAAAAGATCACATCGACCCAGAACACAGACCAGTCCAAGAAATATGCGCAAGGAAGGAGTTCACAATAGGTGGTCCTATACGCGAAAGGGAAACCGTACGATGGCCCATATGGACCAAAGCCAGAATCCACCGAGACAAAGCCTGTCACAAAACTAACGATGATCGCGGCTTCCACGATTAAGGGAAGGAGATAGACGAGGAAGAACGGTCGATTCGGTGATAGCTCGCTACTCCCGATCAGTGTCATACTTCCGTTTTGTGTTCTCCCGCAGCCCAGTTAATTGTCGTATTGTTACTTAGTCCGATCGAGCGCATAATCGAAAGGAACTCAGCCTAAGTCAAAGGGTCACGTCCAGTGAGACAGTTGTTTCTGCGCCTTGTAGTAGCTTAGCAAACGGCTCGCACTCGCCCAATTTCGATAGGGAATCAGTAGTTTCTTCCTTGCCTCCGAGAGAGTTTCTTCTAGGGTCGTGAACCTGGACGGGTCTCCGGTAAGCGCTCTTCTAGCGAGTTCTCTGAACCTCCAGACTCCAAGTGGAACCCATTCCTTTGTCACTTCGAGAAAGACGACTGCTCCTGCCTGTCGTCGAATCTTGTTGAGATACTCGAGGACGGGAAGCCGTGAGGCATGGTAGGCACCCGCGATGCTGTTGGGATAGTCTTTCCTTCCCTTGTTGAGTTCGTAGTCGCCGAAGACCTCTGGTCTTGGCCCGGTCAACCAGCCTTCCAGAGCTTCGAACATCCAGCTTGTCGGGAGAAGAATTACGTGCACGTTGTTGCCAACGGCGTGGGCGCTGAACAATCGAAACTCATCCAGCCGAGGATGATCCAGTACTTTTCTCCGAAGGTCTTTCGCTAGAATATCGTCAATCGCAGTAATGCTCCACTCAGTCGGGACTAGCCTACGTGTCCTGCTGGCTCCTAAGAGACCGATGGAGAACATTCTGACAATGTGCTGCTGCGATATTCCATTGTGGTAGAGAGATTGAGCCCCTTCGTTGGCGGGAAGGTCAGTGTCGGATACGACTTTGTCGATTTGCCGGGGGACATCTGGGTTGCTGGCCAGGCTGAGCCGTTCTACAACTCCTGACGGCCCGTGAGGCGAGCTTCTTGTTAGAAGGTTGATTCTCACGTACGGTTTTTTCTTCAAGACCAGCTCGGTGTCAGTCGGGGTCTCTGACATCACAATCTCCTGGACAAGTGACAAAGTCTTGTCCGGGTTACGGGCATCCTGGACCCTTACCGTGGATTTCCCGCGAACCAAGCCGAATCGGTATCGTAACAGCTCGTCTATCGACTTGTCAAGCCACCGGTCCGGCGAATCGAGCAAGGACGGGTCCGGCTCCTGCAATACTGGAACGAGAGGACCTGCTAGAAGGTTCGGATAACCAAAGCTGCCCAGGAAGACGCCTGGAGGAGAGGGTCCGAAAAACTCGGTCTTCCCAACCATCTTCTCGATATCAACCAGACTCTTCGCCCGGAGGAAGACCGGGCAGCGGGAAGAGTTTTGGACGCAAACTAGCCGGTTTCCTTTGCAGATCTCGCACGATACCTCGTGGCTCTGTTCGCTTCGTGCTGGCCGGTAGAGGGTTTCCTGCAAGCCTATCGCCTACAGGGTAAGGAAAGCAATTTCAAGCCGAACGGGTCAATATGCCTATTGCAAAGGCGGGTTCAAATCCGTTTCCCGCCGATCCCTGGTGAAATCAACGATCAAGGAAGCACTCCTGTACCAGCCACTGGCCGATTCAAGGGTCCGATGCACAGCATGCGCCCGATACTGCAACATCCCCGAGGGAAAAGTGGGCCTCTGCGGGGTCCGACAAAACATCGGCGGAAAACTCCAACTCCTAGTCTACGGAAAAGTGATCACAGGGCATATTGACCCGATCGAGAAAAAGCCCGTAGTCCACTACATGCCCGGATCGAAAATATTCTCTATCGCCACGACTGGCTGTAATTGGCTTTGTTCTTACTGCCAGAACTTTGACATTAGCCAGCGAAGAAAAGTGGAAGGAACCGATCTCATGCCTCCTGACGTTGTCAGCCTGGCGCTGAGCCATGGCTGTCAGGGTTTGGCGTATACGTATAATCAGCCCACGATCTTCATGGAGTTCGCCCGCGACATCGGGGTCGAAGCCCGCAAAAACGGACTCATCAACATTTTTGTCTCAAACGGATTCGATACTCCGGACACGGTTGCGATGATGGATGATTTTCTAGACTGCATAACAGTTGACTTCAAAGGCAGCGGAGAAACGAACTTTGTCAGAAAGTATATCGGAATACCAGATGCGCAACCAATCTTCCAGACAATACAAGAGATTAGGGACAGGGGAAAGACCCACATCGAGATCACGGATCTCATCGTCCCCGAGATTGGCGACAACCTCGACGAAGCTCGGAAGCTGAGCCGCTGGCTCTACGACAACCTAGGACCCGACGTGCCTGTCCACTTCCTCAGATTCCACCCTGACTACAAGCTCATGCACCTACCCAGTACTCCTGTGAAGACTCTGGAAGAGCACTGCAGAGTAGCGAGAGAAGAGGGATTGCGATACGTCTACGTCGGGAATGTTACCGGGCATCCGTGGGAACATACCTACTGTCCAGAATGCAAGAACATAGCCATCAAAAGATACGGATTCGACATAACCGGATGGAACCTAGACGACAAGAACAGATGCACGAACTGCGGATACCAACTGCCAATATTCGGGCAGCTCAGCTCCTCGGTCACCGAAGACCGATTCCTACCTGTAGTAAACTAGTGAGCTCCGATATTCTCCTAGCTAGGCAAAAGAGGCGAGAGCATTGTGAGACTCCGTGACTCCCCGTTTGTCGAGCCGATCTTGTCTGTCGTTTTCATATCGTTTCTTGTGTTCACCCTCTCGTCCTTGAATAGGGATTTCGGCCTATCGTTCTCTTTCTGGGCTGTTGCCGCAATTTGGATAGTGCCGTTCTCCTTCGCAATGAGGGTGGACCCAAGGCGCCACCGCTCGCCGTTAACACGCATGCAGTTTGGGATCCTGATGGTCCTCCTGTTCTCCCCTTTTTCTACCGCCATTTTGGCGATCGTGATTGGTCAACCTGCCATTTCATTTTCGGGCCTCATTGGTGGGGCAATTGGATCCGTAGCCGGTATGGCCTACGGTTGGGCGAAACGATTCAGGAGTGCTAGGTCCTAGGCGTGGCCGCATAACGCTAGCTACTTGTTAGACTCTCAAGCTCTAGCTCTGGATATTTGTTTTGACCCAATTCGTGGTTGGTCGCAGAGAGGAGGATGCGGACTAGCTCGTCAGGGGCGATCCTTCTGACTCCCTTCAAGTGGTGGAGCAAGAGTTCTACCCGGCCGGGTTGGAAGGTCAGCCTTGCCAAGTACTGGTCTTGGTGAACCTTGTGTCTCTTACCATCATCCAGAGAGTAGTGAAGGTGAAAGACTAGATCCAGGGTTCTGAACGTTCCTCTCTCCTCTATCCGATGAACCACTCTCTCCACCTCCTTTGCGTCAAGAATGTCGAACCCGTCCTTGTTACCGACTCCGAACTTGAACACGACTCCTCCCGGCTGGTATCCGGGAATGTCAGCGACCGTGATTTCTAGAGGTTTTTTCTCTTGAGCAAGTGATCTGAGGCCTGCGAAGATTGCCTTCTGCAAACTCTCAGTGTTGATATCGTAAAGCCACGAAGCCCGAGCATGGTAGACCGTGGGGAAGCGTTCCAGTGTCCCAAGCCAGGGGTCATCGTTTAGACTTTGGTTCAAGACGTGACGCCCCCTGATACCCTGGGGGTAGTATGAGGTTTTTCAATTAACCGTTCCATCCAGAACGAGGATTGCGACAGCCCAGCACGCGGAAGGTAAAAGAGACTCGACCCACCCTCAATAGCGACGTCGTCCTTGTCAACGGAAACTGAAGATCTCGACTTCCGCGATATATTGAAGCATCTTGATCGGGAATCCGCCCATTTTGTCATCCGGCTGGAGACGCATCATTCCGGAAGGCTCGTGACCGTTGTCCAGCCCCACGATCTAATCCGGGATAGCATCGACTTGCCCGGACTTGCACACCGGCTGAAGCAAAACCTCGGAACCAGCGGCGACCTGGAAAACGGCCGCATCATCCTCCACGGAGACCATCGAGACCAAGCCAAGAACGAACTCGCAAAGCTAGGCGTACTCCCCGATAACATCGAAATGATCTAGATCAGAGAGAGCAAAGCCCTATCGTGTTCCCGGGTGGGCGATTGGGATCTTCCAGCCTCTCCGAACGCTGACCATTCGAAGAGCGAATGTTGCTACGGCGGCCAGGATCTCCTCTGGGGGTCCCAGTATCTGTGCTTGATTGGCCAGAACGATTATGATTGCTCCAAGCAAGGAGGCAACGGCGTAAATCTCACTCCTCAGCACCAGCGGGACTTCCGCTGCCAGTATGTCCCTTAGAGCTCCTCCACCAATACCTGTGAGCATTCCCAACAACACGGCTGGCACCGGGCTGAGCCCAGCGGTAAGAGCTATGGTAGTGCCCGTGACGGTGAAGATAGCAAGGCCTGCTGCATCGAAGGCGATAACGAAGCGATTCCATCGGACGATTTGGCGGAAATCCAAGAAGACCACGAGTCCCGCGACCCCAGCACCGGCCAAATAGCGCCAGTCAACTAGCGTCATCGGGGGAGTGTGCCCGAGGATTAGGTCTCGCATTATTCCACCGCCAAGCCCGGTTGCTACTGATAGCACTAGGACCCCGAATAGGTCCATTTTCTTCCTGACAGCAACTATTCCACCGCTCAAGCCGAACGCGAAAGTTCCTACAAGGTTGAGTATCAGGATCTCATCCATTCTCTCTCACTCTCGACTGAGGTCCTCTTGCTCCAAACGAAGTCTCGTTGCCAGTGCCTTAGAAGTTATGTTGAACTTCATATGAAAGCACCAAGAACCAGCTGTGTAGGAGAGCAACCTGGAATCCTCAGGTAAAGTCATGTGACGCCATTCCAAAAAGAAGTCCTCTTTGCAATGTCAGTAACCCCTACAACTCATCAGCGGGGTTGGCTAGTGAAGGGAAAGCAGGTTACAACTGGCTAGTTTCTACAATAGTTTGTGGACGACTCTGAGGCAGGCGTTCATCACGTAGGGAATCTTGTTCGCTGACAGCATTTTCTTCGCTTCCTCGTTTTCGAGTCCGAGCTGGGCCCAGAAGGCGAACGGTCTGCCATACTTCTTCCGCATCTCTATAACTTGTTGTGCAACCTGTGGAAGTTCTTCGCTAGGACGGAAGACGTCCACGATATCCACCTTTTTCGCCAAGTCCGGGGGCAGCTCCATGAGGCTCTTGTACGCTTTCTCGCCTAGAATCTGATCAGCAGTCGGATTTACCGGGATGATCGTGTAACCATGTTCTTTCATGTACGCGGGGACCGTATAGGCCTCCTTCTCAGGGCTCTTGGAAGCACCCACCACAGCGATTACGTCGTATTTTTTCAGAACATCTCTAGGCGATATGGTCGTGCTGGGACTGTGAGTTTGGGACGTTACACTTGCCTCCACTCCAGCCTGTTGTCCGCTGTCTAAAAAGATGCTTCGCGCCGAGATCACAGCTAGCTCTGAGGTCGAATATTCTTGAACTGGGTATAGAACAATGTGATGGAGATCACGTAGAACATGGTGGCTAAGTAGAAGGGAATCTCGAAGCTCCCTGTTGCCAGAATCAAACCTCCGATAACAGTGGTTATACTGTTCGGAATTCTCCAGACGACTGTGTTGATGGAACTCGCTAGTCCCCTCTCTTCCTGGGACATGATGCCCATCAGATAGGAATCCTGCAAGGGCACTGACATATTCATCAAAGCCGCGCGAATGATGTAGAGTCCCCCAGCCAGTCTAACGTCCGGGACGAATGCGAGACTTAGCATGAAGACTGTCGAGAATCCTTGCGTTGCGACTATTGCTTTGAGCAGGCCGAACTTGCTTGAGAGCCGGGGACTAGTAATCGCTGCCAGAGCAATTGTGAGATTTGACAGTGAGAGGAGAGGCCCGCTAAACGTGTCGGGAGTTCCGAACTTGAGGAAAAACCAGGTTGGTATTAGAGGAATTATGAATCCTGCTCCGAGTCCGATAAGGCTGTTTATCCCGGAGAATTTTAGGAGTGTCGGGAAATTCTTGCCTCTGATCAGCTTTGACGGGTTTGGAGTTTCCTTGTAGCCCCTGAGGATGCGAAACAGCCAGACCGGCGTGATAGCGGAGACTAGGCCGACGAGCACTAGGAGGTCCTGATGGACGGTGATCGAGTTCAGTCCAGTCAAAGATTGGATGGCTGGGATGAATGTTGGCAGTAGGAACCCGAACGCTACGCCTCCATTGCCAAGGATGAATGAGAGGGAGAAGGAGGCGTCCCGGTTTTCCAGGCTTGTCTGGTCAGCGATTATCGCGTTCCAAGTTGACAGCGCGGCCGACTCGGCTATTCCAAGAATTATTGCAGCGACAACAAGGAGGGTGACGTTGACGGTTAGGGCTATCATTATGATAGGAAGGGGAACTAGAGAGGTCCCGGTCAGGAGCAGTTTCTTTCGCCCCTTCCTGTCGGAGAGTATTCCGAGGGGTATTGAGAGGAGAACCATTGCTCCCTCTAGCCCGAGGAGTAGTCCTACGATGCCTGCGCTGATGTTTAGTTCGGGAAAGAATGCTGTGAGGTAGACAAGGAGGTAGCCTATCGCGACATTGTTGAAGACAAGGGCGACAATTAGCCATTTTAGTTTACGAGGAATCTTGGAGAAGAATCCCCGTCTCTCTTGGGCTTCGGGATTCATCTCGGCTCTCCAGCGATGGTCGGGATTGATTCGGGGTTATTTAATCGGAGCAGGGTTGGCCGGTGGGAAATCAGAGGATTGTCGATGTCGAGTCTGTTCTCTCAAAAAGAGTTGTGATAGTGTTGCCGACCCGAGGGCCGCTGCGAACGCGAAGAGAATGACGGACTGGAGTTGTGTTGCGTCCGCGATCGCTCCACCGATCAATGGCCCTATGCCGCCCCCGAGACTAATTGCCGACTCAAGGATTCCCAGTCCTTTTCCTCTGTCTGCGATCGACGTGTAGTCTGACATCAGTGCAGCGGCGGAGGCCTGGATCAACGGATAGATTGGAAGAGTCCACAAACTAGTCACCACAACAGTGTTGGTGACAAAGTAAATCGTCGCAAAATAGATCGCATATCCCACAGCGCCCAAGAGGAACACAGGCTTCCTACCAATCCTATCGTCCAAGGGACCGACGACCCGAAAAGCGATCGCCCCGAAGAGTGTGGTCGCGGTTGCGGCCAGTCCCGCCATCAACCGGGACCCGCTCAGGGAATCCACCAAGTATATTGTGAAGAAACTGTTGAATGAGGAGGACGAAACGAGAGCGAGAATTGATACGCCGCAGAGAATTCCAATATTTCTCTGCTTGAGAAGACTCCAATATCCCTCGGGGCGAATCACGGATTTCGCGATGGTAAGCCCTTGTTTGGCTAGGAGGGAAATGACCAGGATTCCTGAGTAGCCGTAGAGAGCTCCGAGAACGTAAAGATAGATTGGGTCAAGGAATTGGAATAGTACTCCGCCGATTAGGGTTGCCGATGCATAGCCTACTGAGGCGGCTGCCCAGAATTCTCCGATAGCCCGGCCGTACTGGGTGGATTTGTCGGTCGCCAGTGCGGCAAAGATGGGAATGAAACTTGAGGAGAATAGTCCCATCAGCGCAATCACGAACACGAACTGTGCAGGATCCTTCAGAAACGGGAAAAGAGAGAATCCAACAGCTTGCACAAGGAACGATACAACGAGAATCCTAGTCCCCTTTCCCGTAGAGTCCAGAATCCCTCCCCAGACCGGGGAGAGGACAATCGTCTCGATCGCCGGAATGAACGCAACTAGAGAGATTAGTGAGAACGAGGCCCCAAGGAAGCGCAGCTGTATCGGAAGAAAAGCCCAGATTATTCCGATCGGGCCGAACGCCAGAGCGGTTGATAGCTTAACAGTGATTCGCTGGTCCGTAACGACCCGTCCCACGAGATGGTGCAGAGGCGAACTAACGGGCTATTTTGAAGGTGTCGTCTGGATGAGACGCCTGATCTCTTCGCTTATCCTGCGCCGCTCATTCTCATCCTTCGCCATCATCCATTGTAGCTTGAGCTTGAACACGCGATCCTCAAGGCTAGCGTTCTGTTTCTGCACCGTGTCCACCATACTTGTCCGCGCCATCGCCCGGTATCAAGAACCGATTCGCTGATAGTGTGAATATAACAAGATCTGAACCTGCGACGGGGATGTTAAAGCCCGGCCAGTCCTCCGATTACAAAGCCGACGATTGCGAGGAGGCCGAAGGTCAGGTGGAGAATTATCGTGTTAGCGTTCGCAGGAATTATCGCATGTGGATCTTTGTAATTAGCCCTCAGTATCCTGACTGCCTTCAGAGCAAACGGTAGACTGAACAATGCAATGAGTGTTGCGAAGCTTGTGATCGGGAAGGAGACGAAGACCTTCAGAACCGCATATAGGAGCAGTAGAAAGTATGACGTTGCCAATAGTCCGACGTAGACGGCAACAGACCTGAGGTAGCCTAGCCTCAAGACGAGAGTTTTCTTTCCAACGGCCTTGTCAGCGTCCATATCGGGGAACTCGTTGATCCACAAGACCGCCGCAATGAGCAATCCGACTGGAATAGACGCAAGTAGCGGAACCGTCGCGGATGCGAGGGATTTGGTTTGAACGTAGTAGGCGCCGAGGGTCATTACGGGTCCGAAATTGAGGCCGACGAGAAATTCTCCGACTCCTCGGTAGGCCAGTTTGAAGGGAGGGCCGACGTAGAAGTAAGTGGATATGACACCGATCACTCCGAACCAGAACAGCTGGTAGAGTCCGAGCGCGAAGATGAGGTAGAATCCTATGAGGGATCCGAGGATCAGACAAGAGGTCGATACGATCAGATGAGTGGATGGCCGAATCCAGTCCGCTGTCAGTATTCGTCCGCCACCGGCGAACGGGTTCTGGTGTCGAACCTGGAGATCGTTTCCGCTCTTGAAGTCAAAATAGTCATTGAACATGTTACTAGCGATCTGGATCAAACTCGCACCCAGCAACGTCAGCAAGAACGTTGACCAGCTGAACACGTGCACTGTCTCCCAGGCGACAACGCCTCCCAGTATGACGGGCACGAAGGTCGCCTGCAAGAATGGGACCCGCATCGCCTTGAGCCACAATCCAATGAAAGGTGGCTTTTTCGCGTCGACGCTTGGGTTGGATGACATTGCAGGCTATCTCTCCATTTCGAAAACCCGCCCTCGCCGGAGATGATATAAGGCTAATTCCCGAGATTGGCGGGGTTCGGGGGCAAAAGGCTAAAGCGTGTTCGAGAGTCCACGATAGACTCCTAACGTCGTGAAGAATTTGGCCGAAAACTGGGACGTAGTAGTTGTTGGCGCCGGCATAGCGGGCTGTATGACAGCCGGCACGATCGCCCTCAAGGGCAAAGGCAACGTAAGCGTTCTCCTCATGGACCGAAACCCGCCAACCGAAGCGGGAAAGAAAACGGTTCTAGGTTGGGTTTGCGGCGACGCCGTTGGCGAGCACCACATCAAGTACATTCACGAACGCATAGGGACTACCTACGGCAAGCCCGAGATGGAAAACAGGGTAACTGCAGTCTACGTGTACTCCCCTGACATGAAAGTCAGGGTCCCCTTCGAAGGGCCCGGATATGTTCTCGACAGGCCAAAGTTCGCAAAACGATTACTTGATGATGCGTTGAAAGCAGGTGTTGAATTTCGTGGCAATGTCCAAGCAACGGAGTTGATTCAAGAGAACGGAACGATAGTCGGGTTGCACGGGCAAACAGTTGGACCCGGGGTAAACCGACCGTTCGAGATTCGCTCCAAACTTATCATAGATACCTCGGGAATGTCCACTAAGCTTCGCCGGAATCTTCCGATTCCCAGTCATATTGAGAAAGAGATCAACAAGGATGATGTAGAGCCAACAGCGCGTCTGAACGCGAAACTTAGAGATGGAGTCGAGGTGGAACCGTTCCATTGCGACATTTACCTCGACGCGGAGAAAGCGCCTGGAGGTTATCTCTGGCTCTTTCCAAAATCCGAAGACAAGGTCAACATTGGCCTAGGAATTCAGCAGAAGAGAAGTTCAAAGCCTCTCAGCGCGCTTTTGAAAGATTGGTTGGCGGCGGATGATCGATTCAAGGATATTCAGCCCCTGAGCGATGACAGCAACCTAACAGGGTCCTGGCAGGTCTCGGTTAGACACCAGAACGACTGTCTCGTGGCTAACGGATACATGATCTGTGGAGACGCAGCGTGGTTCCCTAACCCGATCAGTGCCGGCGGTATCGGCCCCGGACTGATAGGCGGAGTTATGGCTGGAGAAACGGCAGTCCGGGCCATCGAAGCAAACGACTTTAGCGAAAAACAACTATGGCAGTACAACCTAGACTTCGTCAATCACTACGGCAACAAAACGGCTGGTCTGGAAGTATTTCGGATGTTCCTCTCATCGGACGAGGCCACAGAGATCTCGCTGGGAGAAATGCCCCATCTCTCGGCTGGCAAGAAAATAGTCAAACTGTTCAGAGGTCTGGGGTCGTACAAGGCGTTCAGTGGACTTGTGTTCACGATGAGTAGGATGCGAGCCCTTAACGAGCTTTACCAGAACTATCCGAAGGATCCCGCACAGTTCGACGCCTGGAAAGCAAACGTCGATTCGATCCTGGCTCAGGGCCGAGCCCGTTTCCACTGAACCGCGAACAGTAACATCGTCAATAAATAAGGGCTGGCGAACAGGCCCACTTAGACTCGATTGCCTTCTCCAGAAATCGGCGCAACCTTTGACTCAAGACCGCTAGACGATCAGGCACTTGTAATGAACATGCTATCGTCCGAGTCCGACGCGACCTATAGTTTCCAGGGAATGAAGAGAAGGCTCGGACTACATCAAGAGAAACTCACACGGATCCTCAAACGCCTCGAAGATGACAATCTCGTCTTGAAGACCGACGAGGGATACAAGGTCCTACACCATTCTAAAAAGACGACACGCCATCTAGACGAGGGAGAGCCTGTTATTCGCGGTCAGCTCCCTCCAGGAATCGACCCCGGTATTCTTCCAAACTCAAGGGCCGATGGTTCAAGAACTTCCGATGGCTAGGCTATTCCACCAGCGAATCAGGCCAATCGCTTTACTGGATCACCGAGGACGGACGATTCCAACTAGTTGTCCGGCTTGCTCCCGCGGAGATTCTTGTCTGGAGCCAACCTACAAACGATGTTGAGACGCACTCTTCAATTGGGGCGGGATACGAACTATTCGACAGAATCAGCCGTATCCTTCCCGAAACAGAAGACTACAGCTAGATCTGCGACCATTTTCGTTGACTGGATAACCTTCTCCCCAGTCAATATCCCGCACCCCTCCTATGGGTATAGGTGAAGAAACATGCGAAGAACCTCCATAGCAGTGCGGTTCAGTTCAGGAATCTTTCGACAGGATTGGCAGCCGATGGAGCGTCACCCTCGACCCTTGAAGCGTAGAAATCCGAACGAAATGGGCCAGACGCCAGACAGGGTGCTCAACGCACCTTCCCGTTCTTGACAAGTCGACACAGATTCCTCGACTGAGATCCTTCGACTTCTAGTCGATCCCGCCTTCAGTCTGAACTATCATTTTCCTGTGATTTGGCTGAAAGGGCGATCCAGGCTGACACTCATCTGATCATATTGTTGAGAAAGAAAGTTTACACGGTGACTGCACTAGTATCCTGACAGAATCTGGTCCAATTGCCACTTCCCATGTCTGCTGTTCGTCCGGTTCTTCTCTATGACAATGATTGCGGAATCTGCACCCGATTCGCGCACGTCGCCAGTTCTCTCTCGAAAGGTTGGGTGGACACTGTCGGCTTATTTACCGAGAAAGGGATCAGGATAAAATCAGAGTTCTTTCGTCCCGATGATAGACCAAATGAGATGTTTTGGCTCCTGTTCGGGGATACGGGCTACGGTGGTAGAAGCGGACTACTCCCATTGGCCCGAGAAGTGATTAGGGGAAGAGTGCTTTGAGCGAGCGATCGGGGGAAAGCTGCCCTAAGCCTAGGAACGCGGTCCAGCGGGTCCTCGGGACCCTACGAAAGGGAAGAGTCGTCAAGAAAAAGAGAACCGAAGATTCTTCCTAGTTCAGTCGAAGACTCTTGTCAGCGTCATATCCCAGTGATCGTCCCCAAGCTTTGATGCTGTCCAGGATTTTTTTCGATCCGAACCAGCATAGAGTCGTGAAGATTGCTTTGAAGGCCGGGTTCAGCTTCATGAGCGTCGGGGGCATTGAGTGTAGCTCTAACACGGTATGTCTCCAGCTTCTGTAGATGACCCAGAACCTCGCCTCATCTATTGCTTCGTCGATGTTGAAGAAGCTCTTGTTCTTCAAAACACCCAGCGGGACAAAGCTGAGAGGCGTCACAGTGAAGTGGGCTCGGTTTCCGATCTCTTTTCGGAGCCCATGCTCCATCCGGTCGATCAACCGGACGGTCTCAATCGCATCGTCAGTGGTCTCTCCCGGTAATCCTACGATGAGGGTGTAGGCTGGGAACCAGTAGTTCTCGTTGAAGATTCGTGTGCCGTTGTAGATGACTTCTTGCCATTCGCTCGGGCTGAAGGGTTTCACCTTCAAGGGCATGTATTTGCGGATGAGCTCAGTGGAGCCTGTCTCTAGTCCTGACTGGATGCCGATGTACTTGTCATCCTTCGCACGGACTGTATCAGATATTTCCTTGATGAGCTCAGGATCGGCCGCCGCGGGAGCTGTCGTACCATGGGTCGGGTTAGCGTAAGTGATCCCGCCCTGGGTCATTACTGTCTTGAAGAGGTCGACCACTGCCTCGTGGTTGGGCATGAACCCGTTCTTGTCCTCGAGCTTGTAGAGGAAAATGTCCTCGCTGTGAATCCAGACGTTGGGGTTTCCAATCTTCCTGTTAACCGCGATCTCCCTCTCGATCTTGTCGGCGGGATAGTATTTTGCCGTACGAAGGTTTGGTTCGCAGAACTGGCAGTTGCGGCCGCAGCCTCTCATGACCTCGACAAGGCCATGCGTTGAGGCTCCAACTATGTCCGGGATTTGTTCTAATTTCGGTCCGCGGGGAACGTGGATGAATTCTGGTGCACCGTTGAATTCTATGTCGTTGTAGATGTCTTGTATGACGTGGTCGCACTCTCCGATCACGGTATGGTTGACTCCAAGGGCCCTCGTCTGCTCGTCCTTGGTTTCCATCTGCCAAGCGCCTGAACCTCCAAGAACCAGCTTTGCCTTGGGAAACCGTTTCCTCGCTCGATTGACCTCGTAGACCAGTTCAAGGAATTTCCTCTTTGTATACGCAGTTAATTGTCCTCCGTCAGTGAACATCATGCTAACGGGTCCTAGTCCCAACGGGTCCATAGTGGATATTCCGATTATCCGGGTGTCCTCGTTGACGAATTTGGATACGTGGTCAGGATGGGCGACCACTACCTCCTCGGGCTTGTAAGTCCTAAGGATCGAGGCTTCCAGCTTTCTAAGCCCATAGGGTGCCATCTGTGCGACGCCGTTGTTGTGTTTGACTTGGGGAGAGAGGAAGTCGAATACGATTCGGGGAACTTTCTCGGCAGGGGCACAGCTGAAGAACGGGAGCAGGGGTATACCCCAGTACTCGCTCATCTGGGTTGCGTCTGCTGTGAGCACTATTCTAGCCATTCATCTATGCCTCAAACACACTTTGCTTTAGTTAGGATTAGGTCTCTCTTCCGACCGGTCTTCCCTAAAACAACCTGTTTTCGAGGTGCTATGTATTTTAAACTAGTGTTTCATATCAACCGGAAAATCATCAATTGCTCTTGTTTGGATACCTTTCAGGGTAGAAAGCCATCCTTCTTTCCGATGAGACGCAATGTGAGGGGTTGCAACTCCTCCGGGACTGCGCAGAAAGTGGGTTGTCCGCGAAAAAAAGTTTGTGAGTTCAGCAGATTTTCCGCAGAACTCTTTCAATGAAGATCCAGTACTTATCGCGTTCTCTGATCGGATCTCTTCGACACATGTAGGGTCCAGGGCCTGCCAAGTAGAAGGCTTGGAGAGCAAGGAGAATCAGACAGATTCTTTATCTCCCATACTGAGCGATGCCCATAAAAGAGACGATGCGTCCTTGACAAAATCATGCAAGCGACCACGAGTATCCAAGCAGGAATGCTCGCTCCTGAGTTCACCTCTCTCTTGACCACGGGGAACGTGGTGAAACTCAATGATTACAAGGGAAAGAAGGTTGTTCTCTACTTCTATCCGAAAGACGATACCCCTGGTTGTACCATCGAGGCCTGCGGCCTCAGAGATCAACACGAGAAGATTCGCAAGCTAGGAGCCGAAATCCTAGGTGTGAGCGTTGACAACGTCGTGTCCCATCAACACTTTACACAAAAGTTCAACCTCCCCTTCCAGCTGGTCGCGGATTCAGACAAGAGCATCACAAAGGCATACGGTGTGCTAAACGAGAAGTCAAACATGGCGAGACGAGTTACCTTCATCATCGATGAAAAGGGGATCGTCGAGAAAGTATTCGACCCCGTCAAGGCAGACGCACACACTCAACAAGTAATCGAAGCCTTATCGCAGTAGCCATTCGCGCCCTGCACTAGAGTACTAAGACCGAATTGGAACTCGTACTCCATCCGGGTTTCACTGAGAATCCTGTAATGTAATTCTGTTGACCTTGATCGATACGCTACCTAGATCTTCAGTAGAGTGTCGTTCGGGAATAGAGTGTTCTGCTGTCCAAAACTTTGGTAAACTTTTCGGGGTATCGAGATGTCAGCGAGGTACAAATCGCCGACGTAAGGTAAGGCGCCTGGTGCAAGGAACCCGGTCTTTGGCAGTGCTAAGGTGAGGGTTGTGGTGGCTTTGATACACGGGTCGTAGGCCTCGCCGGTCGTCGCGTTCATTCCTGAGGGAAGGTCCAATCCCAGAATGGGGCGGCCGCTCGCGTTGGCGTCTTTGATTATCATCGCGATTCTGTCCCGAGGGTTGCCCTCAAGCCCGTATCCAATGAGACCATCGATCAGCAGCTCATAATCTCTAAAAGCGTACTCTGTTGATAGGATCGGGACTCCCATTTTTTCGAGAATGTGAAGTTGTTCAAGTGGTATATCCTTCATCTTGTCTTTGGTTGTGCCAACAATCACATTGACATCAGCGCCCCAGTTAGCTAGGTGTCTCGCAGCGACCATTCCGTCGCCGCCGTTGTTGCCGCCTCCGACGAGGCAGGCAACGCGCTTTCCTATAGTTGTCCCTTGCAACATCCGCGCGGCCAAGGTGGCTGATGAGGAATATTCAAAACTTGGAAACGAGTGGAGCGATGGTGAGGTTGAGAATTGCACCTCCTTATTGACGACGTTCAGCTCTGGGATGGAACCGGCTCGACCGCGCAGTCCAAAATGTCCGTAGAGGTTCGTGATGGGAGAATCCATTGGATCGGCCCCGCGTCCCAGTGGCAGGGTAACCGGGCTACTGTTCGAGTCGTTGACGGCAGGGCTCGAACATTGATTCCCGGACTCATGGATTGTCATGTTCACTACAGCAGTCCAGGTGGGCCCGAATGGATCGCGCGATTTACCGATCCCCTTCCCGAAATCTCAATGCGTGCGATCGAACTCGCGGAGACCAGTTTACGAAGTGGGGTTACGACCGCACGAGACGTCGGCGCACCTCACGGGGTCAGCATCAGGCTCGTACGCGCTGCACGAGCGGGAGAGATTCGCGCTCCGAACATTCGTGCCGCAGGTACATGGATCGCCCACCGAGGCACATACGTTTCCTTCGCCAGACAGTTCGGGGAAGCTGACGAACTACGAAACGCGATTAGGACAGAGATTGAGGCTGGAGCGGACTTGATCAAGGTCGCACTAGCAGGGTGGAACGAAGGTGCCCGCCCCCAGGACGCGCCGGATATTCCATTCGACAAGAAACTGCTCGCAGTAGCGGTCGAAGAAGCGCACAAGGCAGGTTTCAAGATCGCATGCCATGCCAACGACCCGACCAGCTGCCGAATAGCAGCACACGCTGGCGTGGATTCGCTTGAGCACGGGATGTTTCTCGAGGCAAATGATCTTGAAGCCATGGCGAAGAACAAGACATACCTCGTCCCGACCATGTCAGTCTGGGACGCCATGCTCTACTACGCACGCGCAGTTGATTGGCCGGAGACCCGTAGGAAGCGGGCCGAGGATATACGACAAGGGTCTCGTGCAGCGGTCACAGCGGCTATCAAGGTTGGTGTGAAGATAGCGCTAGGGACGGATGCCGGGGGCGGAGCGGCCCGTCACGGTCGAATAGCGAGAGAAGCTGAGCTGATGGTCGAATGCGGGATGGAGCCAGGCGGTGCGCTCATGGCCGCAACATCAAGCGCGGCAAGTCTAATCGGCGAAGGTGATCGCGGAACAATCGAGGAAGGAAAAATCGCTGACCTAGTCCTGCTTGACGCGAACCCTCTGGAGACTATTGGCGCACTGAGATTGATCGTGGCCGTGTTTCAAGAAGGACGGCGCGTAGCGTAGATCGCTTCCGACAAAGAACCCAACATGGCCGCCGTTTATCGCCTGCTCTCATCCATCTTTACAAAGAAGGTGCGACCACAGGTTTTTGGTGGACCGGGCGGGATTTGAACCCGCGACCTTCCGGTCTCTAGACCATATTCTGGTTTGCAAACCGGACGTTCTTCGGCCTGACACTTGACTCGTCAGCATACCAGGCTGAACTACCGGCCCACTCGGCCGAACCCGATATTCTACCCGGTTAAAGCCTTTGACGAAGCGACTTGCTCGAGCGAGGCATCAGAAGATCACGAATCAAAAATAAGCATGCTTTTCTCGACCCCCCGGGGTGGTCGATTTTCCCGCGCTGCGCCCTTCATGAAAAACGCTCCAACGTACTACCCCTCTTCCATCAGTCAGCGTCAACCGGGCAATTTCAGAAATCATGGGGCCGCCGGCGGGATTTTCCCACCTGCTAGAGGTGTTTTGAACCCGCCCCGCAGGCTCCATTCGCCAGGGTCTTCCCTTGGGACCCTTCAGGCCTGTACGCTACCAAGCTACGCTACGGCGGCCACGCAGGAGACCGAGTCGTGGCGAGGAATATGTAAGTTTGTAGACTCCTCTCATCATGATTTTGTACTGGTTGAGGCAATGTTTTCTGTTTGCAGTGGAAGTCGGGTCTCAAATGTTACACGAATTCGTCCATTTTCCTTGAGCACGTCTCAGATTATTTCTATGAACGTAGCATTCCCTATAGTGAAAAAGGTCGGAGGCTGAACTGGCTCATAGAGAGATGAGCCTTAGAGTTCTGCAAAACCGCTATGAAATCCCTGACCATGTAACACTCACTCTAGATGTAGAAAATGGCAACTGCGAAAAATGAGCTTCTCCTGCTCAGGACCTTCAGGCTCGCCCTCCCTGCGGCTCTACTGGCTACCCTCCTTTGGACACTTGAATTCGGTGACTCCACGAGACAATGGATCTACAACGGACTTGGCGCAAACGCCAACAACATAGTGTTCATCATCGGGCTAGTACTGGTTGTAGGACTCTACTGGTTCATGGGCGTATATGAGCGGAAGATCCTATACGAGAACCGGCATACAAGACCCGCGTTCTAACCAGCAGCAGAAAACAAACCACCGCTTCCCTCTCTATCTTATTCCGGCCTCCAGATTCTTCGGGAGCATTTTTTCTGAGAGCCAAAGCTATCTACCACGAGACGCACCCGACGAGCGGGCTGGTAGAGTGTCGCTTTGAAGGTCGGAGTTCACGTATCCATTTCGGGATCTATCGATCAGGCCGTTGACAGAGCCAAGGAAGAGGGCTGCGATACATTTCAGGTGTTCACGCGAAACCCTCGCGGCTGGAAATTCGCCGAGCTAGAACCTGAAGAGGTAAAGAGTTTCAGGGAAAAACTAGCCCAGTCCACTCTGGGACCAGTCGTCGACCACATGCCATACCTTCCTAACCTGTCCTGTCCAGAAGACGAGCTCTACGAAAAGTCCACAGCGACACTCTTGGCCGAAGTAGACAGGTGTGGGACTCTGGGAATACCTTACCTCGTCATTCACCTCGGCAGCCACTTGGGAATGGGTAGAGATGTTGGCCTGCAAAGAATTACCGACGCGCTTAGCATGGCGGTCAAACGCGTCAAGAAAGATCCATGGATACTTTTGGAGAACATGGCGGGGCAGAGGAACAGCATGGGTTCTAACTTTCCCGACGTTCGAGAGATCATAGATGGAGTGAAAAAGCAGGAACGACTGGGCGTCTGTTTAGACACTTGCCACGCCTATGCCGCAGGGATGGACCTTCACACCGAGAAAGGCGTGGACCAGACTCTAGCTAGTTTCGACAAAGATGTCGGATTTGACAAGTTGAAAGTTGTACATCTGAACGATTCCCGAGGCGGCCAAGGATCCGGACTTGATCGCCACGAGCATATCGGTATGGGCTATATCGGGGCAAAGGGGTTCAAGGCGATTCTACACCATCAGGCCATAAGGGATCTGCCCTGGATCTTGGAAACGCCGGAGGATGAACGGCGGGATGACAACGGCAACTTGGAAATGGTTCGAAAGTTGGCAAAATGAAAATGCCGGTTGATCTACAGTCAGCTGGTGCGATTCACAGGATCATACAAGACGCGGCAGGCGCGGTCGATAGGGCTAGAAAGGATGATCCCACTGCTTTGCAGGAGATTAGCGACTCGACCGACGGCGATCCGTTCAGAGTCTTGATCGCGACCGTGCTATCTCATAGAACCAAGGATCCTGTTACAGCCCTCGCATCCTCAAGGCTCTTCGCCCGGTTCCCCAATGTCAAGAGCTTGGCCGCTGCAAACACGAGGACTATCGCGCGACTCATCAAGCCAGTGGGATTCTACAACACGAAAGCACGGACTGTTAGAAAGATCTCAAGGATCTTGCTCGATCAGTATGACGGCAAGGTTCCTGAGAGTATGGCGCAGCTGCTTGAGCTCCCTTCGGTTGGGCGTAAGACCGCTAACTGTGTCTTCGTCTACGGGTTCAAGACACCGGCTATTCCCGTCGATACTCATGTTCATCGGATTTTCAACAGGATTGGAGTGGTCGAGACGAAGATGCCTGAGGAGACCGAGAAAGAGCTAACCCGGATAGCGGATCGAAAGGATTGGTTGCCGTTGAACGAGGTCTTCGTAAGATTTGGCCAGCTTGTATGCAGGCCTATCGGGCCTCATTGCGCGGATTGTCCGCTGAACGACAGGTGCAAGTATTACAAGACCGACTATCTTCCTCGAATCAGGAAAAGGGATCGACAAAACTAAAGGAATTGAATTCTTCTATCGCTCATAGCCAAATCGTGGGCTATCCTCTTGCTTGACCGCTTGGTCTTGTTATCCGATTGCCTGGATGGTGAGTCTCAGGTTAGGAGAGCTGTTCGTTGATTCTTGCTTCTCGACATCGAATGTCATATGACAGAGGCCGCAGGTGTGGTCATGCCCTACTGGGTCGTAACATTTGTCAAGTCGCGCGCAAAAAGGGCATTTGACGCGGTAGCTCGAATCATACGTTTTCATTGTCGTCTCTCCTACGCTTCATAGGATTGGCATAATCCAACTGTTTTGACCAGTTGTTCAGGGGAATCTACCGGCTTGTTCAGCCATCCTTGAATATCCCTAACGGCGATAGGAGGACTTGGGCGAGCTAAAGAGCTTCGAATCGCTGGAACGTAAGACTTTAGAGTAATCCTCCACTTGCGGGGTCATCTACTGGCTCTCCAGCAGCCTGCCAGGGTTGAGACGGAACCTGTAAATAGCGACCAGTCCAGTATAACATACGTCATAAAGAGAGCAAGACCATGGCTAACAAGAGTTACCTAGACCTAGATTATGCCAAGTACGACTTCAAGGATACTCAGAAGCCCGTCTTCAAATCCGAGAAGGGACTCTCTCGCCAGACAGTCGAGCAAATTTCTGATATGAAGAAGGAACCTGAATGGATGAAGAAATTCAGGCTACGAGCCTACGAGCATTTCATCCAGAGGCCCATGCCCACATGGGGTGGTAATCTCTCCCATATCGACTTCAACGACATCTACTACTACCTAAAACCCACCGACAAGGTCGAGAAGAGCTGGGACGATGTCCCCGAGAAGATCAAAAAGACCTTCGACAGGCTAGGCATACCTGAGGCCGAGAAAAAGTTCCTGGCAGGGGTAGGCGCTCAATACGAGTCAGAAGTTGTCTATCACAGCCTCCTGAAACACTTGGAGGATAAGGGTGTAATCTTCTGCGATACCGATACCGCCCTCAAACTACATCCGGAGATCGTCAAGAAATATTTCGGAACAATCATTCCGCCGGAAGATAACAAGATGGCCGCGCTCAACAGTGCTGTCTGGAGCGGCGGCAGCTTCATCTACATTCCCCAAGGCGTCAAAGTCGACCTCCCACTACAGGCATACTTCAGAATCAACGCTGCAAACATGGGACAGTTCGAGAGAACCCTGATCAT
>WNGN01003394.1_pt1 | contig 22545 bp, 22 predicted proteins | sample 5400561 | NCBI WGS metagenome assembly WNGN01 (sample SAMN13153379, study PRJNA577476) | soil metagenome | isolation source: 115 cm soil or saprolite under Garry oak tree replicate 2 | place: USA:California | collected 2016-06-15 | reverse complement strand
CGACGATTATGTGATGATTGTTCAAGTCAAATGAAACCTACTGAAATGCGCCCTTCTTCCCCTATTGCTAATAGGGGTATGAGGGAGCAGAGAAGACGCTTCTTGATATCGGAGATGGAAAATCGCTCACAGCCCACAGAGGAAGACAGGGCGAAACCTGGGGCATGACGGGCAGCGAAACGTCTGCTTCACGGCCCCAGCACAGTAGGATAGAGCACGAATAGAATGAAGAGAACGAAGATTGCAAAGCCAGCAACTAGAAAATACACTTGATAACGAGGCTTCCACCAGGCGGGCTGGTATGGTGTCCAAGTGGCGGGGACCTGACCCTTCGGCGTGCACCTCCAACAGTCACGACATTGGCAACCAGAATCACAGTGAACGGCGCAATCGGCATCCATGAACTGTTTGTTTCAATCTTGATCTGATGTTAATATTTGTGGCACCAATCTGGTAGCCGAGAGTGTGAGCCGGAAAGCGATAGCCACCTTGTGCTACCAAAACAGCGAGCATGGTCACGACAGCTAAGGGGCGTTTCATCAACCGTGCCACAAAGACGGGAAGGGGAACTTACGACAAATTCTTCATTTATGTCCCAACTGAGCTAGCTCGCGATAGCAACTTTCCGTTCAGGCAGGGCCAAGAGGTCGAGGTCCGAATAGACCAAGAGAACCGCGTCCTCGTTATCCAACCTGTCGAAGGTAGGAGGACTGTGAAGCAACGGTCGAAAGGGTAACATTAACAAATCCATCCTAGGGCGGACGGTCGGACAAAAAGAGAAAGAAGTCCAACCTCTTTGCTAAGTCTCAGTGTTTGCGGACAATGGTTCGAAGATTCGGAGTTAGATGACCATCTGAACCAGCATTTGGAATCCCCAGCAGAAGAACCCGGAACAACTCAGAAGCGTTTGAAGTGCCCCACACGCGACAAAGTGATAGACGCGTATTACGGCGTGCCTTTCCGAGTTGGCGGAACAAGCTCGGGAATGCGTCTGTTGATTGGGGCATGGGCGGAGCTACGTTTGCCCTCAACGCGGGCGAATATTGCAGTACGCTAACAACGCAACCAGGGACAGGCTGAGACGATCCGCGCCACACAGCCCTTAGACTTGTATCGAAAGAGCCCTGAGTCTGGGGACTGCACTTTTATTCTTCGGCCGAGATCGCATCAGTTAGTTTATTTGGGATCGTTGCAGTTTGTTTGAACTGTGGCGAAAAACAAAAAGCCCAAAGTCAATTGGAAAAAGATTGAGGAAAGCGTCTTTTCCATTGGCATTGGGCTGTTTCTTATAGTATTGTCTCCGCTGAACGTTTTCATTGATATCATCGGGGGCATCTTCATCGTTCCCGGTGCGGGATACTTGTTGGCACAACCAGAAGTCCGGTTGAATCTTAAGCTGTTTGTTAACTTTGTGAGTCGAAAACAAGTCTTCAAAGATGCCAACATTTCAGGCTCAAACGTTGTTTCAAATGTGACTGCTGAAAGCGGTGGAACAGTACAAATCAATCAGGGAGTGACCCGTGAAAAAACACCATACCTGCGCGTAGATCCAAAATTTCAATATTCCAGCGTAGGAAGTGTACAAACAGGTAATCACTTCGATTGGTTGGAGTTTAATGTCATAATCACTAACATCGGCGACGGAATCGCCACTAACATACAAGGACAAGCTGACTTCGTTGGCCCAGAACTATTGTCTTTGCCGAACGAGGGCAGGTTCAGCGTTCACGACCTTGGACCCATGGAATCAGTTACACATCGCGTCATTGGTGAACGTCCTCCAAAGCTTGCCGCCCAAAAATCCTACAGCGTAGTTATTACGTTCAAAGACCCCGCCGGAAACAACTTTCCCTCAACGAAGATAGAGGGCCAAGTTAGTGCCCTCAAACTACTCTTCTAAGGGAAAATGAGCGCATGGTGTCTAAATATGACGAGCTGACGGCACAGGGCTTTTTCGATACTGCAAGCTTGATGCTGGCTGTAGTCGCTGGAATCTGGGAAGCAAATCTCTTCAAAGACAACATGGTCCTTCTGTACGAAATCGAGGCGGCTGTTTCCGTACCCCCATTATTCGTATTGGTTATCCTTGCAATATTTCGAAGAGGGTCTTCGTTCACCTATACTAAGTTCCTTCTCAAGGGACTGACTTGGGCAACAGCGCTTCTTGCAGGAAACTTGTTTACAACTGGATATGGATACATCTCCTCGTTTGTATGGCCTTGGGGCCCAGTTTGGTTTGCCTTCTATTTTCTCTTCGTCGGGGCTATCATCTCCGCAATCAAGATAATGGAGTTTCGTTTGGATGTTCGAAAAAAGCAGTGGGAGAAGGCGCAACCGAATCGGGGTTCTTCTCCAAGGAAGGCATGACTGACAGCCAAATTCTTGAGATCGCTTAACTGATAGAGTACCGCGAAACTTCAGCGAATCTTTCGCGGTTCATGCTGTTCTGAGCACTCTTTACATAACACCAATCGAAACGTTTTGCCATAGAGCCCTTGGACTTCAGCGCCTTTCTTCCTGCAACCACAATGGCAGCGGCAACGGTCAGAATCCAGGGCACGCGGCAAGGTTACTGACTCAGATCGGTTTGCGACGGACTTCCGTCACAACATATCCCGCCACCGTGACAAACCCACCCAACAGAATTAGGTATCCGCCAAAGATGACCAGAGGAAAAGCCCAGGCGAACCTTACGGTTGCGTCTGCAGGGCAACCTGTGCCGAGACTTATGGCGCAATTGTAGACTTGCCCGAAGAACAGAATCCCGCCGATTGTGAGAATCACCCCAATCAGAAGGACAGCGAAACCAACCAACGACACGTTATCGGGCTTCAACTGGACGGTCTGGAAAAGGAAGAACAGCGGCTCAGATAATAGTCGAGTTCAACCGAGCCAAGGGGAATCCGGTGACAACAAGGGAAGGAGCCTATCAGGTCTTTTCTTTAAATATTATCAAGATTCCCGCCGAAGGTCATGCCTGAAAATGGAGAAAAGATTAAGGAAAAATCGACCTTGATAACATGCGCCTATTGCAAAGGAACCGGGCGAGACCCAAACGCAGTTCTTTTTGAGAGACCATGTCCCGTTTGCAAGGGCAAAGGGAAAGTCTGGGTTTAGGACGACTCGACTTGTCACGGTCTTTAGGTCGGGATAAACGTAGCCTACGGACATGAGATTCATAATGACCTCTGCTAACTCGTCAAACTATGATTCCGTTGCGGAAGACCTCTTCCAGTCTTACCATGCATTTCAAAGCAGGATGGAGGAACTCGAACAAATATTGAAGGCGAGGGACGCACTCGCTACACTCAAATATGTTGATGAATCTCTAACCAATCGCAAGGAGCTGTCAAGGGATGGACTCATAAGTGAAATTGCACAATATAGTCGTTCCAACCCGAGCCGGACACTCGATTATCACGCAATAAACGAAGCGACCGTAGTTCTTCTTTCGGCATATTTGGAAGGATTCATTGAAGAGTTGCACACCGAAGCTATGCGACAATTACTCGATGAGAGAGTCAAATCCTCAGGAGTCTTGGAAGCTCTCTTAGAATATGCACAGGAACGATTCGGAAACCCGATATTGGACAGGATTGCGGAGCTGTTCAGCACCTGCTGTATTGAGAACATAATCTCAACTCTTAAGATAGATAAGGGAGAAATCGGTCGGTTTCTGAAAATTAGAAACCAAGTAGCCCATGGAGAGCACCCACCTGTTGCAGGCCAGGACGTTGAATTGCCATGAAATTATAGACAATTACGAGTCGAGGATTCCTAAATCCTTCTTCATATCAACAGTAAGGTTTCCGCGGGGCTTCAGTTGTGCCCACGACTTGACAATATTCTGACTAGAGCTTTTCGACCACAATTGTTCCGCACTCTTTTTAGGAGAAAGCACTTGCCGCCCCATCGCCAAGTCTGCTCGTGATTTGTGAACGTCCACATGTCAAACACCACACCACTAATTCCAGAGCCTCAAGAGACGACCTTCCAAAATGGCGCTTGGATGCGGAGATTGTTAAGTAACAGATGGGTCCGAAATTTCCAATGCAAGAACCGAATTGGAAGCAATGTTCGAGGGATTTGAAAAGTTCGCCCAGAAATGCAGCGAACTCTGTGAAGAAGACAGACCGGTCTACCTTTTCTCGGTCGAAGTAGATTCGATAGAGCCGCAAAGAGACGACATAGACCCTTCTCGGCTCAAAAGGGGAAGGGCAAAAATAATCGTCAAAGAGCGGTCGAAAAAGTCATTCGTCACGGCAGTCGTAGAATTCCGCGGGAACACTCTTATTCTGTCGCGAGTGAACGGGAATTGTGACCTGAGAGAAGTAGGAAGTAGACTCACCTTGAGTATTCCAAGAAATACCCAAAGGAGAGCCTCAAAGCAGACAGAGTCCTTGAGCGCGGGAGAATACGTCACTACACGGTTTCAAACCCCGCCCATTTTCTCGACTTTCTCCACCTAATCCATACTATCAAGGGACTGGATATCTACTCTCGGCAAGGGGAGCACCTCATAGCAAGGTTGGTAGAGTGGAACAAGGAGAGAGCTAAAGCCAAGACCAAGCCCTTCTAACTATTGTTACTTAGCGACTCCGGAATTGTCAACGGAGTGGATCAGGTCCAGTTGAAGTTCCAAGTGAAAGATTGTGAGGGAGTGGAAGTCGTGCCGCCGCAGGTAACTTCGGGAATAGCGTGGACCGACTGCGGCGAGATATCACCAAGAACGTATGTTGTAGTGCAAAGTATCTGACCTGTGCCTCCCGAACCCGAGTAATGGGTGAAGACCACACTCGCAGAATAGGCGGTCTTGCCCCCTACATTGGCATACGCGCCATTAACGAAATATGAACAGTTGCTGAAAGCAGGACAGTCATAAGTTCCGGTAAAATCACCCTTGAGTATCACCTTGTTGAACTGGTCCACTTGCGATTGTAGAGAGCTGACTTGGGACCGTAGAGAATTGACTTGGGAATTCAGCGAGTCAATCTGATTGTTTAGGTTCGAGGTCTGAGCAACATTTGAAGCCATGCTTTCCCCAAGAACGGCTCCGACAATCAGCACAAGGACTGCAAGTGCCGCGATAATCGCCACGTATTTGCTGTGGCCGTGGGGTGGAGCAGGGGGCGGATAGTAGGGGGTCGAAGCGGGTTGGGGCTGGGTCATAGGAGAGACTCGGTCAAGTTTCCACGGTATTAAAAGAATAAGGGCGAAGTGGGACAACGAAAATCCGAAAGACAAGAGCGCAGTAGAGAGATTTCGGACACATGACAGCCAAGCGTAAGTTCTGTGGTAAGCGAGCCGCAATAGAAATCAGAATAAGTGGCCCCCACAAAGGGGAATACTGTTCCAATTGCGGGCATTGGCTGAGATGGATACCAAAGAACGTAGCCCGAAAACGAGTGGGTGGTTAGTTGTCCGAACCTACCAAGTCCAAAGATCAAGGGCGTTTGCAGAATTTTCGATATTTAACTGAGGGCAGTCCGAACTATAGACCGACTATACACAAGTACCCAAAACATCCAACTATCTGGCAGACTAACTGTAGGACATGGAATCGCTTGACCTGAAAATGTCACTCAGAGACCTGAGGGAGCAAGCTGTTTGGGCAAGTGACGTTGGAAACTACGGATACTGTGCCTGCAAGATTTCCAATGCAATGGTACACGGTGAAGAGAAGACACTGGAGATGGAGAAAGGCACAACCATTCACGAGGTCATTGCCGAGGAAGACATTCAAGTTATCTATGATCGAGGATTTCGCCCGAGAAAGATCAAGACGGAAACTCTCGAAGACCTGATGAAAGTCAACCGCCACAATCTGTCCATTTTGCGAGACAAGATGGTCTTACCCGATAATCGTCTCCACAGGGCTTACTACGGGGTTGTCTTCAATGATCCACCTATCGTGGGCGTTCCAGACGCTATTGGCCGAGTAGATAGGGGATGGTTTGTAGTGTTCGAGAAGAAGGGGAAACTTGCCCCTGATGGTTCGCCCTACTTCGGACAACGCCTACAAATGGCGGCTTATCTGATGAGTCTGGAACATCTCGGAATCAGGAAGTGTTTCGGAGTTGTCTACTCCACCAGGGAGCGTCCTTTCGACTTTCCGATGGAAAAAAGGGTGTTTCTAACAGCACAGGATAGAACTACCGTATCCCAAGCGGCAAAGATGATTCGAGACATTAGGTCAAAAGTGGCCGCACCGATACCGACACCGAACCCCAACAAGTGTGTCCCGTGTCAATACGGCCCTAAACAGTTGGATGTCTGCGAACTCAGTCCGCTTAGGATACAAACCAACTGATATGATTGTAGAAGCAAACTCGTCACTTGAGACTGGCCAGAGCGGAAGTCACGTCATGAATCCAGGTGCCCTGCGGAAAGGCACTCCCTTATTCTTAATAGGTTCCCTCGCAGCAAGAGAAGTAGTCGGATACTTTGTGGGTTAGGTGAATGCGGGCGATGTTTCCCTCAAGTGTTCGGCGCACAGAGCAATAGTCGCCTTCACTGTTCCCGATTCAATCTCTAGCGTCGCGAAATAGCACCATTGAGCAGACGTTTCACAATCTCTATACAGACATGGGATAGGGACACCTGACGGTAACCGCTCGTTAACTCTTAGCGCCTCCTCCGTTGACATTCTCCTTACACTGAACTGGACATTTTGGATGGATGACTCAAACATAGTTCTCCCGCCCCGTCGCCAATGCGTGTCACACAAACTTACACCGGTCGGCAGGCGGCCTATGGGCGTGTCGCAAGAAACTACAACACGCATTCTGGACTGCCGTGGGCAATCATCGACGTTACAGAATGGTATGCTTTCGCGTCCTATCGGACTAGCGTATTCAATTCGGAAATCCACGGCTCGTTGTTTCGTGGGATTTGGTCCGTCGTTCATGTTCCAATCACTTGCGGGCTCTTGGAATACTTCTGAAGCCACTTTTCAATGAAACTGTGGGAATATGCCTTGCCGCCAGGTAACGAAACCATGCAGTCTTCGTCTCGCATCTTCAGGGAGTAGAATTCAGAGGCCGTCCAAGCACGGCTACCAGCCCATTTACCTTCGCGCACGAAGTTGTAGCTGTCATAGCGCTCCCGAAATCGCTTGTCGTCGGCATCGAAAATCTGGTTTAGACGTTCCAAACTTGCCTCTTGCTTCTCGTAAAGCCAGCGTCCGAATTGCAGTTCTTGCGCCTTCGCCGACCTCGCTCGTATCTGTCCCCTAATCTGTCTCGTCAACATGGCTTGGTCAGGCAACGTTCTCATGATGCCTAGCCAATCACGGAATTCCATGGTGTTGAGGACTCCATGAACTGCGTATCCCTCTCCTTCGGTTGACAGAAAGTAGTGCTTTGCTCTGAATATGAACGGATGGTCCCCATAGCCCTTGGTTTCTAGGACCACTGGGACGGAGAACTCGCCAGCTTGGTCGTTAAGCTCGAATTGTGTACCTTCATGCTTCGTTTCGATGAAGATGCTGTCTGTATCGCAATAATGAATGGGCTTTGGCGCAAGTTCGAAGATATGGTTCATTATCTTGTGGCTCATCGCGAGCCCTGTCGAGTAAGCTGGGAAGTTTGAGGAAGCAGATGGCTGGGGGCGGTACTGTCCCAGCTTTCCTAGGGCGTCATTTACCAGCTCTTTCATCCCATACTTTTCCAGCAGGTCAGCATAACGTCCCTCAATTCGTTGAAGTGTAAGGCTGGCGTACTTCTCATGGAGGGATCGGTCGTTCGTGAAGACGGGCTTTAGTCCCCAGTACAACTCGTGAATCTTGGCTTTACTCGCTTCTAGGTCCAGCGTATGGTAGAGCCCAACGATGGTTCCGTTTGCAATGTAGTAGTTCCTCTGAGAGGTTCGGGCTGGTAGACCCCACAGGTCGTCTTGCGACTCGAATGCACCGTAGAGCCAGCCGTATGGATGAAGGTCGCTAGGCTTGGTTATCGCGTTAAGATCGCTTTGGGCTAGGGGCTCAACATCGACGATTCTAAGAGCATCGCTGGCAACTACTGAGAGGGGGTATAGCGACCTAACATCTGAATAGTAGAGCGGCGGTGTCGCGCCAATAGAGAACGCCTCGTTCCGACCGGCGAATTCTGCCATGTCGTGAATCATTTTGTGGTATTGGGGGATAACCACCTCGCGCCCCATTCGGGGGTAGCGCTGGGGAAATCGAAAGTATTGACGGGTTATCGTCCCCCACGAGTAGTATTGATTCAGGTTGGGCTTTGCGATAAAGCGTGGCAACAAAACGCTTTCCAAGAACTCAGCAGCGCGACTCGTGATACGAGCATCAATGCGCACCCTTTCGTCAATCTGGCGCCACTCTTCCTCAGTCTCGGGCTTTCTCTTACCGAACCATTCTGGGTCCATCTTCACCTTCAGCAGGAGTGGATCGTTGTAGTAACTCGACAAGAAGCGCCCAATGTTTTCCAGTCGTGTAAGCCCAATCACCTCGGTGTTCACAGGGTCCTTCCATGACAGAGGCTGATAGAACGGCCTGACATCAAGAACCAACGTCTTTCGCGAAAGGGAACGCTGAACAGTGAATCGCTGAACGGCTTGAGACTCCAAGTCTACAGCTTTTGTTGGGTCGTCAACGCCGAGAAGCTTCCATGCTGCAAAAGTGCCAAACTCCGGCCTGAGACTGAACGCGAAAAGGCGAAGAAGTCGTTTGCTTTCAAGGAACTGCTTTGCTTCCTCTGGCTTTCGGTAGGCGAAGTTGTTGTCGTGCCCGTCTGAGAACCCGATATTTACAACGTCATCCTCACCCTTCTTGCCGAAGTAGATGTATTCGGAATCGACGCCCCAGTGATGCCGGACCTTCGGGGAAGCCGCCATCGCATCCCCTATTCCAAATAGGGCTCCTCATCGTCAGAGAAGTTGCAGCCGAAGATATTCTGCTCACATGACTCACACTCGACATGCTGACAGTTCGTGCAGAGGTTAGCGGGTTGACGCGAGCCTTCTTTCGGGCATACTCCCACAGTGCACGTACAGCATATCCAGGCATCGCGAAAGACTGTCCATAGCTCTAGCTCGACGACCCATTTCTCAGCGTTGCTAAGAGATTTTCTAGTGTTAGAACTTCTGCGGCTGCCTAAGCTACGAACACGGAGCGCTTGCCTCTATTCATTATATGCTATTACTACTGCGTACCGCCTACATAAGCGAACCTGACGGCACGAGCGACGATTACCTCCCTTCGCCACCCAGCGCGAGTAAGAGACCATAGAGGCGACCGCTCGGTCGCATTATGCCCAAGAATTTGCCTAGGGATAGGCCATTCCCGCCCACAGTGATAGTAGCAGAAATAACAGTGCTGCAATGGTGGCGGCAACGGGTAAGAATGGTGCCCACCATGGTTGCCTTCTACCGCGTGACATAGGCATAGAGGTCACCGTAACCATCTGGCTTTCTGTAGCTCTTGGAATGCGAATGATGCCCCTCTCCGATTTTGTTGCGTAGCCAGTCCATTCCAATTCTGTTCGGTCCTTCAACGCGGCTGTCTCATCTTTCCGCATCTCAAGGTATACTGAATGACCAAGCATTTTCTCAACGGTCCGGCTGTCGAACGTGCCAACAGTCCCGGTTGAACGAACAAGCAACAAATCCGCATCAGCCCGCATATCGATTGGCATTCCATAGAATCTGTGAACGGCTCCAACCATGACTACAAGTCCTTCGTGCATTCCTCGCCGGAACAACTCGCCGCGTATGTCGTACCAGCGGTCCATCCAGTAGGCTTTCTTGTTCATTCGTTCGCTGATTGTTCCATGGAAGCTGGTAAGGCTGCCGTCAAGCAGATCGTTTGTACCGTATGAGCCTCCCCGAACATCTACTTGCCCAGTCAGCTTGTCGAGAGCCTTTGTCATATCGTCCGCGAACAGAACTACAGCGCTGGGTGGTCCGCGGATTGCAGAATCAAGATGCTCGAATAGCGCGGGTAGGTCTCGGCTACTTCGCAAGCCCACAACGTTTTCCTTGCGATAGCGAGCACTAACAGTTTCGAGAATACTCTCTCCCAAAGTTGTTTTGCCAGTATCTGGCTTGCCAAACGCCACAATGTTGATGTGATGGATAGCATTGTCAGAAGGACCAGTCGATTTTGGTAAAGGATTGGGAATCAGCGAATCAAGCAAGTCTGAGAGGGACAACGAGTGGTTAGTCTGTTCCTCGCGCTCCGTTTGCTGTCTCACGAGTTGCGGTTTGCTGATCGGTTGCGAACTATGGTGGGTAGATTGTGACTTGAACGTTTTCGGCCTTCCGATTGCCCAGTGTCCGAATCCGAGAAAGTCGAGCGCTCGGTCTATCCAGTCGCCTTCGAAGAGTTCGTATGTTTCTGGCTTGTTGCCGTCCCGCAAACCGCTTCGGTACCGTGACTGTTGGAACATGCTTTCAGCTTGCGTTAGAATGGCTTCTGTACGCTCGTTGCTGAACTGGGCTCTAAGTCCTCTGAATATCTTGGAATTCAGTTCGACTTGAGACGCCATTACTTTCGCCTCCGGAACAGTTTGACCCCATCAAGCTCAGTGACGTAGTCAAATCCAGCTTCAATCAAACCGGTTGCTTCGTCTAGAGACTTCGCTACCTTACACACGAACTCGTCGGACTTCCAATCCACCAATCGTGTGTAGGTCAGAGTGTGCATAATGTTCCGGTGACCTAACAGTCTCTGAACATGGAGAATGTCCTTTGTCTTGTGATACTCCATGGTTGCTTTGAAATGCCGAAAAGTGTGCAGTCTAATTTCGCATAGTCTTGGATTGTTTAGTTTGAAAGATAGTTTCTTCCGCTGCTTCTCATACTCGCGTCTGAAACTGTCAAGGTTTGCCCATCCGAAAATCTTAGGACTATTTCTTGGAAGCCGTGAAACTATCGAACAGAGCTTAGAACTTATCTTGAGTTGTCTGGAATAGCTTCCCTTCTCGGGGGTTACTGTTACTATACCCCGCTCCAAGTCTACGTCAGACCATTTGAGGGTCCAAGCTTCACCTATTCGAACCCCAGTCTCTTTGAGAAGTTGTAATACCGTGCTGGTTTTCCAGCCTAAGCCAGCAATGAGACTGTCAATTTCGTGCTCAGTCGGAATGAATGGTAGCTTGTCTACGGGTTTGTAGATCAGTTTCTGGAAGGGTAGATTCTTCCATTCAGCGTAATGTCGATAGGCTTCTGAGAGATTCCGTTTGAAAGCGTCGCTCCACGAGGAATGTGTGGCTATCGTATCTCTTACAAGGACTGGGTTTCCTAGATCTGCCCTATTCCCGAGTATCCTTAGGGCTTTCAGCATTGGAGTTATGGTTGTGTCTCTAAGTCCCTTCTTCCTCAGACTGAGTCCGAGGCTTACTAGTTCTGCTTTCCAGCCGCCGGGTGTTTGTATCTGGCGCCGGGAGTGGGATTCGAACCCACGAGGGCGTGACGCCCAACGGCTGTCATGTCAACCGACGAACATGTCCATGCTGGATCTCGAGGCCGTCGCTTTAACCACTCAGCCATCCCGGCGCAACAGCCGACGAAGGCTGAACGAGTCTTAAACCATTTCCAACGCCTAGCGGAATTCTTAGATCAACGCGCGCTGGAAGGTGCGAGATTCTGCACAAACGGTAGGCGTCCCTCAAGGCTCGGATCCTCACGCTGGGCTCTCCTCGGGATAATGTGATCTACAACAACTCTCTCCCGCAAGAGACCCAGATGGTCTCTTAGCGAATCCTGGTAGGTGACTCGTTGAGAACTCTCACCACGTCGTCGAACTGGGCTGGGATCTCAGACTCCGGAATACCCTTCCGACGGAGATGGTCATACACAACATCGCGGACACTCGAGCCCATCGTCTCCAATGTCGACCTGAAGCAGTAGGAGACCGTGTCATGGAACGTAGCAACCATCGCAGCTCTCAAGACGACATTCCTATGCAATGAAACCCCTTTTCGACGAATACGGATGGTGTTACACGCGACGATACCCAACAGACCTAGCTAGACAAAGCGGTTGCTTAGCTTCGACCGAGATCTGGAAACCAGTAAAAGGAGGCTGAGAACGAGACTCGACCGTTGAGAAACTTGGCAGGCTCCGAGTTCAGAATCGAGAGGATCGTCTCAAGGGAAGTCTTGGACTCACGAGCAAATCCTACCGTGCAAGTAGACCTCCACACCCGGTCCGGGTTTGGTCGGTTCTCCGTACCTTCAGGCAAATCGAAAGGCCGCCTCGAAGCGATCGAATTGCGAGATGGAGACAAACAACGCTACACAGGTTTAGGAGTTCAAAAAGCAGTGGAGAACGTAAACAGCGTTCTCGGTCCAAAGATTCTGGGCATGGACTCACGAGAACAAGCGAAGATCGACAAGATCCTCATCAAACTAGATGGAACTGACAACAAAGCCAGGCTAGGAGCAAACGCCATCCTAGGCGTATCGATAGCTCTCGCACGCGCTTCGGCAGACACAGCCAAGTCGTCCCTCTATCAAGCGCTGGCAGGAGGACGCAAGCCAATCCTCCCATTGCCCTTGATGAACATCCTTAACGGCGGACAGCATGCAGGGAACGATCTATCCTTCCAGGAGTTCATGGTTATGCCAGCGGGGTTCAGGACGTTCAAAGATGCTCTCCGATGCGGGGCCGAGGTCTATCACGCACTGCGAGTGAGACTGGAGGCGAAGTATGGAAAGCCCGCGACCAATGTCGGAGACGAAGGCGGATTTGCACCGCCGATCAGCAGCGTCGAGGAGGCATTGGGCCAAATCTATGATGCAGTTGAGGAAGCCGGATACTCACCCGGCCAGAACGTCATCCTTGGCATAGACGCTGCCGCAGACAGCTTCTACAATGAAAAGGCCGGGACATACAATGTTGATGGAAAAGAGATTGACACTGAGCAACTTCTTGAACTCTACATCAGCCTCCAAGAAAAATTCCCGCTAAAATCGATTGAAGATCCCTTCCATGACGAGGACTTCGAGAACTTCTCCAAGATCACAAAAAAGCTTGGAGCAAAGGTCCAGATCCTCGGAGATGACCTGTTTGTCACCAATATCAAACGGGTCGCCGAAGGAATCCGAGCCAAAGCCGCAAACGCGTTACTCGTGAAGATGAACCAGATTGGCACCCTAACTGAAACAATGGAAGCGGTGGAGACGGCAAGAAAGGCCGACTACGGACTCGTGTTGAGCCACAGGTCCGGTGAGACCGAAGACAATTCGATTGCTGACATCTCAGTTGCACTCGCCACAGGTCAGATCAAGGCTGGCGCCCCAGCCCGGGGAGAGAGGACCTCAAAGTACAACCGTCTGTTGCTAATCGAAGAAGAGCTTGGTTCCTCTGCAAGGTTCTACGGCCCCGAATTCCTGAAAAACCACAGCTAGGTTCAACTGCGAAATCGAGGAAATGCGACCGGTCAAACCGGACCGTGTACAATTGGTATTCAACGATTTTATATGCCCGACTTCCCGCCGATAGTCAGAAGACTCTGCCATGGGCGAAGTTCGAAAACTGATTGAAGATCCATCCTTCCCGAACGGATGGCCAGTAAAGGAGACCCACATCGACCACCAACTAAAGTGGAAGGATGGAGTCAGCAAGGAGTATGGCGTTCACGGATCAGCCGTAGGCGTAGATTTTGACATCTGCATCGCCGACGGGATCTGCATCACCGTCTGCCCAGTCAACGTCTTCGACAGAATGGAACTGCCCGGAGAACAGGAGAAAATGGACAAGGGCGTCACTAATGATAGTGGAAAGGCTCCATTGGCTACTTGGAAGGCGGACCCGGCTCGGGAGAAGGACTGCATCTTCTGCAGAGCCTGCGAGATCCAGTGCCCGGTTCAAGCGATCAAGATCACAGAGCCATAGTCTCCTTTTTCCTCCGCCCTGTTGTCTTTGGCGGATTCTACAAGCCAGAAATATGGAAGGCTAAGCTAGTCAGCCTCATCTTTGCCTATTACGTTTGATGATATCGAACTCTCCGTAATCGCCGCCTTCATCGGCCTAGCAGTAACACTCCCCATCACGTATCTGATAGTCGACCGGATAATTGACAACAACGAAAAGAAGAAACTGGTACCAGTAGAGAAGCTAGCAAAAGAACGGCTCCGATCTAAGCTCGGCGTCGGATTCCTCACAACCTTCCTGATCACACTCGTCATAGACATCACGAGCGCGTCTCGAGAAAAGAGCCCGATTCCAAAAGACGTGCTGATGTTGCACATTGAGAAGCTCAAGACTGCACAATCCGATCTTGAAACACTCCTGGGAGTCTACAGCAACGTCCTCGACGTCGAAATAGCACGTTTGACAAGCGATGTAGTACTCCAGATCGAACACTTACAGGAGGACTTCGAGTATCTGGCCGAGACGCAGCCTAGGCCGCCGACCGAGTCTCATGCTTCGCATATGGAACAGGTTCTCCTCAAGACAGTCCATTTGACAAAGCAGGAGCTCATCGCTCTGGGAACAGATAACACTCAGATACGCGCGCTGGAAGACTGGCTCACCCAGTATACGCGGGAGACGAGGCCATTGCCGAAGAAGGAACAGCCGATCGCGGTGCGTGGAGGTCACACGATATGACCGGGCAAGAACAAGCAGCGGGTTCCGGTGTAGGTAGGCTCAAGGTGGCGGATCTGGCCGAGATTGTTGATGGCGGCTCCAAGATCGTGAATGTTCAAGGTAGGAGCATTGCACTGTTCAGGGTCAAGGACCAGTATTTTGCGATAGCGAACAACTGTCTCCACCGTGGGGGTCCGCTTGGGGAGGGAGAGGTCAGGAATTTCGAGGTAACATGTCCCTGGCATGGCTGGAGGTATAGTCTGGTCGATGGTTCGTTTTCTCTCATTCCGACGTTGAGGGTGAGGACGTTCAAGGTCACGGTGACCCTCGAGGGCGTCTTTATCGATCCATAGCGCCTGTTTGGGGGCTGTCTCTGGAGATCGTAATACCCCTCCATGGGGCTAGAAAATTTTCTTTCTTTGCGTCCTTGGAAAGGTGGTCCGTGTAAATGGATCGGGTTTCTGTTGGAATGCCTGGCCAAACCGTTCAGGGTTTGGCTTGTTCTATCGATCACCCGAGATCCGAAGCGTGGGACGCAAGACGTTAAGAGTGGATAGCATTCTAGCGTTGATGACGTTCTTGTTCGGCAGTTCCAGCCAGGGAGGGATCGCTAAATCATGCCTCCCGGCCAGGAAATGGTTTGGCTAGACAAGAGAGGCGTCAGCCACAACCTAGCCTCGTGTCAGTGCTGGAGATGCCACATCCACCGACTTACGGGGCTCGTCTCCGGCGGGAGAGTAATAGAACACGAGTCTAGGCTCGAACCCAAGAATCTGAATCTCTCGAACACGATACAGGCGCCGCACACCGCCACACTGGCAGAAGCCGCTCAGGGTCTCCGCAGTCGCTGGCTCGTGCTGGGGATTGTACTCATCGGCTCGTTCATGGCTGTTCTAGACGTTTTCATCGTAACTCAAGGACTCCCTTCAATCAAGGCTACACTTGGAGCCGGTGGTGCTGATCTCGAGCTTGTCGTCTCTGTTTACTCACTCGTCTACGCAGCGTTACTCGTAACCGGTGGCCGTCTCGGCGACATTCTAGATCGGAAGAGAATCTTCCTCTTCGGCATAACTATCTTCACAGTCGCCTCAGCCCTCGCGGGCTACGCGCCCTCTCCCGCATTCCTCATTGGCGCTCGCGCTCTTCAGGGCATTGGAGCGGCGTTGATGTATCCGCAGGTTCTCTCCATCCTCCAAGTCACTTTCAAGGGACCCGACAGAAGCTTAGCGCTGGCGCTCTTCGCGGCCATCAATGGAATAGGCGCGATAACCGGCAACATCCTCGGCGGATTCCTCATCCAGCTGAACATCGGGGGTCTCACATGGAGGCCAATTTTCCTCGTCAATGTTCCAATCGGCATAGTTGGATTATTGGTCGGGTCGCTGGTTCTACGATCTTCGCGCTCGGAGAGGCCTCCGAGGCTGGACCTGCTAGGAGTGGGACTGATCACTCTCTTCCTTGTCTCACTTGTCCTGCCGCTCTCCCAAGGTCAGCAGCTCGGCTGGCCTTTATGGACGGTAATGCTTCTAGGGCTAGCCTTTCCAATCCTCGGACTATTCATCCTCCACGAGCGCAGGCTGACCGAAAAAGAACAGGACCCGCTGATCGACCTGGGCCTTTTCCGTCATCGTTCGTTCGCGGTCGGAATTCCATTGACGCTCAGCTACTACGTTCTCGTCAGCGGCTTCTTCTTTACCTTCGTCTTATTCCTGCAATCGGGTCTCGGATTCTCGCCATTAGCCTCGGGCCTGGCTTTCGGAATCATCAACATCGGTTTCATCACCGCCTCCCTCTTGGGCCCGAGGCTGATCCCAAGGTTCGGAACTCGGGTTTTAAGTCTCGGATACGCGATCCAGGTATTAGGGATCGTCGCAGTGTTGATCACGCTCAACTCCTACGGAACGAATCTGAACCTAAACGAGCTGGCGACTCCTCTCTTGATCTTCGGAGAAGGTGCAGGGCTTGTACTCTCACCACTTCTCGGCGTCGTATTGGCAGGCGTTCCAATTCAGGAAGCAGGCGAGGCCTCGGGAGTAGTCTCAACCTCTTTTCAGATTGGCAACACGATCGGGATCTCGCTCTTCGGCCTCCTCTTCTACAGCTTCCTAGGCAATCAAGCATCCGCGGTCTCATACCTCGATGCTTCTGAGCGGGTTCTGCCTCTCTTTGCAGTAATTGCGCTGTCCGCCTTTCTGACAGTCTTCCTTCTCTCTCCGCGTCGTGCTCGGATGATCCAGCGTCTCGAGCCACAGACCGTCACCGGGGAGTAGGTTGTGTCAACTACCAATTCTGGACAAGTTAATTCCTGGAACGGCAAAACATCTGTGAGCGGACGAAAATGCGGAGTTGGGAAAGACAACTTCACAGATCAGTCAAGGCGGATTTACTTGATACGATTCGCACAACGTACTTGGTAGCAATTGACTACTTGGTTTATAACATAGACTCGTAGCGTCTACGAGCATGATGAACAATATTCACCAAACTCCAGACAACGGACAGTTGGAGGATAGACGGTAGTGCTATTCGCCCAATACATAGACCTCTCATCCCTCATCCTGAGACTCGCAATCGGATCCGCGTTCATGATTCACGGATATCCAAAGCTCACATCGAATGAGCAGGGAAAAGGCTGGATGAAGAGTATGGGAATGCCGGTAGCCTTGATTCCATTTGCAGGAGTCGTCGAATTCTTCGGCGGACTGGGCCTCATCCTCGGTATCCTTACCCCCGTCATCGCGTTTCTCTCTGCGCTCTGGATGCTATCCACGACATGGCTCTCAGTGACGAAGATCAAGAAGAAATACGCTGGAGGATTGGAGATTGACATAACGCTCCTCCTAGCATCTCTCGCCCTTACATTCTTAGGGGGCGGAACCTTCTCGATCGACCACCTAATCGGACTGTGACAGACCCCCATGGCTAGCGCAAGAACCTCAACCTCTCAGAGACTCGGGAAAAGCCAAGGTGTCGAGGAAGCAATACGCAAGGCTCGACAGACAGCCATCGAGGTGATGAGGAAAGCTGGATATGATATCGGCAATAAAGTGAAAGTCGTCGTCGATCCGAACCTCCCATTCATGGGATACACGATGCCTCAAGGAGGGAACTTTACAATAGTTGTGTCTGGCGGGGCTGTTGGATCCGGACTACTGGAGGGATTGCTGGTTCACGAAATGTCGCACGTCTATAGGATACAGACAAATCATCCCTCGCACAATGGTCAGATCCTTGAAGAGGCGATTGACAACCTTGGGAAGAAGTCGGTCTTGCGCGACTATCAACAGAAAATTGTCCACGATCTGCTGAATGATATTCAGGATCTCTACGCTGATGACATCTCGTTCAAGGTCCTCCGCAATACGCCAATAATGGAGTCAGACCAGATGACCAGATTCCTCCAAGACTGGGTAAAGGACGAGCCATCGAAGTCACACGATCCTGTGATGGATGATTGGATTAACGCCTCGATCCTGACACACAATGCGCGTGCCATCGCTCAAATGGCGAGACACAAGGTGGAAGATATCGGCGGTCGAGCAGAACAGACAAACAAGAAATTCCTATCTCAAGTATCACCCCCTGTCGCAGAACGTTTCGAGTACTTTCGCAATTTACTCGAGAACCTGAGAGAAGACATGACAGCCGAAGAATACAGAAGACTTCTGGCCGACTATCTGCGACAGTTCTTGGACGTCGCCGAAAGGAACTAATGGGCCCTCAACGTCGACTTTGATTGAGAGTTTGAGTGAAGATTTCGACTTTAACGCGGCTCTAAAGGAGCTGGATAAGAGCGAGACGCATCTCGTTGTCAGGGTTGAGTTTCGAAGATGGGGAAAACCCATGACGATCATTCAGGGACTCCCCAAGACGGGACGATCACTCGACGAGATTGCTCACAGGCTGAAAGGCCGTTTGGCCACTGGTGGAACGGCAAAGGAGGGTGTGATCATGCTTCAGGGTGACCATCGCAGCAGGATAAAGGATGAACTGGTAAAGATGGGATTTGCAGAAGATCACATCGAAATCTACTAAGTTGCCTATTTGGAACGGACTGCTGCTCGAACTTTCTCGTCACTGGCTCCAGCGGTATTGTTTGACGGCTTGTCCCATTTCATGACCCATTCCGCCAGGCTACCGAGTATCTCTGAGAGCTCTATTCCCTTCTTGGTCAGAGCGTACTCAACCCGCGGTGGAGTCTCTGGGTAGACTTTCCTCTCGATCACCTTTCTCTGGTCTAACTCGCTCAGTCTCTCCGCGAGACTGGTTGCGCTAATGTTCTGGATTCTTCGCTTGAGCTCGTTGAACCGGGCTGGCTGCTTGAGGCTCAGAGCATGGATGACCGGGAGCGTCCATACTTTAGTGAGATCGTTCCAGGCGGAATGTAAGAGGTGGCACTCCTCGGACTGCTCTTTTGTTATGTCTTGGTCAACTGGTGTTAACTTACTCAAGTAATTCGCACCTACTTGGTCTACAATGACTACCAAGTATATAAGGGTGACCGGACCTATGATCTTTTAGATAATTATGATGATGCAGAGAACGAGGAAAACATCGCCTACCGGATTCACGGAGAAGGAACTCCGGTACTTGATGGAGAGGAGCCTAGGCAGACTCGCGTTCGTCTGCTCTGACAACCAAGCGCACGTGATGCCTGTGCTCTTCGAGTTCGACGGTTCCTATTTCTACCTAAGTGGATGGAATCTGAAGTATAGCGAGCGGTTCAGTGACCTAGCTGAGAACAACTCAGTCACTTTATTGGTCGACGACATTGATTCACCTACAAAGTGGGTGCCGAGAGGGGTGGAGATTGTTGGAAAGGCAGAGTCAAAGGAGAAGAGTGACTACTTGTATGTGAGGATTAAGCCCGTCGGAAAGACGAGCTGGGGGCTCTAAACATGTCAATTCTCACATCTCTAGAGAGCCAGATTACGGGAGCAGTCGTGAGGCTTAGCGAGAGCGTCGTCAGCATAGACAGCGTCAGAGTAACACGCGATTTCGCGTACGGTGTCGTACCCATCGAGGGAAAAGGCTCCGGCCTAATCATAGACTCGAAGGGTTACGTCATTACAAACAATCACGTCATAGACGGAGCCGCTAAGGTCCAGATACATCTCAAAGACGGACGCTCCCTTGTAGGAGAGGTCATAGGGAGCGACCCATCCACGGACATTGCCGTTGTCCACGTTGAAGCTGAAAATCTCCCAGCCGCCACACTAGGAGATTCAGAACAACTCAAAGTCGGCCAACTCGCGCTCGCCATAGGAAACACTCTCGGACTCCAAGGCGGACCAACAGTCTCGCTAGGTGTAGTAAGCGCGCTAGGAAGACCCTTGCCTGGTGCAGATTTCATCTTTGAAGGACTAATCCAGACAGACACCGCGATCAACCCCGGCAACAGCGGAGGACCCCTCGCTGACATCAGCGGAAACGTCATCGGAATGAATACCGCAATGATACCCTACGCCCAAGGCGTCGGGTTCGCGATTCCAGTCAACACGATCAAGTGGGTAATGCAGCAGATCCGAGAGAAGGGACGTGTTGTTAGACCCTGGCTGGGAATCTACGGGACCACCCTGAACGAGGCACTCGCTAGAAGATACGACCTTCCAGCCGACTCCGGAGTGCTAGTAGTTGAAGTGGACGCTCGGGGACCCGCATACCGGTCCGGGTTACGAGTGGGAGACGTCATAATTGCGATCGGATCTCAGACTATCAACCAGATGAAGGACGTTCTCTCAGCTCTCTCCAAACATGCGATCAGCGAAGAAGTGGACCTGCGCTTCATCAGAACAGGCACAAAACGAGTGACTAGACTACTGCTCCAAGAGACTCCTTTGCAGACCGTCCAAAGACGATAAGATGATAAGCATCGGGAAAACGTTGATTTTCAACGTGCTGTCGTTCGAAGCAACGCGTATATCTCGGAACGGAGTATTGATCTAACAATGGCCCTTATAGACGTCAGCAGCATCATCCAACTCGCATATTTTGGATCATTCATCGTCCTAATGTTCTACGGACAGCGAATCCAGATTAGCATGATGCTGGTTGGTGTCAAACGAAATCTGGGTAAGCTGGAGAGGCTGCGAAAGGCAGCGCATGATAGTGTTCTCAGCTCAGCCCTCCGATTCAAGGGCGACCAGAAAGCCGTTGAATCTCGCATTGACCGACTGACTGGCTCGTTCGCCATTCAGCCCGTAAGCATGGACCCCTCGGGGATCGTGGGCAAACTCGAACACATTCTCGACACCTACGATGATAACCTGAGGACGGAGGTCAAGGCAATTGCTACTAGCGCAACGGAGGCAGAAGTCAACACGCTATCTAACCAGATGGAAATCTCTATTGGACTGGATCAAATGTACAGAGTGGTCCGCCACTTCTACTTGTTAGCACGCAAACAGGGCGGAATCCTCGCATTATACCAACTCCAGATGGCCATGCCTCAGATAATGGAGGAGGCTGAAGCCTATAGCTCTGCTATAGACGCCTTTGCCAAAGGTAATCCGATAGGGGATGGAATAGGACCCCTAATCGCAAGCAAAATGGCTGAGGGTGCTCAGCCTCAAGAGATCGAACAAGACACCATAATGTACGAGACAGGCCTAGACGGCAGAAGCCTGCTCCTAGTGCGAGCCAAAGGTCCAGGGGGCAGTGTAGGAAAGCCCGGAGTCGCCGTAGAGAAGCTCATAGAGCAAAAGTCGCCCACCCTGGTCGTGACTGTTGACGCAGCACTCAAGTTTGAAGGCGAACCGAGCGGAGAAGTCGCAGAAGGCGTGGGTGCGGCTATCGGTGGTCCCGGAGTCGACAGGTACCACATCGAACAGAGCGCTTCCCAGCGTCACATACCCATGATCGCCATAGTAGTGAAAATGTCGAACAAGGAAGCGATCTCAGCAATGACTCAACAGGTCAGACTGGCTGTAGACGAGGCAATTCGAAGAGTCAAGAATACAATTCAGTCAGCCTCGAAATCGGGAGATACCGTGATAGTTGCCGGCATAGGCAACACCATGGGAATACCCTAGGCGCACTAGACTAACTGGACACTCTGAGAAACAGACCTCGCCAGAGATTCTCTGGCGCAGCTCTGATCGAATGACCACCACTATACGTCACTCACCATCTACGTCAATCCTCCAGACGACTAGCGTTGGGTTGTCTGTTAGCGGACAAGCCATTTTGTTGATTCCATAATTCTCTGAATCTTCTTCTGCCTCTCGCAACAAAGAAGACAAAGACGGCTACTGCGACAAAAGATGAGACAAAGAAGGTCTCGAAAAATGGACGTGTAGATGCTTGGAAAGCGACCGTCCAACGCTCCGAAAAACAGTAAGGCTGAGACAGCAGTTGTGAGAGCCACCAGCCCATAGATCAGCTGAATCTTATGATCCCATACGGCGAACTCTTTGTGTTTCGGGTTAACGTGATCTAAGTAGTATCGTCGTGCGAGATGGTTTCTGTAGAAGTACGGGTCCATCATCGTTGAGTCTGTCCAAAGCTGTTCCCTACAGATTGGACAATATCTCGGTATAGATGTGATCAACGACCGATAGTTCTGTTACTTGATGCAAGTGAAAAAGATTGCTCGGCAGCGAACCGCGAGAGTTTGCAGCTAGAGTGATCTCTGGACGATCCTCAAACAAGCGTTCATGATATATGAAATCTTGTTCTTCGCGAGGATCTGTTTGGCTTCCTCGTTCTCTAGTCCTAGCTGGGCCCAGAACACAAAGGGGCGACCATACTTCCGGTGGACGTCAACGACCTGCTGCGCTACCTGGGGTAGCTCTTCGCTTGGACGGAACACGTCGACAATCTCGACTTTGCTTGCTAGTTCGGCGGGCAAGTCCATCAGGCTGGGATAGGCTTTCTCGCCGACGATCTCGTCAGCGGTCGGATTCACGGGTATGATCTTGTAGCCGTGGTCCTTCATGAACTGTGGGACAGTGTAGGCATCCTTGGCCGGGTTCTTGCTGGCACCTACAACCGCTA